>SERZ01000082.1_pt1 | contig 57365 bp, 64 predicted proteins | sample 3171461 | NCBI WGS metagenome assembly SERZ01 (sample SAMN06051861, study PRJNA518727) | freshwater metagenome | biome: subpolar coniferous forest; feature: holomictic lake; material: water; isolation source: holomictic Lake 227, 6 m depth | place: Canada: near Kenora, Ontario | collected... | reverse complement strand
TCCTGCTCAAGCAGGTTGTAGATCACCGTCTCTGCCCTCACTGCAAGAAGACCTTCATCCCTGATGATCTGACAGCGGAGATCGCACGCGAACTGCTTGCAGAACTGAAGGCAGAGGAAGCCTAATCAAGTACCCCCTATGGCGCAGCGGTCAGCGCAAGCGGCTCATAACCGCTGGGTCGCAGGTTCGAATCCTGCTGGGGGGACCACTTGGAACTACGCATATCCGATGCAACGTGCATAGAAAATCCAAAAACCTACACACATAGGAGCAGTAATGAAGAGGGCTGAGTTCATGAAGTCCATCTATGCTGAAGAAGTATCACTCAGGCATCAGGTAGACTCACTAGTAGAACAGCGCAACGTGCTACGTTCAAGCGTGGCTTCACTCGAAGAGCAGAACAAGCAGCTACACCACGATCTCAACAACGCGAAGTGTGCTGCGAAGATGGCGATGAAACTGGTAGGACGATGCAAGGTGTGCAACAACAGGACACAGGTGTTAGGAGAGACGAATGAGATTGAACGTCTTCTTGAATAGTCTGCTTATCCTTGGTGCTCTGCTGTGGTGCATCCAACTATACCTACATATTACAGACAAGGATAAGTATGAACGCGTGGAAGATGGTTCTAAAGACAGGGGCGGGAATCCCTGAGTCTCCAGAGATGCAAGCACTGATAAAGGCTGGCAACTATCCCGACTCCAAGTATGTGCGAGAAGGCATCATGAAGCTTGAGTCAGCACTCGGGACGCTCGAACAGGGAGACTTCCCTCTCCTGCACCACTGGGCAGACGGACAGTATGGCCGGGAGATATTCATCAGGGCTGGCAGTCTGCTGGTTGGCAAGATCCACAAGCACTCCCACCTGAACATCATCTCGATGGGTGAGTGCACAGTCATCACAGAGTTCGGGCTGTCTCGTATCAAGGCACCCAAGACATTCGTCTCTCAGCCAGGGACGAAGCGTGCGCTCTACGCACACACAGATACCATCTGGACTACGGTTCACGTTACAGATAAGACAACGGAAGCCGAGGCAGAAGAAGAGATCATCGCCAAAGACTACGCTGAGTATGATGAACTCGCGTTCAGGCGAAACCTATCGCTGGCAATGGGTTGTCCGTTGCCTAGTGATGTAACCAAGAACGAATAGAGTGGCGGGAGCCAACCAGGACAACCTCTAGGTAGTACCGGATTAAGTGGGGAAGGTCTTCGGACCTTCCCCCTTTTTTTGTGCCTAGTCTTCAGCCTCTTGCTGGAGATGAAGATGGTGTCCATAGGCATTAGAGTCGGCCACAGTGCTGAACTTGCCAAGATGCTCACCAGTCTTCTTGTAGTGATCCTATGCCTCTGCCGGAGTCCCGATCTTCCAGCGTGTCTTACCATCAGGGATGACTCGTGGGATGACAGTCTCCACACCATCGCCGAAGTTCGAACCCATGCTGAAGACGCTAGAGTTCCCACCCCTTGGATTCGGAACAGACAACATCTTCCTGTCGATGATGTTGATGTTCCCAGGTTCAACCATACCTGGGTGCTCATCAAGGTGCGGGTGTGGGGCTACATACTTCTTGTCTGCCATATAAGCCTCTACTTGTTCTTAGCGTGGTTTGTTACAGCCTCAAGCAGATCGGTAATCTTCTTAGCACCAGACCCGCTTAGCCCTTCCTTCTGGTGAAGAAGCTCTTCGTGACGCTCAATGGTCCCGGCCAAGTCTTCCCTGGTCGCATACTCTTTGGCAATAGCAAGACGATGCGCTTCCATCTCCTTCTGCATAGAACGAACCGTGTCAGCCGTTCCCTTCAAGTAGTAGCCAGCAATGGCAAGCACAATGGTGTTGAGCATCGGGCTACCAGTAACATCCATGAAACTCTGAACGTGCGATGACGCTGCCTGGAGGATCATCGCTTGTCTCCCACTACAATGTGATCATGAATGTCCTGCATGAGCCGAGTGATAACAACCATCTCTCGGGTAACAGTCCCTGTTACATATACTAACTTGAGAAGGAAGTGACATAGAGCCAAAAGAACAGCGATCTTCATTACTTCGACAAGGCTAGACAGACCCCTTGATAAGAAACTCTTATCCTCATCATGGGGGCAGTCTTCACGATACTTCTTAACTGTCTCGTGAATAATCTTGTGGGTTCCTGAGTCCAACTCTTCCGGCATGGTATCCCTCAGAGAGAAATTATACCAGGGCCATTACTCCTTTGGTACAGATTGATGTAGCAATACATCCTTACTCGCAGATCCAGCACTCGATCCGAAGTAGTAGCTGATGATGCTGATCCACGCAGTGCCAAGGCTACCGAGCATCACGTTCAAGATGTCCTTCGACTCAAGCGGCACAACGTAACGAGTCAGGTAGTAGAGCAGCCCGAAGAACCCGATGGTCACACCATACGCAAGGATGCGGGGCGTCCAATCACGCACCTGGATCTCTCGGTTACGAGCAGAGTCCATGTTCTTGAACTCCCACTCCATCAAGTCTTCCTTTGTCTTGATGTCTAGCTTTGCCATCTCTAGGGAGAAGGATTCTTCTGCCAGCTTCAGGGCTATGATCTGCTCACCCGTCAGGTTGCCAGCCTGGATCGCGCCCTTGATGCTCTCAGGGCTTGCGTCCTTGGTTCCCAGTGCTTGTGCTACCAGTGCGCCAGCCATCGTCCCGAAGGGGCCACCAAGCGCAGTGCCGATCAGCGGAGCAGCCTTAGCAATCCAGGGTTTGATGTCGTTCCAGTTCATGCGTCTCTCCTGTATCTATCATCAGGTATGGTAACGATCATCCAGGCAGGGAACCCAGGCACGCCCTTCATCACAAGGCTGATCCCATCCCAAAGACTGAGTAGCCTTGTTGCTTCGTATCGGTCACGGCTAGTTGATGCTTGATAGCGAAGACGCTGCTGCTGGGGCAACTCTCTGGGATCTGACATCAGATGGCAGCGACAGTGACGGGTGCATTAACAACAGTAAGACTCACGTTCTTGCCGATGGATAGCGCACCATCAATGCGCCCAAACAATATGGGCAGGATGTTAGTCCCACCCGTAATACGCTCACGATTCAGCTTCACTTGTCCAACCAGGATACACCCAAGTGTATCTTCTACATCGTTGCCACTGTGGATACGGATGCCAGTGAACCCACTGACATCTTCAACCAGGATCATTCGCTTCTTGAACTTCTCGCTCCATGTGATCGCTAACTTATAGCTACCAGCGGGGATAGCAGTCTTGCCGTAAATCTTTGCGCCCTCATTATCTGTAGTGGCGGGGTTATCTATCCGCACTTCATCTTCAAGGGTCACACAGAAGTGATTGCCATCGACGTATAGGTCACCGAGTGTGGTGTCTCCTATCGTCTCTTCCCGCTGAAGCAGAAGTTCCATTAGTCTTCCTCCTCATCATCTGAAAGTCTATTATTAACACGACCCTGGAGCGTGAGTTCTCTCTTAATTCTACCCTTCATGCTTCCTGGCCGGGGATTAACAATCATCTCTGGGCGTTCTTGCTCAAGCATCAACTGGTTCCACTCCATTACTTCTTTGAAGTTTTTCTCGGTGATGTTCCCGTGCTCGTAGGCATCCTGGATGTTGGAGATGATGTCCTTGCGTGCGTCACGAAGTTTGTAGTTCTGGGAGTCTTCATCGTATAGAACAGAAGACTTGTATGGTGTGGCTCCTAACGCCTTAGCGAACTGAGCAGCCCGTCCAGACATACCATCACTACTGTACTTGTAGAAGTCCTCTGTCCCTTGAACCTTCTTACGTCCAGGAGCGTAGTCTCCATTCCAGTAGGCATCAACCACGTTGGATACGCCAACTGGTGCGACGATGTTAGATACACCACCAACCACATCACCCTGTGCGATGCGCCTATATCCACGCTGGACGCTCTTAACGGCACCAACATTGGCACCAAGTATCTGTTCACCAACATTCTCAACGAACGAAGACTTCGCATCCCATGTGAGTGGGCCTTCACCAGCACTCAACTGAGCACCAAGACCATAGAAAGGTGTCAGACCAAAGACGCCAGCAGCAACAAACCTAGATGGGTACTCACCCATGTTTTTGTATGTCCACTGAATGAAGTCTCGCTTCACATCTGTCACCCTTGGTTTACCAAGTGCTCTATTAACTGTTTGATTCCAAATGAAAGAGAGCAGATCCGTGAGCATACCTGCCATTGGGACAGCAAAGGCACCACCAAGAAGCATGGATGCTACGGCAGCATAACCAACGTGCCTCATCTTCTCTAGTGATACCGCTGTTGGTGGACGACCTTCTGCTTCAGCCCTTCGCTCGATGATCCCGCGATCAATGCGCCACGCATTAAGCACATTCACAGGGAACAGGCGGAACATAGCGGCAGTCTTTAAGAACGATGCACCATTACCACCACCATCCTTGCTCCAGATCAGTTCACTTCCATACCCACGCCCGGTGTTGAAGTTACTGTGTGCAGAGTTTCGCTCTGCGAAGGTCATGATTTTATTGATGACCTCTTCGTGGATCATACCTTCGAGTTCTTTCTTACCGATGTCCTGATTCTTAAACCTAGCCTTCATTGCGCCAGCAACCTCTGACTTCAGGTCATCGAACGTCAGTCGTGAGTAGCCATCTTCCTTGATGTTTACGAACCCATACTCTGCCCACTTCCCGGTCATCTTCCCCGCGTCAGTCGCTCGACTCTCAGTAGCACACGCAACCGTATAGGAAATGATGTCTCGCAGACGGTTCATGTTCTCCGTGTTCCTTGCGATATATCCGACACCACCCTTAACTGCATCCTTACCCTTCTCCCACTTAGTTGCATTACCAGAGGCGTTGTCCATGCTGTGCTCAAGTGCGTCATCAACACCGAACTGCATACCAACGTTCACATCCTTGAAGGTAGAACTCTCAACCACACGTTTCATGACCTCCTTCACAATGGGGATCATACGCGCAGCCTCTTCCCTACTCTTCCAGACGCCCTGGAATCTTTCATAGGTGAAGGCATTGTCCATGATCTTATCAAGATGCTCAGGCTCAAGCATGGACAGATCAGTGCGGACACCCTTCATCATCTCTTCCATGAACCCCTTGGTTGCAGCCCAGGACGAGCGATACAGTTTGTCCATATAGCCATGGTCATAGTGGGACATCATGTGTAACTGTGTTGTAGTGCACCCCTGGAAGAACTGGGTGGCACCGAATGTAACCTTACCAGCAAGCGCACGCCACGCACTGTATGCACGCAGGTAGTCCATACCTTGCATGAATGGGGTTGCCTTACCTGTTGGTGCGTTCATTGACACAACGTAGTGAAGCATCTCTTTGTATTTCTTATGCCCCTCACCGTCACCAAACTCATTAACCCGATTGGTTCTGAAGGCACTGAGTTCAGACCTGATTTGGTTTGCATACTTTAGGTTAGAGATCATATAACCAGTGCTGTGTGCGTGCATCGACAGAGCACCAATAATATCTTCTGAGTACCCAGCCGTCCCGCTACGCTCATAGGTAAGACGCTTTGTGACCTCTCGTGCACCAGCAAAGTAGGCTAGATCGCGGAACATCAGGCGTGCCGCCTCTGCCGATAGTGTCTCACCACGCGCTTCAACCAACTTCTCAAGCGTGTCTTGGGACATCATCCCACCCGACTGCTTCAAGAAGTTCATGTGATCGTCTGTATCAAGAGACTTTGTTTCTCCAGGGACGAACCTCTGCTCATGGTTAAAGTATCCATCCTTGATGGACCCTCGCTCATACTCAGCACGAAGACGAAGATAGATGCGATTAGGATCACCAAGCATCCCGTCCTCATACCATGTCTTCCGAGCGTGCTGTTGGAGCATCTTCTCAATCGAGGCGTTACGCTGTTCCTCGCTGATGTCAGCAGTTGGGCTGTCAGTCTTAATGTGATCCATGCCTATGTGATTTCCGTCACGGTCAACAAGATCAATGCGCCGTGTAGCATCTGCACTACGAAGCAGAGAGATAAATACAGGATTCTTCTGGATGATGCTCCTGATCTTGTCTGCTTCCTTCTCCATGCTATCTATGCGACTCTCAATGTTCTTATAGTTGCGATCATAGTTCTCATCATGCGTCAGAGCGTTCTGCTCATTACGCATATCTGATACATCATCTGCAACCTTGCGGTCATATGCCTTGAGCGTCAGACGCTGAGCACCTTTCAGCATCCCAACCGTGTCCCGATAGAGTTCAAGCCCGTGTGGGGATAGGTTGTATCGAGATGTAAGTTCTTTATTGCTGATGATGCGCTCCTGGACACTGCTATCAGTGATGGCAGTGCCTAGTGCACGGAACTCGTTCTGGTTGTCTTCCTTCAGCTTTGCATACTTAACAAGCATTGGCTGGAAGGCACCAGTAATTCGGTCCTTATCATTAAGCTTGAGCAGCATGAGTTCTTGGAACCTTGACTGCTCGTCCGTAGCCATGCGGTGAACCCACTGGGTCACCTTCTTACGAGTATCTCCCAATTCCCGGCTTGCCCTAAATAGTTGCCGTGGTGTCTTCCCAACCTCTTCCTGCCTACGCTCACGGGCAAGCCTTCGCCCAGCAGCGGTGGTGCTCTTATCTAGCATGGAACCAGCAAAGCCAGTGACCATATCTAGGTTAAGACCACCACCATTCAAGAACCTGACCGCATTGGCATCGCTAATACCGGACTCAACAACGGCTGCATAGTCGTTATCATATGGGCGTGCGATCTCTTCCTTTGTGATTGGCTCTGTGGAGATCACACCAAACGCGCCCTTATCCACAACCTCCTGAGATTGGATACGCTCTTCCGTGACACTACTCTTGTTACCACCACCAGGAAGGCCACCGTCTTTGAATACAGCAGCCATGATGCGTGCGGTGAAGTCGCTGATACCCTTAGCCACACCCTTGATCTTGGCTGCAATCTCAGACACGGTGTTGCTTGCCTTGGCTTTCACACGATTCATCACATCAGCGAAGCGTGCATTGCGCTCCATGCCAAGCTTGTAGCTAACGTATGCTACACCAGCACCAAGCATCAGTGCCGCGCCCTCAGGAGAAGCACTTGTCATCATAAGGGCAGCACCAAGATCGAGAGCCATCCCAGACAATAGGTGACTACCCTTGGGAGCAAGGGCATCGGCCTGTTGTTTTAGTTCATAGTTCTCGGGTGTTCCTGGCTGCTCTTTCCACAGCTTAGACGCAAGGTTCATAGCCCTACGGATGTCGATGTTGTTCTTTGTTTCCTGCGCCTTCTGGATGGCAGCACCAACAGTGTCTTGGTTGGCAATACCAGCCTCAAGCTGACCAGCAACAAGCCTAGCCTTTTCTGCCTTCTCCTGCTGCGCGGCAAGTTCCTTGGCAAGATTGCTTTCCCTATCTTCTGCCATAGCCTTGATAGCATCGTGGTCGATGCTAGAAGACTCGATGCGCTTACCCATAAGGTTCTCAACTGCGTGGGTAGCAAGCATCAGGCTCATCTCACCAGAACGCTTGGGGTCTAGTTCCCCAAGTGCTTCATGGATTGCCTTGACCATATCTTGTGGAGACTTGGATCTATCGTTGATTAGGTCAGCGAACTTAGACCCAGCGATCTCAGCGATTCCAGCCATACCCAACTGCATCTTTACTGAGTCATCAAGGCTGATCCCAGCCTTATCAAGCTTATCTCCAAGTTCAAGTATATGCTTATCAATAAGCTGCTTAGATGTGGTTGAGTCTGGATCTTCACCACGGCTTCGGATGCCAGACATAACGCTAACAATGTTGTCAGCGATCCTGTTCAGCGTGTCGCGGCTGAGCCTAGAACCAGTAGCCTTCATCTGCTGTGCAAGAGTACTTCCCTTACCTGCCTCTTCAGCAAATGCGCGTGCCTCATCAGGGACGTTGCCCTCATCAAGACTAAGAGAACGGAGTTCCTCTGGGTTGAGTTCCTGACCTGTGTCATCACGATATTCAGTCTTCTTGTCGATACCGAACATTGCACTAAGTTCTTCTTCACTGGCAGGTAGGACAGAACGCGCCCCCCTATCTGCCACTTTCTCTGCCTCATTGCGATCAAACTTCAGGCGATTGATCTTACGGGCAAGAACATCTTGCTCTTTCTGGGCAGCAAGAAGATCGGCACGCTGAGACTCCAGACGCACTGACTCACGATCAAGAAGACCCCTTGTTTCGTTGGCAGAACGGATGTCTTCAGAGAGTGCCTTGGGAGTCTTGAAGTTAGGAAGGTTGAGTTTTTCACCAGCAGCAAGACGCTTAGAGTCTATATCAATACGCTCAAGGGTTGTAGTTACATCCCTACCAATAGCGTTGATGAATGTCTTGGTTGCTTCAATCTGATTTATCAGGCTCTCTGCAAGCGCACCCTCTTCCTTTGAGAATCGGATGGTTGACCTGTTATCAACAGGCATCGGAGCATCACTTACCTTCTCGTGTTTATCTATGTCGAAGTTGTCATACTGCTCAGGCTTCCTGCCAAGCTTTGTACTACCATTAGCCACATCCCGAAGGACACCCTGTATTTTCCTCAGTTCTTTGACAACAACTTCAGATGATTTAGACACAGCCCTTGCAGAATCTAGCCGAGTCTCAGAGTTACCATCCACGAGCGAACGCATATTCGCTACAAGTTCAGTCATCCCATCAATGTTGTACCCGATTGAGACAGGAAGCTTCTCAATCATATTGATAGACTGCTTTACAAACCGAACAGATGGCACGATCCCAGCGTTAGCAGGATCAGCAAGCCTCATGGCGAACAGGTTTGTTGCTATGCTGCTGGTGACAGCAAGCAGATCGGCACTGTGTAGCGCAATAGCGGCCTTAGAGAAGTCAGCCCTAGCGTTAGCCTTGTCTAACGCAGCCATTTTAACGGCGTGCTCTTCAAGAGCCTTTGTCAAAGCATAGTCAGACCTACGCAGATCATCGTTGCGCTTGGTAAGCAGATCGCGGATCTCTTTTGTCCGATCTCCATGCCCAGTGCTATCACGAATCGAAGCCAGGAACATACGCCCGACACGGTTGATTCCGTACTCATCCTTTCCAAGAATCCTAGAGAAGCTGAGTTCATTGACAGCGGCAGACATGGCAGCACGGAACGCTGCTTTCGTAGGGTCACTCCCCGCATCAAGGAAGGCACGTTGTGCGCTTGCAATAACCGTCTCTCTGATCTCATCAATACTCTGGTCACGGCTGATACCAAACTTGTCACGAAGAACAATGGCTAAGTCTTCACCCAGTGCTATTGATACGAGTCTTGCATTATCTACTTCCTGTCTACGCTTCTTGTCGTAGCGAAGGATGGCTGTGTCCTCTCCCCTGTTTATTGCAGAGGGTTTGCCAACACCATTTCTGCTACGGGCAACCGCACCATGAACGAAGTCAAGCATGGCACGAGTCTCTGGAGAGATAGACTCAAACACCTTCCTCATGCCATCAAGATAGCGATCCTTGGCAGCATCAAAGATAGGCTGGTACTCTGCGATCTCTCGGTTGTCTTGTGCGGTCCTGAATCGCTCATTCTTTGCAGACAAAATGCGGTAGTGCTCTTCTTCTTTCTCGTAGTCAGCCCTAGCGTCCTCACGCTCTTTGATAAGTTCGACCGGAGCACCCTCATCAATGATCCGTTCACGAAGGGTGTGGAACAAACCCTTGTGAATCATCATCCCCTTACCATCTCGAATGGCGAAGACACCAGTCTCGTTACTATATGCGTTCATGAACCCAGGCATCTGGGCCAGGGCAACTAGGGTGTCCTCGATCTTCTGGAGACGAACTTCACGATCTCTCGTTGTGGCAGCGTCCTCATACATATCTGCTGGCTTCTTGAGCCGGAAGATGTCTCTCGCCATGTCATCAGCAAGAAGTGCAAAGTTAGGGAACCTGCTGGCGATAACCTGTGTGCTGTGATCTAACTGGGCCTTCACCCAACCATCTGATTTGCCCATAATCTGAGCGATCTTGTGCACGCCCAGTGTTATCCCATCATATGCACCAAGACCGTGATACATATTGAGCACTTCATTCTGCTCACCAGTCAGCCCATCCAACAGTGACTCAAGCGTTGGGATCTCAACCTTATCTGGACGCTTCCCGGCAGACTTCTCCCAAGCACCAGCAATCATCTCTGGTTTTAGACCAAGTATGGTGGAAGCAGCGTTGCTCATCCCAGTAATCTCATACCCACCCTTACCGTTGTCGCGCAGGAACCCTTCTTCAAGCAGGGTCTTGGTAACAGCAGCAAAGTCAGTTGTGGTGAGAAGCCAGGAACGTGTGCTCTTGCGCTTCGTTGTGCCAGGATCGTTCTGTGGAGCATCAGATCCACGCTTCTCTGCGCCGATCACGTTATTGATGAAGGCTAAAGCCTTCTTACGGTTCCACTCATTGCGGACATCGGACGCATCGTTGCCCTTCTGCCCGATGTAAGCCATCCACTTGGTCTTTGCCTCACGGATGAAGGCACGAGCAGCTACGTATCCAAGAGCCTGGACCCTGCCTGTCGCTGTTGTTGTATCAAACGCTCGTGGTGGTGGAGCGTTGCTTGCCTCAACCTCAGACTCTGGTGCCATGCTGCGAAGGATCTCCTTCACAACAGTCGGGAATACAGAAGCCTCAGATAACTGCCTCTGGTTAAACGTCTGGTCACCAGCGTGCTTTGCCTCAAGGATTGCATCAAGGATCTTATTGCCAGTCTTAGGTGATGTCCCAGGTTCAGCCTTGCCGTACGCAGACGCACCCGCGATTGCTTCTAGTGCTGCCTGTGCTGTTAGCCCGATAGACCTTGCATACTCAACGATGTCAGACATCTTCGGATTGCTAAGAGCAGCAGCCCTAGCGTGCATCTCTGTTGTCTTTGGGTCAGTTCCCTTCATCTGGTCGAAGAGAATCTGTTGAAGAATAGAGTGTGCCGCATCAGACAGTGGGACATTGGCTGTTCGCTCACCAAATATCGCATCCTGGAAGGCATACTCAACACGCATACGCTCTTCACGAGACAGACCCATAGCTCGGATCATGTCTTCAGCAACACGCCCCTTCTCCCCATTCCAATCCTTGGCTGCATCAAGCATCACCTTTAGAGCACGCACCATGTTCATGCTGGTAGCGTGATGCCTAGCAGCAGCGAGTTTAGCCGCCTCACTAAGCCCACTCATCGTCTTACCCTCAAGGGTATTACGGTAAGCACGCTGCACAGCCTGAAGAGCGAATGGACTGATGGGTGTTACAGTCTTCATCCGAACAGGGATAGTGCCACCAGCATCTGGAGAGCCGCTTGCCTCGAATGACTGGACAACACCAGCCCTCTCGCTTCCAACTGGAAGACGGATGTCACCTGGGGCTAGATCAATGTCGGATGGACCACGCTGCGTCTTACGGAGTTCGGCAAGCAGGGCAGGACTGCCGCCAGCCACCTTCTCTTCAATGGAAGAGTGTGCGCTGGTAAGCAGTCTCTCTCGTTCCTCTGCCCTTACCTCGCGTGCACGCTTGCCAAGAGACAGAAGAGAAAGCTGCTTCTTGCTAAGCAGTGAGATAACGTCAGGGTTTGCATTCACACGAGCCAGTAGTTTGGTGAACTCCTTCTCGTCAAACTTAGCGACAGAGTTCTTGGCCTCGTCCTTTGCCTTACGGATTAGGTTGCCACGCTTCTTCGGGTCCGTCTCTTTAATTCCAGCGACAGCCTTCTCTTGTGCGACACGGACACGCTCATTGTGCTCTGTATCTAAACGCTGTTGGACAGACTCCTTTAGTGCATCACTAATGTCGATCTCGTTGGTGATCGCTTCCTTGCGCTTGCGCGATTCCTCGTGTGCTGCTGGAAGAGCAGCACGCTCTTCTGGGGTTAGAACATGAACTAGCTCTGGAGCAACCTCTACTGGTTTAACCTCACCCTTGAGCGAGTCGATGTGGTCATTAAGGTTCTTCATCTCTTCTGGATGAAGGTTATCCATGAACCAACTAACAGCTTCAGCCTTTGCCCTGTCTACCCTTGCACCAAGAGCCTCAAGAACACGATCATGTAGTGGCTTAACAGCCTCGAACGCAGCCTTGCCCTCATCAGAGTTGGCAAAGCGAGGATCGTTCATCTTCTGTAGAACAAGAGATAGTTCTTCACGCTCTTCTTTGCTAAGCTTCGCAGCCTTAACGCCCTCACCCTGTAGGTTGGCTGGTGTCAGACGCTCTGGAATATCAAGAGCAGCCTCCTTTCCAGCCTCTTCCTCTGTGTTGTTTAACGCTTCAAGAAGCTTCTCCCCACTACGAAACTTAACGCTACCAGACTCTTCGGATGGCTTGCTGTTATCTCCATGGACAGTGACACCACCTGTATCGTTGCCCTTCAGACCAGCCGCAACAGCAGCAGGATCAACATACTTGAACCCAATCTTTGCAAGTTCATCAGCAACATGAGCCTCACGCAGAAGCCTGTTCTTATTGAAGACAGATGTATCACCAGCATCCCCAGCCATGTGAGTGCTGGCTACATCGCGGAGCATCTTAGCGAGTCCAGCCGGGCCTTCACCGAAGTTGGCGTCCTTGTAGTTCTGGGCCATCTTCCGGACACGCGCATTACGAGCAAGACCAAGAGCGTTGCCACCAACCTCATAACCAAGACCGAATGTTATAGCTTCGGTCAAGAACTGCTTTGTCATTGCTTCGATCTTCTGCTGTGTCGTTCCCTGGAGTCTTGTCCAGTCATTACTACCAGTAACAATCATATCGGCAGCGAGATCACCACCTGTCTGCTCGGCGGCAAGCAGTGTCCCTTTCGCCATCTTGATAGCGATGTCCTTGATTGTGGAGTCCTGGACTTCTTGACTCATCGTCTTGCCAATGCCAGCGAACTTGATTCCGTTCAGAAGCTTCCCGCCAGCACCAAGTACAAGACCTGTTACCAGACCACGGGCATCAGCCATGTTGGATGCTGCCTCTGGTGACATCTTTAGATCATCAACCGCATGACGGAATGACTGCGCCCTAGTGTCCAGCATCATGAATGGAAGAAGGCCCATACCACCAGTAGCCATACCAACAGCAGCAGCCTCTGCTACACCAGTTCCAACATCACCAGCCCACTTGATAACCTTAGCGAAGGCATCATGCTCATCGACACCCATAGCCTTGTCGATCTTCCCGACAAGATGCTTCCGAGCCTCTTCATTTGTGATACGAATATCTTTGGCAGCAGACTCACGAGATGCTGCAACCTCTTTATGGGCCGCCAAGTTCTTCAGAGATTGCCACTGCTCATCATCTGTTGGGGTATAGCCATCAACGGCACCACCAAAACCAGACTTGGATAGGATGATGTCACGCTGATTCGCATCCATGTTGCCAGAGGCAAGAAGTTTCTCGGCTTGCTCGGCATACAAACGCTGCTTCTGCATCTCTGCTTCATAGATGCCAGACAACTTCCCAGCAGTAGCCATAGGCATGGTGCCGATTGAAGCGACAGCACCAGGAAGTGCTTGAATAATTTGTGCTGGCTTTCCACCGAACTCACCAGCTACACCCGTAACGCCACCAGCCTCCCATGCGCTCCAGTCCACACCCTCTGGGTCGAGGGCCTGTTGCTGGGGGACAACCCCAGGCTGGAGTGCTGTCTGTGGCTGAGCCTGGGGGATTGGCGTAATGGGCGGGAGTGGGGTTAGGACAACATCCCGACCAAGCGAACCTGCCCATGGACCATATTTATCAGACATCGTTCCCCCAATATTTTAATGATAGCCAGAATGTCTAGCGCTTGAGTCCATTCGGGAAACGAATTACGCTTCCCTGGTTACTCACGCTTCCGCCTCGACCACCACCTCGACCACCACTAACTACCCCGCGAGTAAGACCGGAATGATCGGCATACATATCAACGACAGCGTTAGCGGCAGGGACATCAGCACTACGATAGCGCTCACCAAGGTCAAGGTTAGGAAGCATGATGGGCTTCCACCCCTGTGCCAGATACCTGAAGTTCTCCTTGGCGTTCTCGTCTAGTTTGCTTCCATACGTTGCAAGCCTTGCTTCGTAGTTATCTTGGCTCTCGCCTGGGAACGGGGCAGCGATCTTACCCTGATACGTATTGGACGGAGCAGGGATGAAGCGTGTTTCGCCCTTGTCATTCTGAACAAGGTTGTTCCAACCAGTAACAAGCGATGCTGCCACTGGTTTCACACGCTTGTCATAGTCATCGTCACTCTCACCCGGCTTGCGCGTCACGCCAACAGAGGCGATACGCATCTTGTTGTCGGCATTAACATAGAAGCCGCTATCAGCAGGACGTATATCAATCGCGTGTGTTCTGTCCTTCTCCCCGAGAGGGATCACCGTCTTACGTGCATCAATCCCAATTACCTTGCCACCAACGTCCTGGATCTCGTAGAAGTCCAAACCATTGTAGGCAGCGTGCATTTTCTGAGAAGCAATGTCGCGCTTTTCCTCAAGCATCTTTACACGAGCAGGGTCAGCACCCATTGGCTTCTTGGCTTCGTTAGATAGATCAAGGTTGATGTTCTTAACGTCCTCAGTCCAACGTGCGGCAGCATCAACACGGTTCTTCTCAAGCTGCGCTTGTGCAGCAGCGTAGTTACCCTTATTCCGTTCCTCATTGAGCATTGCGCCCTGGCGTTTGTAAGACTTGAGCCACTCATCATGGCTCTGCTGCTGCTGACCAAGCTGCATTAGATGCGGAGATCCGAGCAGGCTACCAATCTCGCTAACTGTCATGCGGTTTTTATGTGGAACATCGTTGGATACAACCTCGTAGTCCATCATTGCCTGACCATTACTTGAGCTATGCAGGATAGATCCATCCTTGGTTGTTGCCCAAGACAGCTTCTTGATTTGGGTTCCTGGGCGAGTCTCGTCCAGCGCTTTCTGTGCGCTAGCCTGGAATCCAGCCATGTCTCCACCAAGAAGGGTCATCTGGATCTCTTGCTGTAGGTTCTCACGGCGCGCCTTCTTCATTGCCTCGGCGTGCTGCTGGGACTGAAGGTCAAAGGACTTGGCGCTAAGGTCGATGTTCTGCTCAGCCGCCCTCTGCTGTGTGAGCACACCCTTGGTCTGTAGAGCCATGCCGCCAGCCTTGGCAGCAGCCATCTTTGCATACATAGTCTCTTTGTCTGCATCTGTCTGAGCACTAGCTAGATAAGCAGCAGTAGCATCGTCTACCGCATCGCTCTTACCCCACTCCTGCTTCTGCCGACCAAAGATAGTCTGCCGATTCTCAAACTCAGCCTTCGCCATACGCGCAGCTTCGTCTTCACGCTCACGCCTACGTGCGATCTCTTCACCCTGTAGGATTCCCTGTGGCAGCGCACTGAGCGCAGAACCAATACCGATTGCTCCCATGAATCCCATATCTACAACCCCTTACCAAAGATGGAGTTCCTACCCCACTGTGGAGGATTCCACCCAGATCCATAACCACTAAGGCCAGGAGTAGCCCAAGGAGAAGGTGTTGAGCCATACCCACCACCACCAAGATTCGCATTACCAAATCCAGCCACGCTGATTGGAGTATTGCCACCACCATACCTAGACGAGTAAGCGTCTGCTGCACTGACACCAGATGGCATATTTGGTATTGGGCCATCGGCTACGGGGAGCGCACTAGAACCAAGCCCAGGCTTTGAAACATCAACAGCACCAGGAGCAGCAGATCCTGGTGCCTTTATACTACCTGCCCCCCTCGCATACATCATCCCTGCGCCCATCATTCCCTGCGCCGCGCCCTGCCACCCCATCATCTCAGCCTGTCGTGCCTGATTCGCCTGATCCCCATAGAACGATGCCATCCCACGAAGACCCTGGCTCTGGAACTCTGCGGTCTGAAGCGGGTTGTATCGCTGAAGCAAGCCAGCACGAAGCTGGTCCTTGTTCTGGTATTCGGCCAGCAATCCACCAGCCATCGAACGAGCACGGTTCATCTGGCTGTTGCCAAGCATGGATGCGCCAAGGCCAGAAGCGATACCCCTTGTCCCGATCATCGTCTGGATATTGCGGTCAGCGTTGTTGTATTCGTTGCCCACCGTAGAACGCACAAGGCCAGCACGCACGGGGTCGATCCCCTTTGCCATAGCCTGAGAGATCATCATCTCTTCGATGGGGCCATACATACCCTCCTGCCTACGCGCTACACGCTTACGCTCAGCAAGATCCTCGGCAAGCAACTGCTGCTGAGAGGCTGCGTTCTTAGCCGCAGACTTCCCAGCCTTACTCGCGCCCACGCCAGACATAACTGCGCCACCAGCAGAGACTCCAGTTGCTACCCATGTCATATCAAACTCCCGTTAAACTCATCACCGCATCAGTAATATCTTTGTCTCCTAAATAAAGTCTATCAGCACCTTCAGAGAAGAGGATCGGCTTGGTGTGAGATAAGATCGCGTATGTCTCATACTCACTCACTGCCTTTGCAACTAACCCATGCTTGGCTGTCATGAGGAACCCACCGAGTGCACCAGCCATGTCATCTGCCATGCACACGATGTTGTTCTCATCCATGAACTCACCACCAAGCTGGTAGCAATCCGAGCACTGCAATGCCCAGCCAAGATAGTCGATGCTGATGATGGCCCGGCCACCCACGAACTTGGGAACCTCAAAGCCAAGGATAGATGCAGCACGGATCATCCTTCTGTTGGGTGGGTCCATGCTGATGGTCCCAACAATCCGACGAACCTCATGCTGCGTGAAGAAACGCTTGATAGCTTCTCGGATAGACAGCATCGCATGGATGCCGGAACCCTCTGGCTTGAACGCAACAAGGCTTACGAACGTATCGTTGCCAATGTTCTCACCGAACATCACGCCGTGATCTGACACGTAGGTGATGGAGTATTCGAGAGCACCACCGAATGTGAGTGGGGTATCACCCTTACCCATGAAGTGACGCACTGCGTCATGGTTAATCACGCCCTCGATGAACGCTACGTCCTCTGGTGTCGCCCGTCTAATGATCTCATCCATCCTCTGCTCCTGTAAGCGCATCCCAGAACACTAGGATGCTACGTATATGTTTGATAGAACCAGACGCCTCGACACTGATCGTGCGTCCCTTTGTCCCGCGTGGAAGCCACATCACACGCTGCGGGTCTGGCGTTTCTACAAGCTCTACATCGGCATAGGTGTGCTTCTCCCCAAACTGGGGATGACCAATGGGGCGATTGATTGCTACTGGAACTTTGTCCACATACACCCGAACCTGTGCGTGACCAATCCCATACATTGCAATACCACGGAAGAACTTGAAGGTGAACGGATCACCCATGCCCATCTCGCCAGTCATGAAGCGAATGGGGATTGTGACATGACGATCAGAGTTCAGCTTATAGATAGAGGGATAACGCAGACCAGCATTGGTGTAGTCGAGTGACCCATCCAGTGTGGATTGAACAGCTAGGAACTCGCTTCTGAGTTGATCCACCAAGACACTCCATTGTTTACAGTATGCGTGTGTATCTTAGATATTTCTAGGCCACATCTGTCCTGCTGTTGGGCGGCTTGAACCAGAGCCAGATCCCGGTGGTGCGTTCCAGAACACCATACCCTCATACCCCGTGATCGCTACCGATGTTGTCGTGGTATCGAATACACCTACAAACGAAATTACTGATCCAGCATAGCCAGTCGTGGTTACGGTTCTGGTCGTGGTATCGGAAACGATCTTGGTGATTGTCCCGGCATACCCAGTGATAACAGCCGATGTGGTTGCTGTATCGCCAACAAACGTTCCTGTGATTATTGACCCAGCATAACCAGTCGTAGCTAAGGCTGTAGGCGTGGTGTCCGAAACGCTCTTTGTGATAGACCCGGCAAGACCAGTCGTAGATACGCTTGTCGTGGCTGTGTCTAGGACGGGGGTGACTACAGCAACAGACCCAGCATAGCCAGTGATGCTGACTGCTGTGGGTGCCGTGTCTGGGATGGAGATCAACAGGCTGGCGGCAAGGCCAGTGATGATTGCTGCCTGATACACACCGTCAGAGATAGACCGAAGAAGCGTGTCACTGCCCAGCCCTGTGGTGGCTACCGCAGTCGGTGTCGTGTCAGAGACGCTCTTGGTGATGGTCCCAGCCAGACCTGTCGTAGCGACAGCCGTAGGCGTGGTGTCCGTCACCGTCACCGTGATCGTGTCTACCGCCAAGCCAGTGATCGCCACCGCTGTCTGCGTGGTGTCAGACACAAGCTTGGTGATTGTTCCAGCCATCCCGGTTGTAGCAACAGCCGTAGTCGCTGCATCAGAGATCAGCTTGGTTACAGAGCCAGCTAACACAGCCGTAGATACGGTTGCTGTTGTGGTGTCAGGTATATCAGACGATGGGACTACCGTCTGGACAGTTCCTGAATACCCAGTGATAGCAACAGCAGTAGTGGAAGCATCAGTCGTTGTGACCGTGATGCTTCCACCGCTTAAGCCAGACGTAACCACCGTTGCCGTGGTTGTATCTGTGATGTTCGTCCCACCACCCGCTACTACGGGCCAGTATTCAGAACTAAGAACGGTATGGACGATCCCTGATGCACCGGAGAGGGTGCGTCTAGTGGCACGGATCTCCGGTGAAATGATCTTGGTCATTGATTAAGCCACGCCAGCCCTGATGTTCCCAGTGATAATCCCAGCAGCAGTCGATGTCGCGTAGAAGCGCGGGAACAGACAGGCATTGCTGCCGATGTCAGGCATGGCAAGCATGGCCCAGTCAGCGATCCAGTCGGTGTTGGCCGTGGGGACGGAGAACTGGAACTTGCGCTCTGTGGCAGTCACACCAAAGCTTCCTGCCGTTCCGGTGGTTGCGCTAAGGGTGACGCTGGTGATGCCCTTGATGCTGAGGTTCCCACTGGAGGGAGGGATGCGATACATACGGAGCGCAGGCACAGAGGCAGGCAGGGCCACGACCACGTTGCCAGTTGAGTTGTCAGAATAAGTCACCGCTACCGTTGCGTTGACCCCTGTTGAACCAGTGGCTGTGTACCACTCCAGCCACCACTCAACATCCCCGCCACTTGCCTCACAACGGAGATCGCCAGAGGGGGTGGTCAACGTGGCGTTCACGGTCTGCGCCGTGGTAACAGTCCCAGATAGGCCAGCCATGTGACCCACTCGGTCACAGAAGATGACAGGTTGAGCCGCTACCGAGTACCGAAGGCCAGCGAACAGGATGCGGCAAGTCTTCCCAGCGGCAGGGTTCACATAGCGAGGGTTCCATGCGCCAGCCGTTGCCTGGGTCGGGCTGGCCCAGGTGGTGGGAGCCACACCAACAGCAGGGTTCCCAGGCATCGTCCATCCCGAGTAGTCGAAGCCAGACACGGTGGTGATGCTGGTCTTGGCTACATCCTGGCTGAACCCAGCACTGACACATAGCGCAAGGCCATTGATTACATCATTCTCACTGGCAAAATCTGTCATACCAACTCCACATAGGAGAAGTCGAACGCTTCCGCAAAGCCATCAGGAATACCATCCAGAAAGACGGTGGTTCCTTCGACTGCTCGGATGATGAACGTGCCTGGGAAAGCAGCGTCAAATGGCGGAAGTATCTTGACGAGTGCACCTGGAACCATATCGTCTCCGTCTAGGTCAGAGTGAACAACCCGCTGGCATTGAGCACGAAGTTCACGGTCACACCAACGCCGATGGTCACATCAGCAGGGGTGGTATCCACAAGCTTGTAGCCAATGATGGGATCGACAATCGTATTGAGCGTGCCACTCGCATACCAGACAAGGTAGCGAAGGCCGAACCCAGCAGTCGCGCCCGTCCAGCTAGGGTCTGTGGTATCGAAGGTAGCCGTGCCACCGGACAGCGTATAAGTTGGCGTGACTGTCACACCACCAGTCGTGTATCCGTTACCCGAGGCAACCTCGTTGGCAACGATGTTCGCCTTGATGGTCTGGGTCGCAACGTTGGGGGTATAGGCAGAAGAGAGTGCCATCACCTTGATGGTGTTGCTATTGAGATCAAGCGTGCCATCGCCAATGTAAAGCTTGGCGGTGTTGAAGAGTGTAAAGGCACCCATCGTCATGACAATCCTCCTGGTTCAGTTAGAGTATAGCCCAATCTAAAACTCTTTTGGCAGATACTCGATGGTTATGGTTATTGCGTGAGAGACAGAATCCTTGTTCACCACGGACAGATACCCTGTGGTTGACACAACGGTGTCGTTGTTAGAGAAGGTAGGGACAGGACTGGTTGTAATCTTCAGGCTCCCTACCTCAGTCAAGCAGTCGAGCGTGATACCTGCCCCCGTTGGCGGGTCCACTGTGATGAGACGGGAAGCGTCCGCAGTCCTGGCCGCGTCAGATGTATAGAGCCTTACCCATGCTGGATCGCTGGTGCTCACACTCAGAATATCTGCTGTCTTCGGTAGGGTCACACCAGCGTTTCCAGCCACATCAGTAGCAAGGACTGCTGTTGATGTTGTTGCAGACCCACGGTTGATGCCTAGAGTAGCTGTTGCGCTTGATCCACCAACGGCCATACCAGCACCAGCCCCAGCACTGGAAGCCACGGTCTTCACCGATGCCGCCTGAGATGATGTGCTGTTCGCTGTTACATCAATGGCATCCCAAATCTTACCAAACGCAGTCCTAAGATCATTGACCTCGTTGGTGTTTGGGATATGACGCTTAGCCATCAGCCACCACCCCCAACCGTGATCGTTGAGCCAGTGTTGTCTGCTAGGAAGAAGACCTCTTCGTTTTCTGTAACAAAGACATCTCTCGGCTTGAACCCAAGTGTAGTGATGGGGAACCCAGATGAGTAGGTATCAACACAGATGGTTGTGTGCATCTGATAATTGCTTGGGGCAATACCATTCAAGGGGTCGTAGCTGTTCTCAAGGTTGCGGCTTGGGTTTGTTGTCCAGTAAAGGTAGTAACGCCCACCGACATAGAAGGAGTCCAGGTCTTCGATCACACCAGGGATTGGCTCTGTCGAGATAGATGGCCCAGGCTCACCATCGTAGTGGGCCATATGCTGATCTGACTCAGCAAGGTTCCGGTAGAAGTAGCTGTCCTTACTGGTCAACCAGTAGTAGTTCCGTCCGAATCCAGTTTCTCCACCGTTGCTTGTCCCGAGCATGAGGTCCGGCTTGACTCGTGAATCGCTAATGCACTCTGCCGAGCCTCCCCGATAGAGCATGATCCCTCTCTTAGACAGATATAGCACGCCTTGCCCTGTAGCCTGAACGCTTCCTGGCGCGATACATCCATCGACAGCAGATGTAATAGAAACGGACATGGTAGTGGATGTATTTCCGACCAGTGCATAGACAGCATCCTCGCAAAACACTATGAGCGACTGGTCCCAACTAACTAAGGCGAGTGGTCTGTATTTGAAATCCTGGCTGAACTGCTCTGCCCAGGCATCTGGGTAACCGTTCTCTGTCCACCTTACCGTGTTGCCATAGATCGCAAACTTCATGTCGTAGTGGGATGTCAGGCCAGTCATCCCTGTTGGTGGCACATCGAAGGTGATGTCGATGCCGCTGTTGGCATAGTTGGATGTGATAGGGTCACCAAGCGCGATGGTTGGCTTAGCCTCATCGAGCACAGACACCCAAGGGTTAATGTCCTTGACCTTCAAGAACTCACCACTATCACCAATTCGGTAGAGCCTACGCGCATAGATGTAGTCGTTGTGCGGAACGAACTTCATTGAGAAATCTCTGACAGCCCAAGCAATAGAGGCTGTGATTTCCTCATCAATAAAGAACGAACCACGCCCACCCGTGCGTGCTCGATACAAACCATCTACCTTGTTCGTCCCATCGGTAACCGTTAGCTGGACAGCATCGTTCGTATAAGGTGTGTCTGTTATGTTTGAAACAAGAAGAGCACGCCCAACCATTGCTGTCCCATACCCACCATTCACAACACCATCTGCCCGATCAAAGTTGCCGTTGATGATGATGATCTTGCTTCTGTCGATGGGGCTACACACAACTTCATATGTCTTGTCTGGTTCTGCGAAGTAGACCTTCTGCCCAGTATAGAAGCAGTGATCCTCCGTGGTCCTGATTACAACAGCGGAACTGCTGGAGTCAACAGACGCAGATGCAATGGTAGCAGACACATCGCGCTTTACCTGCTGTGCAGAGATAGCCTGACCAAGCGTGATGGGAGCATCTACGTAGAAGTATGTAAGGTCTTCCCACCGTGGCTTAGCTGCACGCTCATGTGGCAACTCTGGATCATCTGGAAGGATGATCTCATAAGCCTTGATAGCAAGCACGCCTGTTGTAGCAAGGAACTTAACAAAGGTTCCGTTCAACAGCGAGAACTTCTGTGTGGTGTTTGTTACGGTTACCTTAACCAGCCCAGGCATCTCTGGATCTTCAGAAAACCCAGTGATGCTAAGCGTGTTGTGGGATGTTAGATCGCTAAGCCTTGTGACAGCGATGGTCCCGTTGGTGCCAGTAACTAGGTTGTCTGAATCAAACAGCCCATCCGTGAGTGTTGCGATAGAGATGCTACGCGCACTGCTGGACTTCACTGTTGGAGACAGTGGAGAAGGCCCACTCTCATCTTCCATACCACGCACATTGCGGACGAACGTGTAGCAGTAGGTGAAGTCCAGATCCACATCGTAGTAGGAAGCCAGTTCACCGCTTGAGCCAGACACAGAGCCATTGTCTGTGTAGGTTTCCTGTGTTCCAGGAACCGTGGCAATGCGCTTCTCCTTGTCGCTATCACCAGCAAAGATGATTACCTCTTTCACAGCGAGATCGGACCCAGTCAGTTTTGACCAAGTAAGCTTGTTAGATACGTTGGCTTCCGATGACTTGATCTCTATCTTATTGGTGGCAGGTAGGATGCCCTCTTCTGTAGATAGCGCAATGCGATAGGACTTGGTTGTATCCTTGGCGATGTTCCCACTACCAGTAACCTCAGAAACAGTAAAGATGCGGATACCCATATTGCTAACTGTAGTTGCGGTAGGACGGATCTGTGGCCTACGAAGACCAAGAGGGACAGGCACTCCACTCACAATCTTAATTGCGGTGGAGCCATACTCCGTGAAGAAGATACGGTCAGAGTCTCCAACCAACTCACTGGTATAGTCTCTCGGGAGCTTTGACAGGATGAACTGACCACGGTTCCAATACAGATACCTAACATCAGAACTTGGATCTGATAGGTAGTTGATACTGCTACTGGACCCGAGTTCTGACTCAAGCGTGGGTGCCTGGAATGGCCTGATAGAACCAGACCTGATGTCGATGTTGTCTAGGCAGGTAACAAACCCAGGCTCAAGGAGAGCCTTATCCGACACCTGATTGATGCCCTTGGCGAAGGATACGAGTTGAGTCCTCATCGAACGGCAATCACCAGATACTTCCACTTACTGAAATAGTGCGTTGTCCCACCATCTCTTCCGTTGGTGAGGCTCCAGATCATCGTCGTATCGTTCGTAAGCGTAGCCTTGATGCTGATGTTGTTCCCAGAAACAGCGTTGTCGTGGATGTCCAACTCCACAGGCCATATACCGTGTATAAGAATCTCTGCTCTCTTCGCTTCATCACCTGTCCCACCATCATATTGTGGCTTTGGGATCTGGAAGCTGAAGGCTACTGTTGTTGGCTCTACAAATCCTGTCTTGATTGCAATGTTATGTCCACTCCCAGATGATCCGCTCAGTGCACTCATGGCCTCGGCACTCATCTGGTTGAACTTCGCCATGAGTTCCCGGCGCAGACTGGAGATGTCTCCCTTCGTAGCCAACTCAATACCGTCACGCTTGGCACTGCCCTGGAAGTCTGGAGTAGCGTTGGGTGCGAACCCCGTCACCCCAACCAGTGCTCCAGTCATCGTGGCACCCACCACAGGCACGTTGCCCATGTAGTTGATACCAGAGTCACCCACCTGGACCCAGGAGGTATTAGCCATGTTCCTGATCCACAGCAAGCCACTGCTTGTATCAAACCACTCATACCCACCAGAAGGCGGTGTTCCTGGCTGTGTATCCTGAATGTAGCGATGCCCGACCAATGCCATAGATCACCGATCCACTTCAGAAGATGCAACAGGGGCGGGGCCAGCACCAATCAGTGCATTGAACTGGTCCATGAACTTGTCAGCCTTGGCAATGTCCTCAGTGCTACCAGCCTGATTAAGCAGGAAGGCAGCAGCAGCATACTTAATGTGCTGATGGAAGTGCTCTGGTATACGCACATCAGGAGAGTCTGTCTCGGAGATCATAGGTGTTGGTCGCTCTATGAACCCAATGACAACAGAACTTGGTGTGGCTGGGATCTTGTTAAGCCGGATGGTGTTTCCAGAGAAGTCCATCCACAGGGTTGGAGTTCCCACCGTCTCGCGCCACAGTCCGTTCTTGCTATCCTCAAACTCAAGAGATGTCTTATTAAGAAGCCTCATTCCTACCCCTCCCAATTTGGAGCGTGCTCAGCAATACCAATAATAGCAAGGGCTGTAACCTCTGTCGCGTCCTGGATGTTGGTTGACCCAGATGGGAGCACCGGACTAGCACCACTCTCGATATACACACGGATGATCTGGATGATGCCAACCGGGAGTATTGCCTTCCCGTTGATCTGACCAACCGTTGTCTCAACGTAAGTGCTTCCCGTTCTCTTGGCTGTCTCATCACAGGCAAGCGTGATTGCACGCAACACTCGATCAGGATCGAACTGAGATGAGTTGATGCCGTTGTCTCGCAGCAAGCGTGCGATCTGACCACGGATACCTGTAAGTGTCAGCTTCATCCAATCCCCTATAAGTAGTATGCGTAAACCTGCGGGTCTGGGGTATTGGATTGGAACATATATGGTGATGTTCGGTAAGAAGACAAGTAAAGCTTGTTCGTCCTGGATGACACGCACACGCTTGACACGTTAGCAATAGACCGTGTGATAGCAGTAAGAGTAAGCGAACTACTCCCATCACTAAGCCTACGATAACTCGTGGACGGGGTAATGATGTTGGACGAAACACCCGCTGGCGTAACCTCGAACACACCACACGTATCGTTGCCAAGGTAGATGTTCCCAGATGCGTCTGTGCAGATGCTGTTCATCTTCATCCTGACGTTCATAACGTCAGCAGGATAGCCGGGAGGCTGGCTGATGTTGCTAGTAATGGTTGTCACATTACCCGAAGCCATCGCAACCCTACGTATCTTGTTCACGTAGTTGTTTTCTTCTATGATGATGATGTCTCCGTTTGAGTTATCAATACAGCACCTGTATGGAGACGAAAGCATAGCGACAGATGGAGTCCCGTTGGCTGTTCCAGATGTTCCGTTGCCAACCACAAGGTTTACAGTCTTCGTCGCGTAGTCGAGACTGTAAAGAGCATGGTTTCCTGTATCGACAAAATACATCAGGCCATTGAACTTGTTATAGCAGATGCTGCATGGGTTCTTTAGGCGAACATCCGTCCCAACCCCATACGTGCTGAACCCCTTTGTTGTCGGGTGACCAACAAACAGGGTGCTCGTATTGCTTCCAGCAGGGACAGCCGTTCTAATACACGGCTCACTAGATCCTGTTATCAATACGGATGCTGATGTTTTCCCGGCAGGATAGTAGAGAGCCATACTTGTGATGTAGGTGGATGTGCTTGCGCTTACGTCACCAAGAACGGTTGTTGTCTCGGTGGCCTGATTAACGCTCGTTGTAAGCAGGATCTGATACTTGTAGGTAGATAAGTAGTCAGTGCACTCCTGCCTGTAGGATAGGATGCTGTCTGGTTCATCTACCTCAACGATCCCAGACAGGACGCCACTTGTAACCGTTCCCTTGTTGTAAACGTTAGCAAGGTTATTCACGAACCCTGGTGTATCAATGTGGGTTGGAACTAGGCTACCAGTAGTGATCGCCTTCACTGTGAACGTTGCTGTTTTGGATAGCGTTGTTCCGTTCGACTCCAGGAACTCAACCTTGAAGTCTGTATCAGCAGAGATGTTTGTCAGTGTAAGCGGGATGTTTGGAGAGAAGGCCGTCTTGTTCATCCATACACCACCAACCTTCCTATACACAAAGGCCGGGTATCCCGTGGGCCATACGCCAGTCACTACGGTGTCTGCCCCAGGCTCTACAAAGTAGTTTTGAACAGTGAGAGAATTGACGTTCCAACCCACTGACCCAAGTGGAGTGCCAGCAATGGCGATGAAAGAACTCTCTTTGTGTGTTGCGTTGCTCTTGCTCGGGTCATACACACGAAGCGTGAACTTTGTATTCGATGCGAGTGCTGGATACAGCTTCGGACTCATGCTGTTCGTTACGAGCGTTGTGCTTCCCACACCCGTTGCGACACCAGCAGCATTGAGCGGGATCGCATCAATGTATGCTTCACCACCAGAGTTAGAGAAAGAGAATGTTATCGTAGCGTTTGAACCAATGTAGTAGGTGTCCTGCGCAACAGAGAAGGAGTCGATGGTGACTGCCGGGTAACCAACCACTGGTGTCGTTGTGACAGAGGAAGTGACAAACACACCCAGGCTGTTGGTGACACGCAGGACGTAGGTTGCAGCAGCATTAGATACGCTCAGCGGGTAGGCTGTTCCAGACACAACATTGTTTATGGTCAGCCCAGTCTCCTGACAGGTGATCGAGGCCACACCACCAGTGAACGCAGGAGATGCTGTTGGAGCAGTCCCGGTTGGAACCGTGGTTGGGCTTACTGCGAATGAAGTGATGACGGGATCAGGGACTGTAGACGCTCCTATGAACACATTGAGCGTGGCGGTAGCCGCGACATTGTCCTTGTTCCATACCTTCAATGTGTATGTGTCTGGAGACTTCCTGATCTTGAACAGGATGCCAGTTCCACTGTTGATGCTGGGGTCCAGTGTTGCTGCTACCTGTGTCGATGTCCCAGCCAACGTATCAACAGACAAATAGGATATAGATGCACCACCTGGATTTGGGTTGCTGTAGACAGGGTAGAGAGCGATGATCTCATCCATCACCACATTCGTCTTGCTTGCCGTGAACGATGTGATAGTAGGAACAGCGTTCCCTGTCACAACGTTCGTGATACCAACGTGGGCAGAGTTAGTGACAATCACACCATCCCTATTGCTAAGGATAAGGTTGAATGTCTTATCCCCAGTGATCGCGCCAGTGTTGTAGCCGACACCAGATATGACAGGACCGATGCCGTTGTCTATGATCGAGTTCCCGGCATCCGGGTTGGTGAATACAGGTGTGATCGTAGCGGAACTTCCAGATGCTACGGTTGCTGGGCTGATTGTGAAGCTGGTGACAACAGGGACAGTAGCGGTTGGCGTATAGGTAAGGCTCACCACTACGCTCTGAGAAGCCACGGCACCATCGCTGTTGGTAACGGTCAGCTTGAACGTGATGTAGGTCGGTGTCCCTAGAAGCGTGAAGCTGTAGACATACTTCTGACCAGAGACAACAGAACCAATACCGTTGTCAATCACACCCGTGCCATTGATGAACTCTGGTGTGAAGCTGACCGAGTCAACAGCATAGCTTAGTCCACTTCCGCCTGTTCCTAAGTGCGCGTTGAACAACGATGGGACGAAGGAGATGATTGATGGCAGTGGCGCAACGCTAGATGTGGTTGTCAGTGTCTTGGATGCTGTCGCTGCAACATTGTCCTTGTTGATAACAGTAAGGGTGTAGGTCTTGTTGGAGGTTACGGCACCAGTGTTATAGATTTCACCCGACACAACGGGTCCGATCCCATTGTCGATGGTAGCTGATCCGCTGTCTGGGTTTGTGAATACAGGGGTGATGCTTGCGCTCCCACCAGAGGTAACGGTTCCCGGTGAGATATACAGGCCGGATATATGTGGCGAGGCCGCTGGACCAGTGGTGGTATCTGCTGGTGTGGTAGTGGTGGTGGTGGAACCATCCAACAGCGCACCAGAGAACCGAGGCCATACCTGACCAGAGGAAGGGCGTGTTGGAACTGTGACCACGGTGGTTGTTCCACCTGGACGCTCACGGTAGATCGGGGGGAAGGTCAGGATTACCTGTCTACCCATAGGTGGAGTTGGGATTCTAGGCTTAAGGTTGGATACGCCAATACTTGTCCCACTATTCAAAACATATGGTATACGTAGTGACTCATTTGCAAAATGAGGGATCTTGTCTATTGGTGACGATGAAACATAATTTATTTTTATGAATGTACAAAAACTAGAATATTGACCATACAGCCCAAGGTAGGTTGGATCTATAAAGTTCTTACTAGGGGTTGCCATGAATCACCTATACTGGCTTCGTATAGCCACAGAACAAGGCACCACCGTTGATGATGGTGAACCATAGACCTTGGTAAACTTTATCCCCAGCCCAGTGGTAGGCACCAACGCTTCCATACTTTGCGCGAGATGAGATCGTCAGGACATTACCAGCCTTGGATGAGTACTGGAAAATCTCGCCTTCAATAATAATGAACCCAGTCGCAGCGAAGCTAGAAGCGTCGGCAACAGTAATTGTTGTATATGCTGTTGTGCTGTCTAGACCTGAAGACAGGGTTGTCGCGGCAACCGTATCTGCCACAAGAGCTAGAGACTCATTGGTAGCCGTACCAACAAACTTATACCAATCGGTTATTTCAAGAGCTGGAACGATTGAAGCTGTGTTTGGACTACTGATGTCCAAATATCCAATAACATTAAAGTTACCATTCATAACCATTTTATGAATCTGGAAATCGTCTGCATCATTGTTAGACGTAGCATAGATACCAGACGCCACAAGAGGGACTGCGGCCATCCCACCAGTATTACTACACGCATTGTATGCTTCATAAAATGTATTTCTTGACGATGCCCCATTCCCAATCATCCCACCTTGATAGTTAGACATATTTGGGAATGAAGGTAACTGTGCGATATACGGACTAAGAACATATGTCTTAGCTGGAGTAGCGTATGAGACACTTGTTGACGATAGTCCATCATAACCTACAACAAGCTCAATAGGTGCGATAGGGAACACGGTATCAGGAACAGAGGAAACAGCGTAAGAATGTGTCCCATAGCAAGCGTGAATTGGCCCGTAAAAAGCAGAGTTTGTTTTCGTGGCAAGCGTGAACGCACGCTTATTCATCTGTAAGTAATAAATAAATCCATTAACAAGATCACAGGTTAGTATAATTTCTGTAGCCGTTGGGTTAATCGTCCAAGGGATAAAACATACAGGCGTAATACCTGCCTTTATGTTAAACCCAGAGGACACCATGCTGTAAGAAGTGTTTAGTGGGTACACGTTCCCATTACATGCAATATTTTTGTCATCACCTGGAGTCTTCTGCACCCCGGTGATATATGTGTTTGCGTCATTACTGTTTTGCGGTGCGGGTGGATTCCAATACCATGACCATGCTAATGCAGCCGGGGCAGAACTGTTTTTCAATGCCACATACAACGCCTTCAGATTATCTATTGCTGTTGACCCAGCAGATCCAGTTGCACCAGTGATGTATGCTCCATTGCTTGCCGTGAAGGAAGTAGAAGAAGTTGCGAAGGAACCATAAATGGCAATGTTAATGTTATACGTTCCCGTTCCACCAGTGCCTGTGCCAAATGATGCGACATACGTTCCCTCGCTTAGCCCTGGTCCCTGTAAAACTGTCCCGACCTGGATAGTTCCTGTCGTTGCCGTAACAGTAAGCGTGGTGCTAGATCCAGGGATGGTGCCAGTGACAGAAAAGCTGGTGGTCCCAGGAAGATATACTCCAGCGGCCACTGCACCTGCTGTTTTTTGTTTAACATGGATAATCTGACCAATATCTGAAAGAAGTTCAACGATAGGCTGGATCAAAATCTTAGTCGCCTGGAACTCTATCTTTACTAGCTCTCTACTTTTTGCGTTGCCGATGGCTTCACCAACAGGAGGGGCTACTATAATACATGGGTTTGGAGAAATGTATTCTCCAATGCTGGTATTCCCGGTAAAGAACTTGATATTAGTTAAGTAGATATTTGTTCCACCACCATAATCGCCAGCAAATGTAATACGCCAGTAAAGGTGTGCTGTCGCTCCAACTACTTGAAGTTTTGCAGACCTATTGGCCCAAAAATTATAGTGCTTGTAATCATAGTTTGTAACAGTATGTGCAGAGGTCCAGGTGGTTCCATTGTCTGACCACTCAAGAACCCATGATTTTGGTGTATATAAACCTGGGTACCAGTTCTTGTCAAAGTGTATCTCGTACGCAGTAATGATAGTTGGAGATGCCATCTGCACCTGACAGTATGCTGTTGTCCCAGCAGTGGCACTTGTTGAAGAATCAATATTCCCATCAATAATCGCAGCACCATAACCACCCGTTACAGCCTGATAGCCGATGGAAGATCCAACTACCTGCCAGCCATAGCTGGTCAGCGAAGTCTTGAAGACCTGTTTGCAGTCCTCGATGCTGGCACCGAGAGGCACCAAAAAGGATTCAAAGCCAAGAAAGTCAGACATGGTGAACCCCTAAAAGATCCCGTTGGTATGCGTTTCTGTTCTGTTGAATGTCATGTTGATGGTGCAGTCACTGCCTGTGTTCTTTACAAGAACATAAGCGACCTTTGTCCTTGGGGTGTCACCGTTAATCCCATACGTGTCTGGAGCGTCTGTGATATTCAGCACAGAGGAAGTGAAGATCCCCTCCCAAACAATACTAACACCAATGCCTGGATCTTCTGTGATGGCTCTCGCCCGGTCAAGATCCAGGTCATTCTGTGTGTTGTAGATCCGAACCCAACATGGAGAGGATACAGTCAGTCCAACAAACTCATAAGACCATCCAAGTTCTGGCGTGAGTATCTGCTCTGTCCCTGATGTGAGCAGATAAGTCACAGCACTAATGGTGCTTGTGTATGGGACCACCTTCATTGTGGCTGTCCCAGAGTTCATGCTGCCAGCGTTATCGCTCACCGTGGCTGTGACGGTTGCCAGACCCGTAGCGCGACCCGCATTGAATAGGGTGCTGGATCGGTTAGGCTGTGTTTCGATGTCGGCATTGGTGCAAGTCCACGTAACCGTATCGCTGTTGCCAAGGCCGATCTCTGTGACCATTGATGCGATGAGGTTCAACTCACCAGCATAGACATACTCTGGCGCAGTCACAGTCACCTGATAAGACACAGGTATGGTTGTTGTCCCGGTGATACCTGGGTAATAGATAACGCGTGTTGGCTTCACCAGACTATCAGGCAGAGAGACAACAGCACTGCTATCAACAAGCAGGTTGCTCGACTCTGTGTATGTGACCCCCAGCCGAAGAGCCAGTGTTTCTTGCGCCCAGATAATGGCATCCTCAACGGACTCGGGTGGGATCACATCACCAATGATGTTGTCACCCACGAGTTCGAGAGTCTCTGCCTTGATCTCGGCTTTGTTCATACCATCCACCCGCTAGTTCCGCTACCGTTCCTGGTCCTTGCGGAATACTGCGAGTCGATGTGCATGGTTGCGTTACCACTGGTTCCCATCATTACCTTGCCCTGATAGTTGCCATGCTCCTTGACCCAACGCTGCGCCCAGTGCTGTGCAAGCGTGGGGTTGTATCCCTCACCAGGGATAAGCATCAACTCGTAGGTAGCACCAGCTACCAGTGCTTCCTCGGCGTGCAGCGGCATATCAACAATCTCTGTATCCAGGGAAGGAACCGTCTGGACGATTACTGTAATGTCTTCAACAGACTCGGGTGATGGGTAGAGCACCAGCATCCCAAAGCGATCACCATAGCGATTGGGCGCACCCACATCAGTGATGTTGTGTGGAGCCATCGCTTCCTGGGTGTTCATCTCGTTAAGCATCTCACCTGTGTCAGCATGATACGCACGAGAGATGCGGCTGACATCTTCGTTCATACCGTCAACACCAGTGGCTGGAACAGGCACATCATAGATGTTCTGCCCAGCCACTGTTGTAACCGTTGTCTGCACCGACTTCAGTGGCGCAAGCTGAGCCAGCTTACGTGCCGTAACCTGAAGAGCGTAGAGATGCTCACCCCCGTGGAGATCCTTACGATAGTGTTTAACCCGAGCCAACAGATTGCTAAGGGTTATCGCCATCGTGTGGCCTCCTTAGAGAGTTTAACCCTTGGAACCCTGTGCATCAAGGATTGCTTGGATAGCCGAAGCCTTGCTCGGCATACCACTGAGACTGTATTCATTCAGCAGAGCATTGAGTTTGGGGATGCCCATCTTCTCAAGCTGTGCCTTGGAATAGTTTCCCTTCTTGTCAGAGCCTTCAGTCGGCGCATCATCAGTGAACTCGACATCGAACAGGGTAGGGTTGTTCTCCACGAAGGACAGCAGCATCTCCCACTTACCTGGGGTGCTCATATCCTTGTCACTCTGGGGCAGGTAGTCGGTAGCGTTCTCGACGTTACCGTTATGCCGACAGATGACCCTGATTACCGTTCGTCCATCGAAGTAGTCTGACAGAGCCATGTGCTCTCCTAAAAAAGTGGGGGGAGAGTTGCCCCTCCCCCCAGGTTAAGCCTCGGTCTAGGTCGCGGCAGTCTTGACCGGAACACCGATGAGGCAGTCAGGCTGGGTAAGACCACCACCGAAGCAGTTGAGGGTCTTCATGCCCTGGCCGTAGTAGTCCTGGAGAGCCATCGGCCCTTCAGTCTTGGTGATCTTACGGGCGAAGCAGTAGCCATCCTTGGTACCAGCGATGCACTTCCAGGGAAGGGCCGTGGTGCCGGACCCGCCAACGAAGGGCGTCTCGATGATCTGGAAGCCGAAGATGGGCTTGCTCTGCGTGCCGTAACGCTGACCATCGTTGATCTCACCGGATGTGGTGTAGACAGCCTGAGAGGTTCGCAGGATGACTTCACCAACTTCAGGGGAGCACACGAAGAAGCGACCCTCACGAGGAACGAACAGGCGATCAAGCAGGGTACGGGCCGTAGACAGCGAGGCCAGAAGCTTGTCGTAGTTCGTGGTCGCCTGGGCAGCGGCATAGACATCAGTCAGAGTCATGGTCTGACCCACAACGGAGTACATCGTGGTCAGCACAAAGTCATCTTCCTTGTTCATGTGACGGTTGGACAGTTCGTCCGTCATCTCATTGAACATATTGACATCGAAGATGGCGAGGTCAGTGTCATCGAACTTGATCGCGGCATTGTAGGCTTCCGTGATCTTCAGTTCGATCCGAGCATCAACGAGTGCCTGCCAGACAACCTTGGCGTTGGCACTGTGCTTGGACACGTAAGCGTTGGGCCGCTTGCGAATCCACACGTTCTGGCCTGGACCCTTGAGGTCACCTTCCCAGTCGTTGTTGGTGATGAGGTTGAGGACGGAAGTGGCATACCACTTCTTCTGAAGCTTGCGGCTCCAGTTCTCAGGGAAGAGATAGGCATTAGCCACGGTATCCGTAGCCGCGCCCACGGTGCCAGCGGCATCGTTGGCAACGACGTAGTTCAACCCATTGGCAGCACTAGCACGCTGAATATTCCAAGCCATTTGAGGCTCCTGTTATCGGTTGGTATTGTGGAAGGCAACCGACCTTTCCCAAGCAGCTTCGAAGGCGTTCATTGCAGCGGGGCGATTCCGGCGATGGTTGGAGTGCATCATCCAGCGATCAATGAGGGTTGGATCTGCCATCTCTGCTTTTGAGAACACAAAGTTGTTGGGATCACTCGGCTCACTGTTCTGATCCATGCTTCGGTTCTGCGGGTCGATAGAGCGCAACTCGTTGGGAACCTGGGATGGGGAATGGGCTGGGGTAAATGCACGCTTGTAGCGGGTCAGGACTTCAGCAAGATCACTCGGTTCATACCCTAGAGCAAACGTCTCTTCTAGGACCAAGCGAGTGCTGCGGTTCTGGGTTGCGCTCCACTGCTGGAAATGCTCACTTCCAATGATGGACTCATAGTCGCGGTGTTCGCGTTTGACTTCATCAAGGAAGAGTCTGCGTCGAGTCTTCTCCTGCTCTATAGCAACAGCATCTGATTCTTGTCGGCGTTCCTGCTTGAGAGACTGGATCTCCTGCTGGTTCGCTGAGAACGCCTGAGTGATGGCCTCGGCAATGTCGGGATACTCTTCGCGGAACTGCTGTGACAGAACCTGCGTCTGAACAACAGGCACACTAGCCGCCTGACTGACCAACGCTGTTCTCTGCTCTTGCAACGCCTGAAGGGTATTCATTGCCTCGGATCTCTCACGCGCAAGCATCTGTCGCTCTTCCAAGACGCGTTCGCGTTCCTGGCTAAGCTGACGCTGTGCATCACGAGCATCTGCTTCCCGCTTCTCCCAGTTGTGGGTTTGCGGTTGGGGTGTCGGCTGTGGTGTAAACACTGGAGTGACCTGAGAGATCGGCTCCTGGTTGGCGTATGTGGATTCGTTGCTCACAGGAATCCGCTGGGGTTCTTGCCCCTTGGGTGCTGGAACATAGTTGCCACTTCCGTCATCGACCATTCCCATTCGGGCCATCTCAGCATCTAGCTGGGATGCGACTTGAGCATGATCTTCGTTCTTGTAACGCACCATCTATAGTCTCCTTACTGGGCAGGCACCGGAGTGGACTGCGATGTGGTTAATATATTCTCTACCCTATAACTCCGCAATATTTATTTACATTCGCACATAGTGAAATGTAGCGATGATCTCTTTAAGCTGCGCGATGCGTCCGATCAATTCCAGATGCACACCATTGTCTCTGTTGTTTGCCATCTGGTTCTTGATGTCATTCATACGCACAGTTAGCACCTTCTCAATCAAGCGAGGATCGCCCACCCTGAGATACGTCAGCATCTCAGGGGCGTTCGACTCAATCACATCAATCATTCGGCCAGCCTGTGCTCTATTGTCTGCTTTTAATGCTTCGTATCTGGGGTCTGTCATTACTGCTGGCCTCCTTCATAGTTCTTGAGTAGTTCCATCAACTCGGGAGACATCATCTCTTCTCCCACTTCCTCTGGAGCCGCACCCTGCTGTGGGCCACCACCGGGCATCATGGGTGGTGCCATGGGCGCACCCTGCTGCATCGGTGGAGCATCCTCGCCAGACTTATCTGGCTCAGCAGAGGTAGTGTTCGCTGGCCCCTGGTAGTCCTGTTCAAGAGCCGTGGCTTGCTGGGGAGAGATGATCCCAGCTTGCTCGAACTCGTGGGCAAACTTCTCAGACACAGCACTGAGCGCAACGTAAAGCTGCGGACTGGTAGCACCCAGAGCCTTGAACGCCTCAGCGTAGGCTGGGGCAAAGACAGGGCTGGTATCAGGCACACGAGAAGCCAGCGTGACCAAGGCATCCTTGACTGGAGTCTCAGCCTTGAACCTACGGGCATTGACCTTGGCCTGATCCGCTTGCATTGCCATCTGCTGTTCCTGCTGCTGGATAGCCTGATACTCTTCATCGGAGTAGACCAGACCCTCATCCTCAATGTCCAGGTCGTGCATATAGGACGCGACCCACTTGGAGACATTGATACGCTTGATGAGATCGGGGTTGCCACTGAAGGACTGGAGCAACTCGATCTTCTTCTGGAGCGCAACCTCTCGGGCCATAGCACCACGGATGCCAGTAGCCACAACCTGATAGTCACCCTTTAGCTTGATGTCGGAGTTATACTCCATCTCCCAGTTATACTGATCCGTCACTACAGGAGTGAAGAAGAACGTGTCCAGATTCTTAATAACAAGCTGAGCAAACGATTCAGCGTTCCGGTATTGCATGGTCTGCATATTGTCGGTTCGGATTCCACTGCTGTTGGCTGTATTGAATCCACCGTTGCTGAAAGACACGCCCGTCTGCATCTGGAACATATCTTGGAAGTACTTGATTGCGCCAAGGATCTGCTCACCCTGAAAAGGAACATTGAAAAAACGAACAGCAGGTTGTCCATCATCGGGAGTGTCTAGTCTGCGCTTCACCCAAACCTTACGGGGCTTGCCTACAAAGCCATCAGATCCTTGTTCGATCTTGGCCGCATCTACTTCTACCTGTGGTCCCATTGCCCAAGCCATGCTGTCGATCAGGCCGCGAACCAGAGAGTTGGTTGCAGTCTGTGTGTCCATACACTGTTCGGCAACTCCACGCCCAAGTAAAGATTGGGGAACAATCTCATATGGGCAGAAGATGAAGGGAGGCTTCTTGAAGTAGGATACTTCATCGTTCTTGATAACGTGGTGACCCGATACCCAGGTCTGGAACATCTTCTGTGTCTTCACATCACCATGAGCAATCGAGACACCAGCATCACGCAGATCATCACCACTGAGATAACCCCAACGCTCAAGTACAACATAGCGATTAGAAAGTGAGTCAAGGTGTTCTCGGTTGAGTGCGAATCTCTGCGACTCGTGGTTCTCAGCAACAAAGTTCCCGTTAGGAGTGTCTCCAAGCAATGAATAAATCTCATCAGCATCAAAGTCTCCACTCTCAGCCATGTCTCGCAACTGGCTAGAAGTAAGGGTGTGTCTGATGATGACACTATTGCAGTCGTTGATTGACTTAGCACCAGGATCAGGGTAAACATTCCACAGTGGAATGTGCTTGTGCTCGGGACGCTTGGTGTCTGACGTTACCTTCTTCTCATAGCCAACAGTAGACTGGCCCTGTTCATCCATTGTCTGTGTGAAGGCCCACTTCGTCTTCTTGGCAGTGCTGCCGAGAGGACCACGCCACACCATGGTCCCATATAGACAAGCATCAAGAAGAGCCTGTGGAATCTGCTCGTAGAAGTGCATCTCTTCAAAGTTGTCCTCGATGCGCTCTTCCATTAAGGCAGCGGCTTTCTTAGCCAACTCTTCAGCTTCCTCTGGGTCAATGCCTTCAGCATCAACAACAGGGCTTGGTTCGATATTCCAGGGGTTACCAGTCGCTGGCAACACAACAGGCAGGAGCTTCGCCATAGCTAGCGAAACCATCAGCCGTGTCAGACGCATGAAGACGTTACTGCCCTCTGTGATGGCCTTCAGGTATCGGCCATTGTAGTTGGCCTCGATCTCGATCCAGGTGTCATGCCTATTACGAAGGCGCACCTTGTGGTGGTTGAACTCAGACTGGACCTTTGTAGCCATCACTCCAGTCTTGGACTTCACTGATGTGGCAATAGGATGATCGTCACCTGTGGTCTGCGCCTGGGGGTTAGCCGGGGGCGGCGTATTGGGAAGACCAATAAGGCCAGCGTTCATCGAACCAGTTGCCATATCAACTCCTAATAGCCTTCCGGCCTCGGTGTCCACTGCTCTACATTGGGTATAATCATATCACTTCCAAATGGCTGAAGAGGCTTGCCCATGAGCCTTGCACGACTGACCGCACCTACAAGATAACGCATTGTATCCATAGCGTCATCGTGCTTCTTTACGGGACGGTTAGACTCATCATCATACTTATAGAGTTTTGCCTCTTTGCGAAGTAACTCAAACTCACCTGTATCAAAGATGAACAGGCGCGAACTCTCTAAGCGTGAGTTGACTCTAGCGATGCCAGCACTCACACCATTGTCAGCGGGGAATACGCGCCAGCGTTTCTGGTCCCAGTGATCCTTCCACCCAGGCGTGAACTCACGGTTATACTCTTCCATCAGCTTCACGCCAGATGCCTTGTCCGACTGCAAGCCAGCAGGGTCAGCCGCGTAGTCGATGTCACCCCAGCGCATCATATGCTTCACATGGGTTCGTGGGTCCATCTCAACAGCGTGGTGCATACCATAGATATAGATAGCATCAGCGTCACGATCAAAGGCGGCAACCATCGCTACCGTAGGATGTCTCCACCCAAAGTCGATGGCACCGATCCTGGGCATCCAGGACTCCAGAGGGAACGGCTTACAGAAGATGCTGCCCCAATCACACTGGTAGATCAGACCCGCACCCTGAGTCGGCTCACCATCAAGACGGGCCTTCAATAGATGTGGTTGCCCCTGATACATCTTTGAAATCTTGGCCCTACGCTCATCTGTCATGTGCGTGCGCCCATCGGTGTGCCGCATATCAGCACCCTTTAGCTTCACGATCTTGATGTTCTTCCCATCCTCGCCTTCCTCTAGGCCAATGACCAACTCGGTCATGCCCTTCAGCGGGGTGAACGTAAGCCGCACAAGAGAGCCAGGGCGTGCGATGGTTCGGAACATGAGTTCGTCAAAGACATCCTTATCAATCTCTTCGTCACACCAGATCCGATCCAGTGATGGTCCCTGTAGCTTTTCGCGGCCCATCTCGTTTGCTTTGAATGTGACCATAGATGCTTCACCACTGGAGTGCTTGACCCACACAGTGTCAATAGCACCAGCGACACCCTGTCTTCGGGTGTACTTGAGGATCTTCTCTGGGTTGAGCCAGCCGCCCCCCGGCTTCTCGTAGTCCGGCCCCCACAGTTTGAACTGGCAGTTGTCTCGTGTGGACTCGTTAGTAACGCCCACACACCAAGCGCGAATCGCGTTCTTAGTGCGCGGACCTTCCCACCAACTAGGGTAGACACCCTCAAGATCGCAAGCCATAGCATATGAAGCAGTATGACTCTTCCCGCCCTGGTTGCCAGAGAACATTGCCGTAACATCAGCAGATGAGAACAAGAACTCCAACTGCTTGGGGTAGAACTCCATTGAGTCACGAGAGCCAAGTATCTCTCTCTTACGGAGTTCCAGCAGCATTGCCTCGAACTCTCTAAGTTCTGCTTGACCTAGATCACTCGGAGGGTCAATGTTCTGCATCGGGTCCAGTGGATCGGTCATGCAGCTTGCTCCATTGCACACACCAGCATATCCACCGCTTCCTTGGATCGCTTATAGGAATCAATCATAAAGCTGTTCTGCTTGTCCTGCTTGGGATCAACCATGAAGTCATCCACATCCACGATGAGGCTCTTACCCTTCAGCTTGACACCAAACGTCCACTGCACTGTTATACCGCTGTCGGTGGTATAGACTGCATTGGTTATGAAGTTAGCACCCTCGCTCATGACTTGATCCGCACGGTGAGTTCGCCACCCTCACGATCCATAGAGATCATGGTGATCATATCGGGTTTCACAGAATTACGGAAAATCTCAACGAGGTTATCACCCAAAGACTTGAGTGAATCATACTCATGTATTTTGGCCCCACCCTCTTGATGGACTATAAGCTTAGCTGTCATACGCGTCTCCTATGTAGATAGTTGCTTTTATATTCTTATCTGTATGCACTGGTGCGCGGAGTGCTGCTGCAAAGATCAGGTGCTTGGGGTCATCATCTATAAAGACCCCTTGTTTGACAAGGGCATCAACCAATCCTTTAGCCCCGCCCATGATATTGATAATGTCAGCCTTCCCCCGGTTATAGAAGATGACAAAGCGTGGGCCTCGTGCCTGAGTGTGTTCAGGATCGAGGCCCATCGTCAGAGCAGCAGCGACCAACTCCATGTCGCGTCTGTCCTTGTGCTTCACGCTCCAGTGAGCGTTATACCCAGTGTTTTGGCTTTTGAGTCTTACTGGAACTTGGAGGAACAACTCTCCCGGTAGGGACGTTGACTGGCTCATCGTGAAAGCTGGGAGCGTCATCACCCTCTGTGCTGAATCGAGACAGTCCATGGCAGGACGGACAGATTCGATTGCAGCCAGTGTAGTCAAGAACTACCCCACGATCAAAACAGACCCGACAGTTGACGTTGATCATTTCATCCTCCCCTCTCACCCAGGCGGGGAACCCTCCTGGATTGGTGTTACATCAATCAGAGATTGCTTTTCGTTCAGAGCGATAGTGCCTTGGACCAGCCCAACCAAGTGCGGGTGAGCAGCAGCCATAGCCGCAACTCTCGCTTTCAGTTCTGCTGTCGCTGAGTCAGAGAAGTCGAACGTATGCTCTTCTATCTTCTTATCAGCAAACTTACCTGGGTCTAACTTACTGGCTCTCCAGGTAAGACCCTGGAACGCAACCTTACAGGCTTGGGCAGTCTCTTGGGTTGCGCTCCTGGCCGTGTCAGTAGCCTCTTCAGCAAGGAGGTAGGCTCTGATGTCTTCCGCTTCACGAAGGTTCTGATCGAACACTGGATACTTCTTCCTCCAGTGGAATACTGTGCGGATACTGGGCGCACCCTCGATGCGTGTGATCTCCTGGATGTTGCGCCCTTCAGCGGTGAGGATACAGATCCACTCCCACACCTGATTCATGGCAACCGATCCAAGACCGCTGATCTCCCAGTCTTTCCGTGTAACCTCATCCTTCGCAAACTCAAGACGCTTACGGAAGCGCAGATCATGAGCACCCCTAGATGGGGTTGCCTCTGAGATCCGTGCTTCCGTTGCGCTCATGAACTCTTCCAGATGGATATTCGCTTTAGGCTTCCGCACCCTCGGGGATGCCGATGAACTCTGGGACTTCGGCTTCAGCACTCACTTCCTCACTGGCAACGCCACTCTGAGCATCAGAGAACAGCGTCATGATAGCTTCATAATCGCTCTTATCCGAAGCCAAAGCAAGCGCGGGATTGACAATGAAGGTCTTGGAGCGAGTGTTCGTCACAGCCTTGGCGATGAAACCATACTCACACAGAGCCTTGGTTGCCATGTAAAGCGTCTGGCCGGAAACCTCAAGACGCTCTGCCAGCTTCTGCTGGTCAACCTTCGCCTTGTTATCCACATCCATCACCGAACAGATATAGATGAGCGTTCGGAAGGCGTGCTTCCCAACCTTCCCACCCTTGGTGATGTCAGCCAAATTACGAAGGCTGTCCTGGTTAAACGTAATACTCATGTATTCCCCTTTGGTTATGGGAGCACCTACTCCCTGGTTACTACTAATATACATCTAAAGCACAACTCCACAAGCAAATCTTCTCTTTTTTCTTTTGCACTTGACAGGCTCAATTCTGTGGCGAATACTATCCAGGTCAGGCAGTGCGACCAGAGAAAGCTGGAGACTACCTGGACAAGCCCCGATGCCCCTGAGAAGGCACGCGAAGAGTGGGGTTACTGATACTGGATGCGGTTCCTAAAGCCCAAGCAGCCAAGGAAACAAAACCCCTACTATCAGTAGCTACTCGAAGAAAGAGAGAGGACGCCTCAGTCCTCCTACCTATAGTGCAACTAGCACTGTCCTATAGGCCACCGTCAGGAGATAACATCTCGGGAAGCATCACAAGCGTTCACTGCTGACCGAGGACGCGCTGAGATAATAATCTCTGAAGTGATGGTGCTAGATGTCTGTGATCCGAAAGGACTCAGGAATCAACTTCATCCCCGCAAGGGGATACTATGTCCACTCCCCTCTGGATCTAGGAATCTTACATGGATTACATACCTAAAGTTACACCCCAAGAACTAACCTCCTTCCACACTCTCTTTACATACACTCCCACCACCACAAATATCCAAACCTACGAAACACCAACACTGTTCTCGTTAGCAAGTCAAGATTAAAACCACGGAAAAAATTGACGGACGAGAGGAAACACGCGCGCGGTGCGGCGGCCCGACTCCCCCCAGACACCCCCCCCTTCGGCTGAGCCGATCCCTACCCTGCACAGGGGCCAGCGTTGGTTCCGTATATGTAGGAACTCCACCTAGCATGGGCTAGGGCTGAGAGGACAATCCTACACAACCCAAGTCAGTGGTTGCCAACAGGCAAAAGACCACGACCAAAGCCCTAGACGGGCAAGCGAGGCGCATCATGCGTTACAACATCAGCAGCATCAGCAGCAAGATCACGGCAGCGAACGCGAAGACAAACGCGGCACTGGCAGTGGTAGCGAGCGACGCGACGGACTGCATCACGACGTTCTTCGGTGCTTCGACGGTGGCGTCGGGAATCAGGGAAGAGTCGATGTGGCGTCTGGCAGAGATGATCGTGGTGAGTGAGATGGAGGTCAAGGATTGGACCTTCGTGAACAGTGCCAAGGCGTTCCTGACGGGCTACGTGTCGGCAGAGGGCAAGGCGTGGTCGAAGCTGACCTCGCTCCAGCAGGGCAACTTCAGCAAGCTGTGGTCTGAGGTTGTGACGATGACCAAGAAGACCGGGACCACGGCGAGGGTGCGCCGTGCTGCGAAGGCCAAGAAGGGCGCAGAGAAGAAGGAGAACAAGCCGATGACGTATGAAGCGGTTGCCAAGGCCGCCGATGTGCTGACCGTGGAAGAGCAGATGCGCTTGATGAATCGCATTGCCAAGAAGTTCAGCAACGTCTCCGTCAAGGTGGCCTAGCATCGGCTTAGCCGAAATCAATCAACGCAACGCAGGGGCTGGCTCAGGCTGGCTCCTGCTTCATGTCCAGGAGGACACAATGCGTAAGCAGAACTACTTCACCACTAGCATCTCAATGGCAGACGCATCTGCCATCTACTTCACAACCCTGCTTGCCCTCACTGGGGTTGGGCGCGTTGGTGACTATGACTTCTCTCCCTGTGGGGAGAAGGACTGGAACACCGAGAGCAGCAAGTACTACGGTAGGACTGACATCCCCGAATTCGCTGCCAGCCGTGGTGAGTACCGCCGGGAACTCCCTGGTGGCTACGTGGAAATGATCTCCGCGTTCCACGGACATTACCGAGTGCAGGATGACTGCACTCGAACCCTCGTGGACAAGGATGGGGAGACTGTTGTCTCCATCAGGGAGTCCTACCAACGGACTACCCTAGAAGGATACGCAGACGCGGTGAAGTCCATATTTGCGAACGAGGTGGTGTGATGCACTCACTTCTCTTCATCCTACTAGTTCTCATCACGGGCCTAGCCTTCTGGCGCATGGCTCACGACGAAGACGAGCCTTCTCCTTCGGCTAAGCCGATGGAGATCGACTGGCTCTGCCGTGGGCTTAACGAGCCTGTGGTCACGTTCAGCTACCACACCCGCGTTCTGCATGGCAGGGCGCAGTTCGAAACCCGCCAGAAGAGGGAAGGGAGGTTCGTATGAACGGAGACAAGGAAGAAGTTTTCACGAGCCTCCAGCGCACCGTTCGTGAGAACTGTGAGCGCATGGATGCAATCGAGTCACGCAAGAAGAGGACTCCCATCCCTGGCGTTCACACCAGCGAGGAAGACGAAGGCCCAGCAGAACTTGTTGAGGATGAGGATGGTGTGTTCCTCGTGCTTAGCACTGAGTGTGGCTACAACGGAACAACCGCGAACCTCACCAAGCTGCTTTGGTGGCTTGCCGAAAACCGACCTGACCTGTTAGTGGGGATTGACTAATGAACATCACCAAGCAAGCACCCGACAAGAAGGCTTCGCTCAAGCACTACGCTGCTACCCTTCGTGGCATCATCGTGGCTGCACGCGCAGCCGAACGGTTCTACCGTGGCGAACTGAAGCACATGAAGGACAACGGTATCCACAGCCTGGGTGTGCTCAGTGATGGCACCCAGATGGATCGGGCCTACTACCTCAACCTGATCGAGTTGGCGCAGAACGATGTGCGCCACTACCTCCCCGACTACACTGCACTTGAGGCTGAACTCAAGGCCAAACGTGTTGCCAAGCACTCGCGTGAGTGGAAGCAGGAGTTACCATGACTCTTAGGGTTGTGCATCTCATCATCAACTGCGGAAAGAAGTCGTGCGTGAGCAAGGATGGCACCTGTTCCTTTCTGTCCTCTCGCCTTTTGGGTGCGATCCCTACCTGCACCCTATTCAGCACCGACCTGACCGCTGACGATCAGCGGAACGAAGGCAAGCCCGAACGTTGTGCTGAGTGTGTAGAAAGGGAGCGATGAACATCATCGAGAAAGTCATCGCCCTCATCATCAGCTTCCTGTTTCTCAGCTACCTCAGCTTCATGGCTGTTCAGGCTGCGGCATCAGGCACTGACTACATCAACTGCTTCATCATCATTCTGTGCTGCCTCATCGTGTGGGGCATCACCTTCGCCTGGATGCTTGGCTCTCGCACTGAGGCTTAGCAATCCACTCCCCGGCAGGTAACTGGCACCGGGGTTACAGAGCAGAGTCCAGTCTCTGCACAACCAACGTCCGATCATCGGACACTCTTAAAGGAGACATCATGTCTCTCCGCACCCTTCTCTCCCTCATCCGTTCCTCTGCCCACGCGGTGGCTCCCTCCACGCTGGTGGATCACATCGGCAACAGCGGCATCGTTGCCGAGGGACTCAACAAGCTGGTCGCTTACGGCTTCATCAAGCGGCAGGAACGGGGCCGGAACGCTGGCAAGTACTACACCTGGGACGCGGCCCGTCTCATCATCGACAACATGGACAACTGCGGGGCTGTCTACAACAGCATCAAGGCCAGCCCGACCAGCCTCCAGTTGGTTGCCAACCCCACGCTTGACGCGTTGCTCATGATGAGCGCAGTAAAGCAGCACAACCGGAAGCGTGGCTACTATTTCACCAACCCCGAGACTCGGGGGTTCTACACTGAGTTGTTCCAGAGCATCGTGGTCCCGGCCACCAGCACCAACGTGGGCGAGGAACTCTCCCGCCTCTTCTCCAACAGCGACACCGACGATGACCAGGGTGTCCCGCCCCTGTCTGACTCCGAGATCCTCCAGCTTCGGGTGATCCTGTCGGATCGCTTCGTCCCGCTTGTCACTGCCAACAGCACGGGCAGCACGTTCGACACCGAACCCTGCGACTGCGGCAACTGCCACGAGGACGAGGACGAGGACGAGCAGGATCTCAGCAACCTGGAGGCAGAGCAGGATCTGCTCCACAACGCTCAGTCCCTCGGTGCCATCAAGCCCGGTGTCCTCGCACTGCTTCGGCTCTCGCCGAACGGGGTCAGCCTGAGCATGATCCACGGTGCACTCAACAGCCTGTTCGCCGAGAACATGGTCAAGCAGGACAGCCGGGACAGCAACAACGACTACACCCAGCAGCGTTACTTCGTTCGCAAGCCGAAGCGTGATGCGGCTGATGCCGTCATCGTCCAGGCCATCATCAACAACGAGTCCATCGTTGCCAAGCTGGACGAGACTGCCGAGTAGCATCGTCCAACCAGGGAAACCACCAGCCCAGATCGCACCTGGGTTGGTGGTTCACTTCATGTGCGAACCCGAAAGGAGACTTCATGTCTCATCTATTCCTTCGACTCGGGGCTGCGTTCAAAGCCTCGATCATCTACAACAGCAACGGGGTTGCTGCCTTCAACAACCAGTATGACGAACTCAACGTCATCTTTGAGAAGATGGACAGGCTGCGTAACACCCGGCAGGGTGACACCTGGGCCACCTTCACCACCCTGTTCCCTGAATACACAGAGGGACAAGGCAACCTCGACAGCATCGGGATGTGCTACGTCATGCACATCAAGCAGGACGCTGACCCCGCTGCTGTGCTTGCCACGTATCGCTTCGTCAACACGCTCAGCATCATCAACCACCACGAGGAAACAAGCACGGGCATCATCTCCCCGTCTGACATGACGGTGCTTGAGTTCGTGGATCGTATTGATTCCGAACTCGAACGGCTTGGCGCATGGTCCTTCTTGGATCGTGGGTTCATCGCCTACTTGAAGACCAACCTCATCTCCACGCTGGAAATGGATGAGAGCCAGCAGTCAGACATCAACACGGCTGCTGATGCCATGAGCTTCTTGTCTGCCGTGTGTCTGCGTCACGTTGAACTGGTCAAGCCTTCACCCTACAAGGGTGTGCGCTCTTCGGCCAAGGCAGCTACCTCGTGGATGCAGTCGATCCTCATGCAAGCACTCCAGCACATGGAGTGGGGTCGCATCAATCGCTACTCCAACCGTGCCTTCACCCTCTGCGACATCGCGGCTACTGCGATCAAAGAGTTCTGGGCTATCAGAAAGTGCAGGTTGGATGCTACCCACACCACCCCGCACCTGAGTGGTGCTGATCCTGTCCACCTTGGACACCAGCGGTTCGGCCAGCGTGTGATGGGCATCGGTGCCAATACCTTTGACTTCGTGCATGGTGGCCCGGCTGTCCGCTTCGGTGAATACACCGTCAACGTAGCGATGGCATACAAGATCATGGCCCAGGTCTATAACGATATGGACCAGCATCGGCGCAACGGGAACCACCAGAGCAATATGCGGTGGAACCTTTACCGCAACCCAGCAACCAACCAGTCCTTCCTGCCTATCATCAGTGGGACGGGCAACGAAAAGCACATGAAGGCAATCGAACTGATCAAGCTTTGCTGTGGGCTTATCATCCAGCATCCACCCATCCTTGCTCAGAGTGCATCCGGTCCGTCCGGCAGCGTCTACACCGTGGACTATGGCACCACTCACGCTGACATCAGCAACAACATGGTGATCAACTCTTCGCTGTGCTTGTGCTCACGATGTGCCGTGATCCTTGGCCCAGACGCAAGGCACTACTCGAATGGTTCTATCTATCTGGACCATCCCATCAGCATCTCAGACAACACGGTGTGGTGTGAGATGTGTGTTCAGAACAACACAGCCTACATGGTGGACACCAACTCGTGGATAACCAATGGTGACTACACTTCAATCCATCTCTACACCTACGGTGCTATCAACAACGAACGACTGAGCAGCACCCGTGAGTTGCGGATCACATCGGAAACAAACCGACTCATCAACACAGTCAAGCACAGGTGCCGCAACTGTGACCACTACACCTACAAGCCAGACGATCTGGCAACGCTCACTTCAAGTGACCCTGCCATCCAGGAGTTCCTTACCGCACTGACTGGACGCATCATGCCTGAAAGCCCCATTGGTCTTCGGATCTGTGAGTGCATGGGGCGAAGGCCATCCCAGGACATCGGCACCTACTACAAGATCAACGGTGCGCTTGAAATCTGGGACACTGGCACACCACAACAACTGTGCACACGCTGCACCAGAGCGGCCTCTCTCTACCTGGACCCATCCACCAACAAGTATTACTCTCACGTTGATGCCAGTCCTACGGCCCCAGCCTACGGCTACAACGTGCATGATGAAAGCGGACGCTACCTTGACCGTGTCATCGGCATCGAGTTCGAGACTGGCCCAGGAAGCGCAAGGGTGCAGGACAAGGACGCTTTCCTCAACGAGCGTTGCTCTGACAGCATCCACATCTGGAACATCCACTCCGATGGCAGCTTGATGAGTGGTAGCTGTGAGGTAACGACCCCGCCTGTCGGTGGCCTTGCCATCCCGATGGCAGTGGATGCCATGTTCCAACTGGCAAAGCGCGACAAGTTCTCCATCGAGAACATCAGCGCAGGGATGCACATCCACACGGATGTCACTGATCTCTGGTCAGTGCTACTCCCTGTCCGTGAGGCGTGGATGCGTGACCCAAGCTGCCATCTCTACCCTCAGTTCTGCAACCAGCTTGGGAAGTTCGGGGATGCTGCATCTGAACTCTCTCGCAAGTTCGTGAGTGTCAGGCGCAGGGGCAACAGCTACTGCTCCGGTGGCTTTGGCGTAAGGTCGTGGTCTATCGGTGGCAGTGATCCGATGGCTACCTATTCGAGCACCATCAACACGGGTGGTCGGCAAGCGTTCTGTGTCCACCAGCACAACGGATACAGCAAGCGCAAGAAGGTCACCTTCACACTGGAGAACAGACTGTGGCCCAGCAGCAACAGTGCTGAGTTCACGCTGGCCCGGTGCGAACTGAGCCAGAAGATGGTGGATGTGTTCGCCCAGCTTGCTATCCCCGCACTACAGGGTGGCGATCTCTCCGACATCGTGAGCCTTGTCGATAACTTCTACCTCATGCTGGACCTACCCGTCCACGAGTTGGTGGATGCTACCTGCGAGATGTTCAACATCAGCGACGAGGGCAGGGAGATCCTGTTCAAGATCCACCGTCGTTACTTCTGGGTCAGCTACTACGCACATGAGCATGGCCTTGCTGTCAACGGACCTGAGATGCGTGCCATAGTCAATGAGCAACTCACCCGTAACGGTCTTCGTCCTGGCGATGTTATTAACGCGGTCAGGGATGAACTCGCTGGTGTGCTGATTGGCAAGACCGAAGTCAACCCAGGACACACACCACTGGGTGACCCCAACAACATAGTGATGATGGACACGATCATCTCTAGCCACGCTTGCAATCCCATCGCCAGTGATACTTCTGATCTGGTTGTCGTTCCCACCACCACGTTCGTCAGCGTCAACCACTAAGGAGCACACCATGTGCGGATTGTTTGGAATCTTTCCCAAGGCAGGGGCCGATGCTATGTCCCTCCGTCTACTCGCCCTCTTCCTTGGGCTTGGCAACATCAGCCGAGGCCGCCACTCCTGGGGGGTGTGGGGCAAGCAGCTTGACCCTCTTCGCAAGATCGGCTCACTCAGCGATGAAGAGAACCTCCCCGACTTTCGGGCCTTCGTCTTCGGGTGGAACCCCGAGGCTGGCGTGTGGCTGGCTGGTCATACAAGGCAAGCAACCCACGGTGCTAAGACTGTGGAGAATACTCACCCCTTCACTGTTGGTAACCTGACCCTCGCTCACAATGGAGTGGTCGAGGTCGAAGGCTACGGTGACAAGGAACACGCTGTTGACTCTGGGCGCATCGCACTCAGCGTTGTCGAACACGGCTGGGTTCCTGGGCTGGCGAAAGTGTCTGGCTCTTGTGGCCTGATCGCCAGCGTGGAAGATCACCTGATGCTCTACCGTCACAGCCAGACGCTTCACATCGTGGAGCAGGACTGGGGCTGGGCCATCAGCAGTGAGTCGCGTGTGCTGAGGGAGTCCTGCATCCTGGCCGGGCTGTCCTGTCCGAAGCCGGACGAAGTTCCTGCCGACACAGTGTGGGGTCCGTGGGATGGGGTGAGCGAACCCGCCCCTGCCAAGGCGTATGTCGCACCCAAGTATCAGTCCACCTACCGTGGTGGATCGTGGGTGGACAGTGAGTGGAACTACGATGGTTATGTCTATGGTGGGGGGAACAAGATACAGGGCAAGAGTCCTGAGCCTATCCCTCTTATCAGTGATGCCGTTGCCAAGGCCAAGTTCCTCGCTCCCAAGTCAGAGGAACAGTTCGCTATCAACTCCAAGGACACGGTTGAGCGTGCCACCAAGACGCTGGTCGAGATGAAGGGGATGAATAATCGCGGACCCATCAAGCTGGGCAAGACCAGTGCAGTGCGCGACATGGTTATCACCTGGGCCATCGAGTGCCGGAAGTTCGAGAGCAACTACGACTTCAAGATTGATGCGGACACGAAGGTGATGACCCGCTACATTACCTTCCTTGGTGTCCCGGCTGACTGGTATAACGCTCTCACCGAAGAGAAGAAGACCAGCCTGTGGATCACTCACTACGCGAAGACACTGGAGAACATCGGCGTCACCCCCACCGAATACATGGATGCCGTGAATGACTCACACTCACTCGACATCACCGACCCCAGGTGGAGGAAGTGTGACTGGTGTGGGATGCAGCGTGATGGACGCACACTGAAGTCCAAGAACTTCGGCTGTGATTCTGTGGTGGTCTGCCCCTACTGCATCAGTGACTTCAACTCTCATCGTCGTGAGTTGGACTACCGTGATCAGCCGGGAGCCAAGGTCAAGTCGGGGAGGAAGGGACGGATCGGATGATAAAAAGAATCATCGCAACCATCCACTCCATTTGGTATACGCCAGGGATCGGTCTACTTGCATACGCTCCCTGGCGTGGACCGCTTGGTGTGCACTACACATACACTGGTGGTGCTTGCACCAAGTGGTGGGGCTACAACCCGATCATGTGGTTGCTCCACTACTACCACGCACGACATAACCCTCTTGTCAAAGCCGCCTTCCTATATGTAAGAGCAGGGAAGAGGCGTCACGCTGTCGTGGTTGATGCTTACATTCAATCACACAAGGAGTAACCCATGTCTCGGGCCATGCCCAACGTAGAATCCCTCCGTGTATCTGCGGCACTGATCGAAGGTAGGTCAGCCAACGGACACTCACTCAAGACGGACGGAGAAGTAGTATCCCTGAAGGGCAGCACTGTGCTTCGGGTGTTGGATCGTACCAACCCAGATGACACATCAAACTGGAAGGTTGAGGTCAACCTCTGTGGGTGGGGAGATACCCGCACTACCCGCAACCACATCAACTCTGTGTTGTGTAGACTCAACCTTCCCTACCGTGTGGGTATGCACAACCATACCTCCTACCTCTACGTCATCAACAAGACGGACTCGGCAAACGTGCTGAGTATCGTAACCCAGCTACCCGAGAACGGGTGGACCTCACTCCCAATGGAGACATTATGACAACCAAGAAGAACACAGCCGCCACCAAGACTGGTGGGAACCGTGGGATGCACTCAGTGAAGGGAACCTACGAGCGTCCCAGCGTTCCCCTCACCAAGTGGCTGAAGGAACTCCCCTCCACCATCGACTGCCTCCCCATCACGCTGGACTTCATGATGAAGGAAGTGTGGCGTCCCGCTGGCGTGTCCGATGTCTCGGCCTACCTGCTGTTCGAACGCTGGATCAAGGGTGAGAACTCCCGGCTCAAGACCTACGGCAAGATCGTCATTGCCGACAAGAACAAGGGCGTGTATCACTACTACCCCAAGAACTACAGGCCCAGCAAGCCTCCCGCATTGGAGGTTCGTCCCATCAACGGCAGCGGCATCAATGGTGTCTTCTCTGACATCAATGAGATCAAGACCTCGCTGGGTCTGCTCATGGATGCTGTCGCTACCCTCACCGATAAGGTGAACAGCCTTGCCACCACGAAGTAGTCAGGACACCGACACTCTCGGCACCATTGGGCAGCACGTAGTGTGCTGGCGTTACTACGGGAGCGACTCTCCCAACACTGGGCAGGTTAGTGTCATGCTCCAGACCAAAGGAACCTGGATCAACATCGGCGTCTGGCAACGGGGGCCGATCTCCCTACCAGAGATCGAGGCACGTATCTCAGTAGCACTGAAGAAGTAGGACCACCATGGCCCACTCATCTAGCGACACAGATGGGTGGGCCTTTTCTGTTTGGAGTTATTGTGCAGCGAGACAGAGTTCAAAGCGAAGCAGCCTGTGTGATGTGCGAGATAGAGGAACCCTCGCTTGGACACGCACTGTGCACTACGTGTCTCGATACTTTAAGCAAGCCACCAGCAAAGGTGGAGAAACCCAGGAGCAACCCTCCTGCCAAACCCGGCTTCTATAGCCAGAAGGGATAGCAATGTCTATCACACCAGCACCACTGTCACCCGAACGGAAGACAGTCATCACCGCAACAGACTCCACCATCCTCATGGGTTCCGTCCCTGAGATGTGGGGAACACCCGAGTCCGTGTGGCTCGACAAGATGGGTATGGGTATCAGCAAGAAGCCCAACCTGTCCATGTTCCTGGGCCATGTGTTCGAGCCGCACATCATCGAGCACTACCACAACCATCTCATCGAGTGCGATGGCCCGGTGTGGAACCTCACCCCCAGCCCTGGCTTCTTCAAGATGGAGACACTGCCCTTCGGCTGCACTCCAGACGCATGGATGGAGAACTTGATCGGCACCGTGGGCTTCGGGGTTGAAGCGAAGTCCACCACTACCGACAAGGACTGGGGTCCGAACTGTAGCACCAAGATCCCTGATCGTGTCATGGTGCAGATCCAGCACAGCATGATGGTGAAGGACGCTGACTCCTGGGGTGTGTCCATGTTCCTGTATGACAAGGACAGGAAGGAAGAGATCGCGGTCAAGGTGATGACGCAGGGGCAACTCAATGAGGCTGACCTTGCTGAGTTCGTCCTCGACAAGCGGACCTATCACATCGAGCGTGATGACTCGATCATCAAGGACATCACCCAGCGTGGCTGTGCTTTCTGGGATGAGTATGTGGTTCGCCGCATCCGTCCTACCTCTTCGGCTCAGCCGATGGAACTCCCGGCTCTTGTCAACCCGAACGAGGTAACGGATGAGTCCCTCCAGCATCTCGTTGCTCAGGTTGCTATGACACGCATCGCTGCGAAGGTGGCGGCTGATGATGCCGAACGTATCGCAAGCGTTCTCAAGCAGCAGATGGAGAGCAGGAACATCGGCGTGCTCAACGTCCCGCACTACCGGGCCAGCTATCTTCCCATCATCAAGAAACCAACACCTGACTATCCGCAAGCCTTCCTTGCTGCTTGTTCTCTTGGTAGACTGAGCGACACGGATCAGGCGATGATCCTCTCCAATTACATGAAGGCAGTCAGTCAGTCTTACAGACTAGATATTAAGGAGAGCAAATGACAAAGGCACCCTTGCTTCAGATCATTGCTGAAGCCTCAACCAAGGGAGACGTTGAGTCTCTCTTCATCAACACTGTTGAGGCTGGCGCAAGGCTGATGCTAGAAGCCGCCGATGCGGTAAGGGACGCTGGCTCTATGCCAGACAAGGAACGAATCAACGCAGTATACAAGAGCATGGCTAGGGTAGTGATCTACTCTTCCAATGTTCGACGCGCAGTGCAAGGGAACATGATGGCTATCACTTCAGCCTGTGATCTCGTTGACGCATCGGATCTCATCAGCGATTTGGATGAAGACGAACTGTTCCAAAAGGACAAGACTCTGCTGGAGTTGCGTCCTACCCTATTTAACTTTTCCAAGGAGGAAGACAATGAGTGAGAACCTGAGCATCTGGTCGAAGCTTGAGCCTACTGATCCCGAATACACCAAGGACTTCAAGCGTGCGGGTGGGTTCAGTGGCACGAGTATCAATGCCATGTATGCCATCAAGAAGATGACCGAGCAGTTCGGGCCGATGGGCAAGGGCTGGGGCATCGAGGTCAGCAACGAGCAGCTTGTCCCTGCCGGGGATGAACTGCTGGTCTTCGTGAACGTGGCGATCTGGTGGAGTGAGATCACCAAGGACGGCAAGATGTATAAGCACGTTGTCGGGCCGCAGTTCGGTGGTGATCGTGTCATCACGAAGCGCAAGGACGGGAGCCTTGTCGGTGACGATGAGGCGTTCAAGAAGGCGATGACTGACGGGATGCTCAAGTGCATGAGCTACCTTGGCATCGGTGCTGACATCCACCTGGGCTTCTACGATGACAGCAAGTACATCAACAGCATCTCCCGTGAGTTCGGCAACGAGTCCACCATGCCCAAGGAGAAGAAGGCAACCCCTCCCGCTCCCGCCAAGGACGCACCCCCCGCCACCCTCAACGTTCCTGATGCCGAGGACGAGAAGGCCAGCGAAATCTCCAAGCTCCAGAAGGAAGTGGATGAGAAGTGGGGGCTGGCCCAGAAGCATCTGCTTGAGAAGCACGCTGGTGATGTGAAGGCTGCGCGTGATGAGGCTACCAAGGTGTCCGGTGCTTGGCTCAAGGATGTGAACACCAAGGACAAGAAGGCCAAGCTGATGGCAACCAAGATCGGACTCACCCACTTCATCGTGGATCTGATCAACGGCAACAAGAAGTGAGGCTCTATACTCCCTCCATCCACAACCTGGATCGGGAGCAGTGGCAGATGATGGTGGACGGGCTTCGTAAGGTGGAGCCTGTCCCACCACTGCCGGGGTGCAGTCGAGATGAGAGCCTTCAGTTCTCTGACCGTCATGCAAAATGGAGACTAGCAATGAGCAGCCTGAGAGCAATATGCCCAAGCCCCCATCTCTGAACCGAGTCCTGCTTCTAGGTTGGATCGCTAAGACTAGGATCGGAACCACACAGCACGGGCAACGCTACTTCACATTCACACTTGCTACCACTCGCTTTGTTGACAACGCTGGCGAGAAGGGCAGGACAAGTGATATGCACTACGTCACCATCTACGGTGACAACAACGTGAAGCGTGCTGCTCGTGAGATCAAATACAAAGCCAACGTTATGATCGAGGGGTTTCTCCGCTACCTCGACAAGCGTGACCCCGTAACCAATCGGGTTGTTCAACGATACACATACATTCAGGTGGACTACTGGCAGGTAGCCAAGGAGGGTGATGATGATCGCCCACCCGAAGAGCACACCACCCAGGTCAGAGACGGGGTTGATCCCACTGGCCTAGCCCGTATCGACAGAGAACGGGACACACATAGAGAAAGGAGAGACAGTGAAGACGCTTAAACTAAGCGACGAAGACTACACAATGCTTGCAACAATCCTCGCTGTTGGGCATCCCGAATTGTTCCAGCGTGTCTATATCCCCGCAGCCAAGCGACCACACAAGGAAGCCAAGCAGCTTGGCCTTATGGGTGATGACCTCAACTACTTCATGGCAGCGTGGAAGGCATGGCCCACGGAAGTCACTACCAAGAAGTGGCAAGCTGGTGTTGGGTATGAGAAGCACACCGTGCTCAAGGGGTCACGCCAGATGGCGATGGATAACTTCCTTCGCATGATGTCACACGCAAGCGCACGGCAACTGTATGCTGCTGCCATCGCCTACCTGACAGAAGCACCATCAGTGAAGGAGGGCTTCATCCAGAACGTAGCCACATTCTATGGCCCAAAGAAAGGCACCGTTCTTGAATGGCTTGATCGCGCCAAGGAGATGATCGAAGAACAGGACGGGAGAGATGGAGCCTGACATCTGGAATCTTGAAGACATCATGCACGGCAAGGCCGAGAAGGAGCCATACCCTTGGACTCCTGACGAAGACGAAGCCTTCAGGAAGGGTGCCTTCAAAAGATCCTGGGAGAACACATCACGCCGTGAGTGGAACGCCAACCCGGTCCATAGTGATGGTGTCATGTGCAATACGTGTGGCTATAAGTGGCACCCATCCCACATGATGAATGAAGCACCGGGAACCTGCTTCAACTGCTGGATGATTGACAACAAGCCAGAGGAAGTGAAGCGCATCTGGGCTACGATTGATGCGAACTCGGGCAGCACTACCAAGAAGCATGGAATGACAGCACCACCTAAGCTTGTTAAGCTTGGATAGAAGGAAGGATACATACAATGACAGATCAACGCAGGTTCTGCCGCGTGGTGCTGGTTGGTGAGACAAGTGCCATCCTGCTCACAGTGCTCGGCCCTAACCCCATCATCCTTGCGAACGATGGCCGCTTTATCAAGATGACCGACATCAAGAAGAACAAAGAACACTTCTTCAATACAGACAAGGTTGTGCACATCCAGCTTGAGGATGAGCGCACGGATATGTAACCAGGGTGGACGCTCCACCCTTTATGTCCAGGAGGACATCATGAGTTTCAACCAAGTAGTTCTGATCGGCAGAGTCGGTCAGGATGCTGAAGTCTCCGAGGTTGGCAGCACCACGCTTGCCAAGTTCACGATGGCTACCAGTGAAAGCTGGCGTGACAAGAGTGGTGAGAAGAAGGAAACCACTGAGTGGCACTCCATCGAGGTCTGGGGAAAGATGGCCGAGGCTGTTGGCAAGTGGATCGAGAAGGGCCGGGAACTCTGTGTGGTTGGCAAGATCACCACCCAGACCTGGGAGAAGGACGGGAAGAAGAACTACAAGACCGTCATCCGTGCTCACGAAGTGAAGTTCGTGGGTGCCAAGCCAGAGGGCAGCAAGAAGCGCAGTGATGCCGACGATGATGATGCCCCTCGCCGTGGTCGTGGTCGCGCCGAGCAGCAGGATGACGATGGCGATAACATTCCCTTCTGATAACATCAACTAAGGAGGCCAGACATGGCTAAGTGTGCACCCAAGAAGGGCGAGAGCAAGGCCGAGGACAAGAAGGACAAGAAGGCCGTGCTGAAGGAAGGCTCTGCCAAGGACAAGGCTGTGGATGCTGGCAAGAAGCTTCCCCCCTGGTTGATGAAGAAGAAGTAACATTGGACGGGCCAGCGTAGCTCAGTAGGTAGAGCAGTCGCTTTGTAAGCATCAGGTCGGGGGTTCGATCCCCTCCGCTGGCTCCAGCAATACCGTGATTAGCACAGTCTGGTAGTGCGCTTGCTTTGGGAGCAAGAAGTCGGGAGTTCGAATCTCTCATCACGGACCAAACAACGGGAGGGGCTTAGGCCCCTTCCCCATTTATGGAGGCATGAAGATGCCGCTTACAGAACTCTTAAAAGAAGACAGAGATTACTGCATCCACCGCATGAGAGACAGTCACCGGAAGGTGCTCAAGCGTTACCCCAACCAATTGTTCGTAGCTGGTGGGTTCATCCGATCCTGCATCAGCAACGAGAAGATCAACGACATTGATCTCTTCGCATCCACACCCGACAAGGCGCGAGAGATTGCTGCTGTTGTCCGAGCGTTCGAAGGCAAGGCGCAGTATGAGACTGCCAATGCCATCACCATTCGGACCCAGCCCTTCGCCACGCAGTTCATCCATCGCTGGACGTTTGCCAATCCCGAAGAGTGCATCCAGTCCTTCGACTTCACCATCGCAAAGTCAGCGATCTGGTGGGACGGGACGGAGTGGAAGTCAGCCTGTGATCTGCGCTTCTACCCTGACCTTGCGGCTAAGCGTCTGATCTACTGCTCACCCGTGCGAGAAGAGGCGGCTGGTGGGTCTATGCTGCGTGTCTTGAAGTTCTACCGCCGAGGATACCGGATTCCAATGGACTCGCTTGGTGCGGTCATAGGACGCATTGCAGCGGCATCCGGTGATGCACTCATGGATGACGGGGATGACCTGGACAGCATCATCACTGGGCTGCTGAAAGAAGTGGACCCAGACATTGACCCTGACCACGAGTCTCACCTACCCACCACCGACCCCAACGAACCAGCCTTCTAGGGATACAGACATGAACTTCGAATCAGCTTACCGACCCTATGCCGCAAGTGCAGCACTCGATCCCAAGTCCATCAGGGACATCATGCCCCACCCGAAGGCGAACCCCGGTGACAACCAGCGGTTCATTATCTACACCCACGATGGGGATGCTGTGGTGTGCGTCAAGTTGTGATTGCGGTCACCCGATATAACGTAATATCGTTTCGGTATATCGGGGGTGTGTATGTGCGAGGGTGCTCACAACATCGGTGTTTATTACTGCATTGAAGTTGACGCTGAGACTTCCATGGACCTCGGGAAAGTTGCCTTCTTCGTGAAGGCACCCCTCGCAATCACACTGTGCAAGCGTTGCAACAAGATCATAGACAAGATGTCAACAGACCCATTACAGAATAGGACGCACGTATGGAACTACCCGACTTCACTCCCAGGCTTTTAGAACTGCAAGCGAAGAACACAGACCTTGAGCACAAGGTAAGCATGGCTACTGCCTACCTTGAGTCTTCCATACGCAAGGCTGAGCACTTTGGGTTCAACATCGAGTGGGGCATGAGCGATGTTGAGGTAGCACTCATGATCCTCAAGCGACCAATGACCTAGTGTCTGCTTATGTCCAGGAGCCTGACCGTGGAATACGACTACACCATCAAAGTCTGGAAGGGCGAGGACGGTAACTGGATCGCACACCTGAGCGAAAAGGGAAAATTCAACGACGTTCAGGGCTACGGCTCCACCCCCAAGCAAGCCATCCGAAACGCAACCACCCGCCTCGATTGAGGATGTCCAGGAGATACCCGATGAACACATTGGGACCATTCAACCCTCACCTTGCAAAGACCTACTTCGCCTTGTGCGAAAGGCTTGGTGATGAACTCGACAAACTGACCGAAGAACTGCGCCGTGAGAAACAGGTCTTTGAGATGGAGTGCGCGACTCACCGACACGACCTGGGGCTGCTGCACAAAG
>SERZ01000081.1_pt1 | contig 57438 bp, 50 predicted proteins | sample 3171461 | NCBI WGS metagenome assembly SERZ01 (sample SAMN06051861, study PRJNA518727) | freshwater metagenome | biome: subpolar coniferous forest; feature: holomictic lake; material: water; isolation source: holomictic Lake 227, 6 m depth | place: Canada: near Kenora, Ontario | collected... | reverse complement strand
TGCTGACATTATTACCAGATTCAATAAATTAAAAAATAATGTCCGTTACGTCAGAAGTGATGCCATCGGCGAAGCCAACTAGGGCAATCAATTTTGTTGATAAATGTTAGAAGTTTCCAAACTTTTCCAGAGGAAACTGGGCGTGCCACATTCAGGCCCTATCATGTGCAATCGCTATATTGCAATGCCTTGACCACCCACCTGTGAAGAAAAACCCTGAAATTCCGTACAACGACCCTCCTGGGGTCAATGTGGTGACACCCTTGCTTGATAAGGTTGCTGGTGCCAACGATTTTTTTCAGACTATCTTTCACAAAAATCCTGAAGCGATGGTGCTGGCGAGCGCGCAAGACGGGAAAATCATTGATGTCAACGAAGAGTGGGTCTCGTTGACTGGTTTTTCGCGTCTGGATGTGATCGGGCAAACAGCGTTGGAGTTTGGGCACTGGCCCGATCAACTGGACGCACTTGAGTTGCTGCTGGCGCCCTTGAAGACTTGTGGCCGGGTCAAGGATGCGGATGTCACTTTGTTGATGAAGGACCATTCCGCGCGTTTGGTGCGCCTGAATGCGTCTTTGGTCGTCATGGAGGGTGAACCCGTAATCGTGATGACCCTGCATGATGTGACCTCCGAACGACTCGCGCAAGAGGCGTTGCGGGCGGGTGAAAGGGTGCTGGCCCAAACAATCGAGAAACTCCGCCGTCAAGTTGAAATGTTTGAGCTGGTCGAGAGCTTGGCCAAGGCCGGGCACTGGATGTCCAATCCCGCCGACGAGCCACTTTTTATGTGGTCCAAGGGCCTGTACCAACTTACCCAAGAGCCCGGCGGAAAAATATTCCCGATCGAAGAGGCACGGGATCGTATTCATCCAGACGACTTGGATGCCTACCTGGCCAAACGTCGGGCATTGGATGGCTCGACATTGAACTATCGCTGGCTGTTTCCTGACCAGCGCTATCACTGGATTCGGACCCAAATGCGCCGGCTGACCAATAGCGATGGTTCCTACACCGATTTAGGGGTGGTGCAGGATTTCACCGAAGAGTACCTGGCCGATCAGATCTTGAAAAACCGCCTGAACCTGATTCAGCAGCTCACCCGTCGCTTGCCTGAAATGGTGTTTCAATTTTCGCAACACTCTGCTCAAAGCGGCGAGTTTGTTTTTGTCAGTGAAGCAGTTCAGTCTATCTTCCGGGTAAGTCCGCAAGAGGCACAAAGCAATTCCAAGTCTATTTTTCGGCGTATTCATCCAGATGATTTGTCCACGGTGCTTCAGTCCATCAGCGATGCGCGTGGCGATGGCATGACATGGGCCCACGAGTTCAGACTTCAGTTTGAGGACGGCAGTGCTCGGGTGGTGTTTGGCAAAGCCATTACGGCGCGCGAAACCGATGGTCAGTTCATGACCTACGGCTCGGTCACGGATATCACCGACCACAAGGCTTCACAGGCTACTTTGCGTGAGAGCGAAGCCCGCTTTCGGGCCCTGACCGAACTCTCGTCAGACTGGTTTTTTGGAGCAAGATGAGCAGTTCCGGTTCACGCGGGTGGACGGTAATTTGACATCGACCAATGCCATGTCCGCTGATAGTTACATCGGCAATACACGATGGGACTTTGATGCCAAAGGTGTGAGTCCGGCGCAATGGGCAGCGCACCGGGCTGGGATGCTGGCGCACGAAACTTTTCATGATTTTGAGATGCAGCGGCTGCGCGCCGATGGTTCCTTGATGTGGGTTGCCATCAGTGGTACTCCCATTTTTGACGCAGAAGGCCGCTTTAAGGGTTATCGCGGTGTGGGTCGAGACATTTCAGCCCGTAAACAGGCCGAAGAAAAAATTGAGCAGTTGGCGTTTTACGACGTGCTCACCGAGTTGCCCAACCGTCGTTTGTTGATGGACCGTCTGCAAAAAGCACTCGCCGTCAGCGATCGCGAAAAGGCAACTGGCGCCTTGTTATTCATCGATCTGGATAACTTCAAGGATCTCAACGACACGCAGGGTCACGATTTAGGTGATTTGCTGCTCAAGCAGGTGGCGCAACGCCTTGTGACCTGCGTTCGCGAGATCGACACCGTCGCCCGCCTGGGCGGTGATGAGTTCGTGGTGATGTTGCAAAACCTGGACAGTGGCATGGCTGCTGCGACCGCGCAGGTGGTGCAGGTCGGCAAGAAAATCATGGCATTGCTCAATCAGGTTTACCTGCTGGGGTCGCAGGAGCACCACAGCACGCCCAGCATCGGGGTCACCCTGTTTGAGGGGCATCACCAATCGATGGATGAATTGCTCAAGCAGGCTGACCTGGCTATGTACGAGTCCAAGGCCGCCGGGCGCAATACCTTGCGGTTTTTTGACCCTGCTATGCAAGCGCTGGTGGCCCAGCGGACCGCGCTTGAAATGGAATTGCGCCAAGGCCTGCAACGCCAGGAGTTGCGCTTGTTTTACCAACCCGTGGTGGACATGAGTGCCCATGTGGTTGGGGTGGAGGCGCTGGTGCGGTGGCAGCATCCCCGGCGCGGTATGGTGTCTCCTGCTGAATTTATTCCCATGGCAGAGCAGACCGGGCTGATCTTGCAGTTGGGGCATTGGGTGCTGGACGTGGCGTGTCGGCAACTGGTGAGTTGGTCAACTCAGACCGACACGGCGCGCCTGACCATGGCAGTAAACGTGAGTGCACGACAGTTCAGGCACGCAGAATTTGTGCCGCAAGTGCTGGCCTTGTTGCGCCAGACCGGCGCTAATCCGCATCTGTTGAAACTGGAACTCACCGAGAGTTTGTTGCTCACCGATCCGCAGGACGCCATTTTGCGTATGGCAGAACTGCGTGGTGTGGGCGTGCGTTTCTCGCTGGATGACTTTGGAACCGGGTATTCATCCTTATCCTATCTGAAGTTGCTGCCGCTGCAACAACTCAAGATTGACCAGTCGTTTGTTCGTGATGTGTTGACTGACCCGAATGATGCAGCTATTGCCAGAACTGTGTTGGCACTCGGGCAAAGTCTGGGATTCCAAGTGGTCGCCGAGGGCGTAGAAACAGTGGGGCAGTGCGAGTTTTTGAAGCAAAACGGCTGCACCTTGTTTCAGGGCTATTTATTTGGCAAGCCGGTACCCATTGAGCAGCTGCAATTGGGTGATTTGTCGTCACAAGCAACTTTATGACGCCAGCGCCTTGCCAAGGCGCTGCAGGGTCTTAGAACGGCGCGTCAGCCGCCGTGTTGTCAGCGTCGCTGTCGGGGCTGTCAACCACCGGTGCGGCTTCAGCCTGAGCTGACGGCGAACGCAAGGTCTGGCGCACCGTGGCTTTTTCGCCAGCACTTGCAAACTTGCTGTATTTGCCCAAGACACTGACCATCTGACCATAAATGCGGGGTGCGCCGGCCATGCATTCTTTTTGTTCCAGAAAGTCGGAGTCGCCTGAGAAGTTGCCCACCAAGCCACCGGCCTCGGTCACCAGCAACGAGCCCGCAGCGACGTCCCAAGGTTGCAGGCCGCACTCAAAGAAGCCATCGGTATAACCTGCAGCCACATAGGCCAGGTCCAGTGCAGCAGAACCGGGGCGACGCAGTCCGGTGGTGAGCTTCATCATGTCGCCCATCATGAGCAAGTAGGTGTTGAAATCGTCACCCGGACGAAACGGGAATCCTGTAGAAATCAGGCATTCCTGCAAGCGCACGCGTTTAGAGACGCGCAGGCGGCGGTCATTCAGGTAGGCACCCCGGCCTTTGGAGGCTGTGAACAGGTCGTTGCGGCTTGGGTCGTAAATGACCGCTTGTTCGATCTTGCCCTTGACCGCCAGTGCAATGCTGACGCAGTACACCGGCAAGCCGTGGATGAAGTTGGTGGTGCCGTCCAGCGGATCGATGATCCAGATAAATTCTGAACTTTGATCGCCGTGTTCGCGGCCAGATTCTTCAGCCCAGATGCCATGGTCGGGGTAAGCGGTGAGCAGCGTCTCGATGATGGCGGCTTCAGCGGCCTGGTCCACTTCGGTGACGAAGTCGTTGACCTGCTTTTGCGAGATGCGAACCGCTTCGACGTCGAGCGCGGCACGGTTGATGATGGAACCTGCAGCGCGGGCAGCCTTGACGGCCACGTTGATCATTGGGTGAAGATTGGGGGATGCCATAAATTTTTAGATGTTTGTAATGCAGACGGTGAGGTCTGCAAGCAACGAACCAGGAACAAGGGGGAGGAGCTGCACGGCGATGCGGGCAGCGACAATGGTGGGATTTTAACCGCCCCGGTCAATTCTCAAAATTTCAGCCATGCAAACACGTTTTATCCTGATCAACACCAGCCACGCCGGCAATGTGGGTGCGGCTGCCCGCGCCATGAAAACGATGGGGTTCACCGATCTGGTGCTGGTGGCACCGCGCTGGGCCAATGTGCTGAACCGCGAAGAAACCATCCAGCGCGCCAGTGGGGCGCTTGATGTCCTCAAAAATGCGCGCATCGTTGGCACGCTGGACGAGGCGCTTGAGGGCATGACCCATTTGTGCGCCACCGCCATGACGCCGCGTGACTTTGGACCGCCCACGGTGACGCCCCGCGAGCATTTTGAGGTGCTATCTAAAAAAGAGCTACTTACGAAAGCAGCACGGGGGCTAGAGGCTGATTTGGCTAATAATTCAGAGGATGGCGCCGCACTTGGTGCTGAAGTTGCGGTTCAACAAGGCGTCGCATTTTTGTTTGGTTGCGAGCGTTTTGGCATGAGCAACGAAGACGTCTACCGCTGCCATGTGGCTTTGAACATTCCGAGCGACCCCAAGTTTGGTTCGCTCAATCTGGCCGCGGCGATTCAGGTCGTGGCCTATGAGTGGCGACTGGCTTTGGGCGGCTTTGCTGCGCCTGCTTCTGCGCCTCCAGCGTTGCTTGAGGAGGCTCAGGCGCCCACGGGCCATGCCCGCTTTGATGTGCTGGCCGATGCCAGTCAAATGGCAGGCATGCTGGCGCATTGGGAACGCGCCCTGATCTCGATTGGCTTTTTGGACCCGCAGGCCCCCAAGAAACTCATGCCCCGACTGAATCAGCTGTTCAACCGGGCTGGCCTCACACAGGGCGAGATTCATATCTTGCGCGGTATTGCCAAAATGATGGACCAGACGGCCGCGCCGGAAAAGTCCCTGGCGCCTGCAGCAACACCTTCAAAAGGCTAGACTCTGCCGATGTTTTCAAGACTCCGTTCCGACATTCAATGCATTCTTGACCGTGACCCGGCGGCGCGCACGCGCTGGGAGGTGCTCACCTGTTATCCCGGTCTGCACGCCGTGATTTTTCATCGGCAAGCCAACTGGTGCTGGCTTCATGGTTTGAAATGGCTCGGCCGTTTTATTTCCCATGTTGCCCGTTTTTTGACCGGCATTGAAATTCATCCCGGCGCCAAGGTGGGCGAGCGGGTTTTCTTTGACCATGCGATGGGCGTAGTGGTGGGTGAGACCGCCGAAATTGGCGATGGTTGTACCATTTACCAGGGCGTTACGCTGGGCGGCACCTCGCTCTACAAAGGCGCCAAGCGACACCCGACATTGGGGTGTAACGTGGTGGTGGGGGCGGGCGCGCAAGTCCTGGGCGGCTTCACGGTGGGCGATGGTGCCAAGGTGGGTTCCAACGCGGTGGTTACCAAGCCGGTGCCTGCAGGCGCTACCGCTGTCGGCAACCCGGCACGCATCATTCAGGCTGAACTGGACGTCAAGCGCGAAGAAGCGGCTTCCAAAATGGGATTTTCAGCGTATGGCGTCACTCAGAATGACGATCCGTTGAGCCAGGCGATGCGCGGGTTGATTGACAACGCTGGCTCGCAAGAGCACCAGATTTCGTTGCTCTGGAAAGCGATTGAAACGCTACAGGGCAACCGCTCAGCGACAGATTGCGTGCCTGGCGATGCCGCCCTGAGTGAGCACTTTGAGGCCGATAAGCTCAATCAACTGGTCGGAAAATAACGCCTGACTATTAGGTCGGGTTAACGCAGCGTCACCCGACATCATTTCTTGACCAAGTCAGGGCGTCTGTCGAATCGCCGTTTTAGGACGGAACGCCTTGCACACCTCATCATGCGTTTCCAGGTACGGCCCGCCAATCAGGTCGACGCAATAGGGCACAGCAGCAAAAATACCGGCCATGACCGACTTGCCTTCGCCGTCACGCAAACCTTCAAGAGTTTCAGCAATCGCCTTCGGTTGTCCCGGCAGATTGATGATCAGACTTTGGTCGCGAATCACGGCCACTTGGCGCGACAAAATCGCGGTAGGCACAAACTTCAGGCTGATCTGGCGCATTTGCTCCCCAAACCCCGGCATCTCCTTGTGCGCCACCGCCAGCGTGGCCTCGGGCGTCACATCGCGCAGGGCCGGGCCGGTGCCGCCGGTAGTCAACACCAGCGAGCAACCCGCATCCACCAGTTCAATCAAGGTGGCGCTGATGGTGGCTTGCTCATCAGGAATCAGGCGCGGCTCAAATTGCACCGGGTTCTTCAAGGCGCGCGTCAGCCAGTCTTGCAGGGCGGGCAAGCCTTTGTCAATGTAGACACCGGTAGAAGCGCGGTCGCTGACCGAGATGATGCCAATTTTGACGGCGTCAAAGATCGCCGTGATGGGTGTGTTCATCGCTATTTTCTGAATCAGGGAGTTACTCGGCAGGTTTTTCGTTCGCCAGATGTTCACGCGTTATTTGAAAAATATCGCGGTACGCCCGGCCATGGCGCACGGCCTCACCGGGTTTCTCTGGCACAGCGTCTTTACGCGCTTGGCGAATCAGGGCGCGCAGTTGCTGAGAATCGGTGTCGGGGCACTTGAGAATCCACTCACCAAACGCGTCATCATTGGCCAGCAGGCGGTCACGCCAGGTTTCGGCCAGGTGCAACACCAGGTTGTCATGCGCGGAGCCACTGAATTGATCGGTCAGGGCGGCGCGCACAATTTCCAGCGTTTCGGGGTCGAGCAGGCGCATTTGCTTGCCGATGAACTGCATCTGGCGGCGTTTGCCTTCAAAGTTGGTGATGCGGTTCGCTTCGACCACGGCATCCTTGAGTTTTTCGGTCAAGGGCAGGCGCTGCATCCAGGATGCGCGCAATGTCAGCAGGTCTTCACCCAGCTTTTGCAGTTCCAGGCTTTCGCGTTTGAGATCGGTGCGGCTTTGGTCGTCGGTGCCTTTGAGTTCGCGTTTGAGCTCGAGGTCGCGTTCGCTGCCTTCGGCGACGAATTCACCTCTGACGAAGTAACCTTTTTTGAATTTGCGTGACATGGTAGGGAAAATGAGAGAGACGGGCACAGCGTGCCGCAGAGCCAAGTATCATAGCCGCCGATATGAAAAAATCCAAAACGACCCCTACACCGTCCACCGCTGACGCCGGTTTCAGCTACAGCCGCCCCTATTTTGAGGGGCTGGTGGACACCGCCTTGGCCCATGCGAAGAAGCTGGGTGCCACCGATGCCGGTGCAGAAGCCTCTGAAGGCTGTGGCCTGAGCGTCTCGGTGCGCAAGGGGGAATTGGAGAACGTTGAGCGCAACCGCGACAAGTCGCTGGGCGTGACGGTGTACCTGGGCAAGCGTCGCGGCAATGCCAGTACGTCAGATTTTTCCAATGCGGCCATCCAGCAAACGGTGCAGGCTGCTTACGACATTGCGCGTTTCACCGCCGCCGACCCGATGGCGGGTTTGCCCAGCGCCAAAGACGTGGCACCCGAGTCCAAACAACGTACTGACCTCGATCTGTTCTTCCCCTGGGCCATCAACAGCGAGCAGGCGGCCCAGTTGGCCATGGTCTGCGAAGCGGCTGCCCTGCAAACCGACAAACGCATCACCAACAGCGAAGGCGCCAGCGTGTCGGCGCAGCAATCACATTTTTTCAGCGCCCATACACGCGGTTTTCGCGGTGGTTATGCCAGTTCGCGCCATTCGCTGTCGGTGTCACCGATTGCTGGCAAGGGCAGCGACATGCAGCGCGATGCCTGGTACAGCTCCATGCGCAACGCCGATGACCTGGCCGACCCCGTCGCCGTGGGGCGCTACGCCGCAGAGCGCGCCTTGAGTCGACTGAAGTCGCGCAAGATTGCCACCACCGAGTGCCCGATTTTGTTTGAGTCGCCACTGGCGGCCGGTTTGCTGGGCAGCTTTGTGCAAGCCATCAGCGGCGGTGCCTTGTACCGCAAGAGTTCGTTCTTGCTCGATTCGCTGGGCAAGCAGGTGTTGCCCAAGCACATTGATATTCTGGAAGACCCGTTTGTCAAACGCGGCAAAGGCAGTTCGCCGTTTGACGACGAGGGCGTCCGGGTCAAGGCGCGTCAAGTGGTCGAAGCCGGTTGTGTGCAGGGGTACTTTCTGGGCAGCTACTCGGCGCGCAAGCTGGGCATGAAGACCACCGGCAATGCGGGTGGTTCGCACAATTTGAGTTTGACATCGCGTCTGACCCGTCCCGGCGACGATCTGGATGCCATGCTCGAAAAACTCGGCACCGGTTTGTTTGTGACCGAGTTGATGGGCAGCGGCGTGAACTACGTCACCGGCGACTATTCACGCGGCGCCAGCGGCTTCTGGGTCGAAAAAGGCCGCATTGCCTATCCGGTCCATGAAATCACTATTGCCGGCAACATGAAGGCCATGCTCAAAGGCATCAAAGCAGTGGGGGCGGACACCTACAACTACGGCGCCAAGACCATTGGTTCGATCCTGATCAACCGCATGAAGGTGGCAGGCAGCTAATTAGCCTGCGAGTGCTGCTTTGACTGCGGCTGAAATCTGACCCATTTCAGCTTTGCCGGCCAGGCGCGCCTTGGCGGCGCCCATCACCTTGCCCATGTCGCCGGGGCCTGCGTTGCGGCCTAGTTCAGCGGCTAATTCCGTCACGATGGCTTTGACTTCAGTGGCCACTTCGTCGGCGCTCAGGCGCTGGGGCAAGTACACCTCCAGCACCTTGATCTCGGCGGCTTCCTTGTCGGCCAGGTCCATGCGGTTGGCGAGCGTGAACGCGGTGATCGAGTCTTTGCGCTGCTTGATGAGTTTGTCTACGATGGCGACCATGGTGACGTCGTCCACCACGATGCGTTCATCCACTTCTTTTTGCTTGGCCGCGGCCAGCAGCAGGCGGATGGTGCCCAGGCGCTCGCTGTCTTTGGCACGCATGGCGTTTTTCATGTCTTCGGTAACTTGGTCTTTAAGTGACATTGGGAGAGGTCCTTATTGCGTGAGGGGTGAAAAGTGATAGGACGTAAAAAAACCCACCTGAGCGTCCCCGGTGGGCTTTTTTTGAGCCTTTGCAGGCTCTAAGCTGTTGAGGGCAGAACGGGTTCGTTACAGGTAACGAGGGTCTGTCTCGCAAGGCTCATGTATTTTTAGTACATCTTCTTGGGCAACTGCATGGCGCGAATGCGCTTGTAGTTGCGCTTGACGGCAGCAGCCTTCTTGCGCTTGCGCTCGGCGGTTGGCTTTTCATAGAACTCGCGCGCACGCAAGTCAGTCAACAAGCCCAATTTTTCAATGGTGCGTTTGAAGCGGCGAAGCGCTACGTCGAAGGGTTCGTTTTCTTTAACACGGATCGTTGTCATTACGTAAAGTTATCCAGATTGTGCAGACTTCTATCAAAAGGAGATCGAGCCGTTTGACGAACATCATGCGATTTTCCCCGCTTTAAAGTTGATCAGGCAGCGGGGGTTTGCCAGCAAAGCCTTGGATTATAGCGGTACTTCAATCGGGTGAAATGACTTTTGTCAAGCCAGATTTTAGGCCGGCGCCAAAGCAGGGCGCAATTTAGCCGCCAAGCCCTGCGCGCAGGCGAAGCCGCTGGCCCAGGCCCACTGAAAGTTATAGCCGCCCAGCCAGCCCGTGACGTCGACCACTTCGCCAATGAAATAGAGGCCGGGTTGCCTGGATTCCATCGTTTGCCCGGACAGCGCTTTGGTGTCTACGCCACCGGCGGTGACTTCGGCTTTTTTGTAGCCTTCGGTGCCGGTCGGGGTGAGCTCCCAGCGCGTCAGGCGCTCGGCCAGTGCATTCAAGGTCTTGTCGGAGGCCTCGCTGATGGGGCGCTGCCAGTTGTGACCCAGCGCTGCGCCTTGTGCGACCCAGGTGTCGGCCAAACGGGACGGCACCAGCGCGGCCAGTTCGTTGGCAATCAGCTTGCGTGAGATGGATTTGGCTTGACTCAGGAGTTGACTCACCTCCGTGCCCGGCGCCAGATTCAGGCGAATTGGCGTGCCGGTCTGCCAGTAACTCGATATTTGCAGCACGCCGGGGCCACTCAAACCGCGGTGGGTGAACAGCAGGTCTTCCGAGAAAGTGGTGCTGGTTTTCTTGGTGCCGGTGGCAATTTGCACTGGCAGCGACAAACCCGACAAGGAGGCAAACGGCGCCCAGGCTGCGTCATCAAAAGTCAGGGGTACCAGCGCCGGGCGCGGCGTGACCACGGGCAGCTCAAACTGGCGGGCGATGCGGTAGCCGAAATCAGTGGCGCCAATTTTCGGAATCGCCAAACCCCCGGTGGCGATCACAACGGCAGCGCATTGGATGGTTCCCATGGAACTATCGATTTCATAGCTGCTTGCGCTGGATCCACTTGGGCTAGAGGCCAAAAACCTTATATTTTTAACGCTGCAGGGCTGCCAGCGCGTGACGCCGCCGGCAGCGCATTCGGCCAGCAGCATCTGGATGATGTCTTCGGCGGAGCGGTCGCAAAACAGCTGGCCTTTGTGCTTTTCATGGAACGGGATCTGGTGTTTATCCAGCAGGGCGACAAAGTCGCGCGGTGTGTAGCGCGACAGGGCCGAGCGGCAAAAGTTAGGGTTGTCGCCCAGAAAGTTGGCCGGCGTGGTGCCCCGGTTGGTGAAGTTGCAGCGACCACCGCCTGAGATGCGGATTTTTTCAGCCACCTTGTCGCTGTGGTCGATCACCAGCACCTTCAGGCCGAGTTGCCCCGCCACGCCCGCACAGAACAAACCGGCCGCACCGGCGCCCACAATCACCACATCAAAATTTTGCATGGGGCGAAGTTTAGACGCCGCTGCCCCGGCCGGGCTTCGCTCAGGCGTAAGCCGTTTGAAGCGTTTGCAGTGGCTGCTGCAAGGCGAGCAGGCCCTTCAATACATCGCCCACCACAATCACGCTGGGGCTGGCGAGGTCTTCACGCTCAATGGTGGCGCACAACTCACCCAGTGTGCAGACCGCATGGTGCTGAGTCGCCAGGCTGGCGCTCTGGATGACGGCAACTGGCGTGCTGCCGGGCAAACCGTGCAGCAACTCGCTCTGGATGTGGGCGGCACCGCTCACGCCCATGTAAATAACCAGCGTAAGGCGGGCCTGGTGGGCGGTGGCGGAGAGTGCTTTCCAGTCGGTGCCGGTCGATCCGGGCTTGGCGTGGCCGGTTACAAACACCACGCCGTGAGCGTGTTCTCGGTGGGTGAGGGGCACGCCCAGCGAGGTCATGGCGGCTAGGCCAGCAGTGATGCCGTTGACCACGGTGACTTCAATGCCTGCGGCTTGCAAATGTTCAACCTCTTCACCGCCACGGCCAAAGACAAACGGGTCGCCGCCTTTGAGACGCACCACGGTTTCGCCTTCGCGCACGGCCATGATGGTCAGCTTCTCGATAAAGGCTTGCGGGGTTGACTTGCAGCCGCCGCGCTTGCCCACATGGATGATGCGGGCCTTGGGCGAGGCGAGTGCCACGATGGCTTCGCTGACCAGGTCGTCCACCAGCAGCACGGTGGCTATCTGGATCGCTTTCAGGGCCTTGATGGTGAGCAACTCGGGGTCGCCCGGGCCCGCGCCGACGAGCGTGCAGCTGCCTTGGCCTTGGACCTGGGCGGGTGGTATTTTTTGTGTCATGGTGTCGTCCTCTTTTGCTGGGACAGTTGCACGATGTGTGCCACTTGCAAGGCGATGGGGGCTGGAATTGGTTCTTGCCCGTCCAACACCGCTTTTATCCAGGTCGCAGTGCTCTGGGCATCCGGCGCGGGCAGGCCCGGCACACTGGTAAGCGAGCCACTTTGTGCCTCTTGCACGCGGGTGGCCTGACCGTCATAAAAAGCGTCCATCGCAGGCGTGCGGCGGGCATCGGCCACTGGTTCGCCTTCGGTGCCGCGCAGCAGCAGGGCAGTGGCATGCACCAGACGGAAGGTGGCAGTCATCGACTCGGCATATTCCGGGTGCGTGTAGCTGCTCACCACCACGGCCGAAACTTCGCAGGGGTTCATCAGCTTGACCAGACTGTGCGCCGGGTTGCGCAGGCCAATCACGCGGCGCACGTCCAGCAAGCGCTGCAATCCGGGGAGTAACAGGCCTGAGGGCACAAATTTCACCGTGCCAGGTGCTACTTTTTCAATAGCTACTTGCGCAGGTACGGCAAGGGCTAGAAGCACATTTTGTGTTGAAACCCGGCTGGATTCAGTCGCCATGCCGTGCACCACCACCGGCAGGCCTTCGCGTGCCAGCAGCAAGGCCAGCAAGGGCGTGAGCACCGGCAGTTTGCGTGCACCGTTGTAGCTTGGCAGCACCACGGCAGTGCGGCCTTGTGTCGGGATTTTGTGCAGCCGGGCATGGGTGGCGTCCAGAAAACCGGCCATCTCTTCAGGCGTTTCGCCTTTGATGCGCATGGCCACGCAAAAGGCGCCTATTTCAAAATCAGTCACCGAGCCGTCGAGCACTTGCCCGAACAGGTCTGCGGCTTGTTCGCGGCTGAGAGAACGGGCGCCGTCTTTGCCGCGCCCAATTTCCTTGATGTAGTGACTGATGCCCATGTGTTCCTATGACTTGTTGATACGGGCGTACAAAGTGGTTACTTTGTCCATGACCTGAAGCAGATTTTCGCTGGTCACAAAGACATCGCTGGCTCCCCGTCCATTACTTGTGGCGTGGGTCTTCAGGGTGGTGTCGAAAAACAGCCATTGCGCATCCGCCAGCACCAGCTCCTGCTTGATCTCGGCGCTCGCTTCTGGCGCGTTGCGCAAGGTTTCAAGTGCTGCGACGAACTCAGTGCGGGCTTTGCTCAATTCCGCGCTCGAGGTGGTGGTGTCAATCTTCCAGGCCATCGACAGGTAGTACTTGGCCATGCGTTGCGACAGCATGCGCTGGCGCCCCGCGATGTTGACCAATTTACCGACCGGCTTGCCCGACATTTGCTCCAACAGCCCGGTGCCCTTGTTGGCCAGCGCCAGCACCTTCGCGTCCTGCACTAACAGTTCTGCGGCTTTAGTGGCTGCAGGCGTGGTGCCCACCAACAGTGATTTGTAGACCGACCACTCGCTTTCAAGCTGGGTGTAGGTGTCGCGCACCGGGCCGGCTGGGGCGAAGGACTTGAGCTCAACCAACTGCCGGTCAAAAAGGGCCAGGGACTGGTCCAGTACCTTGGCGGCGGCGGGGACTTGGACTTGTTGGCCCAGGCATAAATAGGCTTTGGCCATGCGCTGTGACAGCATGCGTTGGCGTCCGGCCTTGTTGATGGCGTCGTTCATGTCGCTTACCTGAGCCGGTGCCGCCAAGGCCGTCGAGGCAGCCCAGGCTACGAATATTCTGCGGTTCAATTTCAGGGTCATGGAAATGATCTCGGTTAATCCGGGGGCATCCCGGCACGGGGCTGACTTGGCGTGAACCGGATTGTCCGGGGTATGCACCGTGTTTTCCATGAAGTAGAACAAGGGCATTCACGGTTTATGCAACCCTGAATGCCCTGCACTCAGGCGGTTTGGGGTGCCGCGATGCAGGCCTTTACCATTCGCTGCAGTTGCGGCACACAGGAGCCGCAATGGGTGCCGCATTTCAGTGCGCTTTGCAGGGAGGCAAGGCGTTCGGGGGCTGAGCCCTGGGCTTGGTCTAGGTGCGCCTCAATCGCCATATCGGTCACGTTGAAGCAAGCACACACGGACTTGCCGCGCGATACCACTTGCACCGGTGGATTGGCACCGGGCAGGAGCAGGGCGCGGCCATAGTCTTGGGCCGGCAGCTCGTCTTGCAGCAGCGTGGTGATCCAGCCTTGAGCACGGGTGTCTCCGGCCAACAGGAAACCTTCCAGCGTGGCGTGGTCCTCGCCCCGTTGCAGCAGCGCGGCCCGGCGCTGTCCCCGTTTTTTGTCGGCGTAGCGGACCACATAAGGGTTGTCCAGATTCAATAGCGATTCGATCTGCGCCAGCAGCGCGTCGTCTGGTGCCTCGGTGTGACTGGCGCGAAACAACAGGCCGGTTCGCTCTGACGTGGGGCTGGAGAAAGGCACACAACTTGCGAAAGAAAACTGCGCCATCAAGGGCTTGAGCTCGGAGTGCGCGGCCAGCACATGGTCGCCCGGCAGCCAGGCCACGGCCAGCAGCGACCAGGGCAGTTCGGCCTTCAGGACCTTGACGGCGGCGTGTTTGAACTCAGGCTGTTTGGAGACCGGGCAAAAGGCCGAGGTCGTGAGCGCGTTGACGCCCGCCAACCGCTGGCCGGTGGCGCTGATACCACTGATGTATTCCTCGCCCCAGTGCATCGCCATGAAGACCTGGCTCATGCCCAGTTCCGGGCTGGCTTGCACCGGCACCAGAATGGAGCCGCGCTTGCTGGTGAGGTGCACCAAATCGCCCTCTTTTAAAAGGCGGCGTGCCATGTCTTGCGGGTTCATTTGCAGCGCTGGTTCGCTGACGTGACCAAACAGCTTGCCCAGCGTGCCAGTGCGGCTCATGCCGTGCCACTGGTCGCGCAGGCGCCCGGTGGTCAGCGAGAACGGGTAGCGTGACTCACGCGGCTCGGCCACCGGTTGGTAGGTGGCGTTGATGAAGCGGGCGCGGCCGTCGGGGGTGGGGAAAATACAGTCTTGGTATAGCCTTGGTTGGCCGTGGCTTGCGCCTTCGGGCATCGGCCATTGTTGGGGTGAGTCCTCCAGCGCGGCGTAACTCAGGCCGGTGATGTCGAGGTCGCGGCCCCGGGTCGATTCGCGGTGCTCGTGCCAGATGGATTCCGGGGTTGGGTAGGGAAAAAGGGTGTGCTTCGGTCCGATCCCCATGGCTTCGAGCCGGTGTGCAAAGTCGACACCGATTTGCCAGTCGTGGCGTGCTTGGCCGGGGGCGCTCACGGCGGCGCGCACGCGGGAGATGCGGCGTTCGCTATTGGTCACCGTGCCTTCTTTTTCGCCCCAGGTGGTCGCGGGCAGCAACAGGTCAGCGTAGCGACAAGTGGCCGTGGTGGCGAAGGCTTCTTGCACCACCACGAACTCGGCGCGCGCCAAAGCACGGCGCACGGTGGTCTGGTCGGGCATGGATTGCGCGGGGTTGGTGCAGGCAATCCACAGCGCTTTGATCTCGCCATCGGCGGCGGCCTGGAACATCTCAATCGCCGTTTTTCCCGGTTTGGCGGGCACGTCGGGGATACCCCACAGCGCCGCCACTTCGGCGCGGTGCACAGGGTTGCTCAGGTCGCGGTGCGCGGACAGCAGGTTGGCCATGCCGCCAACTTCGCGTCCGCCCATGGCGTTGGGCTGGCCGGTCAGTGAAAAGGGTCCGGCGCCGGGTTTGCCGATCTGCCCGGTGGCGAGGTGCAGGTTGATCAGCGCGGTGTTTTTGGCGGTGCCGCTGCTGGACTGGTTCAGGCCCTGGCAGTAGAGGCTGAGGGTCGGTGTGCGGCTGGTATTTGCAAAGCTGGTGCCTTGCGTGCCATCTGGCAAATTGGCTGTGCCCTGCAGCCCTGCAAACAGTTGAGCCGCCTTGAATAAATCTTCTTTGGCGATGCCGCAGGTTTGCGCCACCACTTCCGGCGTGCAGTCTCGCACGGTGGCTTTGAGAGCATCAAAACCCGTGGTGTGGGCGCCCAGATAGGCGGTGTCTATCCAGCCTTCCCACAGCATGATGTGCAGCATGCCGTTGAACAGCATCACGTCGGTGCCGGGTTGGATGGGTAGAAATAAATCAGCAATCTCGGAGGTGTCGGTTCGGCGCGGATCGCACACCACAATTTTCAAAGCGGGGTTGGCGCGGCGGGCATCTTCGATGCGGCGAAACAGGATCGGGTGCGCGTAGGCGGTGTTGGAGCCGACGATAAAAATCGTGCCTGCATGGTTCACATCGTCGTAGCAGGTGGGGGGCGAATCCATGCCCAGCGTCTGCTTGTAGCCAGCCACCGCGCTGCTCATGCACAGACGCGAATTGCTGTCGATGTTGTTGGTGCCGATCAGGCCTTTGGCCAGTTTGTTGAAGACGTAGTAGTCCTCGGTCAGCAACTGGCCAGAGATGTAGAAACCCACCGCATCGGGGCCGTGTTCGGTGATGACTTGGCTGAATTTGTCGGTGGCCAGGTTCAGCGCGGCGTCCCAACCGAGGCGCTGCGGTGCCACGCCGCGTTGCAGGCGGCGCATCGGTTGTAGCAACCGGGTTTGCTGCGAGACGCTGGCGCTGGCTGTGAGGTGCAGCGTGGCGCCCTTGGTGCAGAGTCGCCCGAAGTTGGCCGGGTGATCGGGGTCGCCGCGCACCCCGGTGATCTGGTTGCCAGCGGTTTCGATGACAACGCCGCAGCCGACGCCGCAGTAGGGGCAGGTAGATTTGGTTTCCATCATGGCAGCCTTCATCAGCGTGTGGGTCAGGTCGTCAACGCTGCTTTGCAAGCCGGCCCGGCGGTGGGCGTCGTGAGGTCCAGCGCGTGGCTGGCGAGTTCATGCGCATCCAGCAGCACCGCACCGTCTTCCACCTTCACGCTGAATTTGGGCGTGCAGCCCTCGTCAGGCGCTGCTGCCTGGCCGGTGCACATGCCTATGTTCCAGTTGTGCAGCGGGCAGGCCACGCTGCTGCCAAACACAATGCCTTGCGACAACGGGCCGCCCTTGTGCGGGCAGCGGTCGAGCAGGGCAAACACCTCGTCCTGGGCGTTGCGAAACACCGCCACGTCCATGCCTTGCGGACGCGCCACACAGCGGGCACCCAAAACCGGGATATCCGATACCAGACAGATTTTTTTCCAGTTGCTCATTTGTCAATCTTTCTGCTATATTTTTTATAGCTTCTTGCGCAAGTAATACGGGGGCTAGAGGCTTATTTCTTATAAATATATAGCGTTCAGGCCGGGATCGCCAGCTTGTCGAACTGCCGGGTATCGACCTCGGCTTTGTCGAACTCAAACCACGGATCGGGCTCGCCGTCCAGTGCAAACTGCAGGTTCTCCCACAGCGCTTGGCGGCCTTCGTGGTCGTCCAGAATCTTCTTCTTGACGTAGTCCAGACCGACGCGGTTCACGTAATGCACGGTGCGTTCCAGGTACCAGCCCTCTTGCCGGTACAACTCAATGAACGCGCCGGTGAACTCCAGTACTTCGGCACTGGTTTTGAGCTTGACGAAGAAGTGCGCCACTTCGGTTTTGATGCCGCCATTGCCCGCCACATACATCTCCCAGCCGCTGTCGACGCCGATGATGCCGACGTCCTTGATGCCGGCCTCGGCGCAATTGCGCGGGCAACCGCTGACCGCGTATTTGACTTTGTGCGGGGCATACATGCGCCACATGGCGCGCTCCAGGTCCTTGCCCATTTGCGTGCTGTCTTGCGTGCCCATGCGGCACCATTCCGAGCCGACGCAGGTTTTGACCGTGCGCAGTGCTTTGGCGTAGGCGTGGCCGCAAGGCATGCCGATGTCTTTCCAGACGTTTTGTAAATCTTCCTTCTTCACCCCCAGCAAGTCGATGCGCTGGCCGCCGGTGACCTTGACCGTAGGAATGTTGTACTTCTCCACCACGTCGGCAATGCGGCGCAGTTCGCTGGCGTTCGTCTCACCGCCCCACATGCGCGGGATGACGGAGTAGGTGCCGTCCTTCTGGATATTGGCGTGGCTGCGCTCGTTGATGGCGCGGCTTTGCGGGTCGTCCTTCGCAAGTTTGGGCCAGCTGCTGGTGACGTAGTAGTTGACCGCCGGGCGGCAGCTTGGGCAGCCGTTGGGCGTCTTCCATACCATGAATTTATAGACGCTGTCGATAGTCAGCAGCTTGTTGTTTCGAATGGCTTCGCGCACCGCCTGATGGCCGTGGTCGGTGCAGGCGCATAGGGCCTTGGTCTTGGGCGTGGCCGAGTAGTCGCCACCCGCCGTGAACATCAGCAGTTGCTCCACCAGCCCGGTGCAGGAGCCGCACGATGCGCTGGCTTTGGTCTGCTTGCGCACTTCGTCCAGCGTGAACAGCCCTTTGTCCTTGATCGCTTTGCAGATGGTGCCTTTGGTGACGCCGTTACAACCGCAAACTTCGTCGCTGTCCGCCATGGCTGCGGCCTTGTTGTGGCCTTGGTGGCCGACATCGCCGATGTTGGACTCGCCAAACATCAGCTTGTCGCGGATGTCAGAAATTGAGCGGCCATCGCGCAACAATTTGAAGTACCAGCTGCCGTCCACCGTGTCGCCGTAGAGGCAGGCGCCGATCAACTTATCGTCCTTGATGACCAGCTTTTTGTAGACGCCCGCAAACGGGTCGCTCATCACGATTTCTTCGGTGTTCTCGCCGCCCATGAACTCGCCAGCGCTGAATAAATCAATGCCGGTGACCTTGAGTTTGGTCGAAGTCAGCGAGCCCAGGTAGCGACCAATGCCGAACTCGGCCAGGTGGTTGGCCGCTACTTTGGCCTGTTCAAACAAAGGCGCGACCAGCCCGTAGGCTATGCCGCGGTGCGCCGCACATTCGCCGACCGAGTAGATGCGGGCATCGGTCACGGTTTGCAGCGTGTCGGTGACGACAATGCCCTTGTTGCAGTGCAAGCGCATGGACTCGGCCAATGCGGTGTTGGGACGAATGCCCACGGCCATCACCACCAGGTCGGCGGGCGCCACGGTGCCGTCCTTGAATTTGATGGCGGTGACGCGACCCTCCGGCCCGCCCACCAACTCTTGTGTCTGTGCGCCCAACAGGAATTTCAGGCCGCGTTCTTCCAGAGATTTTTGCAGCAGTTTGCCGGCCACGCTGTCCAGTTGGCGCTCCATCAGGGTCGGCATCACATGCACCACGCTCACCGTCATGCCACGCAGCATCAGACCGTTGGCTGCTTCGAGTCCGAGCAAGCCGCCACCAATGACGATCGCGTGCTGGTATTTGGTCGCAGCGTCGATCATCGCGTTGGTATCGGCAATGTCACGGTAGGCAATCACGCCTGCCAAATCCTTGCCGGGAATGGGCAGGATGAAAGGAGTAGAGCCGGTGGCCATCAGCAGGCGGTCGTACCCGGTGCTGATGGTTTCGCCCGTTGCGTTGGTGGCATGCACCAGGCGCTTGATGCGGTCCACTTCGGTGACTTTCCAGCCTGCATGGAGGGTGATGCTGTTGTCTTTGTACCAGTCCCATGAGTTCAAAATGATCTCGTCAATGGTCTGCTCGCCAGCCAGCACGGGCGACAACAAAATCCGGTTGTAGTTGGGGTGTGGCTCGGCGCCAAAGACGGTGATGTCGTACAGGTCGGGCGCTATTTTCAGCAGCTCTTCGAGCGTGCGGACACCGGCCATGCCGTTGCCAATCATGACGAGTTTTTGTTTGGTTTTGGGGGCTGCGCGCATGTCCATGATGGTTCCTGTTCGGTGTTGGTTACGCAGCTTTCTCTACATGCGACTGGCGCGTGTAGAGAAAGTCAATCACGGCCTTGCGGTAGTGCAGGTACTGGGCGCTGTCGGCCAACTCCACCCGGTTGCGCGGGCGTGGCAGATCGACGCTGAGCACCTCGCCGATGGTGGCGCTGGGGCCGTTGGTCATCATCACAATCTTGTCTGACAGCAGCACCGCTTCGTCCACATCGTGCGTCACCATCACAACCGTGCTTTGGGTCTTGGCGACGATTTGCAGCAACTCGTCTTGCAGTTTGGCGCGGGTTAGGGCGTCGAGCGCTCCAAAGGGCTCGTCCATCAGCAGCACTTTGGGTTCCATCGCCAGGGCCCGGGCAATGCCGACGCGCTGTTTCATGCCGCCCGAGATTTCGCCAGGGCGTTTTTGCGCGGCAGCGGTCAAACCGACCAAGGCCAGCGCGGCATCGGTGCGGGTCTTGAGCTGGGCTTTGTTCTCGGACGAGGCGCCAGTGGTTTTGTTGGCCGCACCAAAGACGCGCTCAATGCCGAGGTACACGTTCTCGAAGCAGGTCAACCAGGGCAAGAGAGAATGGTTCTGAAACACCACCGCCCGCTCAGGGCCAGGGCCAGCGATTTCGCGGTTGGCACAGAGCAAGTGGCCCTGCGTAGGCAGGGTCAAACCCGCAATCAGGTTCAGCAAGGTGGACTTGCCGCAACCTGAGTGGCCGATGAGCGCCACGAACTCGCCTTTGGCCACATTCAGGTTCACGTATTGCAACGCGCAGAAGGGACCTTTTCGGGTCTTAAAAACTTGCTCAACGCCAGAGATTTCAATGTAATTGGTGTTCATGACTTGACCTCTTCAAACGTGAATGCGGTGGCGATTTTGATCAGGGCGTATTCCAGAATCAGGCCGACGATGCCAATCACAAAGATGGCGATGATGATGTTTTTGACGTTCAGGTTGTTCCACTCGTCCCACACCCAGAAGCCGATGCCGACGCCGCCGGTCAACATTTCTGCGGCGACGATCACCAACCACGCGGTGCCGACCGCGAGGCGCACGCCGGTCAGCATGTAGGGCAGCACCGAGGGGAACAAAATCTTGGTGACGATCTTCCATTCGGACAGGTTCAGCACCCGCGCCACGTTCATGTAATCCTGCGGCACACGTTGCACACCGACCGCGGTGTTGATGATCATGGGCCAGATCGAGCAGATAAAAATCGTCCAGATCGCTGCCGGGTTGGCGCCTTTAAAAACCAGCAAGCCAATCGGCAACCAGGCCAGTGGGGACACCGGGCGCAACAGGCTGATGAGTGGGTTAAACATGCGGCTCAAAAACTCAAACCGGCCGACCATGAAACCAACCGGAATACCGACCGCTGCCGCCAAACCAAAGCCGACCGCCACACGCTCCAGCGAGGCCAGAATGTTCCAGCCCACGCCTTGGTCGTTCGGGCCTTTGCGGTAGAACGGGTCACTGAAAATGATGACCGCTTGTTTGAAGGTCTCGGTCGGCGACGGGATGCTGCTGGCAGTCGAGATCGACACCAGCGCCCAGACGCCAATCAGCAGCATCAAGCCGAAAATCGGCGGCAGCACCGCCAGCCAGAAAGCGCGTCGGTCATACGACTGCTTGACCGCCACAGCCACGAAGTCGCGGCCTCGTGCTCGTTGGTGATGCTCGCCACCGGCTGTTTTTTTCTGACTGATGTCGGCGGCAGGCGTTGTCGGCGCCACCGGATTTTCGAGCGGGGAATGAAAAACGGCGCTGGTCATGGTGTTCTCCTGAGGGGGTTAGCGCCCTCTCCTTGTGGGAGAGGGTTGGGGGTGAGGGCGGTTTCAGGCCTTGATCTTGAATCCGTCGGCGTATTTCTTGGGGTCTTTGCCATCCCACACCACGCCGTCCATCAGCTTGGCTGAGCGCATCACATCCTTCGGGATAGGTGTCTTGCTGGCAGTCGCGGCCTGCTTGTAGATGTCGATCTGGTTGATCTGCTTGGCCACTGCCAGATAGTCAGGGTGGTCCTTGAGCAAGCCCCAACGTTTTTGCTGGGTGAGGAACCACATGCCGTCTGACAGGTATGGAAAATTGACCGCGCCGTCGTTGTAGAACTTCATGTAGTTCGGGTCGTCCCAAGTCTTGCCCATGCCATTTTGGTAGCGGCCCATGATGCGCTGGTTGATCGCGTCGACGCTGGTGTTGACATAGGACTTTTCGGCAATGGTCTCGGCCATTTTGTTTTTGTTGGCCAGACCTGCGTCAATCCAGCGTCCGGCTTCCAGAATGGCTGCCGTCACAGCGCGCGCCGTGTTCGGGTATTTCTTGACAAAGTCGCCGGTGGTGCCGAGCACCTTTTCGGGGTGGTCTTTCCAGATGTCTTGCGTGGTGGCCGCCGTGACGCCGATGCCGTCGATGATGGCGCGGTGGTTCCAGGGTTCGCCCACACAAAAACCGTCCATATTGCCGACTCGCATATTGGCCACCATCTGCGGTGGTGGCACGGTGATGACCTTGGCGCCCTTGATCGGGTCAATGCCGTTGGCCGCCATCCAGTAGTACAGCCACATGGCGTGGGTGCCGGTCGGAAAGGTCTGGGCAAAAATGTATTCGCGCTTTTCGGCCGCCATCAGTTTGGCGAGGCCGGCACCGTCCACGGCTCCCTTGTCGGCGAGTTTTTTGGAGAGCGTGATGGCCTGGCCGTTTTGGTTCAGCGTCATCAGCACGGCCATGTCTTTTTTGGCACCACCGACCCCGAGATGCACGCCGTAAATCAGGCCGTACAAGACGTGGGCAAAATCGAGTTCGCCAGTGACCAGTTTGTCGCGCACACCAGCCCAACTAGCTTCCTTGGTAGGAATAATTTTGACGCCGTATTTCTTGTCGATGCCGAGCGCCGAGGCCATCACCACGCTGGCGCAATCGGTCAGCGGAATGAAGCCGATTTTGACCTCGGTCTTTTCGGGTGCATCGGAGCCGCCCGCGTAAACAACCGAGCGCAGGGCCGGGCTGATGCCCACTGTGCCGATGGCTGCCGTTTGCAATACCGCACGGCGGCTGAGGCTGGATTTAAGAAGATCAGTCATGGCAACGTTCCTTAAAGTGTTGGGGAATGTCCCGCAAGGTTTCAGAAATAAAAAAGGCGTCCACACAGGCTTCAAAACGCTTTCGCGCGATGAAGCCGTGGGGACGCCTTTGTCCGGTTACGAAGTTCCGAATCCGCCGTTGGACCCGAACCCTCGCTTGGCCCTTGCGGGTTACGGAGTTATCTAAGCAATGACTGTGCCAGTTTTATGAAAGACTCATTTGCTATTTAATTAATAGCTGTTTACGCAGGTGGTATGTGGGCTACACGCCATTTATATCCTTAACCTTGTGCCAAGCACTGTTGTTGTGCGGTGCACCAATTCAGGGTTGGCGTAGGCCAGAGAGCTACTAACTTTGCGGAGTTCGCATATTTTGTACACTGTGGAACGACATGCAAAACCAACAGCGCATTGACGCAGAAGCACAATTTTTCGAGGGCAATCGGCACATGGCGGCCGGCAATTTCGACGCCGCCGAAAACTGCTTTCGACAAGCCATCCGACTGGCTCCTGATTTGTCTGAAGCCTATGGCAATCTTGGTTTCGTCATGGACCACCAAGGGGACGTCGTGCAAGCGGAAGACTGCTATCGGCAGTCCTTGGCGCTGGACCCGGGGAGTTCGACGCTGCACCTGAATCTTGGGGCGCTGCTGGCCAGCCAGAAACGATTTAAGCAGGCTCAGGCAGCCTACGAAGAGGCCATTTTTCATGAACCACAATCACCGGCCGCCTGGTCAAACCTGGGGGCACTGTTTGCGGGCATGAAGCGTGAGGAGGAAGCCGAGAGTTGTTTGCGAAAAGCGATTCAGCTGGATGGCTCCTATGCCAAAGCACATTTCAATCTAAGCTATCTGTTGTTGCGCCAGGGCCGTTTTGAGGAAGGTTTGCGAAGTCTGGAGGCGCGAGATTGGTACACCGCACTGGCGAACTATCTGGCGTGTCCACGCTGGCAAGGCGAATCGCTGGTTGGCAAATCCCTGCTGATTGGTTATGAGGCCGGTCATGGCGACATGATTCAGTTTTGCCGCTATGCGAAGGCGCTCAAGGCGCAAGGTGCGGGCCGCATCACGCTGTTGTGTCACCCGGCCTTGAAGACGCTGCTGATGACGCTGGACAGTGTGGATGCGGTCATGGCTTATGACGAGAACATCCCCAAGTCTGGCTGGGATTTCTGGACGCCATTGATGAGCATTCCCTACTATTGCCAGACACGCGCCGAAAATATTCCAGCCGAGATTCCTTACCTTCAAGCCAACGCGGGGTTGATGCCGAAGTGGCGTGACGCGTTACCTGACGCTAGCCTGCGGGTGGGTCTGGTTTGGAAAGGCAACCCGAAATTTGAAAATGACGCCGATCGTTCGCTGGCGAGTCTGGACCTGCTGGCGCCTTTGGGAGCCGTGAAACAGGCTTGCTTTATCAGTCTGCAAAAAGGCGAAGGTGAAGACGAGGCTTTGCGGCCACCGACCGGACTTTCCCTGCTGGCTCTGGGGTCCCAGATGACGGACTTTGCCGATGCGGCGGCCATTGTGGCTCAACTTGACCTGGTGATTTGCGTGGACACCGCCATGGCGCATTTGACGGCGGCGCTGGGCAAACCATGCTGGTTGTTGCTGCCAGATTACATGACCGACTGGCGATGGGGAAGTGAAGGTGCCGGTTCCTTGTGGTACCCCGGCGTCATGCGAATTTTTCGTCAGTCCCAGCCCGGCGACTGGAACGCTGTCGTCAACGATGTGGTGGCCGCCTTGCAGGAATTTGCGACCGCAAGGCTGTCGTCAACCTCCTGAGTGATTTACTTCGTCGCGGAGGCACCGCCGCCCAGCGTTTTGTACAACGCCACCTGGTTTTGTAAATAAGCCAGCCGGGTTTGCACCAGCGCCTGCTGCACGGCAAATTGCGAGCGTTGGGCGTCCAACCAGTCAAGCTGGCTGGCGGCGCCGTTCTCATAGCGCAGGTTGGTCAGACGCAAGCGGGTGCTTTCGGCATCCAGTTGTGCTTGGGTGGCTTGCACTTGGCGATCCAGTGCCTCGCGCCCGGCCAGTGCATCGGCCACTTCACGGAAGGCGCTTTGGATGCTTTTCTCATACTGGGCCACGGCAATCGCGCGCCCGGTTTTGGCGGAATCCAGCCCGGCCTGATTGCGCCCGGCATCGAACAGCGGCAGCAACAGTTGCGGCGCCATCGTGAAGCCCCAAGAACCGTCTTTGAACAGTCCCGCCAGTTCGCTGCTGCCCGAACCTAAACCAGCGGTCAGCGAGATGCGCGGAAAGAAGGCGGCCCGTGCGGCACCAATATTGGCATTGGCCGCAATCAGTTGTTGTTCGGCCTGACGGATGTCGGGGCGGCGCGTGAGCAGGTCCGAGGGCAACCCGGCGGGCAGTTCCGCCAAGCGCATTGAGGTGAGCTTTGTACTTGGCAGGAGGCCGCGCACGTCAGTTGGCAGGCCTTGGCCCAGCAACAGAACGAGGGCATTTTCATCCAGTGCGCGCTGGCGTTGCTGTTGTGCCTGTGTGACACGGGCGGCTTCCACCAGCGATTGGGCCAGGCGCAGGTCCAGTTCGGACGAGGCACCGATGTCAAAACGCAGTTGCACCAGTTTGTAGGAGGCTTCGCGGGTCGCCAGTGTTTGCTGCGTGAGGGCCAGCAGTTCCTCGTCGGCCAGCAAACCAAGCCAGCTTTGAGCGACGGTGGCAATCAGGCTGATCTGGGCAGTCTGGCTGCCTTCGGTGGTGGCTAGGTATTGAGCCAGCGCCTGTTCTTTAAGGCTGGCGACGCGGCCAAAGAAATCAATCTCGTAGGCGGTGACGAGCAAGCCGGCGCTGTAGACGCTGGTAATGCCACCGTTGCTACTGGGCGTGCGCGAACCGGTGACCGCAGCGTTCAAAGTGGGGAACTGGTCCGCTCGCTTGATGCCTAGTTGTGCGCGAGCTTGTTCGATGTTGAGCACTGCCACACGCAGGTCGCGGTTGTTGGCCAGGGCGGTGTCGATCAGGCGGCGCAGCGTGGCGTCGGTGAAATAGTCTTGCCAGGCGACGTCTGCCACCGCAGGGCTGGCCGGGGCAGTTTTGAGCGTGGAACCGGGCCACTGCGCCTCGATTGGCGCTGCCGGGCGCTCGTAGGTCGGGATCATTGAGCAGCCAGCCAGCAAGGCGACTGCGGCTACCGCAGCCAAGGCCAGGCTGAACGGCACTTGCCGGGCGAAGGAGTTTTGACGTGTCTTCATGAGCAGTGTGGGGTTGGGGGTGTTATTCATGCTCAGCCTCGTGGTGTTGCTTGACCACTTTGGCATCGTGTTCGTGCTGGCGCTGACTGCCCTTGAAGAAACTGCGCACCAGCACAAAGAAGGCGGGAACAAATGTGACGGCCAGCACCGTGCCGGTGATCATGCCGCCAATCACGCCGGTGCCAATGGCGCGCTGACTGGCCGAACTGGCGCCAACGGCGAGGTAAAGTGGAAGCACGCCCAGGGTGAACGCCATCGAGGTCATGATGATGGGGCGAAAGCGCAAGTGGGCAGCTTCCAGCGCGGACGCCATCAGGCTCTTGCCTTCGGCCTGCAGGTCTTTGGCGAATTCAATGATCAGAATCGCATTCTTGGAAGCCAGACCGATGATGGTGATCAGGCCGATCTGGAAGTAAACGTCATTCGACATGCCGCGCAGCAGGGTGGCCAGCACCACGCCGAGCACGCCGAGCGGCACCACCAGCAGCACCGCGAATGGGATCGACCAGCTTTCATACAGCGCACCCAGGCACAGGAACACGGCCAACAGTGAGAAGCCATACAACACCATGGCCTGTGCGCCCGCGAGTTTTTCTTCTCGCGACTGACCGGTCCACTCAAAACCAAAGCCTTCCGGCAGCTTGGTGGCGAGTTTTTCCATCTCCGCCATGGCGTCGCCGGTGCTGAAGCCGGGGCCAGCATCGCCGGAAATTTTCATGGCCGGGTAGCCGTTGTAGCGCACGGTTTGCATCGGTCCGGTGATCCAGCGGGTGCTGGCGAAGGCGGAGAGTTGGACCAATTGGCCACTGCTGTTGAGCACAGGCAACTCAAGGATCCTTTCGGGCTGCATGCGAGCGGATGCCTCGGCCTGGACGATCACGCGCTGCAAGCGGCCATCGTTGGGAAAGTCGTTGATGTAGTTGGAGCCCAAGGCGGTCGACAGTGCGCTGTTGACGGCATCAAAACTAACGCCCAGTGCGCTGGACTTGCTGCGGTCGATGTCAATTTGCATCTGCGGTGCGTCTTCCATGCCGTCAGGGCGCACGCCGGCGAGCACTTTGCTCTGGCTGGCCATACCGAGCAGCATATTGCGCGCATTCAACAGGGCCGCGTGGCCTTTGCTGCCGCGGTCCTGCAGTCGGAACGTGAAGCCGGTCGCATTGCCCAACTCGGGGATCGGCGGTGGGCTCAGGGCAAAGATGAAGGCGTCATGCAGGCCCATCAGCGCGCCAAAAGCGCGCTTGGCCACCATCTGGGCTGAATGTTCGTCACCGCTGCGTTCGTCCCAGTTCTTGAGCATGATGAATGCCAAGCCCGCATTTTGTCCCTGTCCAGAGAACGAATAGCCAGCCACGGTGACGATGTTGGCGATCTCGGGTTGCTTGAGCATGTAGCCTTCGACCTGTTCCAGCACGGTACGGGTTCGTTCCTGGGAAGCACCGGGCGGCAGTTGCACATTGGCCAGGATATAGCCCTGGTCTTCATTGGGTAGGAAAGAAGTCGGCAAACGGACGTAAATGAGTCCGACGACGCCGATCAGCAGGGCGTAGACGATCATCATCCGGCCCGCGCGCGGGAGGAGCTTGGCGAGTCCGGTCTCGTAGTTTTTGGCGGTGGACTTGAACTTGCGGTTGAACCAGCCAAAGAAGCCGGTTTTTTCCAGATGGTGCCCCGCCTCAACCGGTTTGAGCAGCGTGGCGCACAGGGCCGGGGTCAAAGACAGCGCCAGGAAGGCCGAAAAGGCGATTGAGGTGGCCATCGTGGCGGAGAACTGACGGTAAATGTTGCCGGTAGAACCGGCGAAAAAGGCCAGCGGCACAAACACCGAGATCAGCACCACGGTAATGCCGATGATGGCGCCCGAGATCTGGCCCATCGCTTTGCGCGTGGCCTGCAACGGGGGCAGGCCTTCTTCGCTCATGATGCGCTCGACGTTCTCCACTACCACAATCGCGTCATCGACCACGATGCCGATGACCAACACCATGCCGAACATGGTCAGCACATTGATCGAGAAGCCCATGGCCAGCAGGGCGCCGAAAGTACCCAGCAGGGCGACAGGCACCACGATGGTCGGAATGATGGTGTAGCGGATGTTCTGCAGAAACAGGTACATCACCAAGAACACCAGCACGATGGCTTCCAGCAGGGTCTCAATCACTTTGCCGATAGACACCGTGATAAAGATCGAGCTGTCGTAAGGAATGGCGTAACTCACGCCCGGCGGGAAGAAGGTCTGCAATTCGGCCAGTTTGGCCTTGATTGCTTTTGCGGTGGCCAGTGCGTTGGCGGTGGGCGTGAGTTGCACGCCCATGCCGACTGCCGCCTGGCCGTTCAGACGTGCGCTGGTGGCGTAACTCTGAGCCCCCAGTTCGATGCGGGCAACATCTTTCAGGCGCACCGACGAACCGTCGGTGTTGGCGCGCAGCTGGATATTGCCGAACTCGGCGATCGAGGTCAGCTGACCCGGTACGACGATGGTGGCGGTCACGGTCTGGTTGGCGGCGCTGGGCAGGTCGCCCAGATTACCGGCCGAAATCTGCGCGTTTTGCGCACGAATAGCGGCATTCACCTGGTCAATTGATAGGTTGAAGCCTTTTAGTTTGGCGGGTTCAATCCAGACCCGCATGGCGCGCTCGGAGCCAAATTGCGTGACGGTGCCGACGCCTGCCAGCCGCTGCAGTTCGGGCAAGATGTTGCGGGCGGCATAGTCATTGAGCATGTCGATGCTGACGTCCGGGCTCTTGGACGAGAGCATGGCGAACAGCAAGAAGTTGGAGCGCGCTTTCTCAACCCGCACGCCCTGTTGTGTAACAGCTGCCGGCAAGCGCGGGGTGGCCCGGGCCAAGCGGTTTTGCACGTCCACTTGCGCCATGGCCGGGTCGGTGCCGGGCTCAAAACTCAGAGAGATCATGCCCGTGCCATTGGCCTGGCTTGTGGTTTCCATGTAGGCCAGGCCGGTGGCGCCGTTCATTTCGCGCTCAATCACAGCCAGCACGCTGTCTTCAAGGGTTTGCGCGGTGGCGCCGGGGTAGGCGGCCGAGATTTGAATGGTCGGCGGGGCGACCGTGGGGTACTGGGCCACTGGCAGCTGCTTGATCGAGACAGCACCCAGAACCATGATGAAAATGGCGATCACCCACGCAAAGATGGGGCGCTCAATAAAAAATTTAGCCATGAACCGGGTTCCTTAGCGAGCGGCGCTGGAAGCTGCGCTGGCGGGCGCGGCAGGGGCACTGGCGGCAGTAGCTGCTGCGGTTGCAGCGGGCTTGCTGCCCAGTGCTTGCCAAGGCACCGGTTTGACGGTGATGGGGTCGCCGGGCTTGCCGCGAGGCAGTTTCTGGAAGCCATCGACCATCACCTGTTCGCCAGCTTTAAGGCCTTCTAGCACCACCCAGGTGTTGCCTTGTGCGGGGCCGAGTTTGATCGGGCGTGGGGTCAGGCGGTTGTCGGTACCAACCACCATGACAGAGTCGCCTTGCGCAGACCGGGTGACGGCTTGCTGTGGCAGCAGGATGGCACCACTGACTTGCGCTTGCTGCAGCTTGACGCGCACATACAGACCGGGCAAGAGTTGCTTCTCGGGGTTCGGAACTTCAGCGCGCAGTGTGACTTGTCCACTGGTGGCGTCTACCGTCAGGTCGGTGAACAGCAGGCGGCCGGTGTGGGCGTAGGTGCTGCCATCTTCCATGACGATGGTGACGCTGGCAGCACCTTTGCCGGCCTGTTTGTACTTGCCATTGGCCAGACCTGCCTTGAGCTTGAGCGCCTCGGAGGCCGACTGGGTGAAGTTGATGTACATCGGGTCAATCTGCTGGATGACGGCGAGTTGTGTCGCTTCACCCTGGCTGACCAGTGCGCCTTCAGTGACCAAAGCGCGGCCAATGCTGCCTGAAATCGGGGCGCTGACGGTGGCGTAGTTCAGGTTGATGCGGGCAGTTTGTACCGCAGCTTTGCCGATGGCGACGTCGGCTTCGGCCTGTTTGCTGGCGGCTTGTGCGCTCACATACTCTTGCTGGCTAATGGCTTTGGCTTCGGCCAGGGGTTTGTAGCGGTTGGCTTGGGCACTGGCTTGCATCAGGTTGGCCTCGGCTTTGGCCAGGCTGGCCTCGGCACTGGCAAAAGTAGCCTGGTAGGGGCTCGGGTCAATGGCAAATAAAGCCTGTCCGGCTTTGACATCGCTGCCTTCACGGAACAGTCGTTGTTTCAGGATGCCGGTGGCTTGCGCCCGCACTTGTGCCAGGCGCGAAGCTTCCAGACGACCGGGCAGTTCGTTGATCAGGCCGACTTCGCCTGGCGTGACGGTTACAACACCGACTTCAGCCGGCGGCATGCCGCCGGGTGGGCCAGCGGGTGGCGCCGTGTTCGGGCCGCAGCCTGCGAGCAAAGCCGCCAGACTGAGTGAGCTCAAGGCCAGTCGGCCAGTCAAAGAAGAGCGCTGTAAAACGGGGGCTGAGTTGGAATGGCGAGCGCACGGTGAAGACATGGTGGTTTCCCAGAATAAAGTCAAATGATCAGAAATTACGCCATCGTAGCGGGTGGCAATAATATGTAAAAATTATACATACAGTCGTGAATGTATGAAAAAATGGGGAATTGTTTTTGTTGTTGTCTGAAAGTACCCACCATGGCCCGTTGCACCAAAGAAGAAGCGCTTGCGACCCGAGACCGGTTGCTGGATGCGGCTGAACTGGTGTTTTCCGAAAAAGGGGTGTCCCGCACTTCCTTGCATGACATTGCTGAAGCAGCGGGCGTGAGCCGGGGGGCGATTTATTGGCATTTCAAGAACAAGGCGGATCTGTTCAACGCCATGATGGACCGCACGACCTTGCCGATGGAGGATGCTCTGCAGCAGATCGGGCACGATGCCGGGCAAGACCCCTTGGACGAGTTGCAGCGGGCAATTCTCGATGCCATGCGCAAGATTGCCCTGGACGAGCGGACCCGGCGGGTGTTTGAGGTGGCGACACTCAAAGTGGAGTACGTGGATGAACTGTTGGCGGTCAAGGCGCGCCATCTACAGTGCTATGTGGAGGGTGTTAGCCAGATGCAGCGCAGTCTCGAAGAGGCCGCCGTGCGACGCGCCACGCCCTTGCCGATGCCGCCTGCGGTGGCCGCGCAAGGCTTGCATGCGCTGGTGGTGGGGTTGATTCATACCTGGTTACTGGCGCCGACCTCGTTTGAGTTGGTGGTGGTGGCAGAAGCTGCGGTTTGCACCTACTTGGTCGGCCTGGGCTTGATGTCAGCCCAGCAAGTCGGCCATGTCCAGCATGCGCTGAGCCACGTCGGCCAGTTTTAAACCCTTGTCCATCGCGGCTTTGCGCAGTTTGGCAAAAGCCGCGGGTTCACTCAAGCCCTGACGCTGCATCAGCAAGCCCTTGGCCCGGTCAATCACTTTGCGGTCTTTTAACTCGGTGCTGAGTTCGCCCAGCTCGGTTTTGGTGTCGGCCAACTCCTGGCGCAGCGCCTGCTCGTGCTCAAAACGGGCCATCGCGACGTCAAGAATCGGGCGAATGCGCTCGGCCGACAAACCCGCCACGATGTAAGCCGACACGCCCGCCGCCACGGCGGCTTTGACGTGTGTGGTGTCGCTGTCGTTGGTGAACATGACGATAGGGCGGCGCGCATCGCGGGTCGCCATCACCACGTGCTCCAGGGCATCGCGCGCCTCGCTTTCGGCGTCCACGATGATCAGGTCGGGCTGCAACTGGGCCAGTCGTTCGGTTAAAAATACATCAGCCGGCAAACTGGCGACCAGATTAAAGCCATTTTCCAGCAGGCCAATGCGCAGGCTGCGCGAGCGCTCGGCCTGGTGGATGGCGTAGTCATCCGTCTGGTCTTCAATGGCCAGATCAGGGGCGACGACAACGATTCTCAGGGCTTGGTTCATAAATAAATTGGATGCAAGAATCACGCCATTTACTTCGGTTCTTGTTGGGATTGGCGCTGCCCTTCCCCTAAACTCGCTCGCTATGACGAAATACTTGCAAGTGTTGGGGATTGAGTCCTCGTGTGATGAAACCGGGGTCGCGCTGGTTGAGGTGCGCGGCAATGGGGTGCCCGTGCTGTTGGCCGACGCGCTTTACAGCCAGATTGAAATGCACCAGGCCTACGGGGGCGTGGTGCCTGAGTTGGCCAGTCGCGACCATATTCGCCGAGTGCTGCCTTTGACGGAGCAGGTGTTGGCGGCCTCGGGGCGGGCGCTGGAAGACATTGATGTGGTGGCTTTTACCCGTGGTCCCGGGCTGGCGGGTGCATTGCTGGTGGGCGCGGGTGTGGCCTGCGCGCTGGGCGCCGCTTTGGGTAAACCGGTGCTGGGCGTGCACCATCTTGAAGGGCATTTGCTGTCGCCGTTTTTGAGTGCCGATCCGCCTGAATTTCCGTTTGTGGCGTTGCTGGTCTCAGGTGGGCACACGCAGTTGATGCGGGTCGATGGGGTAGGGCGCTACGAAATGCTGGGTGAAACCATTGATGATGCCGCTGGCGAGGCGTTTGACAAGTCGGCCAAGTTGCTGGGTCTGGGTTATCCGGGTGGTCCAGCATTGTCAAAACTGGCTTTGTTGGGAGACCCGGGTGCCTTCAAGTTGCCGCGACCCTTGCTGCACAGTGGCAATCTCGATTTTTCATTTTCGGGTTTGAAAACGGCGGTGATGGTGCAGGCCAAGAAACTCGCTACGGCGCAAGACTGTGGGGTGGAAGCCTTGCCCGTGAATCAGTTGGCCGATCTGGCCGCTTCCACGCAAGCGGCGATTGTCGAAGTGTTGGTGAAAAAGTCGCTGACCGCCTTGAGTCAGACCGGTTTGAATCGCTTGGTGGTGGCCGGTGGCGTGGGCGCCAATCGACTCCTGCGCGAGCAACTCAATGCCGAATGTGCCAAGCGCCGGGTGCGCGTGCATTACCCCGAATTGCATTTGTGTACCGACAACGGCGCCATGATCGCCATGGCTGCGGCCATGCGTTTGCAGTCCGGTCAACAAACAGCCAGCGAGGTTTATGCATTTGATGTCAAGCCGCGTTGGCCGTTAAATATGATCTAAACAGGCTCTAGCCCCCGTGCAGTAAGCGTAAGCAGCTATTAAACATATAGCGTAGTGAAGGCGGGTTAATTGGCTCGTGATTCTTGAGGTCGGCGGCCGTGGTTATAATCCGACGGCTTTGCACTCCGCAGAGTCACACGTCAGGGGCAGTTCCAGCGCCTGACGCAAGTTTTAAATCAAACAGGAAATAAAAAATGATCGCATCCAGCATTAAAGCCGCTGTCGTTAAAGACAACGCACGCCAAGCCGGCGACACCGGTAGTCCTGAAGTCCAAGTGGCTTTGTTGACTGCCCGTATCAACGAACTCACTCCTCACTTCAAGACCCACGCCAAAGACCACCACGGTCGTCGCGGCCTGTTGCGCATGGTGAGCCGTCGCCGCAAACTGTTGGATTACCTCAATTCCAAAGACCACGAGCGTTATGTTGCCCTGATCGCCAAGTTGGGTCTGCGCAAGTAATCGTTAAATCGAATGATGAACGCCTGAGTTAGGTTACTAGCTCAGGCGTTTTTTACTTCGGAGTAGGCAATAACGGAGCGAAGCTGTGTCATTCCAGATGAATTCAGACCGAATTTTCCTGGAATGGCATCGTGTTCTGTGAGCTCAATCCGGGCTTGGGCGAGGTGGCCAGCACCTTGCAACTGTTTTTTAAATTGAACCAGGAAACACAAATGAGCATATTCAACAAAGTTACCAAGACCTTCCAATGGGGTCAAAACACCGTCACCATGGAAACCGGCGAAATCGCCCGCCAATCCACCGGCGCTGTGCTGCTGGACATGGACGGCACCGTCGTGTTGGCCACTGTGGTTGCCAAGACCGAAGGCAAAGCCGGTCAGGATTTCTTCCCTTTGACCGTTGATTACCTTGAAAAAACCTACGCTGCAGGCAAGATCCCCGGCAGCTTCTTCAAGCGCGAAGGCCGCCCCAGCGAGTTTGAAACGCTGACCAGTCGCCTGATCGACCGCCCCATTCGCCCCCTGTTCCCAGAAGGTTTCTTCAATGAAGTGCATGTGGTGGTTCACACGCTGTCGTTGAACCCTGAAGTGGATGCTGACATTGCGGCATTGATCGCTGTCAGCGCGGCGCTGTCGGTCAGCGGCATCCCATTCAGCGGCCCTATCGGCGCGGCTCGTGTGGGCTATGTCAACGGCGAATACGTGCTCAATCCAGGTCAAACGGCTCGCAAGGGTTCCATCATGGACCTCGTGGTGGCAGGTACCGAATCGGCCGTGTTGATGGTTGAGTCTGAAGCCCAGCAATTGTCAGAAGAAATCATGCTCGGCGCCGTGGTGTTTGGCCATGAGCAAGGCGCTATCGCCATCAACGCGATTCACGACCTGGTTCGTGACGCCGGCAAACCGATGTGGGATTGGAAAGCCCCCGTCAAGAACGAACCCCTGATTGCCAAAGTGGGCGCACTGGCCGGTGAGAAACTCGCCGCTGCTTACCAAATCCGCAACAAGCAAGCGCGCACCCGCGCTTGCCGCGAAGCCTACGCCGTTGTCATGGCCGACCTGAAGCTGGACGGCGTGCCGTTTGACAGCGTGGCGGTTGAAGGTATGTTGTTTGACATCGAAGCCAAGATTGTTCGCAGTCAGATTCTGGCCGGCGAGCCCCGCATTGACGGTCGCGACACACGCACCGTTCGCGCCATTGAAATCCGCAACGGCGTGCTGCCCCGCACCCACGGTTCGGCCTTGTTCACCCGTGGCGAAACCCAGGCTTTGGTGGTCACCACGCTGGGCACCGAGCGCGATGCACAACGCATTGACGCTTTGGCTGGCGAGTACGAAGACCGCTTCATGCTGCACTACAACATGCCTCCGTTCGCCACTGGCGAAACCGGTCGTGTGGGTACGCCAAAACGTCGCGAAATCGGTCACGGCCGTTTGGCCAAGCGCGCTTTGATGGCTGTGTTGCCAAGCAAAGAAGACTTTCCGTACACCATGCGTGTGGTGTCTGAAATCACCGAATCCAATGGTTCCTCGTCGATGGCTTCGGTCTGCGGCGGTTGCTTGTCTTTGATGGACGCTGGCGTTCCCATGAAAGCCCACGTGGCCGGTATCGCCATGGGTCTGATCAAGGAAGAAGGCCGCTTTGCTGTGCTGACCGACATTCTGGGTGACGAAGATCACCTCGGCGACATGGACTTCAAGGTAGCCGGTACCACCAACGGTATTACCGCGCTGCAAATGGACATCAAAATCCAGGGTATTACCAAAGAAATCATGCAAGTGGCGTTGGCTCAGGCCAAGGAAGCGCGCATGCACATTCTGGGCAAAATGACCGAAGCCATGGCTGAAGCCAAGACCGAAGTGTCCAACTTTGCGCCGCGTCTGTTCACCATGAAGATCAATCCCGAGAAGATTCGTGACGTGATCGGCAAAGGCGGCTCCGTCATTCGTGCGCTGACCGAAGAAACCGGTACCCAGATCAACATCGACGAAGATGGCACCATCACCATCGCGTCCGCTGATCCAGCGAAGGCCGAAGAAGCCAAACGCCGCATTCAACAGATTACCGCTGAAGTCGAAATCGGCAAGATCTACGAAGGCCCCGTCACCAAGATTCTCGATTTTGGCGCGCTGATCAACTTGCTGCCGGGTAAAGACGGTTTGTTGCACATCAGCCAGATCGCGCATGAGCGTGTCGAAAAAGTCTCTGATTACCTGACCGAAGGTCAGATCGTCAAAGTCAAGGTCATGGAAACCGACGAAAAGGGCCGTATCAAGCTGTCCATGAAGGTTTTGATGGACCGTCCGGCGCAAGTCTGATTGTTGAGTAGCTATTAATTTAATAGCTACTCACGCTTGCTGCACGGGAGCTACTGCCTGAAATGACCATGAAAGTAATTGAGATTCGCGAGTTCGGTGCGCCAGACGTTTTGCGACTGGCGGACCGGCCTGTGCCAGTGCCGGGTGTAGGTGAGTTGCTGATCCGCGTGGCGGCCAGCGGGGTTAATCGCCCCGATGTTTTGCAGCGCACCGGCAACTATCCGGTGCCACCGGGGGCCTCGGATATTCCTGGGCTCGAAGTGGCAGGCGTGATCGAACAGGGCGATGCTCAAGAACTCTTGCGGGCAGGCTTCAAACGGGGTGACCGGGTTTGTGCGCTGGTGGCCGGTGGTGGTTATGCCCAATATTGTGTGGCGCCGGTGGGCCAATGCCTGCCAGTTCCCAAAGGCTTGACGGATGTTGAGGCAGCCTCGCTGCCAGAGACATTTTTCACGGTCTGGAGCAATGTGTTTGACCGGGTTCATCTGCAGTCGGGCGAAACGCTGTTGATTCAGGGTGGCTCCAGCGGCATTGGTGTGACCGCCATTCAGTTGGCCAAAGCCATGGGTGCCAAGGTGATCGTCACGGCCGGCAGCGATGAAAAATGCGCCGCTTGCCTGGCCTTGGGGGCTGACCACGCCATCAATTACAAGACACATGATTTCCAGGTCGAGGTCAAGCGACTGACGAGCGGGCAGGGTGTCAATGTCATTCTTGACATGGTCGCCGGCAGCTATGTCGCGAAAGAAATTGAGTGTTTAAGTGAAGATGGTCGTCTTGTCATCATTGCGGTGCAGGGTGGCATAAAGTGTGAAATAAATGCTGGCTTGGTACTGCGTCGGCGCTTGACCATCACAGGTTCAACCCTGCGGCCAAGGCCTATTGCCTTTAAAGAGGCGATTGCACAGGCTTGTCTGAAAAATGTTTGGCCGTTGATTGAGGGTGGTCGCATCAAACCGGTTATTCACAGTACGTTCGAGGCGCACGATGCTTTCAAGGCACACGCCCTGATGGAATCAAACCAGCATGTTGGAAAAATAGTTTTGACTTGGGGAAATGCATGAAAAAGAAACTGATCGCAGGCAACTGGAAAATGAATGGCAGTCTGGCGGGCAACGAGACTTTGGTTAAAGGTCTGTTAGCGGGTCTAGGTTCTCCAGCTTGCCATGTGGCACTGTGCGTACCATCGATTTATCTGGCGCAAATGCAAGCTTTGCTAAACGGAAGCGCTATCGATGTTGGGGCTCAGGACGTTTCCCCGCATGAGGTTGGCGCCTATACCGGTGAAATATCTGGTGCCATGCTCAATGAGTTTGGAACACGGTATGTATTGGTTGGGCATTCTGAACGCCGTCAATACCATTTTGAGACAGATGCGCTGGTAGCTTCTAAAGCGCAGCGTGCGCTGGCTTGCGGTATTACGCCAATCGTTTGTGTTGGCGAAACACTGGCTGAGCGTGAGGCCGGTAAAACTGAAGAAGTGGTCAAGCGTCAACTGGCTGCAGTTATACATACCAATGGTCATTGCATCAGCGAGATCGTGGTGGCGTATGAGCCTGTTTGGGCGATTGGCACCGGTAAAACTGCCAGCGTCGAGCAGGCACAACAGGTGCACGCTGTTTTGCGTGCTCAATTAAAAGCAGCAACCCCACAGGCAGATCGTATTCATATCCTTTATGGTGGCAGCATGAATGCTGCTAACGCTGCGCAGTTATTGGCTCAACCGGATATAGATGGGGGTTTGGTTGGCGGGGCCTCGCTTAAAGCCGCAGATTTTTTATCAATTATTGCTTCAGCCCTTTGATTCTGGGTTTTTAGCTGCAACAAATTTTGGAGTTTTCAATGAGTGTTTTTTTAACGATCCTTCTCGCCGTGCAGATGATTGCAGCTGTGAGCATGGTAGGTCTGATTCTGGTTCAGCACGGCAAAGGTGCTGACATGGGAGCAGCCTTTGGCAGTGGTGGCTCCGGTAGTCTTTTTGGTGCCAGTGGTAGTGCCAACTTTTTGTCGCGAACAACGGCAGTGTTAGCCACGATCTTCTTTGTGTGCACACTGATGCTGGCTTATTTTGGTGCGGCTCGTCCTGCAGCAAGTTCAGGCAGTGTGCTTGAAAGCTCGACCGTTGCAGCACCTATTCCTGCCGCTGTGGTGCCTGTGGTGCCCGCTTCAGGTGCAGCTCAAATTCCATCAAAATAACCGTACCTGACTTACGCGTTAAATTGCCTAATTCCATGCTCTAAATCAGGGAATTTCAGGGTAAACTCTAGTTCTGTTTGGAAAGCTTGATCTACGAAGATCATTCGTAAATTCAGGTATTAGAAAACCGCCGTCGTGGTGAAATTGGTAGACACGCTATCTTGAGGTGGTAGTGGCGAAAGCTTTGCGAGTTCGAGTCTCGCCGACGGCACCAAATTAACAAGCTTGGTGTATTTGTATGCATCAGGTAAGACTTTGATCAGAATACTAAGATGAACCTTGATCAGTACTTGCCAGTCCTTATGTTCATTTTGGTGGGCATTGCAGTAGGCGTTGTTCCTCAAATTCTGGGCTATATTCTTGGCCCGAATCGGCCAGATCCGGCCAAAAACTCCCCGTATGAATGCGGCTTCGAAGCTTTCGAAGATGCGCGAATGAAATTCGATGTGCGCTACTACTTGGTGGCCATTTTGTTCATTTTGTTTGACCTTGAAATCGCCTTTCTTTTTCCGTGGGCTGTAGCGCTCAAGGAGATAGGAATTCTTGGATTCTGGACGGTAATGGAGTTTGTGGGCATTCTTGTCATAGGCTTTGTTTACATGTGGAAAAAAGGGGCCCTTGACTGGGAGTAATGCGATGATCGAAGGCATTTTAAAAGAAGGCTTTGTCACCACAAGTTACGACTCGGTGATGAATTGGGCTAAGACTGGTTCAGTCTGGCCAATGACGTTTGGCTTGGCTTGCTGTGCGGTTGAAATGATGCATGCAGCAGCAGCGCGATATGACATTAGTCGTTTTGGCGCTGAAGTATTTCGCGCCAGTCCTCGTCAATCAGATTTGATGATTGTTGCTGGGACTTTGTGCAATAAAATGGCGCCGGCCTTGCGCAAGGTCTACGACCAGATGTCGGAGCCGCGTTGGGTCATTAGTATGGGTTCCTGTGCCAATGGTGGTGGTTATTACCACTACAGTTATTCCGTTGTGCGTGGGTGCGACAGAATTGTTCCGGTCGATGTCTATGTGCCTGGTTGTCCTCCAACTGCTGAAGCGTTGATTTACGGAATCATGCAGTTGCAGTTAAAAATCCGTAGAACGCAAACGATTGCACGGGCATAAAGGATTGGTAATGACTGTATTTGCTGTGAATGCCGAGGCCTTGAAAAAGACAATCGCTGCTGCCTTGGGTGATAAAGTTAAAAGCATCAATGTCGCTCTTGGTGAGGTCACTGTTGTGGTGGCTGCTGCTGATTACCTGAGTGCTGCTAAAACCTTACGCGATGCTCCAGATTGCTGTTTTGAACAATTGATGGATTTGTGTGGCGTAGATTACTCGGATTACAAGGGCGTAGGTCAAGATGGCTTCCGTTTTTGTGCTGTGCTTCATCTGTTGTCTGTCAGCTTAAACCAGCGTGTACGATTAAAAGTATTCGCTGAAGATGATGATTTCCCAGTAGTTGCTTCCGTGATGGAACTCTGGAATTCTGCGAACTGGTTTGAACGCGAAGCCTTTGACCTTTTCGGAATTGTTTTCGAAGGTCACAACGACTTGCGGCGCATTCTTACTGACTATGGCTTTATTGGTCATCCGTTCAGAAAAGATTTTCCTTTAAGCGGTCATGTCGAGATGCGCTATGACGCTGAAAGTCGACGTGTCGTATATCAGCCTGTAACGATTGAACCGCGAGAAATTACTCCGCGCATCATCCGTGAAGACAATTACGGAGGCCTGCACTAGGCGACTTGGTTATGGCTGAAATAAAAAACTACACACTTAACTTCGGGCCACAGCATCCAGCTGCTCATGGCGTATTGCGTTTGGTTCTCGAACTCGATGGCGAAGTAGTTCAGCGTGCTGACCCGCATATCGGGCTATTGCATCGCGCGACCGAAAAGCTGGCTGAAAGCAAAACGTACATTCAATCATTGCCGTACATGGATCGTCTTGATTACGTGTCGATGATGTGTAATGAACACGCCTATTGTCTCGCCATTGAAAAGTTGCTGGACATTGATGTGCCTGTGCGTGCGCAGTACATCCGGGTGATGTTTGCAGAGATCACCCGACTCTTGAATCACCTGATGTGGTTGGGGTCACATGGGAATGACTGCGGAAGCTCTACGATTCTGATTTACACGTTTCGCGAGCGAGAAGATCTCTTTGATATGTACGAGGCCGTTAGCGGTGCTCGCATGCATGCTGCCTACTTTCGTCCAGGGGGTGTCTACAGGGATCTACCCGAGACAATGCCCCAGTTCAAAGCTAGCAAAATAAGAAATGCCAAGGGCGTCGCTGAGTTGAATAGCAATCGCCAAGGCTCGTTGCTTGATTACATTGAAGATTTCACTCGCCGTTTTCCAACGTATTTGGGTGAATACCATACGCTGCTCACAGAAAACAGGATTTGGAAACAACGTACGGTTGATATCGGTGTTGTGACGGCAGAGCGTGCAATGAACATGGGCTTCTCTGGCGCCATGCTCCGGGGTTCAGGTGTCGCGTGGGATTTGCGTAAAAAACAACCCTATGATGTTTACGATCAAGTTGAGTTCGATGTTCCTGTGGGTGTGACCGGCGATTGCTACGATCGATATCTCGTCCGTATGGAAGAGATGAAGCAGTCCAATAACATCATCAAACAGTGTATCGACTGGTTGCGCGTCAATCCAGGTCCAGTGATTACCGATAACCATAAAGTCGCACCGCCAGACCGCGAATCCATGAAGTCAAACATGGAAGAGCTTATTCATCACTTTAAACTCTTCACCGAAGGTTTTCATGTGCCTGAAGGCGAGGCCTATGCAGCGACAGAACATCCCAAGGGAGAGTTCGGTATTTACATTGTGAGCGATGGCGCCAACAAGCCTTACCGGTTAAAAATTCGTCCACCTGGTTATGTACATTTGGCTGGGCTGAATGAGTTAGCGGGTGGTCACATGATTGCGGACGTTGTCGCCGTAATTGGGACAATGGACATTGTGTTTGGAGAGATTGACCGATGATCTCAGAAATTGTTACTCAAGAGACCTTGGCACGTTTTGCCAAGGAAGTTGCTAAATATCCGGATGACCAAAAACAATCGGCTGTTATGGCGTGTCTCGCGATCGTGCAGCAAGAAGCTGGGTTCGTAAGTGCGGAAAGTGAAAAAGTAATCGCAGATTACCTCGGCATGGCACCCATTGCTGTTCACGAAGTGACTACTTTCTACAACATGTATAACCAACATGCTTGTGGCAAGTACAAGCTCAACGTTTGCACAAACTTACCTTGTCAGTTGCGTGATGGCGGTCGGGCACTGCAACATCTTGAAGAGAAGTTAGGCATTAGCATGGGAGAAACCACACCAGATGGTTTGTTCACACTTCAACAATGTGAATGTTTAGGTGCTTGTGCAGATTCGCCTGTCTTATTGGTAAATGACAGAACAATGTGCAGTTTCATGAGCAATGACAAACTTGATCAATTGGTGGATGGTTTGCGTGCTGCAGGAGACCCTCAATGATGGCTGAGAAAATTCTCGCTCAGTTTCAAGCCACTGGCGTACAAACATGCTTTCATGATCGGCATATAAACTCTCAGATCTTGACGGGTTTGACCGGTAGCAACTGGCGTTTAAGAGACTACGAATCGCGCGGTGGCTATCAGGCACTTCGGAAAATACTTGGCACCGACGGTGGCGAGGGTCTGACCCAAGACCAAGTCATTGCGGTTGTTAAAGAATCATCGCTTCGCGGACGCGGTGGCGCTGGGTTTCCAACGGGGCTTAAATGGAGCTTCATGCCCCGCCAGTTTCCCGGGCAAAAATACCTGGTTTGTAACTCGGATGAGGGCGAGCCTGGAACCTGTAAAGACCGCGATATTCTTCAATTCAATCCTCACATTGTTATTGAAGGAATGATCATTGCAGCTTATGCCATGGGCATAACGGTAGGCTACAACTACATCCATGGCGAAATATTCAAGAGCTATGACCGATTTGAAGAAGCTTTGGAAGAAGCCCGTGCCGCAGGTTATTTGGGTGACAAGATTTTAGGAAGCGCGTTCTCATTTCAGTTGCATGCTGCGCACGGTTTCGGAGCCTACATTTGTGGTGAAGAGACCGCGCTACTGGAATCGCTGGAAGGTAAAAAAGGACAACCACGTTTCAAGCCTCCTTTCCCTGCTAGTTTTGGCTTATACGGCAAGCCGACCACCATCAACAATACCGAAACTTTTGCAGCTGTTCCCTGGATCATTCGAAACGGTGGCAAAGCTTATCTGGAATCCGGCAAGCCAAACAACGGTGGCACCAAGATCTATTCTGTAAGCGGCGACGTAGAGCTTCCTGGAAACTATGAAATTCCCATGGGGACACCGTTCTCCGTGTTGCTAGAACTTGCCGGTGGCGTACGAAGTGGCCGCAAACTGAAGGCCGTTATTCCTGGTGGTTCATCTTCGCCTATTTTGCCTGCCAGCATCATGATGGAATGCACTATGGATTACGACTCCATAGCCAAAGCCGGTTCTATGCTTGGTTCAGGTGCCGTCATCGTTTTAGATGACAGTCGTTGTATGGTCAAGAGCCTTCAACGTTTGAGTTATTTCTACATGCACGAATCCTGTGGACAGTGCACACCATGCCGAGAAGGCACAGGGTGGTTGTCCCGTTTGGTTGACAGAATTGAAGAAGGGCATGGAAAAGTATCTGACATGGACCTGCTGAATTCAGTGGCAGAAGACATACAGGGGCGGACAATCTGTGCACTGGGTGACGCGGCTGCTATGCCAGTTCGCGCCATGATCAAGCATTTCCGGCATGAATTTGAATATCACATAGAGCACAAGACCTGCATGGTCCCTGCCTACGTTTGAGCGAGTCCTAAGATGATTGAAATTGAACTCGACGGCAAGAAGGTTGATATTGTTGAAGGCAGCATGATCATGCATGCCGCTGACAAGGCCGGCACCTATATCCCGCATTTTTGTTACCACAAAAAACTAAGCATTGCAGCAAGCTGCCGCATGTGCCTGGTTGATGTTGAAAAAATGCCCAAGCCGATGCCTGCTTGTGCAACGCCTGTAACGCAGGGCATGATTGTTCGCACTAAAAGCGATAAAGCAATCAAGGCTCAAAAATCAGTGATGGAATTTTTGCTGATTAATCACCCCCTTGATTGTCCAATTTGTGACCAGGGCGGAGAGTGCCAGTTGCAAGATTTAGCAGTCGGTTACGGCGCCTCATCTTCACGCTACGAAGAAGAAAAACGCGTTGTTGCTGTCAAGGACGTAGGCCCCTTGATTTCCATGCAAGAAATGAGTCGTTGTATTCATTGCACACGCTGCATTCGCTTTGGTCAAGAGGTGGCCGGCGTCATGGAACTGGGCATGTCTAACCGTGGCGAGCATGCAGAGATTGAAACGTTTCTTGGTCAGTCCATTGATTCTGAACTCTCTGGCAATATGATTGATATCTGTCCTGTTGGCGCATTGACAAGCAAGCCCTTCAGATACAGTGCGCGCACGTGGGAATTATCACGCCGCAAGTCTGTCAGCCCGCATGATTCCACGGGTGCAAATTTGATCGTTCAGGTCAAAAATAACAAGGTCATGCGCGTTGTCCCACTAGAAAATGAAGAAGTCAATGAATGCTGGATCGCTGACCGCGACCGCTTTTCTTACGAGGCATTGAACAGCGATGAGCGTTTAACTACCCCGATGATCAAACAGGGCGGTGAATGGAAGTCTGTCGAATGGCAGACTGCACTGGAATACATTGCCAATGGTTTGAAAGACATTCGTACTGAGCATGGCGCATCGAGCATTGGTGCTTTGGTTAGTCCACATAGCACGCTTGAAGAAGCCTATCTTGCAAGTAATTTGATTCGCGGCTTAGGTAGTGAAAACGTAGATTACCGTTTGCGCAATTCTGAATTCAAGATGTCAGAAGGTGCTCATTATCTCGGGACGTCGATTGCTTCTTTGTCCGATCTACAACGTGTTTTGGTTATTGGATCAAGCCTTCGTAAAGATCACCCACTGTTCGCACAGCGGATTCGTCAGGCAGCTCGCAAGGGTTGTGTGGTCAACGTTGTTCAATCTGCGGTAGAAGATTGGGCCATGCCTGTGTCCAACACGCTTTTGTGCTCCGCTGATTTCTGGGTGCAAGCACTTGCAGATATTGCAACTGCATTAGCTGTGGAAAAAGGGGTGACTTCTCCAGCGAATGGAACTGTTACTGAGTCAGCCCAAACTATTGCAAAGTCGCTGTTAGGCGGCGAGCGGAAGTCCGTTTTACTAGGCAATGCTGCTGCGCATCACGCCAAGGCTTCCAGTATTTTGGCTCTTGCTAATTGGATTGCTGATGCAGCAGGTGCCACTGTTGGTTATTTGACTGAAGCTGCAAATACAGTTGGCGCTCAGATTGCAGGAGCAGTTCCTGGTGCTAAGGGTCTCAACGCATCAGAAATGCTTGGTGGTGGACTTAAAGCAGTGTTGTTGTTGAATACTGAACCTGAATTCGATTCAGCAGCAGGCACTAATTCTGTATCTGGTCTGATGAATGCTCAGATGGTTGTGACGCTGAGCCCATTCAAGGCCAATATGGCAATTAGTGATGTTTTGTTACCCATTGCTCCTTTTACAGAAACTTCAGGCTCGTTTATTAATGCTGAAGGCCGTGTTCAAAGCTTCCATGCAGTTGTGAAGCCACTTGGGGATGCACGTCCTGCATGGAAAGTGCTCCGCGTGCTAGCCAATATGCTGAGTATTCCAAGTATTGATTTTGATTCTTCTAAGGCTGTGCTTGCTGCTATTCCTGGCTTATCAACGTCGGAAGATATCCAGGTACTACCGGGATTATTAAGCAATGCAACACAAGCCAACATTGATCTATCTCCTTCCTCAGTGCAGCCTGTAGTTGCAAGTATTTATGAGTTGGACAGCATCGTTCGTCGAGCTCCTGCACTGAAGGCGACAGTAGATGGCAAAAGCCACAAATCGGTTGAAGAGGTGGCAGCATGATTGACATGATTTATGCCTTCGGTCTGGGATTGCTGGATGCAATTTGGTGGACTGCAATTGCTTGGCCGATCATCTGGACGTTAGTCAAGATCGTGGTCGTAGTCTTGCCTTTAATGGGCGCCGTGGCTTACCTGACATTATGGGAACGAAAGTTTCTGGGTTGGATGCAAGTTCGTGTCGGACCAAATCGTGTGGGGCCTTTGGGTTTATTGCAGCCAATTGCTGACGCTTTGAAACTGTTGGGTAAAGAAATTCTTATGCCGACAGCAGCCAGTAAAGGCCTGTTCTTTATCGGTCCAATTTTGACGATCATGCCCGCCATGGCAGCTTGGGTGGTAATTCCATTTGGTCCTGATCTTGCTCTAGCCAATATCAATGCTGGTTTGTTGTTCGTTATGGCGATCACATCAATGGAAGTCTACGGCGTTGTGATTTCAGGCTGGGCATCAAATTCCAAGTATTCATTCCTGGGAGCCATGCGCGCGTCCGCTCAAATGGTGAGTTATGAACTGGCCATGGGATTTTGTCTTGTTATCGTCTTAATGGTTTCAGCCAGTATGAACATGACAGATATCGTCACAGGGCAGGGCAAGGGTTACTTTGCGCACATGGGATTAAATTTCTTATCCTGGAACTGGTTACCGCTGTTGCCGATTTTTGTGGTTTATATCATTTCAGGTCTGGCTGAAACGAATCGACACCCCTTTGACGTTGTTGAAGGTGAGGCTGAAATTGTTGCTGGGCACATGGTTGAATACTCTGGTATGTCTTATGCCATGTTCTATTTGGCTGAATATGCAAATATGTGGCTAGTTTCCATCTTGGCAACGGTCATGTTCTTGGGTGGATGGATTTCTCCTATTGATAGCGCATTGTTCAACTGGATACCTGGTTGGATATGGTTAGGTATCAAGACATGTGCAGTAGTTAGTTTGTTTATTTGGGTACGTGCTACCTTCCCTCGTTTTCGGTATGACCAGATTATGCGTTTAGGGTGGAAGGTGTTCATACCCGTCACTTTGGTATGGTTAGTGGTAGTGGGTGCCTGGATGCAAACCTCCTTTAATATTTGGAAATAACAGGAGTTGATGATGTCCACAATTACTTCTGTCTCTAAACCGGCTCCTTTTTCTCTCAAGGATTTTCTCACCAGCTTTCTGCTGTTGGAATTATTCAAGGGACTTGCATTAACCGGACGTTATCTTTTTCGTCGAAAAGTAACAATTCAGTTCCCAGAGGAAAAGTCGCCTCTATCTCCTCGTTTTCGTGGTTTGCATGCTTTGCGCCGTTATGAAAACGGGGAAGAGCGTTGCATAGCTTGTAAATTATGCGAAGCAGTTTGCCCGGCAATGGCGATCACCATTGAGTCTGAGGTTCGTTCAGACGGATCAAGACGCACAAGTCGCTACGATATTGATCTGACAAAATGTATTTTTTGTGGGTTTTGTGAAGAGAGTTGCCCTGTAGATTCGATCGTTGAAACTCATATTCTTGAGTATCACGGAGAAAAAAAGGGTGATTTGTACTTCACAAAAGAAATGCTTTTGGCTGTCGGTGACCGTTTTGAAAATGAAATCGCTGCCAATAAAGCAGCAGATGCCAAATACCGCTGATCCATTGCAAGAAAGAAATAATCGATATGGATGTTAAGTCTGGTTTGTTCTACGTATTTTCAGCAGTGTTGCTGTTCTCTGCGTTTCGGGTAATTACCGCCCGCAACCCAGTGCATGCAGTACTTTTTTTAGTACTTACATTTTTTCAGGCCGCTATGGTCTGGATGTTACTTAAGGCAGAGTTTCTGTCCATTGCTTTGGTCCTCGTTTACGTTGGTGCAGTGATGGTTCTTTTCCTGTTTGTTGTGATGATGATGGATATCAACGTCGATAGCATCAGGCATGGTTTCTGGAAGAACTTCCCCTTGGCTGCTGTTGTTGGCGTTTTGATAGCTTTGGAAATGGCTGCAGTCTTGATGGGTGGTTTCCGAGTCATAGAAGAACCGCATGCTTTAGCTGTCGCAGGTAATGCAGCTGTTGAGATTTCTAATAGCAAAGAACTGGGCAAGCTTTTATACACACAATATCTTTACCCGATTGAAGTAGCTGCTGCGATTTTGTTGGTTGCCATGATTGCCGCCATCGCATTGACCTTACGTCAAAGAAAAGATAGCAAGTACGTGAGTCCGTCAGACCAGGTTCGTGTCAAGTCTAAAGATCGGATGGTTGTTCACAAAATGGCGGCTACTAAACCCACCTTGGTTGAAGATTTAACCAACGCCACTGATGCGGAGACTAAGGTATGACAGTTACTCTCGGACATTTTCTTTCATTAGGGGCGATGTTGTTCGCCATGTCAGTGATTGGCATTTTCCTCAATCGTAAAAATTTAATCGTGTTGTTAATGGCGATTGAATTGATGCTTTTGGCCGTAAACACTAATTTCGTTGCTTTCTCCTATTATTTGGGCGATATGCACGGTCAAATATTTGTGTTCTTTATATTGACAGTTGCTGCTGCTGAATCTGCAATTGGTCTCGCCATCTTGGTGCTCTTGTTCCGCAATAAGGCAAGTATCAATGTGGATGAACTTAATACATTGAAGGGTTAATAAGATGAGTCAAACCCTTTCAGCTTCGGCACTTCTACTGGTCCCTATGGCACCACTTGTCGGTGCTGTGCTTGCTGGCGTTCTTGGTACCAAGTTTGGTGGCAACTGGCTTGGTCGCAAGATGTCGCATTCGTTGACTATTCTTGGTGTGTTGGTTTCATTTGTGCTTTCTGTCATGACACTGTTAAGCGTCGTGCAAGATGGGGCACGATTCAATGAAACTCTCTACACCTGGATGGTCGTTGGACCACTGAAAATGGAAGTTGGATTCCTCGTCGATGGTTTAACTGCCATGATGATGTGCGTCGTGACTTTTGTTTCATTGATGGTTCATATTTACACCATCGGTTATATGGAAGAGGACGAAGGTTACAACCGTTTCTTTGCCTACATTTCATTGTTCACCTTTTCTATGTTGATGCTCGTCATGAGCAACAACATGTTGCAGTTGTTCTTTGGCTGGGAAGCCGTTGGACTGGTTTCATATCTCCTGATTGGATTTTGGTTCAATAAGCCAACAGCCATTTTTGCGAATATGAAAGCCTTCCTCGTCAACCGCGTTGGTGACTTTGGTTTCATTCTTGGTATTGGTTTGATTGTTGCTTTTACAGGAACACTGAATTACTCCGAAGTATTTGCCAAATCTGGAGAGCTTTCTAAATTGAGCTTTCCTGGTACAGATTGGATGCTGATCACAGTGATTTGTATCTGCCTGTTTATTGGTGCCATGGGCAAGTCGGCGCAGTTTCCTCTTCATGTGTGGTTACCAGATTCCATGGAAGGTCCTACGCCTATTTCAGCTTTAATTCACGCTGCAACCATGGTGACTGCGGGTATTTTCATGGTGGCTCGTATGTCGCCTTTGTTTGAGCTGAGCGAGACAGCACTGAATTTCATCATGGTGATAGGTGCCATAACTGCTTTGTTCATGGGTTTTCTGGGCATCATACAAAACGATATCAAACGTGTGGTGGCCTACTCAACTCTGTCTCAACTTGGGTACATGACAGTTGCGTTAGGTGCTTCCGCTTATTCTGTGGCCGTATTTCATTTGATGACTCATGCCTTCTTCAAGGCGTTGTTGTTCCTTGCAGCCGGTTCCGTCATCATGGGTGTTCACCACAATCAGGATATTCGCTGGATGGGCGGTTTGCGTAAATACATGCCCATTACTTGGATCACGTCTCTTTTAGGATCACTTGCCCTGATTGGTACGCCATTTTTTGCTGGTTTTTATTCAAAGGACAGCATCATCGAAGCAGTTCATGAAAGCCACTTGCCGGCTGCTGGTTTTGCATCGTTTGCGGTACTCGCTGGTGTATTCATCACTGCTTTCTACTCTTTCCGTTTGTACTTCCTTGTGTTTCATGGAAAAGAAAGATTTGTTCAAAATCCTGATGCTCACCATGACAACAGCCACGGGCATCATCACGAACCACATGTTCCTCATGAATCTCCGTGGGTTGTTACGGTGCCATTAATACTTCTCGCAATTCCTTCTGTGGTGATCGGTTTCATGACAATCCAGCCGATGTTGTTTGGTGAGTTTTTCAAAGGAGCCATCTTCGTTGATTCGGAAAAACATGCAGCGATGGAAGAGCTTGCTAAAGCGTTTCATGGTCCTGTCCAAATGGCATGGCATGCTTTGACAACGTTGCCCTTTTTACTGGCTTTGGCAGGTGTTGTTACTTCGTACTACATGTACATGATTAATCCTGCATTGCCTGCAGCCATCAAGTCACGTGTGCAGCCTATCTACACTCTGCTTGAGAATAAATACTATCTTGACTGGTTCAACGAAAACGTATTGGCCCGTGGTGCACGCGCCATTGGTTCCGGATTATGGAAGTGGGGCGATCAGTTCCTAATTGATGGCACCATTGTGAATGGTTCCTGGAAAGTGGTTGGTTGGTTTTCGGGTGTCGTTCGCAGGGTTCAGTCTGGATACTTGTACCACTATGCGTTTGCCATGATCATGGGTGTTTTTGTGCTTATGACGTATTTCGTCTGGCTCAAGTAGGAGAATAAGAAAAATGGGTTTGTTGAGCCTGGCTATTTGGACACCAATTGTTTTTGGTGTCGTCCTGCTGGCATTAGGTCGTGATGATCAAGCGCGCTCTGTGCGTTGGGTTGCACTGATCGGTGCTGTTGCTAGCTTTCTAGTTACTTTGCCGCTTTATTACGGTTTCAAGATTGGAACTGCCGCAATGCAGTTTGTCGAGAAAGCGCCGTGGATAGAGCGTTTCAATGTGAACTACCACCTTGGTGTCGATGGCATCTCTGTTTGGTTCGTGTTGTTGACAGCGTTTATCAATGTTGTTGTCGTGATTGCTGGCTGGGAAGTCATTACTCGCCGTGTGAATCAGTACATGGGTGCATTCCTTATCTTGAGCGGCTTGATGATTGGTGTGTTTTGCGCGCTCGATGGCATGTTGTTTTATGTATTCTTTGAGGCCACATTGATTCCCATGTACCTGATCATTGGTATTTGGGGTGGGCCCAACAAGATTTACGCAGCGTTCAAGTTTTTTCTCTATACGCTGCTTGGCTCCTTGTTGATGCTGATTGCTTTGATCTTCTTATACGTCAAGTCAGGCGGTAGTTTTGACTTGGCGCTGTGGCACAGACTTCCATTGAACGGGACGACTCAGACATTGCTTTTCTTTGCCTTCCTTTCTGCCTTTGCCGTAAAAGTGCCTATGTGGCCAGTGCATACCTGGTTGCCTGACGTTCACGTTGAAGCGCCATCTGGTGGTTCTGCTGTCCTAGCGGCCATCATGCTTAAGCTTGGCGCATATGGGTTCCTGCGGTTTTCGTTACCTATCGCACCAGATGCTGCTCGTGAATGGGCTTGGTTGATGATTGCTTTGTCCCTGATTGCCGTTATTTACGTTGGGCTAGTTGCCATGGTTCAGAAGGACATGAAGAAGCTGGTAGCTTATTCGTCTGTGGCTCATATGGGCTTCGTAACACTAGGCTTTTTCATATTTAACGATCTGGGTGTGTCCGGCGGTATTGTTCAAATGATTGCGCACGGCTTTGTATCAGCTGCCATGTTCTTGTCCATTGGTGTGTTGTACGACCGCGTTCATTCTCGTGAAATAGCCAGTTATGGTGGTGTCGTGAACACCATGCCTAAATTTACTGCCTTTGCCTTGCTGTTTGCCATGGCTAACTGTGGTTTACCTGGAACTGCCGGCTTTGTTGGTGAGTGGATGGTGATCCTGGGTGCAGTGAAATCGAACTTCTGGTTAGGTTTCGGTGCTGCCAGTGCGTTGATCTTTGGCGCCGCTTATACCTTGTGGATGTTTAAACGGGTATATCTAGGTCCTGTAGGTAACAAGCATGTCAAAGAGCTAGTTGATATCAATGCCCGTGAATTCGTCATGCTTTCACTGTTGGCCATCGCTGTGATGTACATGGGTATTTATCCCAAGCCATTTACTGATGTGATGGATACATCTGTAGCCGAGTTGCTTAAGCACGTGGCGCAGTCCAAACTGAATTGATCAGTCCGAATTGATTGAATTGAATTAAGAGATAGAACATGATCGACAAACTCAGTTGGATTTCGGTTTACCCTGAAATCATCCTGCTCATCATGGCTTGCGTTATTGCGCTGGCCGATCTAGGTGTCAAGAGCCCACGCCGAACGACAACTTATTTGTTGACGTTGCTCACACTTGCTGTTGTAGCTGCTCTTCAGGCTGCTTATGCCACCGGTGGTGCCACTTTATATGGTTTTGGCAACATGGTCGTTAGTGACCAAATGGGTAACTGGCTTAAATGCTTTGCCACATTGGCTGTCATGGTGACTCTTGTATACGGTCGCCCCTATGCGGCTGACCGGGATATGTTGCGTGGTGGTGAGATGTTCTCTTTGAGCATGTTTGCGCTTCTTGGCATGTTCGTCATGATTTCGGGCAATAACTTTTTGGTTATCTACCTGGGTCTTGAGTTGCTGACGCTTGCAAGTTATGCATTGGTCGCTTTACGACGTGACAACGTCACAGCAACCGAAGCTGCCATGAAGTATTTTGTGCTTGGTGCGCTGGCTTCTGGTTTCCTGCTTTATGGCATGTCCATGATGTACGGGGCGACTGGCTCCTTGGATATCAACGCTGTCTTCAAGGCGATCAATTCTGGTCAGATCAAACACCAGGTTTTGGTCTTCGGTTTGGTCTTTATTGTGGCCGGTCTTGCCTTCAAGCTTGGTGTGGTTCCATTCCATATGTGGATACCTGACGTCTACCAAGGCGCACCTACGGCCGTCACCTTGCTAATTGGTGGCGCTCCCAAGTTGGCTGCTTTTGCGATTTTCATTCGTTTGCTGGTCGAAGGCATGCTGCCTCTAGCACTGGACTGGCAACAAATGCTGATGGTGCTTTCCATTGGTTCTTTATTGATCGGTAATTTGGCGGCAATTGCTCAAACCAATCTCAAGCGGATGTTGGCCTTTTCAACCATCTCCCAAATGGGTTTTGTGTTACTCGGACTGATGTCTGGTGTGGTTAACGGCAACATACATTCAGCAGCAAATGCCTACAGTTCCTCCATGTTTTATATCATCACATATGTGTTGACGACACTGGCTAGTTTCGGTGTGATCATGCTGCTTGCCCGTGATGGATTTGAGAGTGAAGAGATTTCTGATTTTGCGGGCTTAAACGAGCGCAGTCCACTTTACGCTGCTGTAATGGCCATTTGTCTGTTTTCTCTCGCGGGTATCCCTCCCATGGTCGGGTTTTATGCCAAGCTCTCGGTACTTCAAGCCTTGATTGCTTCCGGACAAGCGGTTCATATTGGCTTAGCCGTATTTGCAGTGATGATGTCTTTGATTGGTGCTTTCTATTATTTACGTGTGATCAAAGTGATGTATTTTGATCAACCTGTAGGCGCTGGGGAAATAACGGCACCATTTGATGTTCGTGCATTGCTTTCAGTGAATGGTGCATTGGTGTTGGTTCTCGGACTTGTGCCGGGTGGTCTGATGACTTTATGCGCCAATGCCATTGTTCAAATGTTAGGTACGTGATCTTAGGTTACTGACATTTAACGCGTGTCTCAAACCTTTACTGTCATTTCCCTCGTATTGGCCGCTTTTATTGCGGCCAATCTACCTTTTGCGACTAGTGGATTATTTGTATTTTTCAACGTATCTCAACAGAAGACGTTGCAGGTGCGTTTGTTTGAAATGGTGTCTTATTATTTTTTGGTTGGCGGGTTAGCCCTGCTACTTGAAAATCATGTTGGGCAAATTGCACCTCAAGCTTGGGAGTTTTATGCCATCACAGCGACTCTTTTTTTAACGTTTTCATTCCCGGGATTTGTGTTCCGCTATTTGCTCAAACGTAGAACTTAGGTACTGTCAAATTTATGCGCGACCATCATTTGATTGAAGAGAAACTCTCAAGTGAAGAGATGTTCAAGGGGCATTTGTTGCACGCTTTTTGCGACAAAGTCACACTTCCAGATGGATCTGTAGCCATTCGTGAATACATAAGGCATCCAGGTGCAGTCATGATTGTTCCGCTTCTCGAGGATCAATTTGGCCAGTTTCGAGTAGTTCTGGAGCGTCAATTTCGCTACCCCGTGGGACGCGTGATGATTGAGTTTCCGGCAGGAAAGCTAGATCCAGGCGAGTCTACCTTGGCGTGCGCTCAGCGGGAACTACTTGAGGAGACGGGTTACAGTGCCATAGAGTGGGCGCGGGCAGGGGTGTTGCATCCAGTTATCTCTTATTCCACGGAGTTCATTGATATCTTTTTTGCACGTGGTTTGTCTTTGGGTCCGCGCCAACTAGACCAGGGTGAATTTCTTGATGTTTTTTCGGCCACGCCTGATGATTTGATGCAATGGTGTCGTGATGGTCAGGTGACAGATGCTAAAACGCTAACGGCCGCACTTTGGCTGCAAAACGTACTATCGGGTGCGTGGACCTTGCCGTGGAAAAAAATCACTGCAACAGATATTGACTGATCGTATCGGCATGAAAGTTTTCGATCTTCATTGCGGCCAATTTCATGTCTTTGAAGGTTGGTTTGCCTCTGAACTTGACTTTGTTTCTCAACGTGAGCGAGGCTTGATTGAGTGTCCAGTATGTGGCGATGCGTCCGTCACCAAGAAATTGAGTGCCCCCCGCCTGAACCTTGGCTCGGTCTCCACTAACGAGACTCATCATGTGCAAGCGCATGACTCCTCAGCTCACAATGAGTCTCTTCAGTCGGCCTGGATGTCAGTGGCTCGCCAGATCATCGCCAACACCGATGATGTCGGAAGCAGCTTTGCCGAGGAAGCCCGCAAGATTCACTATGGTGAGATCCCTGAACGCGGAATTCGCGGCAAGGCTACCTCCGACGAAACGACAGCCTTGCTTGAAGAGGGCATTTCGATCATGTCCTTGCCACTGCCTGAGGCCCTTAAAGGTCAGTTGCAGTGACAGGACATAGTTCGATTACGGGTAAAGTCCGCGCAGTTCCCGTGCATGCAAAATGCGTTTGCAGGCGATGATGAAGGTCGCAGTCCTCAGGCTAACTTTGTTGTCTTGTGAAACCTCCCACACACCCGCAAAGGCTTCCTTCATGATTTTCACCAGACGGGCGTTGATCTCATCTTCGCTCCAGAAGAAGCTTGAAAAATCCTGAACCCATTCAAAGTAACTGACCGTCACGCCACCGGCGTTGGCGATCACGTCGGGCAACACCAATATATTGCGTTCTTGCAAGATGTCATCCGCTGCGGGTGTTGTCGGACCATTGGCACCCTCGATCACCATTTTTGCTTTGATGCGTCCTGCATTCGCAGCCGTAATTTGTTGCTCCAGTGCAGCAGGAATCAAGATGTCGCAGTCAACATCCCAAAACTTGTCGTTCGCCAAAACTTCTGCTTGGGCAAAACCGGCGACGGTTCCAGCTGCCGCCACATGGGCCAGCAACGCCGGAACGTCAAATCCTGATTCCCGGTAAATGGTCCCATCATGGTCTTGAACAGCCACCACGCGAGCCCCGGCTTGCGCAAACAAGCGTGCAGCAACGCCGCCCACATTACCAAAGCCTTGAACGGCAACGCGTGCGGTGGCAATGTCCAGTCCAATGTGGCGGGCAGCTTCCGATCCGACCGTAAACACGCCCCGTCCAGTCGCATCACGCCGACCCAAAGACCCACCCAGAACAACCGGTTTTCCGGTGACAACACCAGTCGATGTGGATCCTTCGTTCATGGAGTAGGTGTCCATCATCCACGCCATGATTTGCTCATCGGTATTGACATCCGGCGCAGGAATATCTTTGGTCGGTCCGATGATGATGCCGATCTCGCTGGTGTAGCGGCGTGTGATGCGTTCCAGTTCACCGCGTGACAAGGTTTTGGGATCGACCCGAATGCCGCCTTTGGCACCACCGTATGGCACATTGACAGCCGCATTTTTGATCGACATCCAGGCAGATAAAGCCATCACTTCTGACAATGTGACATCCTGGTGAAAACGCACGCCACCTTTGCCAGGACCGCGTGAGGTGTTGTGTTGCACGCGGTAGCCTTCAAAGTGCGCCACCGTGCCATTGTCCATTTGGATCGGCACGTCTACGATCAATATACGTTTGGGGCGTCGCAGGGTTTCAGCCCAGCGGGCCAGATGGCCGAGGTAAGGGATGACCCGGTCGACCTGCTGCATATAAATGCCCCAAGGGCCGAGATTGTCGGCTTGCAGGTAGGAAGGAATGGATGACGACGACGCGGACGTTATCAAACCAGAGGGGCCCGAAGCGGGTGAGCCAGAGACTTGAGACATGAGTTTTGCCTTTTGGGGTTGATCAAGTCTCGGACTGTAATGCGTAGCTGCAAGGCTGTCTAAGGCAGAGTTTCTTTGCATCTATGCAAAAAATTTATAACCATGCTTCTTGATGGGCGTCAAGTTCAGGCACTGAGATTGAGGATGCGACCTGTGGCTTGACCTTGGGTGTTCATGATTGACGTTGCGTTTGAATCGGTTTTGAGAGAGTTTCCGCTGGCAGCACGCTTTTCGCTGGTGGCATCGTACAAGCCCACCAGAAAATCCTGAGTTTTGGGAGGAACTTCTGACTTGTTGCCCTTGAGTTGCGACTCGTATGTGGCGGCCAGTTGCTGGTTGCGTGTAGCCTGCTGACGCACATTGCCTTGGCTTTTTTGTGCATCCACTTCCGCACTGTCGGCCTGTTGCCGCAAGTTTTGTGCATTGGCCTCGGCCTGGTCTGCTTCCTGGCGGACTTGTACCAGCCGGTTTCTTCCCAGCGCTAACTGAAGCGAGGGTGTTGCGCTATTGGTAGCGGAAATCGCGACCATGGCAGCGGTACGGTTGGATGCGGCCGGTCAAGCCACCACGTTAAGGCGGCCACCAATACTTTGCCCCTGTGTATTGACCACGGGCTTGGGTTGGGGTTCAGGTGTTTTCTTGACCTCTTGTGCTTTGGTTTTGGCAGCTTCACTCTGCGCCAACCTGGCTTCCTCAGCGCGTTTGTTGGACTGAGTCTGTTGAACGGGGGGTGTTTTTACCGCTGAAATTTCCATGAGAGGCTCCTGTCGAAAAGAATGGTCAGTTTACGAGCGAAGTGTTTAAAAATCAATCAGGCATTGAACTGCAGCGCCGCCAGACCCGCATAGACGCCGCCATGCGCCACCAACTCAGCGTGAGTGCCTTGCTCCACCAGCTGCCCATGGTCCAGCACCACAATCAGATCGGCTTTTTGCACTGTGGCTAAACGGTGGGCGATCACCAGTGTGGTGCGACCCTGCATGGCAGATTCCAGCGCGGCTTGAACCATGCGCTCGCTTTCGGCATCAAGTGCGCTGGTAGCCTCATCGAGCAGCAGCAGTGGTGGATTTTTCAGCATGGCACGCGCGATGGCAATGCGCTGGCGTTGCCCGCCACTGAGGCGCACGCCACGTTCCCCCAGAAATGTGTCATAGCCTTCGGGCAGCGCCCCGATGAATTCGTCGGCAAAGGCCGCTTTGGCGGCGTTCTTGACCTCGGTGTCGGTGGCGTCGGGTTTGCCATAGCGAATGTTTTCCAGCGCGCTACTGGAAAAGATGACCGCGTATTGCGGCACGATGCCGATACGCTGACGTAAATCGTGCAAAGCCATGTCGCGGGTTGCTACCCCGTCCAGCACAATGCGACCGGAGGCTGGATCGTAAAAACGCAGCAGCAGCTGGAACACAGTGCTTTTCCCGGCGCCACTTGGGCCAACGATCGCCACCGTTTGACCCGGCAGTACGGCAAGCGAGAAATCAGTCAGTGCCGCCTGATTGGGGCGGGACGGGTAGTTAAAGTAAATGGATTCAAAATTAATAGCGCTCCCCGCAGACAGCACGGGGGCTGGAGCCGGATTTAAGGGTGAAGTAATGGGGGAGCGATTGCCCAACAATTCCATCAAGCGCTCGGTCGCGCCGGCGGCGCGAAGCAGGTCGCCATAGACCTCGCCCAAAATGGCAAAGGCACTGGCCAGAATGATCACGTACATCACCGTCTGGCCCAAGTCCCCGGCACTGATACGCCCGGCAATCACTGCTTGCGTACCTTGGTACAAGCCCCACAACAGGGCGCCTGAGGTCGCGATGATGATGAACGCCACCAGCACCGAGCGTGCCCGGCTGCGTCGCACGGCGGTTTCAAAGGCGCTGTCGGTGGAGGCATTAAAGCGGGTCGACTCGCGCCCTTCGGCGGTGTAACTTTGCACCACTGGAATAGCGTTCAGCACCTCGGCGGCAATGGCGCTTGAATCGGCAATGCGGTCCTGGCTGGCGCGTGAGAGCTTGCGCACGCGGCGGCCAAACCACAAGGCGGGCGCCACGATCAATACCAGCACCCCCAAGACCTGAAACATCACATACGGATTGGTCCAGATCAGCATGCCCAAAGCGCCGATGCCCATCACCAGATTGCGCAAGCCCATGGACAGCGACGAGCCCACCACGGTTTGTACCAGCGTGGTGTCGGCCGACAGGCGCGACAGCACTTCGCCGGTCTGGGTGGTCTCAAAAAATTCCGGGCTTTGCTGCAGCACATGGCCG
>SERZ01000078.1_pt1 | contig 58156 bp, 59 predicted proteins | sample 3171461 | NCBI WGS metagenome assembly SERZ01 (sample SAMN06051861, study PRJNA518727) | freshwater metagenome | biome: subpolar coniferous forest; feature: holomictic lake; material: water; isolation source: holomictic Lake 227, 6 m depth | place: Canada: near Kenora, Ontario | collected... | reverse complement strand
ACTTAACCTTGAATACAAGCTAGAGGTGTGGGATTCACCTAACTCAGCTGGCGTAATCATCGATGCTCTACGTTGTGCAAAAATCGGTTTGGATCGCAAGATTGGTGGAGCTCTGCTCTCACCATCTAGCTACTTCATGAAGACTCCGCCGATTCAGTACACCGATGAGGCCGCTCATAATAAGGTTGAAGACTTCATCTCTGGAAAGTTAGATCGCTAAGAAAATAAAAAGTTTGCACGAAAAAGCCCCCTGGCATGATGCCAAGGGGCTTTTTCTAACCCCTCACGGAGAGTTGAGGGTTAAATCGTCGCGTCCTCAGGGGTGCGACGAATATTGCGAAGTCCAGCAAAAACAAAGAGGAACATAACAATTGCTCCCACGAGAGTAACTTTCGCAGCAATTGCTGCGATCATTCCAAGAGTTCCAAATGCATAAGCATTTAAGAGCATTCCTCGAAGTGATTCGCCCTTAAATACTGTCTCTACCGTTGCATTTGCCTTATCCAATGCGGCTTTCAAATCTGCATTATTTGGGTCCATTGCAGCTGCCCCTGCAGCTGCTCGTGCCAATCCAGATGCGGCCGCATACGTTGGCATTTCTGATAAGTGGAAACCAATGTAATGATCGGCATACATCTGAGCTTGCTTGCCGGTAGACATTACAGATTTTCCGTTTTCCTTAAAGAATGCAACCGTTGCTGCATCTGCTTTTGGATCACCATTACTAGGTGGAATTGTGATTTTTTGTGCTTGCAACTGTGATGCCACAGTTCCGCTAGCAAAAGTTGCGCCCCAGTTAAGTAAACCTGCAGCGATTAGTAAAAAAACTCCAAGACCGAAACCTACGAAAGTTACGATCTTGTCAAAAGTATGGCGCTTCATTTAATATCTCTCCCTCTTAGGCATCCGTAAATAGATGCAGTGCTAATTGAACTAGCAATGGAGTAGATGGGTTAGTAAAAGCGCGAGAGACAGCCCTCGTATCGAAAAGAAAACAGGAGAGAAGGGGCAGCCCTTAGTTAAATGTGATGTACAAGACTAAAAAAGATTAGTCGACGTGACGGTCACACATGCTTCGGCCATCTGGGCCAACCGTCATGTGCGAACAAGGGACATTGAGTTGATCAAAGGCCTTGTCACCGTAATGCGTACGAAAAGCTAGCGCTAATAACACGCGAAGATTTGTATCACCATCGGATTTAATGCCAAAAACTTGAGCGCTTCGACTCACTGTGTTCTCGATAACTTTTTCACTGTGCGATGTTTGTGTTGCAATCGCCGAGTTAGATTTTCCCTCACAGACCAACTGCAAAACAAGTTGCTCAAAAGGGGATAGTTCGCGGGTCGTTATCGTTATATCTCTAGCCATGATGGGCACCTCTCCGTGGTGTACCTATTCTCTACCAAGACTTATCGATAGACCACCATTAAGATGCTCGAATGAGTGACTTCTTGAACACACAAATTGGGGCGGTCCGCTACCTGGCCTTTAATAGACCGCAAAAAATGAATGCCCTGACTAAGAGCATGTACGAGGGGTTAGCCCGAGGCCTCAATGAGGCTGCTGGAGACTTCAGTGTTCGAGCAGTTGTCATTACTAGTGAGGGTGATCATTTCACCGCCGGCAATGACATCGTCGACTTTATGGATAATCCTCCGACAGGTGAATCCAGCGAGGTCGCCACATTTTTAGCTGCGCTCTTGAATTTTCCTAAACCTTTAATTGCCGCAGTAAAGGGAAATGCTATAGGTGTCGGTACAACGATGTTGTTGCACTGTGATGTTGTGGTTGCAGCCCCGAATACAAATTTCTCAATGCCCTTTGTCTCTCTCGGTTTAGTGCCTGAGGCGGGCTCTACTTTTCTCTTTCCAGCCCTTGTTGGTTATCAAAGAGCGGCAAAGATATTTTTAACAGGTGAATCATTTAATGCAAACCAAGCCCTCGAAATGGGTTTGATCGCTGAAATTGATTCTGATGCTCTAGCTGGCGCAAAAAGAATCGCCGAACAAATCGCAGAACAACCACCGCAAGCTATTATCAATACGAAAGCTTTGCTCAAAGCTCGCAACCATGATTCGGTTGCGGCAGTTATGAAAGCCGAGTTTGAAATATTCGCACTTGCTTTGCAATCCGATGAGGCCATGGAGGCCTTCATGAAGTTTATGGCCAAGAAGGGTTCATCATGAGTCTTGCCGGTAAAAAGATTTTTATTACAGGAGGATCGCGCGGAATTGGTTTAGCAATCGCACTTCGTGCAGCGGCCGATGGTGCATCAGTTGCAATCGCAGCTAAGACGACTGAGGCTAATCCAAAACTTCCGGGAACAATTTATACCGCCGCCGAAGAGATTAATGCCGCTGGTGGAACTGCCCTTCCTATCCAATGCGACTTGCGCGACGAAAATGCGATTGAAGCGGCAGTAAAACTGGCCGCCGATACGTTTGGCGGTATCGATATTTTGATTAATAATGCCAGTGCCATTAACTTAACTAAGACTGAGGCAACCCCAGCTAAGCGCTTTGACTTAATGTTTGACGTTAATGTGCGAGGTACGTTTTTAACCTCGCAAGCCGCTATTCCTCATTTACGTGCATCGGCTGCAGCGGGGCGCAACCCTCATATTCTCAATCTCTCCCCACCGCTTTCGATGAAACCGGTCTGGTTTAAGAACCACGTCGCTTACACAATGGCGAAGTATGGAATGAGTATGTGTGTTCTTGGGATGGCCGCAGAGTTCAAGCGCGATGGAATCGCAGTAAATGCCCTTTGGCCTCGCACCGTAATCGACACTGCAGCCCTACAGATGATTCCGGGTATTGATGCTAGCGCCGGCCGTACACCTGCCATTTTGGCCGATGCTGCATACATTATTTTTAATCGACCATCAACGGAATGCACAGGAAATTTCTTCGTTGATGATGAACTCTTAGCATCTGAAGGAATCACGGATCTGGAGAAGTATTCAGTTACACCCGGTACTAAAGACTTCCTGCTCGACTTCTTCCTTGATTAAGATGCGCCCATGATTAAAAAGATTCTCGTACTCTGCGCTGCATTACTGATCTCGTCACCGATACCTGCATTCGCGCATGGTGAAATAACGCAAGCCATTCCAGCGGCAGGTTCCACGGTGATTGCAGCACCGACCGAGGTATCTATTGAATTTGATGGGAAATTACAGACTCTTGGAAATCAAGCAATCAATTTAATCACCGTAACTGACGACAAGGGTCAAGTGATTTCTAGTCCGAGCTCTGTAGTTGATGGAACAAAGATTTCAACTAGGCTTCAATTAACAGATGTCACCGGTTTAGTAGCGGTTCATTATCGAATCGTCTCGGAAGATGGTCATCCAGTTGAAGGCGATTACAGTTTTACCGTTGGGCAGGTTCCGACTCTCACTAGCGCCGGTATCGAAGAAACTTCCGAAAAGGCTAGCGGGGTGTCCGAAGAAAGCGGTAGCAATTTACTCGTCAATGGCTTCGCAGCTTTGGTCGTCATTGGCATTGTTATTCTCATTCTTAGGCGCCGCAAGAAGTAGACTTATCCAGTGCCGATATTTGATTTAGAGTTAAACGGACCCAATGTCATCGCCGAATCAGAGCGATCTGGCAAGGCACGTTCACTCTTTTGGCCGTGGGCTGGTGCAAACGTCTCACTCCTTGCGCTCTCATACGGCGCCTTTTTTCTGGGCTTTGGCGTTTCATTTCAGCAGGCGACCTGGGCGGCAATTATTGGAACGGTTCTCTCCTTTTTAGTTGTAGGCATTAGCTCTCTGGCAGGTAAAAGATCTAATGCGCCCACAATGATTCTCTCTCGCGCCGCCTTTGGCGTTAAGGGAAATATTGTTCCTGGATTTCTGTCCTATCTGATCTTCGTCGGTTGGGAAACGGTTTTAGTTTCACTCGCAACTCTTGCTACTGGAACTGTATTCACTCGCGTTGGACATATTAATCACAACGTTGCCTTGATTATCGGATTTCTCATTGCAGTGTCCCTGACAGTATTTGGGGGAGTGCTGGGATTTTCTACAATCATGCGTATCCAAAAATGGTTAACTCTAATTACCATTTTTATGACTATCGTTTATATTGCACTTACGTTCAGCCATGTTAATTGGAGTTCAGTAAATGATATTAAAGATGGCAGCAACCAAGCTTTTATCGGCGCACTGATCTTTGGAGTCACTGGAATTGGTTTAGGGTGGGTTAATTCTGCCGCCGATTATTCACGGTATTTGCCTCGAATCGTTTCGAGCAAGAGCGTTGTTGGGTGGACCGTCATTGGCGCCTCAATTGTTCCAATTGTTTTAGTCATTTACGGATCTGCCCTTGCCGGCAGTAGTAAAGCCTTAAGTGATTCAATTGCTATGGATCCGATCGGTGCGCTGACTTCGCTTCTGCCAACGTGGTTTCTGATTCCCTTTGCCTTAGTTGCCATTCTTGGTTTAGTGGGAGGCGCCATTCTCGATCTCTATTCATCGGGATTAACGTTGGTTTCTATAGGCCTTCCAGTTAAGCGCCACATTGCGGCCTCTATTGACGCCGTGATTATGTTAGTTGGCACCATATATATCGTTTGGTTTGCCGATAATTTCTTCATCCCATTTCAAGGCTTTTTAATCACCCTGGGCGTCCCGGTAGCGGTTTGGTCAGCTATTTTTGTCGCCGATGTTGTGATGCGAAAAACCGCTTACTCTGAAGTTGATCTATTTAATGAAACTGGGCGCTACGGCGCTTGGAATAAAAAATCGATGGCGTTAATGTTAATTGGCACAATTATTGGATGGGGTTTTGTCACTAATACCTTTGCTTCATGGCTCTCATGGCAAGGCTATTTCTTAAATCTAATAGGTGGAAAGCAAGGTCCATGGGCCTTTGCAAATGTTGGGGTTATTTTTGCTTTAGCAATCGGTTTTTTTGGACACGTTCTCTTATCTAGTAAAACTATAGCGAAGCAGGAGTCTTTTTAAGCCAGATGTAGCCGGCAATGCCAGAGATAATTGCCGAGATAAAGAGTCCAAGGCGCACTTGATCTAACTCCATGTTATTTGTCGCAACTATCTCAGCGATTACTAAAGCAACGGTTAAACCCATGCCTGCAAGCGTGGCAATTCCAGCAATCTCTTTCATCGAAATATTCGTTTGCCCACCTAATTTGATGCAGAGCCAAGCAAAGAGAGTTATTCCAATGATTTTACCGATTGACCTAGCCAGAATAGTCGAAAGCGTTGTCTTTGACCCAAAGCTGCCGAGCTCCATATGAAGTGGAATATTTACAATTACGATTACTGGGACAATAAAATATGTAGCAACTGGCGTTAAAACCTTAATCACTTTATCCAACTGGTGCTTACGAAGCGGAAGCACAAATCCCACGGCTGCGGCAACCAAAGTAGACAGAGTCTTGACTGGATTTAGATCCTGCCCATAGAAAACAGCTAGAACGATGAGGGAAAACAAATCATCGGCAATAGCTAAGGTCAACAAAAATAACCGGACATGTGGATTCACGCGCTTACCCAGCAGCGATAAAACCCCAAGGGCCAGCGCGATATCAGTTGGCATGGCAGAGGCCCACACATGCGAACCGGGGTTAAGGGAGAGGTAAATAAGTGCAGGTGCAATCATTCCGCCAAGGGCGGCAACGATTGGAACAATTGCAGTGCGGGCATCTTTCAAACCCGCCTTAATCTCCAAGCCGACAAGAAAGAAAAATATACTTATAAGCAGGTCAAGGAACACGCAATAAATCTACTCGTAGACAATGCAAAAACCCCGCCAATTGATGACGGGGTTTTTACGTAATAAACTCTTAGATGTCGAAGTAGAGTTCAAACTCAGCTGGATGTGGACGCAAGCGAACATAATCAACTTCTTGCTTGCGCTTGAAATCAATCCATGTGTCGATGAGATCCTTGGTGAATACTCCACCCTTGAGCAAGAAGGCATGGTCACGCTCGAGGTTGTTGAGAACCTCATCGAGTGAACCTGGAACTTGCGCAATTGCTGCGGCCTCATCGCCAGTTAATTCGTAGAGATCTTTATCAACTGGGGCAGGTGGTTCGATCTTATTGATGATTCCATCAAGACCGGCCATCAACATCGCAGCAAAGGCTAGATATGGATTCGATGATGGATCTGGGCAACGGAACTCAATGCGCTTTGCCTTCGGATTTGATCCAGTAATTGGGATACGGATACAAGCCGAACGGTTACGGGCTGAGTAAACAAGGTTTACTGGAGCTTCATAGCCTGGGACTAAGCGGCGATATGAGTTTACGGTTGGGTTAGTAAATGCGAGCAGTGATGGTGCGTGCTTGAGAAGACCACCGATGTAGTGACGGGCCATCTCTGACAAGTCGCCATAGCCATCTCCGAAGAATAATGGGACGCCATCTTTCCAGAGTGATTGGTGCACGTGCATACCTGAGCCGTTGTCTCCGAAGAGTGGCTTGGGCATAAACGTTGCAGTCTTTCCACCCTGCCATGCGGTATTGCGGACAACATACTTAAACTTCATGATGTCATCGCCTGCATGCAAAATATCGGTGAAGCGATAGTTGATCTCCATCTGGCCTGCAGTACCAACTTCGTGGTGTGAGCGTTCAACAAGTAAACCAACCTTGCCAAGTTGCATAACCATTTCATCGCGAAGATCGGCAAATTGATCAGTTGGTGATACTGGGAAATATCCACCCTTAATGCGTGTGCGGTAACCACGGTTTGGAGTTCCGTCGGCATCTTCTTTAATGCCGGTGTTCCACGCACCTTCATAAGAATCAATCTCGTGGTAGGCAGTATTAATGTCGGTCTTAAAGCGCACACGATCAAATACATAGAACTCAGCCTCTGGTGCAAAGAATGCAGTATCGGCAATGCCTTGTGCGCGCATGAAATCCACGGCCTTAGCAACAACGCCACGAGGATCACGACTGTACGGTGAATCATCACCTGGATTGTGAACTGAGAAGATGAGGATGAGCGTTTTTTCTTTGCGGTAAGGATCAAGATAAGCCGACTCTGGTACCGGCAATAGCTTCATATCGGATTCGTGAATTGACTGGAACCCACGAATAGATGAACCATCAAACATTAAGCCATCAGTAAAAACGGCTTCATCGAATGACTCAACTGGAACGTTGAAGTGGTGCTGGATGCCAGGAAGATCGGTAAAGCGAACATCAACTAACTTGATGTCTTCCTTTTTAATATAGGCAAAGATCTCTGCTGAATTCTTAAACATGCTTCTCCCAATTCACATGTGATACAAAAGGCGTATCAGGTGCAGATCTCTCGGCGTTGAGCTCCTGCGCGTATGGCAAGAGTAAGTCAGATGAGTCAAAATGACATAACCGCACTGTTACAGCCATGTTACATATTTTTAGCCCTAGGCTAGGCTCCATGAAAGAGGTCACACTTGGACGCCGCTTAGCGGCAATCACCCTAGATTGGCTGGCCTGCTACGCCATAGTTGCCGCCTTCTCTGGAGGAATTGGGCAGATGGCTCCGAGCCGCTCACCAATTATTTTGAGTGTGTTTTTTGCAGAGGTCGCGATTTTGACGTCTTTGACTGGCGCCTCACTAGGTCAGAAAATATTTGGCCTGCGGGTCGTTAGATTTAGTGACGGCAGCGCAATCTCACCGATGCAGGCATTGATCCGAACTATTTTCTTGTGCCTAGTTGTAACGGCCGTAACTTATGATGAGAATGGTCGTGGAATTCATGAACGTATTAGTAAAACGGTTTTGACTAGGACACCATGAAAACTGTAGATAAGAAGAGTACGCGACACTCGATATTTGAAGATCTGTTCGGGCTTCTCTCTGGCTCTATTTTATTTTCTGTTGGTCTGTCCTTATTGCATGCCAGTGGGGTCTTAACTGGTGGGGCCGCTGGGCTCGCCTTATTAGTCGCCAACAACACTGGTGGTCAAGTCGGAACTATTTACTTGCTCATTGGAATCCCATTCTTTTTCCTTGCACTGTGGAAGAAAGGCTGGAGATTTACTCTTCGCAGCACGCTCAATGTCGCATTTGTTTCTTATTTGACCAACCAAATGCCCAAGATTTTTTCACTTCAAGTCCAGAACAAGTTCATAGCAACAATTATTGCAAATGTATTACTAGGTATCGGAATGATTGTTATTTTCCGCCATTTCTCCTCATTAGGTGGCTTTAACGTCGTCGCATTACTTGCTCAAGAGAGGTTAAATATTAAAGCGGGCTATGTGCAGCTAGGACTCGATGCAGTCGTGCTTCTTATTGGCTTTACTTCCTACAGCCCTCGCATCGTACTTATCTCTCTCGTCGGAGATGTAATTCTCAATATGTGCTTGGCAATCAATCACCGAAGCGATCGATATGTAGGTTACTCAACGTAAATTGTGTGTTGACTAGCTCTTATTGTTGGGTTTGAGCACTGAATCAAAGAGAGAACGCAATTCTCTAACAACGCCAGCCGGTGCACTTCTTGGATGACCTGCATTAAACGGTGGCTTCGGGTCGTACTCCATATCCAGCTGCATCTTTTGCGCAAACTCTTGCCCAAAGATTCGCTCTGACAAAACCAACGACATATCAATTCCGGCAGATACTCCCGCTGCTGTCATTATTTTCCCCGACTCCACAACGCGTTCATCGCGTGGGGCCGCGCCATAATCAGATAGTTCAGTATGTGAATACCAATGCGTTGTTGCAGGTACGCCTTTGAGAATACCCGCGGCACCAAGCATGAGTGCACCAGTACAAACCGAAATCGTCCAGTCCGTGGTTGGATGAATCTTTGCGATCCAATCGATTAAGGGATCACCTGAACGTGCCATTGTGATTGCGGGCAGGCCGCCTGGCACGACCAAGATGTCGGCGCTATTTACTTCATCGATACTTTTTTGTGCATGAATAGTCGTTGCTCCACCATCACTTACTGGACCTGCATTCTTGGCAACGTATGAAAACTCATAGCCCGGAAATTGCGATAGTGCATGGTAAGGACCAACTGCATCCAGGGGAGTGAAACCTGGGTAGAGCAACATTACGATCTGCTTCATCGAGGGGCTAACGCATTTTTGGTGCGCGTGTTGGCATTGGCCCCTTTGGAATAGGCATCGATAAGCCACCGACAGCCTTTAGACGAGCGCGAACTTCGCGCATTTGATGGGCCGTTAACTTCTTTGACATTTTCTGTAGATGCTTTTGAAGTTTACGCAATGGAACTTGGCCTTTTTCATCGCCAACTACAACCAAAGTAATGGGGACGCCAGGTGCAAAACGCTCAGTCTTTTTACGCTCTTCAGCGAGCATTTGATTAACGGCATTCGAGCCCTCGCCAGTTAAAACAATTCCAGCACGGCCAACACTTCGGTGAACCATGTCCTGGTTACGAGCAACGGCAACTGCAGGCGTGGTTGTCCATCCCTTTCGAATCGCCATTAAAACACTTGCGCCGGCACCGATCTGACCTTCAATCGATTTGTAGGCCGAGGATCCAGCTACGCGCGTAAAGAATAAAAGTGTGGTCAAGAATGAAAGCGGCAAGAAAATGAAACCAAAGTACAGAGGATGCCCAATTCCCATGCCAATCGCGATTCCGATGATCCATGTGATCAGAAATATCGCAATGAGTGCAAATGGAATCCAAGGCTTAACCTGCTTAGTTACGGCATAAGCATCACGGAAAGTTTGAAAACGGGGTTTCTTAATCTTCTCTGCTTTAGCTTTACGTTTGAACATGTGGGCTAGTTTAGTGGGGCAGGAGCCGTTCCACCAAGGCGGGTAGGCGCCCAACGCTTACCGACATGACTATCAGGGTATTTATCCTGAACTTGGCGAAGCATCCCAATGAGAGTTTCGCGCAGATGGGCCTCGGCAATCTCAATGTCATCGCCCTTTTTACAGAAGATGGGATCTCCAAAGACGACGGTGACTGGAATATGTTCTCGGCGAAGATTTCGTTTGACACCTTTAGTCCAGATTCTTTGGCTGCCCCAAATAATTGTTGGAATTACTGGAACGCCCGCTCCCATAGCAAGACGGACTGCGCCAGATTTCAATCCCTTAATCTCAAAACTTGTCGAGACCGTTCCTTCTGGAAAGATTCCGATAATCTCGCCGGACTTTAACGCCCGAAGTGCGGCCACAAAAGAGGCTGCGCCATTTTCGCGATCAACATTAATATGATGCATTCCCCGCATAAGTGGCCCAGCAAGTTTGTTATTAAAGACCTCTTTTTTTGCCATGAAGCGCACATATCGACCAGCTGGAAGCGCGGCAGTTCCAGTAATTGCAAAATCGAGATAGCTCACATGGTTGATAGCAAGTATCGCTCCGTCTTTCTTGGGAATATTGTCAACACCTTGAAAATCAAATTGTAAATCTAAATATTTCCAAAGTGATTTGATTGCAACAATAACTGGGGGATAGACAAGATCAGCCATGAGTTGCCTTTGCCGACATTGCCTGCTTATAGAGGCGTCCGGCGCGATAACTTGAGCGAACGAGAGGCCCGCTCATTACGCCAAGGAAACCAGCTTGCGTTGCCTCAGCTGCTAACTCAACAAACTCTTCAGGTTTTACCCAACGGACAACGGGGTGGTGGCGATTAGTTGGGCGCAGGTACTGGGTGATCGTTATTAAGTCGCAACCTGCGCTGCGCAAATCAATTAGAGCCTGTGAAACCTCTTCTCGAGTTTCACCGAGTCCAAGAATTAAATTAGATTTGGTGATCAAACCAAAATCGCGGGCCATGGTGATTACACGTAAGGATTTTTCATAAGTAAAGGCAGGTCGAATCTCTTTAAAGATACGGGGAACGGTCTCTAAGTTGTGTGCAAATACTTCGGGGCGAGTTTCAAAAATCTGATTAAGCAGGTCGGCCTTTGCGTGAAAATCTGGGGCCAACATCTCAACGCCGCAACCGGGATTTAATTCATGAACTTGCTTGATGGTTTCGGCATAAAGCCAAGCACCTTCATCGGGAAGGTCATCGCGCGTGACGCCGGTAATGGTTGCATAAGCAAGACCCATCGCTTGAACTGATTCGGCGACTTTGCGTGGCTCTTCACGATCTAGCACATCGGGCTTGCCAGTATCAATGTTGCAGAAATCGCAGCGGCGCGTGCACTTGTCACCACCGATTAGAAAAGTCGCCTCTTTATCTTCCCAGCATTCAAAAATATTTGGACAGGCCGCTTCTTGGCAGACAGTGTGCAAGCCCTCAGTTTTAACTAAAGAGCGAAGTCGTGTGTACTCAGGTCCCATATTTGCACGCGTCTTAATCCACTCTGGCTTTCGCTCAATTGGAACGAGTGCATTGCGAGCTTCGATACGGATCATCTTGCGACCCTCAGGTTCGATACTCATATGCTCACCCGCTTAAGCGACTCAAAGATATGTCGTTCAACAATTGGAGCTACTTCCTCAATTGTGATTGATCGCCCTAACTCTTTTTCCATCGACGTTACATCGGCATCAGCGATTCCGCAGGGAATAATCTGTTCAAAGGCCGATAAATCGGGGCAGACGTTTAATGCAAAGCCATGCATAGTGACGCCCTTAGCTACGCGGATTCCGATAGCAGCGATTTTTCGATCGCCTTTCTCATCGCGAATCCAGACTCCGGAGCGACCAGCAAAACATTGAGCTGTAATTCCTAAATCTGCGCAGACTGCAATCAGACCGCGTTCTATTTCGCGCACAAAGCCAACGAGCTCGGTTGGCTTGGCTAAGCGAACAATTGGGTAGCCCACTAATTGGCCAGGACCATGCCACGTAATTTTCCCACCACGATCAACATCGATAACTGGAGTGCCATCTTGTGGGCGTTCGGATGCATCAGTGCGGCGACCGGCGGTGTACACGGATGGGTGTTGAAGGAGAAGGAGGGTATTGGGGCGGAGCTTTTCGGCGACCTCTGAATGAATTGTGCGTTGGACGTCCCAGGCTTTTTCATAATCAATAAGGCCGTGACGGGTTAGAGCGATAGCAGTTTCAGTCGGACTTATTAAAACAGGCACTTACCTAGCCTAAAGGTAGGATTGCCTCCTTACCAATCGGAAGCGAGATTTCGCCGTGTCTACACCTGTGTTAAAGAAGAGCCGCCGCCCATTTATCACCGCCTTGATTGTGATATTTATCTGGTTTGGCGCCAGCGGCGTATTTGGCCCGCTCTTTGGCTCGCTCTCAACGGTCCAGAAAAATGACAACTCTGCCTTTTTACCACAGAATGCTGAATCTACTAAGGCCGCCAAAATCATCACTAACTTCTCCGCCGATCAGACTCAGACAATTCCAACCTTGGTTCTTTATTTAGGTGCGGTAGATGATTCCAAAATAGCTGGCTTGAATGCCCATTTAGCAACGCTTGCAACGAGCTCGATTAAAGGTTCAAATATTCCAATCTCAAAATATTTAATTGCCGGTCAGCCAATCTTTGCTTTTCCATCCCACGATAAGAAGGCGTTACTTGTTAGCTTGCCGCTAACTTTTGATTCGGCTAGAGATTTGTTACCAAATAAAAAACCGGTGCTTCCAGAGATAATTAAAACTTTGCGCGAGGATTCGGCCACTTATGGAAAAGCCAATGGTTTAACGGCGAATGTAACTGGGGTCGGCGCGCTATTGGGTGATCTCTTTGGAGCTTTTAGCGGAATCGGCTCAGCCCTGTTATTTACCACCCTTGGTGTTGTCGCATTTATTTTGATCATCGTCTATCGCTCTCCAGTGTTATGGATTTTGCCGCTGTTCTCCTCTGTCGTTGCACTGTCTACTTCAGGCGGCATTGTTTATTTATTGGCTAAACACGGTGTGATCGATTTGAGCGGGCAGGCTCAAGGAATCCTTTCGGTTCTCGTCTTAGGTGCTGCAACAGATTATGCGCTGCTGTTGATCTCGCGATATCGCGAAGAGTTACACCATTACGAATCACGTTTTGATGCAATGAAAGCGGCTTACAAAGGCGTATTCGAACCGATTCTTGCATCAGGTTCAACGGTCATTGTTAGTTTGCTAGTTTTGTTACTCAGTGAGCTCTCTAATAACCGCGGGCTCGGTCCAGTTGGTGCCATTGGAATTGCCACATCGATGATAACTATTCTGACGCTATTGCCCGCACTCCTCGTCGCCTTTGGCCGCTGGATTTTCTGGCCGCGAATTCCGCGCTTTGACGACGTCAACTCTCAACTTGAGGGAACGTGGGCAAAGATTGGTTCTGGGATTCAAAAGCGTCCACGTAAGTTGTGGATCACAACATCCGTACTTCTCGTAGTGCTTGCTGGTTTTTCAACTACGTTAAATGCCAAGGGGCTATCAACGGCCGATGCATTTACTAAGAAACAGGATTCGGTAGTGGGTCTGCAGCTATTAGGCCAGCATTTTCCTGGAGGCGCCGGTCAACCAACTGAGATCGTTATTGCACAAGGTGACGTGGCTTCGGTGACTGCAACGTTATTGGGTGTTAATGGTGTCGCCTCAGTTGAACCAGTGCGCGTCGCTCAAGCAATTCCAGGACAACCTCTGCCCGCGATTAAATCAATTAATGGGCAAGTGATTTTAAATGCCACGCTTTCACTTAACCCCGATTCAACGGCTGCGCGTGAGGTTATTCCACGGATTCGAAGCGCAGTGCATGCAATTGATCCGAAGATTTTAGTTGGAGGTTCAACGGCAGTTGCATTTGATACCGACGTTGCCGCCAATCACGACAATAAAACTATAATTCCAATCGTTTTGGTTTTGATTACTTTAATTCTTGGGCTGTTATTGCGGAGCATTCTCTCAGCAGTTATGTTGCTCTCAACTGTAGTGCTTTCATACTTTGCAACTCTTGGTGCCTGTCAATTGGTATTTGCACATATCTTCCACTTTAAAGGTGCAGATACCTCGTTTCCATTGTTCGCCTTCATCTTCCTCGTAGCCCTGGGCATTGACTACAATATTTTTCTAATGACACGAGTTCGTGAAGAGAGCGTCAAAATTGGCACGCGTGCCGGAGTTATTAAGGGTTTGACGGTCACGGGTGGAGTTATTACGTCAGCTGGAATTGTCTTGGCAGCCACTTTTGGTGTTCTCGGGATTTTACCTTTGGTCTTCCTAGCCGAACTAGGCTTTGCCGTTGCCTTTGGCGTTCTACTCGATACGTTAATAGTTCGCACAATTTTAGTTCCGGCCTTGGCATATGACATCGGAGCTAAAATCTGGTGGCCATCGAAACTCACGAATAAATAAATGTCTCTTCGCGTCGGAATTGTTGGCTACGGCCTGGCGGGGCGTTACTTTCATGCACCGTTGCTCAAAGGGAGCGGTTTTGATGTTATTGCAATTCAGACTTCGAACGCACTTCGCGCAGCTCATGCGATTGAAGATTTTCCTCACGTAAAGGTTGTTGCAACGGTTGCCGAGTTAGTGGCGCAAAAACTAGATCTTGTAGTTGTTGCATCTGCGAATTTGTCTCACGCTGAAAATGCATTTGCCGCAATCTCTGCTGGAATTGCCGTCATTATCGATAAGCCGATGGGACGTACATATCAAGAGACTAAATCGATAATCGATGCCGGTAATCGCGCTGGAGTACGAGTTTCAACCTACTTTAACCGTAGGTGGGATAGCGATGCACTGACCATCAAGCGCGTTATTGCCTCGGGTGAGCTAGGAACGATTCACCGAATGGATTCGCGTTTTGAACGTTTTCGCCCCGACTTGAACTCAGTTTCGTGGCGAGAAAATATGACACCGGAAGATGGCGGCGGACTATTACTTGATTTGCAACCACACCTGATTTCAACGGCCATAGATTGGTTTGGTTCGGCCGAACTTGTAACTTCATCGGTTCGCGCATTGCGCGGGGGAGCCGACGATGACAGCGTCTTAGTGTTGCGCCATGAAAGTGGCGTTGTCTCTTATCTTTCAGCAAGTGCGTTAGTTGGAGCACCAGGTCCGCGTATTCGAATTTTGGGAACACAGGGCGCACTTGTAATCAACGATTTAGATCCGCAGGAGGATTTGCTCCGGGCCGGTAAGTATCCAGCAGGTGGGCGATGGGATGTGCCTACTGCATCAAAAGCATTTATTCATAGAGGTGATGACGTGGAAGAAATCGCTGGCGAGAATGGAAATTATGCACTCTTTTACTTAGCGGTTGCGGATGCACTTGAGGGTAAAGGCCCTTGGCCAATTGATAATCGCGATGCGCTACTCGTGGCACAGATTATCGATCAAGCTCGACACAACTCACTTCATGGCTAACACATTTGATTTCGTAGTTGTTGGGGCAGGCCTTGCCGGTTTAAATGCAGCGTTAACTTTGCAGGAAAAATGCGCAGACGTTGCGCTTGTGGAGGCAAGTGATCGAGCTGGTGGACGCGTAGCAACTGATGTCGTAGATGGATTTCTCTGCGACCGAGGTTTTCAACTCATTAACGCTAAATATCCATCGTTAATAGATCTCAACGTTATTAGCGAAATTGATTTCATTGCCGCCCCTAAAGTTATAGAGGTTTCTCTGGGCGATTCACGACATGTAATTGGTGATCCTCGCAAAGCGCCGCTTTCAGCACTAGATAAAGCCACCGGTACGATTCCTGAAAAGTTAGCGTTACTGCGGATCATTCTTCAGCGGTCAAAGAAGAGTCAATCCATTGGCGAAGTTTTGTCTACTCTAGGCACAACGTATGAGCGAGTGCTACGGCCTTTTTTAACTGGCGTTTTTCTTAGTGATCCACATGAGGTCGATGCCACTTATGGAAGAGCTGTTATCCGCTCATTTATCAGCGGTACACCTGGGCTACCACGGTTAGGTGTTGGCAAGCTCCCTAATGCCCTTGCTAAGCGGGTTGCAAACTTGCAACTCAATACGCGCGTTGAGGCGATACATGGAAATCGACTCGAAACCTCAAATGGCGCGATCACCGCTAAGACAATAATTATTGCAACCGATCCAACTACTGCGATTCAGTTACTAGATCTAACCGAACCCACGCCAATGGTTGGGTGCATAACTTGGTATCACCGTGCACAAGTAAATCCCTCAGGTACCGCACGGTTAATCATTGATGGTCAAAGACGCGGTCCGGTAATAAATAGCATTGTTGTCTCCGATATTTCTCCCGACTATGCACCCGCTGGTTCACATTTAGTGTCATCAACTAGCGGTACAAGTGTTAATGAATCCGATGTAAGACGGCATTTAGCGCTTATGTGGGGTGTCGATACTCGAGAGTGGGCGTTAATTGCAAAGTATGAAATCGCCGCCGCACTTCCACTGCACTCAGTTGGAAAAGCTCTCTCTCAACCATTAAAAATAAGTGACAATGTGTTTGTCGCAGGAGATCACCGAAGTGTTCCATCCCAACAAGGCGCGCTTTTTACTGGAAAGTTAGTGGCGGAGTTAGCCTTTAACGAGGGCGTCTAGAGTCTCAGTAATGTGTGGGTAGTTCCACGTAAAACCGGCATCTTGTAAAACTTGGGGGAGCACGCGCTTTGAACCGAGGATTTCATTTGAAAAACCGCCTAAAGCAATCTTGAGTGCAATCGCAGGCGCTGGAAATAATGCTGGGCGGTGCACGGCGCGTGCCAATGCTGAAGTGAACTCTTGATTTGTGACTGGATTAGGCGTTGTTAGGTTAATTGCTCCAGAGATATTTTCTACAAGTGCGAAATCGATAGCACGAACCACATCGTGCAACGTGATCCAAGACCACCATTGCTTCCCGCTTCCAAGTTTTCCACCAAAACCTAAACGAAATAGGGGAAGCATCTTTCCGAGCGCGCCACCAGTTGGATCTAAAACTAATCCGGTGCGAAGTTTTACTGTGCGTACATCCCCGGCTAAATCAGCTGCAGCTTCCCACTCACGACAAACGGCAGCTAGAAAATCATCGCCCACGCGGTCGGTTTCAATGACAGCGCGATTGCCGCTCTCTCCATACCAGCCCATGGCACTTGCCGAAATAAAAACCGCGGGCTTCACGGTGGCAACTGCTTTAGCAATTGTTGTTGTTCCCAATAAGCGAGAGTTAAGAATCTCCGCGCGATATTTTTTACTCCAACGCTTTCCATCGACTGGGGCACCTGCCAAATGAATGACCGCATCGACGCCTTCCAAAGCGCTTAAATCAACATATCCAGTTTGCGGATCCCACGTAACTTCATCGACGGCGATTGGTGCTCTGCGAACTAAGCGTTGAACAGTGTGGCCTTCCGATTTTAAATGTCCAACGAGGGCGGTACCAATTAATCCGGAGGAGCCAGTAATTGCAATACGTTCTGGAACGCGCATCTGATTAAAGACCTAGATCAGATTCAAAAGCTCCACCCTCAAGGCGCTCTTTGAGCGTTACTAAGAAGCGCGCTGCATCGGCGCCATCTACAACACGGTGATCGTAGGAGAGAGCTAAGTAAACCATGGAGCGAATTGCAATTGTTTCGCCACCATCTTCACCACGAACGACCATTGGACGCTTCACGATTGCACCAAGACCCAAAATTGCAACCTGTGGTTGATTAATAATCGGTGTATCAAATAGTGCTCCGCGACTTCCAGTGTTAGTAAGAGTGAAAGTTCCGCCACCAAGTTCATCGGGGGTAACTTTATTATCGCGTGTACGAGCGGCAAGATCTGCAATCTTTCGAGCGATGCCACCCATATTTAAATCACCAGCATTTGAGATTACTGGAACAAGTAAACCTCGTTCAGTGTCTACGGCAATACCTAAGTGCTCAGCACCGTGATACGTAATTTGATCGCCCTCAACCGATGAGTTAAGAACTGGGTGCTGCTTGAGCGCTTCGCATACTGAAACGGCAAAGAAAGGAAGGAATGAGAGCTTGACGCCTTCGCGGGCTTCAAAAGTTGCTTTTGCACGATCACGCAAACGCGCAACTTTAGTAACGTCAACTTCGACGACCGTAGTTAACTGGGCACTTACTTGAAGTGATTCAACCATGCGCGCTGCAATAACTTTACGTAGACGCGACATCGTCACAGTCGTTCCGCGAAGTGGCGATACCGCAACTGGTGAAGTCGTACGTGGAGCAGATGGAGCAGCTGCAACAACTTGAGCTGCAATTACTGGAGCTACTGGCTTCGATAGAGCCTCTACATCTTCACGGCGAATACGACCGCCAACGCCAGTTCCCTTTACAAGGGAGAGATTGACTCCAAGATCATTGGCAAGTTTGCGAACTAGGGGAGTGACGTAAGCATCCATAGGCTGTGCGATTGGGGCAGTCGGAACTGGGATTGGTGCGGCAACTACTACTGGAGCAACAACTAGTACTGGCGAAGCAGGAACTGGGATTGGCGCAGTGACGATCGGTGCAGATGCACCTGCGCTTGCGCCAATTAAAGCTAGACGTGCACCGACGGCAACTGTTGTATCGATAGGAACATCGATTGCTAATAAGACTCCCGCAACGGGAGATGGAATCTCAGTATCAACTTTATCCGTTGAGACTTCTAGGAGTGCTTCATCGACGGCAACCGAATCGCCAACGTTTTTCAACCAACGCGTGACGGTACCTTCACTGACACTTTCACCAAGGGCCGGCATAGTAATAACGGTTCCGGCTGCGACCACTGCGACTGTTGGCACAACTTGGGCTGGAACCTCGGACGCAGCAAGCTTTGCCACTGGCTCGGACACAGCAGGCTTTGCTATTGGCTCGGACACTACAGGAGCAGGGGTTGCTGCAACTGGTTGGGACGCACCGTCTGCAATTACTGCAAGTTCTGCACCGACTGCAACGGTTTGATCTATTTGAACAACAATTTTAGTGAGCGTTCCAGATACTGGAGAAGGAATCTCGGTATCTACTTTGTCCGTTGATACTTCAAGAAGTGGTTCATCGACATTGACGTGATCGCCTTCGGCTTTGAGCCAACGCGTAACAGTTCCTTCAGTCACGCTCTCACCAAGAGCGGGCATCGTTAATGAAAATGTCATATCTATATTCTCCTTGATTATCCGTGTGCGTGAAGCGGTTTGCCTGCAAGTGCCATGTGCGCTTCACCCATTGCCTCTGACAGCGTTGGGTGGGCGTGAATCAAAGATGCAACGTCAACTGCACGTGCCTCCCAGTTAAAGATTAACTCCGCTTCGGCGAGTAGTTCGCCTACGCGCGCACCGACCATGTGAACTCCAAGAATCGGACCATCTTTTTCTGCAATTAATTTAATCGATCCAGCAGTATTGAGAATCTGAGCTTTGCCATTTCCAGCTAAGTCATAACTTAATTCGATCACGTCATGGCCGCGTTTTTTAGCCTCTGCCGTTGTTAAACCGACCGAGGCAACCTCAGGATCAGAGTATGTAACCCGTGGGATTCCATCGTAATTAATCGGACGGGGATTTAAGCCAGCAATCTCTTCGGCGACTAACATGCCTTCAGCAAAACCAACGTGGGCAAGCTGCAAAGTAGGAATCAAATCTCCTACTGCCCAAATTCCAGGAACGTTTGTTCGGCATTTATTATCGACGAGTACATAACCGCGATCCATCGAGATGCCAGCCTCTTCATAGCCAAGGTTGGCTGAAACCGGTCCACGTCCAACAGAGACCATAAGAATTTCAGCGGTAAAGCTCTTTCCATCTTCCAAAGTGACGGTTACGCCGTCATTGTTTTTAGAGACAGACTTGAAGAAAGTGCCGAGTTCAAAGTTGATTCCACGCTTTCTAAATGCGCGCTCTAGCTGCTTACTGGAGGACTCATCTTCCAGGGCAATTAAATGTGGCAGGCCCTCGATGATCGTGACTTCGGCGCCAAATGATTTCCAGACTGATGCAAATTCACAGCCAATAACTCCGCCACCTAAAACAATGACGCTCTTTGGAACGTAATCTAATTTTGTGCCGTGGTCAGATGTAATAATTTGCTTGCCATCAATTTCAAGGCCGGGCAAAGTTTTTGCATATGAACCAGTAGCTAGAACAATATTTTTCCCGACGTATCGCTCACCGTTAACTTCAACGGTATTTTTTGCAACTAATTTTCCATGACCCTCAACATATGTAATGGCACGGGATTTAACTAAGCCTTGTAAACCTTTATGCAGGCGGGAGACGACACCATCCTTATAGGAGTTCACACCAACCATATCGATTCCATCGAAAGTTGATTTGACGCCAAAACGTGCGCCTTCACGCGCACCGTCGGCGATCTCGGCGGCGTGCAAGAGGGCTTTAGTCGGGATACATCCTTTATGGAGACACGTACCGCCTACTTTGTCCGCCTCAATGAGTGCGACGCTCTTTCCCAGCTGAGCGCTTCGAAGTGCGCAGGCATACCCGCCGCTACCTCCACCAACGATGACTAGATCAAACTCTGGCACCCGTTAAACCTCATTCTTTCTAAGCAATAATCTGCAGGGCTCTATCTTGCCGTACTGAGCGCGAAATCGCCCAATGCCGCTTTTTAGGCGCCTTCTATCAAGGTAATAAGAGAGCGAAGGGCTATTCCCGTTCCTCCAACTGGAGTGTACCCATGGGCTTTACCCGTATTAAAAGCGGGCCCAGCGATATCTAGGTGTAGCCATGGAAGTTCTGGATTAATAAACTCTCGCAAGAAAAGCCCGGCAACTAACATGCCACCATTCTTATCTCCTCTATTGGCCATATCGGCAACGGGAGAGTCAAGAGATGCACGAAGCTCCTGCGGAAGAGGCATTGGCCAGAATTGCTCGCCACTTTTAGCACTTGCCGCTAAAAAGCTTTCACGGAAATCTTCATTGTTGGTCATGACCGCACTTATTCGTGTACCGAGTGCAATTACCTGGGCGCCAGTTAATGTGGCAACATCGATAATTCCATCGAGTTTGAACTTGCCGGCTTGGGCCTTCACTAATCCATCGGCTAGAACTAATCGCCCCTCAGCATCAGGATTTAGAACCTCAATCGTTTTTCCGCCGTAGATAGTAATGATGTCACTCGGACGAGTGGCCGTATCACTTGGCATGTTCTCAGCCAACGGCGCCCATGCCTCAATTGCGATCGGCAATTTCATTTCGGCAATGGCTAGTGTTGCAGCACATACTGCAGCGGCCCCGCTCATATCTGATTTCATCGCCTCCATACCAAGGCCGGGTTTGAGATTTAAACCACCAGTGTCGAAAGTGATGCCTTTGCCAACAAGAGCGAAACGTTTTTTAGCAACACCTTTAGGCGTATAAGAAATATGTAATAGGCGGGGAGGGTTCGCCGAACCTTGACCAACTCCAATTATTCCACCGAAGCCTTGGCTCTTGAGTTGCTTTTCATCCAGAATAGAGATTTTCAAACCAGCTTGTGCACCCCCTGCTGTTTTAAAGGCTGCAGATAATTTCTTAGTGAAGCTCTCTGGAGTTAAGTGGGAGGGAGGGGTATTAATTAAATCGCGAACTAGAAATGTGTAATCAGCAATTATTTTTGCACGAGCAATTCTCGCTTTAGCTGCGGCATCGGAGGCGAGGTCACTAAAGACAGTAATTGTTTTCAACGGTGCTTTGTGCTCGTCCTTTGAAATCGCTCGGAACTCGCTAAAAACATATGCACCAAGGGCTGCGCCTTCGGCAACTGCGCCAACGTTTTCAAGGCTGCCAGTTGGAAGGGCAAAAGTTGCACTGCTTGTTCCGGCTAGCGATCGCGATGCCGCACCAGCTGCTCGACGCAAAACCTCATGAGAGTAGTCGCTATTTTTTTTACCGAGCCCCGTGAAGACCATAAGTCGAACTGCGCTCCCAGGCATCTTGACTACTTCATCGGCAGCACCCGTTGCGCCCATATCAACGAGCGATGCCAGAATTGCTTTGGAGTCCAAGGCTAAATCGCCCGATTCGATTGCGATTCCACCTTTTGTATTCGTCATCGCCAAACCTAAAACTAGAACCTCATCTTTAAGGACGCCATTGGAGATTTTAAGTGTGCTCATGGGACCAGCGTATTGGATGTCTTGGTAGGTTTGCACAATGAAGACTTCTCCGCTCAATGACAAGCACTTAGCCCGTAATGCAAAGATGGCCGATTTTGGTGGCTGGTTAATGCCCATTGAGTACCCGGGCGGTGGCGTCCTCGCCGAACATACGGCTGTGCGCGAGCGAGTAGGAATTTTTGATGTCTCTCACCTTGGTAAAGCTTCTGTTGTTGGCGCAGGCGCGCTGGATTTCCTCAACACCATGTTTACTAATGATCTCAATCGAATAGAAGATGGTTCAGCTCAATACACATTGCTCTGCACTCCCGAAGGCGGAGTAATAGATGATCTGATCGCATATCGAAATTCGTCAGATAATATTTTCTTAGTCCCGAATGCATCCAATACCAGTGATGTCGTAGCGGTTTTACAATCACACACTCCTGCCAACATCGTTATCACCAATTTGCACAATGAATTTGCAGTTCTGGCCGTTCAAGGCCCGTTGGCGCCACAGGTAATGCAGTCACTGGGTATTAATACTGAAATTGATTACATGGCTTTTTCACATGTCGTAATCGCAGGTGCCGAAGTAATTCTCTGTCGCACTGGATACACGGGCGAACTCGGTTATGAACTCTTGCCTAAAGTCGCCGACGCCTCGCGCGTGTGGGACGCACTCGTTGCTGCAATGGAACCACTTGGTGGCTTAGTCTGCGGCTTAGGTGCTCGCGATACTCTGCGCACTGAAATGGGTTACCCATTGCATGGCCACGAACTCTCCCTCGATATTACGCCCGTACAAGCAAGTGCATCTTGGGCCATCGGTTGGGATAAACCTGGATTTATTGGTAGTGAGGTATTGCGCGCCGAAAAAGCCAATAAACCTGCACGTCGTAGCGTTGCAATTAAATCCCTTGACCGTGGAATCCCACGCGGGCACATGGAAGTAAAGAATGCAGCGGGTGAGATTTTAGGTGAAGTTACGAGCGGTACTTTTTCACCAACATTGAAAGTCGGTATTGGTTTAGCTCTGCTTAACTCGTCAGTGAAGGTTGGCGATCAGTTGACTATTGATGTTCGGGGGCGCGATAGTTTGTGTGAAGTAGTTAAGCTGCCGTTTGTTCCTTCTCACGTTCGATAAATTCAATCGGCGTCAGAAATGCGGCCCGAACATAAGCCCGTCGCAGTGCATGTAGAACTGGGCTACCGGCAAAAAGAATTAATCCTGCGGTAAACAATGCGCGTGGAATGTCCCAAGCCATCGCACTAAGAAAATGAAAAGTAAAAAAGTGCGCGATATTTTCATGCAGTGGTGCGGCCGGAGAATAAGAGAGTTGGGTCTGTCCACCCAGAGCCCAAGGCCAGAACTGCAGATCCATTAAAATTCCAAATATCTCGGCGGAAATAACGCCGAAGAGTGCAAGTAAAGCAATCTCGCCTTTACCGCGCAATGTTGTTCGCCCGGGGAGCAGACCTGCAAGTAGACCAATCCATGCCGCAGCAAAAACTTGGTAACCCAACCAAGGGCCGAGGCCACCAGTGAGAAGCGCCGATACAAAGACCGAAATCATTCCAAGTAGAAAACCAAATGATGGACCAAATACCCGGGAACATAAAATAAGTAGAAACCACATAGGTTCAATGCCAACGGCCCCAGCCCCTAGTGGGCGAAGTGCGGCAATTAATGCGGCAAGAACACCAAGTAGAGCGATTGACTTTGCATCGAGTGCGGAGTTTGAAATCTCGATGGCAGTGAGTAAAAAAGCTAATGCAACGGCGACCATAAAAAATACTTGAAGGTGCGGGAGTTTGCTACCTGTAAATAAAAATGGCCACAAGAAACCGGCAATGCTAGCTATAGATGTCAGGGTTAAAACAAAGGCGTTGCGCTTAGAAAACTTGACTACATCGGCCGTGAGAATCATGAGGACTTTTCCTCAAGGACGGTAACAACATCGCTAACTGTCAACCAAGGTTGCGGCGCCATAATTTTAGCTACTTGCGGCGCAAAGGCAGGGGATGAGAGAAGTACATCGATTGTCGGACCGTCAGCGACGATATCTCCGTCGGCGATAAAGATGACGCGCGTTGCAAGTTCGGCGACAAGTTCGACATCATGTGTAGCAAGTACTACCGCTCGATTAAAGACAGTAGCGAACTCCAGGAGAATTCGAGTGAGAGATTTCTTAGCTTCATAATCCAAGCCGCGCGTTGGTTCATCAAGAATTAGAACCTTCGGATTAGCCGACAGGACGACGCTTAAAGCTAAACCTAGACGCTGACCCTCAGATAGATCACGCGGATGGGTATGCAAGGAGATTCCTGGAACCAATTCATTAAGCAGAGAATAGGTTGTTCCGCCAACGACTTGGTTATCTTTATCGGCTTGGTCGCACTCTTTTTCAACACTCTGGGAATAGAGCAAGTCACTTGGCTCTTGTGGAATGTAACCAATCGTTTCTCGCCGTAACTTGCTGTGTAAATCTTGTGTAACGAGTGAATGGACGGTCACCGATCCGCTCTGTGCATCGTTAACGCCTGCAATCGATTTTAGAAGCGAGGTTTTCCCCGCACCATTTCGACCCATGATTGCGAGGACTTCATTATCAAAAACGGTGGTGGTTATTGAGTTCAGGGCTAACTTTGTGCCGTAAGCAACGCTTAATTTGGAAACCTCAATTACCGCTCTGGTGGTTACGGGGGTAAGAAGTGTTTCGGTAAGAGGCGTTGATTCGCGTAAGTTCGCAGTCTTTCGTCGCATATCGCGCACCGATAGGCCTACTTCCTCCAACCCTAAAGCTCTAGCTAAATGAACGATAGGGGGAGCGATACTTGAGGTTTTCATGATCGCTTCAGGAGTTCCAATAGAGCTCGTTCCATCGCCATTGATATAGAGAATTCGATCGGCGAAACCAATGACGCGCTCTAATTTATGTTCGGCAATAACTATCGTAAGACTTAAATCGTGAACTAAGCGGTGCAGAATCGACAAGACCTCTTCGGCGGCAATTGGATCTAAGGCACTCGTTGGTTCATCTAGAACTAAAACTTTGGGATGCATAACAAGGGCGCTGGCAATTGCAACGCGCTGTTGTTCGCCTCCGCTTAAAGTTGCAATAGTGCGCGATCGAAGCGGCGCAAGTGACATTACATCCAACGTCTCCTCTACGCGTTTGCGCATGGTCTCATTAGGAAGATTCAACGCCTCCATAGCAAAGGCGAGTTCTTCTTCAACAGTATCTGCAACGAAACCGTTAGCGGGATTTTGTCCAACGATTCCAATTAAGTGGGCTAACCCGCCCGGTTTAACTTCGCGCGTAGATAATCCATTGACACTGATGTTTCCAGCCAAAATGCCACCAGTATGGTGGGGGACGAGACCGTTAATTAATCGTAGAAGTGATGATTTACCCGAACCCGTTGGCCCGATAACTAAAACTAATTCGCCTTCGCCAATTTCAAGGTTGAGATCTTCAATAACGGTAGTTGTGGAGTTGGGATAGATGAGTGAGACATTCGAAAACTTAATCACGATAGCCCCATAACTACTAAGCCGGAAAGGACTACTGCGCTGTCGAGAGCTCGCCAATTGATTGGCCGATATCTACTTCTTTTTCGACTCACTCCGTAACCGCGTGCATCCATGGCCGCGGCTAAATCCAAAGACCTAGCCAGCGCCTCTTCAAGTAGTGGAATTGCTACACGTCGATAAGAGGCAAGGCCCTTCGTATTTTGTCCCCGCAGACGCTGTGCCTGCCTAATTCGGGCCACACTTGTAACTAGCTGTGGAACAACAGATGTGGCGATAACGACGGACACACCAAACTCATACATATAGATGGGCAGAACTCGCAATAAACGATGAGGGCTAGTGAGAGATGCTGCTGCGCCAAAGATGATGATGATCGCACAGATAATGACACCTTCGGAAAGCGCTGACATCAACCGCTCCGAAGTGACTGCGCCACCAATTCGAATTCCTGACATCCACGATGGGAGTGGAATTCGTGGCAACGAAAAGATTGTCGTTCCAGGTATCGGCACACCTATTGTTATGCCGATCATGGTTCTAATAATTAGAATGAAAACTGCCACTTTGATCGTCCACACGAAGGTTTTACCCCATGGCGCATTCTCGCGTTGAGTGAAGACAACTAATCCCGCAAAACCCACTGACGCGATAGCAAAGACTGGTGTATTTACACGCACGATTGAAATCGCAATTGCAAATGACCAGAGCCACCACGTCAGCGGGTGAAGCGGAATTCGTTTCATAGGGGCAGTGTTATTTCTTAACCACTAGTGCTGCAGGAGTTGGAATTTCAACGCCACATTCTTTGACCGGAAAGCCGCTGAGTCCGCAGATGAGCCCAGATTTTGCGGCACGAATTTTCACAACTTGTCCGAGCACGTCAATGCCCTGCGATGTTTTAGCTGTGCGAACACAGGTAGTAATAGTCTTAGCGACCTTCTCGCCTTTAGGTGCCCAAACTGGCGAACCAAATTCGATAACGAGGCCAATACGTTTAGTGTCAGCGTCAGCCTTTGTGCCGCCGCAGATCGCAGCGAAATTCGGTTTAGCTTTTGGAGCTTGCGATGGAACATCGTCGCTACTAAATACAAATGACCAACCTTCAACGGCGCCGTCGGCAACGTCTACGGTAGGTCCAGTCATTGCAGCAGTCCAGGTGTTGTGACCTGGGGCGGCTTGGAAGTAGCCCCAGTAACGCCAACCTTTAGTTGCAGCATCAGATGATGGAATGAGAACCGCAGATGTAGTCAGAATCATCAGGGTTATTAAGAGCGTTTTAAATTTCATTTCAGTGAAGCCTCTCGAATATAAAAGAGTCCCACAGGGGTAGCACCGAATACGAAGTGTAAGAAAACCACTTATATCTAGGACCACACCCCGCAAACCTCGGCGGGTGTTTGTCTCGAACTGATTTGGCCATTAGGTAATCCGACTTAGGGTCTTTAAAAGAGCCCTTTACGGTTGCGGGTCAGCGTCGGAATTGCACCGAACTTCCCCTAATGCCGAACCTATTAAGTTGTAGGCGAACCAAACCACATAGGTCTCGAGTTGGCAACTAAGCGCGCAGGACTTAGAGTTTTGGCATGGAATATCGTCGTCTTGGCAGTACTGGCATGTATGTCTCTGAAATCTCATATGGCAACTGGATTACTCACGGCTCTCAAGTCGAAGCCGAAGCGGCGATCAAATGCGTTAAAGCCGCACTCAATGAAGGAATTACCACTTTTGATACCGCCGATGTGTACGCCGGTACTCGCGCTGAAGTTGTTTTAGGTAAAGCACTCAAAGGCGTTCGTCGCGAATCCTATGAACTTTTTACTAAGGTGTATTGGCCAACGGGCACTGGTAAAAACGACCGCGGTTTATCGCGCAAACATATTATTGAATCATGCAACGCATCTCTTAAGCGTTTGAAGACGGATCACATCGATCTGTATCAGATGCACCGCTTTGATTTTGAGACGCCGCTTGAGGAATCGCTCAGTGCATTTGATGATTTAATTCGAGCTGGAAAAGTTCACTACATCGGATTCTCTGAATGGACTGCCCCTCAAATCTCTGAAGCCTTGAAGATTCAAGATGTCCGTGGGTATGACCGATTTGTTTCTAGCCAACCCCAGTACTCAGCACTTTGGCGCGTTATCGAGGCAGAGGTTGTTCCGCTCTCAATTAAAGAGGGGATTGGCCAGATTGTCTGGTCGCCAATGGCCCAAGGAGTTCTAACTGGAAAGTATCTTCCAGGTAAAAAAGCTCCAGCGGGTTCGCGCGCAACCGATAAGAATGGCGGCGGCGGAATGATTTCTGGATGGCTGCGTGATGAGGTTTTAACTGCAGTACAAGAATTAAAGCCGATCGCACAAGAAGTTGGCCTGTCGATGTCACAGTTAGCAATTGCATGGGTCCTGCAGAATCCAAATGTCTCATCGGCCATCATGGGTGCAACAAAGCCATCTCAGGTTAAGGAAAACGTTAAAGCCGCTGGAGTGAAGTTAGATGCCTCAACCATGAAGGCAATTGATAAAGCTCTTGGGAAATTACCTGAAAAAGATCCAGCTAAAAATATTTCGCCGAACCCTCGCGCTTAGTTAGTTTTATCGCCAACTTTGGTCTGAGGGTGTGGTGCACGCAAGCGGCGCATTTGCGTAGAGCGCAGCCAGGCATACATTCCTAAGCCCTTAGTAGCCGTACCCGGAAACTTCTCTGCAACTACCTTGCGAATTTTGCGACTCAAGAAGATTCCATCAATAACTGCAATAAGCAGTACGGCGTACATGAGGGCTATGGCCGTTAATTGAACTGTTTTAACTGGGATTAGCGTTAAGACTAAGACAATAAAAATAATCGGAAGAAAATATTCGCCAATTGAGCGACGTGAATCTACATAGTTGCGCACAAATCGACGGGCAGGTCCTCTGTCGCGGGCGGGGAGCGCGTTTTCATCTCCACGCAAATATGCAGTGCGAGATGCCATGCGGTCTTGGCGGCCGGCTAATTTAGCTGCGCGCTTTTGATCCTTCGTCACGACTGGGGCAAGGGAGGAGGTAATACGTTTTGCCTCTGAGTCTTTGCGCTTAGGAGTTGGGCGGCCCTTACCTTCAGATTCTGTAGTCATGGCGCTAACTATATAAGTTTTGGGCCCTGTTGCGGTGGCCCGAGGCGGGGAGTGCGGGTAGGATTGGGCCATCTAGTACGAGGAGAGCGTTAAATGACTACAGAGGCACAAGCAGTTTCATTAACTACGTCAATCAAGTTGACCGACGTTGCAGCGGTAAAAGTCGCTGCCCTGTTAGCTCAAGAGGGCCGCGATGACTTAATGCTTCGCGTTGCCGTCCAGCCTGGAGGCTGTTCTGGACTTCGCTACCAACTTTATTTCGATGACCGCAACCAAGATGGAGATGTTGTCCACGAGTTCGGTACTGTCAAAGTCATCATCGACAAGATGAGTGATCCATATTTGATGGGTGCATCAATCGACTTCGTAGACACAATTGAAAAGCAAGGGTTCACAATTGATAATCCCAATGCAGGCGGATCATGTGCCTGCGGCGATTCATTTAACTAACATTTACCCTTCAGCACTCTAAGATCGCTACATGAAAATAGGTGTAGCGGGCTCGGTTGGTCTTGATCATTTAATGACCTTCAGCGGAAAATTTACTGACTCTTTAGTTGCGGGCTCATTAGAAAAAGTTTCGCTCTCTTTTCTTGTCGATAGTTTGGATGTTCGCCGCGGTGGTTGTGCAGCCAACATTGCTTTCGGCATGGGAGTCCTTGGCTTAAATCCTGTATTGATTGCAGCGGTTGGAAAAGATTGGCCAGACTATGAAGCTTGGCTTGCTCGCCATGGCGTAGATACTTCGCACGCACTTGTTTCAGAAACTCTTCATACCGCACACTTTATGGTTACAACCGATGATGACTTAAATCAGATTGCTTCATTTTTCCCGGGCGCAATGAGTGAGGCTAGAAATATTGAGCTAGGGCCAATCATGGATAAGGCTGGTCGATTCGACATGGTCGTTATCTCTCCCGATGATCCTGAGGCGATGTTGCGCCACTCCGAAGTCTGTCGCGACCTAGGGATTGCCTTTGCCGCAGACCCTTCCCAACAGATGGCACGAATGAGCGGGGAAGAGATCAAGCTCCTCATCGATGGTGCGACGTACCTATTTATGAATGAATATGAGCTTGCGCTGGCCATGCAAAAAACAGGCTGGAGCGATGCGGAAATTTTAGAGAGGGTAAAGGTCCGCGTCATCACCCTTGGCTCCCATGGGGCTAAAGTTGAAACGGCCGGAGGCGAGTTCGTTCAGGTCGGATGCCCTAAGGAGAATTCCAAGACCGATCCAACTGGAGTTGGTGACTCATTTAGATCTGGCTTCATCGCCGGTCTTGCATGGGGTCTAAGCCATGAGCGATGCGCCCAGCTTGGCGCCATGATTGCAACCTATGTCATTGAAACAATGGGAACCCAGGAGTATCGATTTACTGGCGCCGAGTTCGTTTCTCGATTTGCTCTGGCCTATGGAGATGAAGCTGCCAAAGAGATTGCCGAGAAGATCAAGGCCTAACGTGAGATGACGGCCACAGTCGTGGCCGCTTTTTAATACGGGAATAAAGCTCCTTGCCCTATATCCTTTACCCCATGTCGCCAGAGAAAACTAAGGGTCTACGCGCCCTGGCCTTAATTATCCCCGCTCTATTGTTAACGGGCTGTTCAAAAGTCTCAGAGCTTGGCTTTCCGCAGGGAACCTCCAGTGTTAACGATCAATCTCTGTCATTGTGGCAAGGGGCTTGGATCGCCGCAGGTGTTGTTGGCGTAATAACTCTCATACTTCTTTTATGGCCAGCAGTATTTCATCGGCCAAAAGTTGGGGGACCAGAGTTTCCAAAGCAGACTCAGTATCACGTTCCCATTGAAATTGTTTACACAATTATCCCGTTCCTAATTGTTGCAGTAATGTTTTTCTACACCGCTAAAAAAGAGAGTGTAATAACTCAAAAAACTACGACCGCAATGCATGAAATTTCTGTAGTTGGAATGCAATGGTCGTGGCAGTTTGCATATCCTGAAGCTGGAGCGCAGGCAGTAGTCACTGGAACACCATCACAACCACCTACTTTGGTTGTCCCACAAGGTGAACGTGTTCGTTACACGTTGACATCCCACGACGTAATCCACGGTTTTTGGATTCCAGCTTTCATGATTCAAATTCAGAATCTGCCTGGAGTAACTAACCACCTTGAGTTCACGGCAAATAAAATCGGCGAATATCCAGGTCGTTGCAACATCTTGTGCGGACGTGCGCACTCACAAATGGTGTTTAAAGTAAAAGTCGTATCACCGGCTGATTACAAGGCTTATCTTGAAACGTTAAAGGGGAGCCAAGGATGACAACTTTTGCACAAAGTCCAACGAGTACAGCCCTAGCGCCTTTGCCGGCGAAAAAGGGAAAGAATTTCGTTAAGTGGATTACCTCAACTGACCATAAGACTATTGGCTACCTGTATTTGATGACTTCCTTTGCGTGGTTTCTTATCGCAGGTGTTTTAGCGCTCCTTCTACGTACTGAATTAGCTCGCCCAGGTATGCAGTTCTTGAGTTACGAGCAGTACAACCAAATCTTTACGATGCACGGAACAATCATGCTTCTAATGTTTGCAACACCTTTGTTCGTTGGTTTTGCTAACGTCATCATGCCGCTACAAATCGGCGCTGCAGACGTTGCCTTCCCACGACTTAACATGCTTTCCTACTGGCTGTATTTATTTGGTGGATCGATGGCCTTTGCTGGATTCCTTTCTCCAGGGGGAGCGGCATCCTTTGGTTGGACCGTTTATGTTCCACTTTCCAACGCAACATACTCACCAGGAATCGGTGCTGATCTTTGGTTGATCGGTTTAGCAATCAGCGGTGTTGGAACAATTCTTGGTGGCGTTAACTTCATTACAACTATTTTCACGATGCGAGCACCTGGAATGACGATGTTCCGCATGTCGATTTTCTCGTGGAACGTTCTTCTAACTTCGATCTTAGTTTTGCTCGCTTTCCCACCTCTAGCTGCGGCTTTACTGGGGTTAGAGTCGGATCGAATATATGGAACACATTTATTTGACCCTGCCAACGGTGGCGCCATGCTCTTCCAGCACTTGTTCTGGTTCTTCGGCCACCCCGAAGTTTATATTTTGGCGCTGCCATTTTTTGGAATTGCTACCGAGATTTTGCCAGTCTTTAGTCGTAAACCAATCTTTGGTTATAAGGGTCTGATCGCGGCAACAATTGCAATCTCTGCGCTCTCAGTCTCTGTTTGGGCTCACCATATGTTTGCAACTGGCCAAGTTCTATTGCCATTCTTCTCGTTCATGACTTTTCTGATTGGTGTTCCAACCGGCGTTAAGTTCTTTAACTGGATCGGCACAATGTGGCGCGGCCATGTAACTTTTGAAACTCCGATGCTCTGGGTTATGGGCTTCCTTGTTACTTTCCTTTTCGGTGGTTTGACTGGAATTATTTTGGCCTCACCACCACTTGATTTCGCAGTTTCGGCTAGCTACTTCGTCGTTGCGCACTTCCACTATGTTCTATTTGGAACCGTGGTCTTTGCAATGTTCGGTGGCTTCTATTTCTGGTGGCCAAAGATGACCGGCCGCATGCTCAATGAGCGCTTAGGCAAGATTCACTTCTGGACGCTCTTCATTGGCTTCCACTTAACTTTCTTAATCCAACACTGGCTCGGCATTAAGGGATTCCCGCGGCGTTATGCCGATTACTTAGCAACCGATGGCTTCACCTTTATGAATACCGTCTCAACCGTTGGATCATTCCTACTTGCACTGTCCATGATTCCATTTGCAATCAACGTCTGGATTACGCGTAAATCACCACTCGTTGGTGTCGATGATCCATGGGGTTATGGTGCATCTCTTGAGTGGGCGACATCGTGCCCACCTCCACGCCACAACTTCTTAACAATGCCACGTATCTCAAGTGAGCGACCAGCATTTGATTTGCATCATCCGCACATTAAGACCGAGGAGCACTAACTACTATGAAGGTTAATTGGCAACTCTTCGGCGGGCTATGTGTTTTCTATGTAATTATGTCGGTAATTTATTGGAATGTTGGTGGCGAGCCTGTCGGTATTGGCGGAATGCTCCTTGCTGCATGTTTAGCTGGAATGGTTGCTTTCTATTTATGGTTTACGCAAAAGCGAATCGGTACCGTTCTTCCTGAAGATAGTTTGACTGCAGAGATAGCAGATGGCGCTGGAGAACTCGGTTTCTATAGTCCACACTCATGGTGGCCATTGCCGGTTGCTTTGAGTGCTTGCGCAATGGGTCTGGGTCTTGCAATCGGCTGGTGGCTAACACTTATCGGCTTTGGTGCACTAATAATCTCTGTAATCGGGATGGTTACCGAGTATGAAAAGCCGCTTTCTCACGTCTGAGATCAATGTCTAAAGTTCGTGCAGAGATTCTGGTTCCAGACTTTGCAAATATGGCGGCAGCACGAATAATAATTAACGCACCCGCCTCGGCGATATTCGAAATCTTGGCCAACCCCCGCTCCCATCAGCTATTTGATGGATCTGGCACGATTCAAGCGAACGTAGAAGGACCGGAGCGTCTTTATCTCGGAGCCACTTTTACCATGAAGATGAAGATTCGTATCGGCTATCGAATCAAGAATACAGTCACCGAATTTGAAGAGAGCAAAAGAATCACGTGGCGGCACTTGATGCGCTGGACATGGAGCTACCAACTAGTTGAGATTGGTAATGGCCAGACCGAAGTAACAGAGAGATTTGATGCTCATGAAGTTCCGGCCTTTTCTACGTGGTGGATTGCTCGCACTGGGGCTATGAAGTACAACCCGACAAATATTGCCAAGTCGCTAGTTCGTTTAAAGGCAATGTGCGAAGCATAAGTAAGGCGACCCTTGCGCCATATCTTTTTGTTCTGCTGTGGAGCACGGGTTTTGTTGGGGCAAAGTACGGTCTGCCCTATGCAGATCCCTTTATTTTTCTCGCAGTAAGAATCTTTGTTGCAGCCGGAGTTCTCTTTCTTATCGCCTTGGCACTAAAGCAACCAGTAGCCATTGGGCGCAGCGCAATGGGACGATCGGCCGTTGTAGGTATTTTCCTTCATGCCTGCTATTTAGGTGGCGTGTTTTTCGCAATTTCGCAGGGTTTATCGGCAGGTGTAGCCGCAGTGGTTACGAGTTTGCAGCCAGTGCTTGTCTCGGTTTTAGCGGTGAAGGTTTTGGGGGAGCGCTTAACTAAGAGTCAGTTAGCTGGACTTCTCATCGGCCTCACGGGCGTCATTTTAGTTCTCGGGCCAACGCTAAAGAGGCACATCCCACTCGCAGGCTTAGTAGGAATAGGTATTGCGCTCATGGGTAGCACGACTGCCACGCTGCTTCAAAAGAAAATTGGATCCAATATTCCACTTCTTGCCGGCACGGCCTATCAATACTTAGCAAGTGGAACCGTTTTAGCTTTAGCAGCCTTTATATCCGGGGGAACTTCAATTCAGTGGAGTCCAAAGTTTATTGGCGCATTTATTTGGCTTATCGCAGTCTTATCCGTTGGCGCGATTTTGTTACTCTTATGGCTGCTCAATACTGGTAGCGCAGCTTCGGTTTCATCGTTATTTTATTTAGTGCCACCTGCAACTGCCATTGAGGCATATTTTTTGTTTGGAGAAAAAGTAAACACCCAGGGCTTCCTTGGAATAGGAATTACCGCCCTAGGTGTTTGGCTTGTTATTAGATCCTCGAATTAGTGGTGTTCAATCTCTTTGATCTCATCGGAAGTAACTTTAGGAACGCCAACTGCATGAGCTTTGCTCAAGCGCACACGTAGCTTGTTCTTAAGGCCCCCAGGACGCTTAACGCCACGAGAGTCTGTATCTGGTAATTCAAGTGCTCCAGACTGCTCATGGGAGGTAAGTATGAAGCGCTTTTGTGGTGATATCGGTTCGTGAATTTCTACAAACTCTCCACTTGGCATACGTACGAGGCGACCAGTTTCAGTGCCGTGCAAAACTAGTTCGCGATCGCTGCGTTGCAAGGATAGACATAAACGCTTGGTAATAATGAAAGCTAGTGGTGGCAGCAAGAAAATTGAGATTCTAGAGAACCACATAATTTCATTGATTGAGAGATCGAAGGCGGTGGCAAAGATGTCGTTACCACCGTTGATAAGAGCGACCATGACGAAAGTTACTGACATGACACCAAGGGCAGTACGGTTAGGTACGTTACGGGGACGATCTAGTAGATGGTGTTCGCGCTTATCTCCCGTAATCCAGCTTTCAATAAATGGATACAAGGCCATTCCAGTAAATACGATTCCAGGAACAATAAGTGCTGGAATCAGAATGTTCCAAGAGATCGTATGTCCAAATGCATGTGTTTCTAATGGCGGGGACATTCGAACTAATCCATCGAGCCAACCCATGTACCAATCGGGTTGAGAGCCGGCAGAGATTTGTCCAGGTGTGTACGGTCCGTAAAGCCAAATTGGGTTAATTGATGCCACCGCCGATAGGAAAGCGATTACACCAAAGACGATAAAGAAGAAGCCGCCAGCTTTTGCCATGTAGACCGGCAAGATTGGGTGTCCGACAACGTTCTTCTCAGTTTTTCCAGGTCCAGGGAACTGCGTGTGCTTCTGGTACCAGACCAACATGACGTGGATAGTTATAACGGCTAAGAAGGCACCAGGAATTAAGAGAACGTGCAACGTAAACATTCGCGGGATGAAGCCAGTGCCTGGAAAGGCGCCGCCAAAGAGGAAGAATGAGATGTAAGTGCCAACAACTGGGATTGCTTGAATAATCGCCGAGGTAATTCGAAGTCCAGTTCCTGATAGCAAATCATCTGGAAGTGAGTAACCGAAGAGACCTTCAAGGAAGCCAAGGGTGAGCAGAATAATTCCTAGAATCCAGTTGAACTCACGAGGCTTTCTAAAAGCACCGGTGAAGAAAACGCGGAGCAAGTGAGCCATGATTGCGGCCATAAATATATTCGCTGCCCAGTGGTGAATCTGGCGCATTAATAGCCCACCGCGAACTTCAAATGAGATATCTAAAGTAGATGCGTAGGCCGCTGACATTTTCAGCCCTTTGAGTGGGGCGTAGACACCTTCGTAAATAACATCGCGTTGAGATGGATCAAACCAGAGAGCTAAGAAAGTTCCGGAGAGAAGCAAGATGATGAATGAGTACATGCAAATTTCACCGAGCATGAAGGACCAGTGATCAGGGAAGACTTTATTGAGTGACTTCTTGACCCAACCGGCGGCGCCTAAACGATCATCGACGTAACTAGCGGCGGCGCCTAATCTTTTTTCAGCAGTTGTCATTGTGAGTTACGCTCCCAAAAACTAGGTCCGACAGGTTCACTAAATGCTGCACGAGCAACTAAATAACCTTCGGCATCAATGGTTATGTCTAACTGAGGAAGAGGGCGAGCGGCAGGTCCAAAGATAACTTTGGCACCGCGCGGAACGTCGAAAGTGGATTGATGACATGGACATAAGAGATGTTTGGTCTGTTGCTCGTATAAAGCAACTGCGCATCCCATGTGTGAACAAATCTTTGAGAAAGCAATAATTCCTTCATGCGTCATCGCCAATTTCTTTGGAGTTAATAAGAAATCCTCAGGGCGAAGACGGATAAGCAGAACTGGATCTTTGGCCATGTCACTGAGCAAACGCTCTGCACCTTGGGCAAGTTCTGGAAGCGTCTGGACAACTGCACCGACCTGTAAATCAGAGGCCAGGATTGGGCGATTGCCAGGATCAGTTACCAGGCGCGTGCCAGCTTTCCAACTCGTTGTCTCTAACTGCTTTTTTGGCAGCGGACCTAAATCGCGCAACAGTAAAACTGGAGGAAGGGCAAAAAGCCCCATTGCTCCAGCTAGAGAGCCTTTAATGAGCTTACGTCGGCCAAGCTTTACACCGGCAACGCCACCTTTAACGGTGGCAATTAACTCTGCACGATCCTCATCGGATGAACGGAACTCATGGCGGTGATTAATAACTTCGGTCTCTGGCATAAGAGTTTTGGCCCAGTGAATTGCCGCCAAGCCAAGGAAAAATAGCGACATGGCCATACCTAAACCAAGGCCTAGCTGTTGGGCGTTTTGGTTTCCCATGACTGGGATAAAAATGAATACATCTTTCTTAACAAATACATATGAGTAAATAAGTAGGAGCGAACCAACTCCGGAGAGACCAAAGAGAATTGCAACTTGTTGTTCGGCGCGTTTTTCGGCTCGGGGATTTGTATCCGCTGCGCGCGCAACATGTGCGGGAGTGCCAGGATCTTGCATAGGTTCTATCTCGTTAGACACAGCACTCATCTCGCTTTCGTTGTTAACCAGACTGCAACAGCTATGAGCAGTCCAAGACCTAGAATCCAACCCAACAGACCTTCAGTAACGGGTCCAATTCGACCCATCGTTGCTCCGCCTAGATTTGGTTCGGCTTCTGCCGACTTTATCCACTTGATGAGAGAAAGTTTTTCTGCTGGAGTAATTGTTTTATCGCTGAAAACCGGCATTGATTGTGGGCCAGTTATAAGCGCTTCGTAAATATATTTAGGTTCAACGCCCATCAAAGTTGGAGCATATTTCCCTTGAGTTAATGCACCCCCTTGACCGGCAAAGTTGTGGCACATCGCGCAGTTAGTTCTAAATAGCTCGCCGCCTTGAGCCGTGTTGCCATCGCGCTCATAATTTAAAACCGCATCGGTTGGGATTGCAGGTCCTGGGGCAAGGGAAGATACATAGGCAACTAAAGCTGCAGTCTGTTCAGCGTTGTAAACGGGCCTTTTTCTAGCGGCCTGCGTGCTCATATCGGCCATCGGCATACGTCCAGTGCCTACTTGAAAGTCAACAGAGGCTGCGCCAACGCCGATAAGGGAAGGGGCAATAGAGCCGCCTTCAGCGTTTAAACCATGGCATGAAGAACAACCTTTAAGAAAAATCTGCTTGCCTTCATCGATTGCAGCTGAGCGCGCAAAAGTTGAGGGAGTCTGCTTGATCGATGCACTAGCAACGCTGAAAGTTGTACCAATTCCCAGCAAAGCAACAACTAGAAGTAAAGGTGCTGCAGCTCTGTGGCGGCGGTATTTGGAAAGGCGCTTCACGTTTTTTCTGTACTCCTTATTTAATGAGGTAGATCGCGGAAAACAGTGCGATCCACACTACGTCGACGAAGTGCCAATAGTAAGAAACAACAATTGCCGTTGTTGCTTGCCCGCTGGTAAAGCGACGGGCTTTAGAGACTCGAACAATAACAATTAAGAAAGCAATCAAGCCGCCAGTAACGTGAAGACCGTGAAAGCCAGTTGCAATAAAGAAGACCGAACCGTAGGCCGTAGATGAAAGCGTGAGACCATCATGGACTAATGAGGCATACTCAAAAATTTGTCCGCCAACGAAGAAGGCGCCCATTAAAAATGTAAGTGAGAACCACTCGCGCATTCCCCATTTATTAATCTGGTAGATCGCACCGGTCTTGCGGAACTGAAAACGCTCTGCAGCAAAGACACCAAACTGGCATGTTACTGAGGAGAGAACGAGGACCGTTGTATTGATGGCAGCGAAGGGAACGTTAAGAAGATGGTTTGATTCCAACCAAATCTTTGGGCCTTGAACTCCCCGAGTAGTGAAGTAAATTGCGAACAGAGCCGCAAAGAACATGAGTTCGCTGGAGAGCCACACGATAGTTCCGACTGCTACTGCATTGGGGCGTGTGATTTTATGGTGGCCTGATACGGCTGTGCTTGACATGCCGCGATTATTCCCTAAAACCGAGACGCTGTCCTGCAGCAGGGTGCGATTTAGCCGCTGATTACCCCGTTTTGGGCATGAAACAGGTCACGCCGAAATGAGTGATTTTAGGCTTTGGTTTGACCCGCATTGTGACTTAGAATTGCCGCCATGAGTGCGCAGGTTAGAAAAAATACGATTGTTGTCTACTCCGATGATTCATCGGTCCGCGCAACGATTAGTGCAGCCCTTGGCCGTCAGGTAGCTAGCGATCTGCCCGAACACACCATCGTCGAGTTTGCAACGGGAGCTGCACTTCGTTCTTTTGTTGACGCCCAATCTGCGGTGGATTTATTTATCCTCGACGGTGAATCAGCCCCTGAAGGCGGACTCGGAATCGCACGCCAGCTAAAAGATGAGGTTTTCAACTGCCCTCCCGTTTTAGTAATTACTGGTCGCGTCCAGGATTCATGGCTTGCCGCTTGGTCACTGGCTGAGGCATCTGTCGTTCATCCCATCGATCCATTTACCTTGGCGCAGACCGTTGCCAAACTACTTCGCGACGCATCCCTTTCGCGAACTCTCGCTTAAGCTCTCATTATGGCTGTAGAAACCGCGCCCCCAGGTTGGATGCAAGATTGGTCTGCAACGGGATCGGGAAAAAATGCACGCATAGGCGTTTTATTTGTTCACGGTTTTACTGGCGCCCCACCATCGATGCGACCTTGGGCTGAATTTCTTTTATCAAAGGGCTACACAGTTCGCGTTCCACTTTTACCTGGACACGGAACTAAGCCGCAAGATCTCAACGAAGTGAAGTGGCAAGAGTGGCCAGCGAAAGTTCAGCGCGAGCTGGAAGAGTTATTTAAAAGCTGCGACCAAGTCTTTCTTGCTGGGCTGTCTATGGGCGGTGGAACTTCGCTGTATGTAACCGAAGAAAATAACGATCGGCTCAGTGGATTAATATTAGTAAATCCCATGATTCATGTGCCATTTGTTTCAGCTCCCGTTGGTTATGTGCTCTCACGCTTTCAAAAACTACGCACGAGCGTTGGAAATGACATTAAGCGACCTGGAATTACCGAGCATGGATACGATGCCTTGCCGACACGCGGAATTCATCAGCTTCTCATTATGCTTAAAAAGACTCGCCAGAATCTCTCTAAAGTTACGGTTCCAGTTCAACTCTTTCACAGCGTCGAAGACCATACGTTGCCCGTTTCAAACACTGAAATCATCATGGCAGGTCTGGGTTCGGTCAATAAAACCCGCATTGAGTTAATTAATAGTTATCACGTAGCAACACTTGATTACGATCAAGAGCTCATTTATCAAAACTCACTCACCTTTATTGAAAGCCTTACTAAGTAAAACCTCTACATCGTTGAAGTGATGTGCTCAGGCCGCACGGGTACTCGATTCAGAGCAAGACCAGTTGCAGCTCGAATCGCAGAGACCACTGCAGGTGTACTAGAAATAGTTGGGGCTTCGCCCACACCGCGCAGACCATAGGGCGCATGCTCATCGGCATACTCCAAAATAATCGATCGAACTGGTGGCATGTCTAGCACTGTTGGAATTAAATAGTCGGTAAAAGATGGATTCTTAACTTTTCCATTGACTACTTGGATCTCTTCCAAAATTGCAAGACCTAAACCTTGAGCAGTTCCACCCTCTAGTTGACCCTCAATGGCTTGCGGATTGAGGGCTTTGCCAACATCTTGAACCGTTGCCATCTCAATAACTTTTACTAAACCAGTTTCAATATCGACATCGACGACTGCGCGATGGCCAGCGAAAGCAAACTGGGCATGCGGAAGGCCTTGTCCAGTAATTGGATCGATCGGAGTTGTAGGTCGGTGTCGGTATTCGCGCGTGCAGGTAAAGATTTTCTCGCCAATGAGTTCGGCCAACGTGGAAACGAGTCGACCATCGGCGTCGCGAATTTCGCCATCGACTAGAACGTAAGTGGCACGAAAGTGGAGCAGAAGTGGATGCAGGTGGCCTATTCTTTCCAAGGCATAGAGAAGAACTTCATCGCGAACCGCTTTACAAGCCGTCATGACTGCCCCACCTGTGACATAGGACTGACGCGATGCACTCGTAGATCCTGCACTTCCGACTTGGGTATCACTGACATGGACAACAACGCGTTGAACGCCTAACTCGGTACGCGCGATCTGCCCTTTAAGAGTTACTAAACCTTGGCCAACTTCGGCGGCGGCGGTATGAACTTCGACAACGGGTTCGCCATTAATAATCTGAAGTGAAACTTTAGCTGTTGAATAGTCATCAAAGCCTTCAGAGAATCCAATGTTCTTAATTCCAACGGCATAACCAATTCCGCGTCGAACGCCTTCGCCGTGGGTTGTATTACTGGCTCCGCCTGGAAGTTCGAGTAAGTCGAAGCCATCAGTTGTTTGCGTCAACGGTGGCAACGGCATTGCACGAAGTTTTTCCAGAATCTCAGCAACTGGCGCCGCTGAGTCAACGGGCTGACCCGTTGGCATCAAAGTATTTCGCACCATCGCATTTTTTAAACGCAGCTCGATGGGATCCATCCCAAGAACGGCGGCAATCTTGTCCATCTGCGATTCATAAGCAAAGCCCGTTTGGACCGCACCGAAACCACGCATCGCACCACACGGTGGATTATTTGTATAAGCAACGTAAGCATCAATCGTTGCACTTTCGACAATGTATGGACCAACGGCAAAACATGCAGCGTTAGCGCACACAGCGGGGGAGGAGGATGCATAAGCCCCGCCATCTAGAACGATGTTAGCTTTGACGTAGATGAGCTTGCCCTCTTTAGTAACGCCATGTTCGTAGCGAAGTTTTCCTGGGTGGCGGTGAACGTGACCGAAGAAAGATTCTTCCCGTGAATACACAATCTTTACTGGCTTACCTGTGCGCATTGCAAGGAGTGCGATATGTGCCTGCATCGATAGATCTTCACGCGCACCAAAGGCACCACCAACACCAGCCAAAGTGATGCGCACTTTCTCAGGTGGGATTCCAAGCACGGTTGCTAACTGACCACGATCAACGTGCAACCACTGCGTTGAAATATATAAATCTATTCCGCCATCATCGGCCGGAATTGCAAGACCGGATTCAGGACCAAGCGGGGCTTGATCTTGCATTCCAACTTCGTATTCGCCTTTAACAACGATATCGGCCGTTAAGTTCTGTGGACCAAAAATAATTGGCACGTGGCGAGTGATGTTGCCACCTGAATGTATGACTGGAGCCTTGCCGCTAATTGCAAAATCGGCATCAACGACGGGCTCTAAAATCTCATACTCAACAATGATGGCTTGCGCTGCGCGCTTTGCAGTCTCTGGGTGATCGGCGGCAACGATTGCAATTGCCTCACCGTGAAAGCGGATCGTGTCGAAGGCGAGTACGGGCTGATCGATAATTTCAAGGCCATAGAGTTTTGCCCCAGGAACATCGTCATGCGTTAAGACGGCCGAGACACCATTAATTTTCAACGCTGGTGCAATATTGATTGACTTGATTCGTGCATGTGGGTGTGGAGATCGCAGCGTTGATGCCCACAACATTCCATCGGCCCAGAGATCACTCGAATATGCAAAATCGCCAGTGACTTTGAGGGTTCCATCTGGTCTTGCAACACTCTCGCCTAGGCCCGCACTTACAGGAGCGGCAATATGATCCTGTTGTTTCGTCGGGAGCGTTGAATTACTCATGTCAGCCTGCCTTCTTGGCACTAGTTAATAGTTTCTTACTTGCGCGTGCTGCCGTTTGAGCGATTTCTTCATGTGAGATTGCAGTGATGAGCCCGTTGCGAACACGGAGTTCACCATTAACTATGAGCGCTTTTACTTCAGCTTTTGGTCCTAGAACCAATGCAGCGATCGGATCGACGATATCGATATGGCCGATGTCATCTAACTTCCACAAAACTAAATCGGCCAGCTTGCCAACTTCAATTGTTCCCAACTCTTTTTCACGTCCCAAAACACGTGCGCCTCCACGTGTTGCAAGGGCAAGTGATTGGCGCGCACTCATGGCCGTTGGTCCATCTTTTAACCGCGCCCATAGCGCCGCGGCGCGAACTTCGGTCAGTAATTCGCCGTTCTCATTACTTGCTGCGCCATCAACACCTAGACCAACTGGTGCTCCAGCTGCAACTAAATCTTGTACACGCGCGATGCCTGCGCCTAAGCGCGCATTAGATGATGGACAGTGCGCCGCTCCAGTTCCGGTTTTTCCAAACTTAGCAATTGCCGAATCATCTAAATGAATTGCATGCGCCATCCATACATCTGGACCAAGCCAACCCAAAGATTCAACGTAATCGGTAGGGGAGCAACCGAATTTCTCCTGACAGAAATTCTCTTCATCGATAGTTTCAGCTAAATGAGTATGCAAACGAACATTTTCGCGACGGGCGAGTTGTGCCGCCTCTTTCATTAGATCACCGGTGACGCTGAAAGGCGAACAAGGCGCAACGGCAATTTTGACCATCGCATCGTCGGATGGATCATGAAAGCGGTGAATTGCATCTTCAGTTGCAATCAAAATTTGATCGCGATTTTCTACAACGTTATCCGGTGGCAGACCGCCTTGGGATTGACCTAAATCCATGGATCCGCGCGTTGGATGAAAGCGAATTCCAAGGCCTTGAGCGGCGTCGATTTCAGCGGCTAAACAATCTCCGCCCTCGGCTGGAAAAACATAATGATGATCAGTTGTGTATGTACAGCCCGAGAGCATGAGGGATGCGAGAGCGCCTTGAGCTGCACCGAAAGTTACCTCGGCATCTAAGTGGCCCCAAATTGGATAGAGCGTTACTAACCATTCAAAGAGCGTGGATTCAGTTGCAATTCCGCGCGTTGCCCATTGATATAAATGGTGGTGGGTATTAATAAAACCTGGAGTCAATAGCGACCCAGCGCCATCGATTCGATCAAAGTGCGCGTACTGCTCGGGGATAGGAGTTTGGCCGATCGCAACGATTCGTTTGCCATCGATAGCCACCCAACCATCGCTAATTTCGCGATCGTTAGGGTCAAGGGTTGCAATGTAAGCACCCGTGATGAGAGTTTGACTCACGCCTTGCTCGCACTCTCTGCACGCGCAGCAGCTAAGCGCACAGCATCTAAAATCTTTGCATACCCCGTGCAGCGACAGAGATTGCCGGCGAGGGCTTCGCGTATTTCATTATCAGTTGGATCGGCGTTCTTATCCAATAAATCTACGGTTGCAACAATTAATCCTGGGGTACAAAAACCACATTGAACTGCGCCTGCATCAAGATATGCCTGCTGAACTGGATGGAGTTCGGTTGCTCCAGCTAAACCTTCAACGGTTTTAATTATTGCGCCCTCAACTTGTCCAGCTGCAACTAGACATGCGCAGACAAGAACACCATCAACGTGCACTGAACATGATCCGCACTCGCCCTGTTCGCAAGCGTTCTTTGCTCCAGGCAGACCCATTCGCTCGCGCAATACATAGAGCAGACTTTCACCTGGCCAAATGTCATCAAGGACTTCGGTTTTTCCATTTACGTTACAGGTAAGTCGCATTATATACTCCGCAGTTCGTTAGTTGTTTTCCAGGCCCACTTCAAAGATCTAGCTGAGATAACACCGAGGGTGTGGCGGCGATAGGCCGCAGTGCCGCGGATATCATCGATTGGACGCGCGGCGGCAGCAACTAATGCGCCAAACTCTTTGAGAACTTCTGCCGAAATTGCCGCGCCATGTGCCCAATCCAATTTACTTGCAGCAAAGGCCTCAGCCTCTGGTGCGCGAAGGGGAGTAGGTCCAGCAGAACCAATTCCAGTGCCAACGGTATTGGCCGTTGCATCGATTGCTAAACCAAAGGAACAAACGGCGATAACCATTGCATTTCGTGTGCCAATCTTTGAATACTGCTGACCACCGCGGGCCTTAGGAATCACGATGCTTGTAATAATCTCATCGGGCTTTAACGCACTCTTTTTAGGACCGATAAAAAACTCATGAATATCTATCGAGCGCTTGCCTTGCACACTTGCGACATTAACCGTTGCGCCCGTAGAAAGAAGTGAAGGGTGCGCATCACCGGCAGGGGAGGCCGAACCTAAATTACCACCGACGCCTCCACGATTTCTAATTTGCAAGGAGCCGACAGTCCGAGATGCCATTGCTAAACCTGGAAGAAACTCAGCTAGTTCGGCTTGGATTCGCGAGTATGAAACACCAGCACCTAAGTTGATATTTTCGCCCTCGTGGCTCCACTGACTTAACTCATCTATTGCACTTAAATCCAACAGCACTTCTGGGCGTTTACGATCAAAGTTTAGTTCGACCATAACGTCGGTTCCACCATTGATACATAGCGCCAAAGGATGCGTCGATTTAAGGGTGAGTGCCTCTGAAAGAGTTTTCGGTCTAAAGAAATCCATGTGCTACTCCTTTACCAAGCCGGCCAGATAAAGCCCGCATCTGGAGCATCGTCGCGATTAACAACGGCTTCGATGAGACCATACGGACGATCGGCGGCGATAAAGACTTCACTCGCATTCGATTGGCCAAAAGGCGAGAGATCGACGAGGAAGTGATGTTTATTTGGAAGACTCATACGCACTGAACAGATATCTGGCTGCTCGGTAATCATCGCTTTGCCCATTTCAAAGAGAGTTTGTTGCAGCGAGAGACTGTAATGCTCGGCAAAAGTTGCCAACATTTTCTCCGTTGCTTTGGTGAAACTCTTCGCAAAGTCCTTCTTTGAAAGCACTGCAACATCATGGCTATCGTGGCGCCATTTGGCAGTGACTTGGGTAGCCATAATTCGATCAGTTGCCTCTGGCAAAGTCGTGTAATGATCTTTGATAAATCCCGTGAACTCGCTGTCGCTGGTTTTAAGAATTACTAGATCTTCTACGCCGCTGCTTACAAATGCCTCTTTGCCACCGTCGGCGCTGCGATCCATGACGACGCGAGCAGTTCGAGTAAGACTTGTATTTTTTTGAAATGCACGTGGGTGAGGTTTTCCATCAACCAGGATTCGATCCCAAAGATATTGCTCCAAGCGCACTTCAGCCCGGGTTACATGACTTTGTGTATTCAAGAAGTGTTCGCAGAGCTTTAACCCAAAGGCCTCTGGCTCCATCGCTGGGTACTTTTGCGCAAAAGCAAAGACGGTATTTTTCTGAGTATCGGTCGGCAGGACTTTGGCATTGGATCCAGTTAAATGCGTATCGGCGAAATCGCCACTTAACTGCACCGAGACGTTGAGGTCGAGGATGTGATGCGTGCCCTGCTCACGAGTAATTCTAACTACTCGATTTTCAGCTTTTCCGTAGCGGTTCTCGCCGAGTTCGATTTTCATGGCTAGCTCCCTCTGTAACTGGTAAAACTGAATGGGCTGAGCAGAAGTGGAATATGGTAATTACGGTTAATGTCAGTGACGACGAAATCGACATTGATATTGCTAAAAAAGGTTTCGCGATTATTGGTGGCAAAATATGGGCCGACTTCAAAAGTTAATGTGTGGTTGCCTGGAGTTATTGGCTGGCCATCTAACAAATCACTGACGCGGCCATCGTTATTTGTAACCCCACTAGCAACGAGCTTTCCCCCAACACTATGGGCTACCTTCACTCCCGCGGCAGGCTGACCAGTGGTTGTATCCAGGATATGTGTCGATAGCGTGCTCATGCTTCCTCCAACAATTTATGTATTCGAATTCGATTAATTAATCGCAACTGTTCGCGCGCCTCTTCGATCTCTACGTCAGGGGAGTTATTAATTCGGCGATTGCATTCGGCCAACATTTCGGTGCCGGACTTACCTGTAGCACAAATGAGAAATACATGATCAAATTTTTCTTCATATGCCAAGTTAGCCGCAGCTAAATCCGCTAAAACTTTGGCATTATCGGCAGAAACGCCTGACTGTTCAGCACTGGCCCATGCCGAATGCGCTTTTCGCTCACCGATACGAGGGTGGCCAGAAAAGGCTACTAACAAAGCTTTCGCATTCAAATTGCGCGTTGCTTGATCCGAGGCGCTAAGAAGATTGTCTTCACTAAAATATGGTCGAGTCTTCACGAGGGTGTCGCAATATTGCGACGCGATGGTGCAGCGCGCAAATAACTCGTGCGCCTTTGCACCATCCATCGCATTTATCTCTCCTAGCGAAGGCATCCTCGTAGCCTAGGTTGGCTTCTGGACTCGGTCAACGATGCACCCCTGTTACCTCTCGTTTCCTTCCAAATGGTGGAGTTTGGGCGGTAAAGGCCATAAACGCTGGTTAAAGTGCTGGCCCCAGCCGATTTCAAACTTCTCGTGAGGCAAATGTCTAGCATTTTGCAATGGAATTTAAAACGATTATCGAGCCGTTCAAGATTCACTCTGTAGCAACTATCGCAATGACGACACAGGAGCAGCGAGAGAAACTCATTGCCGAAGCGGGCAATAATCTCTTCTCATTGCACTCAGATGATGTCCTCATAGACCTGCTGACAGATTCTGGCACGGGCGCTATGAGTCGTAATCAATGGGCGGCAATTCAACGCGGTGATGAGTCATATGCTGGTTCTCCCTCGTGGTTTAAATTCAAAGACGCTGTACAAAATCTTTTTCCGTACACACATGTGATTCCAACACATCAAGGCAGAGCTGCCGAAAAAATTCTCTTCACCGCCATCGGTGGCCCCGGCAAAGTTATTCCAAGCAACACGCACTTTGATACAACTCGGGCCAACATCGAATATTCAAAGGCCGAGGCCGTTGATTTAGTTATCGCCGAAGGCCGAGATCCATCCAGCCTTCATCCATTTAAGGGCAATATGGATTTAGTTGCACTTGAAGAGTTCATCATTAAAACAGGAGTTGAAAATATTCCGGTCGTCATGATGACGATTACAAATAACTCTGGGGGAGGACAGCCCGTCTCTCTGGAGAACTTAAAAGCGGTTAGTGAAATGTGTAAAAAGTACAATCTGCCTTTCTTTTTAGATGCCTGCAGATTCGCTGAAAACGCTTGGTTTATTCGCGAACGCGAAGCCGGACAATCAGATCGAAATGTTGTCGATATCATTCGTGAAATTGCATCGTTGGCCGATGGAATGACAATGAGTGCTAAGAAAGATCCGCTTGGAAATATCGGGGGATGGCTTGCACTTAACGATGATGCGTTAGCGGAAAAATGTCGCAACTTACTTATTTTGACCGAAGGATTTCCAACTTACGGTGGTTTAGCCGGTCGTGACTTAGAGGCGCTAGCCGTTGGTTTAACTGAGATCGTTTCCCACGATTATCTAAAATATCGGATTACATCTACGGCATATCTTGGTAATGCTTTAGCAGAACTTGGAATTCCAGTGATGCTTCCCATCGGGGGACATGCGGTGTATCTCGATGCGAAAGCTTTCTTGCCACACATTCCAGCTCTGCAATATCCAGGGCAATCCCTTGCAGTTGAACTATATAAAGTCGGCGGTATTCGAGGCTGCGAGATCGGAACAGTCATGTTTGGACGAAAACCCGACGGAAGTGAAGTTGCAGCCCCGATGGAGCTAGTCCGGCTGGCCATTCCTCGCCGTACCTACACACAAAGTCACATTGATTACGTCATTGAAGTCTGCGCCGAGGTCCATAAAAACGCTTCCAAACTTCGCGGCCTTAAAATCGTAAAAGAGCCTGCATCCCTGCGTCATTTCACGTCAGAATTTGCGCTATTGTAAAAATTATTTATTTACTTTCTCGATTTTAAGAGTACTAACCCTGCAACGCTTTGCGCTCACTGTGTACTGGCAGACACTACATAGTGAGATTTACGTGAGGTTTGATTCATAAGTTTTACTCATGAGTATTCGAGCAAGACTCGAAGGGTTATCGGACCCTGTTTTCTTGAGGCTGCGCAAATTACGAAAAACAAAAAACAATACTCAGCGAACTCGATCCACAATCGCAGGCGCCTGTTGTAGAAGGTCAGACTTTCAAACTTGCATCATCGGCAGGATTAAGTAGAGCTGGAGCTAGCTTCTTAGGTTGGAGTAATGGCACTACAACTTACCTTGCCGGCGGGCAATACAAGGTGGGACCAGCTAACGTAACTCTCACCGCAATTTGGAGCAAGTAGTTCAATACGCTTTTCGTGATTTAGTTAAATTACGACGTTAAGAATTCACAGGCTTGCGCCGCGCTCCAACCATTGGGATACAACGCAAGCAATGCCTCCTCACCGACAAGATCTGAACCAAGCGTGACTAAAGGGTGCTCTTCATAACCGGTAGCACGAACTTGGGGCATTCCAATATTGGCCAGAAGTGCGTTGCATAAGCACTTCTTACTTTTGTTTGCGCCTTCAACGCCGCCTTTAAAAAGAAATGTTTTGTCAGGCTCGCCAGAGCAGCGATAAGCAATCTGATGATTGGGTTTTTCAATAACGCTTCGCAGATAACCGAGATCGCACAGCTTTACACGAGAGCTGAACTCATCACTATCGGATATCGTCTCCTCTAGTTCGGCATATTTAAATGGGAACGATGTGGGGGAGCCATAAGGGTCGGTAACGATATTCAAAGTTTTACTGGCGATCTTCTCAAGAATTTGCGAACGCAGGGCCTGGGTAATTCCAGATTCAAAACTTAAAGCAAATATCGATCCAACTTGTACGCCAACTGCCCCAGCGGCGATCGCCTCTTGTAGTTTTGCGGGCGTTGAATACCCTCCAGCTAACCAAAAGGGGAGACCAGTAGCTTTAACTTTGGCGATATCTGCATCGTCCTTAGGCGAAAACTGGGACTGTCCATCCTGGCCAACGGGAGTATTTCCACGCGGTGGCGCGTTGTGTCCACCGGCCGAAGGACCTTCAACAACAAAGCCATCGGGTCGAACCTCCTCGTCACGGTTTAAATAGGCGGCTAGTGCGTGCGACGAGATAATGGCTAGGAATTGTGGCCGCGTAATTACGGTCGCTGCGCCGCCACTAATGAGAGCAGGGTCAAAGGAAAGGTAATATTTAATTGATGCATTCTCAACATCTATTGAAACCCTACTTTCTTCATGTCGCGATAGTTCACGAATCACGCGGGGGATTTCACTGGGAATTCCAGCTCCCATCAAAACATAATCGACGCCGGCGAGCATGGCACCATAAATAGAGGCCGGTGTTGCCATTTGAACTTTCTCCAGAAAATTAATACCAATCAAGCCATCATGTCCCTGCTTTGCTAACCAGACTTCGACAAAGTTTGCAGCAACCAAAAACTTTGAGGCGAATTCGCCAGGATGTAAATTAAATTTTGGTAACAGCAAATATGGAACGTCGGATTTCTTACCACCTTCGATAAAGAATCTGGACAGCGCCTCAGCGACAAACGCCTGATCTGGGAAGGCTTTCAAAGCTCGCCTAATCGAGCCATCGATATCGCCATCCTGTAGTCGCCTAGCGATAACCGTATCTATTGCCGTGCCTGAGACGACACCGAGGCCTCCGGAACGCGAGACGGCTTGAGCCATCGCCCATGAAGAGACTGCGATGCCCATTCCGCCTTGAATTACTTGTGGCAGAGGTCGAAGAGATGCGTTCACCGAGTAATTCTAAATCCGAGGAAAAACCAACTGACCAGTACGGCGAGAGATGCCACTCATGCGGTTAAAGTTGGGCATGACAAAGCGGCTAACACGTAATGAGAAAATTAAAATCTGGGCCGTTTTCATTGGCATTATCCTCGCGTTTCTCTCCTATGAGATTTTCAACAAAGCAACATACTCATATGAACCGCTCATTATGCGAGGTTGGTTAGATGCGAAGATCCCAATCATCTCTATTTTCGTAATTCCTTACTTAAGCTTTCATCTCCTAGCCGCAGTTGTAGTCCCGTTTTTGTCCTTAAAAATAGGTGGCTATAAGGCCTTTCTTACTAATGGAATCGCCATCATCGCCGGCCAATGCGCACTCGATGTCGCCTATGGTTTCTTCCAAACGCAAGTTCCAAGAACGCCAGTAAGCGGTCATTCACCCTTCGACTGGATTCTGATCCATGTTGTGTACGGCAACGATCAACCCCTCAATGGTTTTCCTTCTAATCATGTGACATGGTCGGTCATTTCGATAATTTCATTGTGGCGCCTTCGACATGTTGCACCCAGAATTTCCTGGTCGCTCATGTTCTGGTTCACCCTGATTTTGCCGGCAACTGTCTTTTTACATCAACATTTTCTTATAGATATTTATGGCGGAATTTTTGTAGCTTTTACCGTTTATTGGAGCGCAATGTTTATAATTGAGAAACCAAAGTTAGGAGTTAATAATGCTTAATCAAGAAAAACTTCTTTTGCACATGGCCTGGGCTAATCAATTCGTTTTGGCCAAGTTAGAAGAGCTGAGCGAGGCCGACTGGCAACTCAAGTTAACAGAGGATGATTGGTCGATACAAGAGTTAACGAATCACATAGTTCTAGCCGCTGGGGGATACGCACAACGCATCTCTGGAGAGTGGGTTTATGAGAACTTAAATCAAGAGATGGTTATCCCGCTTGCCGATTTGCAAAAGTACTGCAGCAAAGCCGATGAAATACTGCGGGTGCAGTCGCACAAACCTGACTCCATTGATACATATATGCGGCAGGGGCTACCAATTGAACGTTCACGATCGACGATTATTTCGCAGTCGATTCACCATGCAACTGAACATCGCGCTCAGATTTCCGATACTTTGAAAGTTCATGGAATCCGCATTCTCGATTTAGACGAGATCGATTTATGGGCTTTTTCAGATATTGCAGGTGAGATTAATTCACCTAATGGCTAATCATCCTGAAGGACCCTGAGGACCCGTTGCACCCGTTGCACCTGTTGCACCCGTTGCACCTGTTGCACCCGTTGCACCCGTTGCACCCGTTGCACCCGTATCGCCCTTGTCTCCCTTGGTGCCGCCAGAGATCGTAGTTTGAATATTGCTGGCATGCACATGATCATTGAAGTAAATGACTAGAGGAAAGGATGCGTCGCCCCCTAATCGCTGAGCATATAATTTAAAGACTATTCGATCTGTTGGGGATAAAAGATAACCTGTTGTATCTGGATAATCCCAACTGAGCAAAACGGGTTGCACTGAGCCAACTACTGGTGACTTACCAGAACGAAGTAGTGTCTCAACACCAGCGCTCGAACGTTTATATAACTCAACTCTTAACTGCACTAAATTGTCGGCATCACCCGTGCTTATCCAAAAGTTACGGCGGGCTACACCTGGTGGCAAAAGGTAGGTGTTGGGATCATTTTTTGGAGTAACAAATGCAGCTACCAAACCATTTGTAGGATCCGGCAGTGGATAAGAAACGGAAAACTCAACGGTATCTGCTGGCGCCGATGTGGCCACCCTATAACCCGAAATGTCGGATGTGGTAGTCGGATCTAAATAGTAAATTTTGCCGGCACTCGTGCCAGAATTTCCGGTTGCTCCTGTGGCTCCTGCAATTGACCAGGCAATAGTTTTCTCGCTATTGGGATCGCACTTGCCTTTTGAGAGAAGTCGAACCACACCGCTCTTGTTGTTCGCACAAGCTATCAGTGCGCCTTGATCCAAAACCAAAGTAAGGGTAGTCGATCTATCAGCAGTTATGAGTTTAACTCCGGGTACCACAACGGCATCATTTGTCGCATTGCCCGTGTAGAGGTTTAAATAGACAATCATCAGCAGAGTAGAAATCGCGCCAACTATGATCAAAACCTTTCGAAGCCGAGAGTTCATCGCGCCTTTCCTCCCTCAGTCATCACGAGTCAACACCGTTATAATCGTCATTTTAACAGTTAGATAAACGTATAAAAGATTAGAGGGCTTCACATTATTGTGAACTAAGAGAAAACTTGCTCGCATTCCATGAGGTAAATGTTGAGCAAAACCCCGTCGTTACGCGTTACTCATCTTTTAAGCATCGCAGGTAATATGCTTCGGCCGTGAGATTAGCCGTGAGCCTTGCGTTAGCGAAGTTAGTGGGTTATCTCTCCAGGAAATTGCTCCATAAATCGGGCGAGACAATTCCAGGCAAAGTTCTTTTAACAATCTACCCACGCGCGCTTACTGTCTTGGCTAAGGGTCGAAAGATAGTTTTAGTCTCTGGCACCAACGGAAAAACTTCGACGACTAAAGCTTTAGCACAAGTTGTTTCCCAGTTGGGCACGACCGTTTCGAACAAAACCGGATCTAATTTAGATCGTGCAAGTGCAACTACTTTAATGTCGCCGTCAGAGTATGCAGTACTAGAAGTCGACGAGTTGTATCTGCCTAAATTGGTGGCCGAAACCCAACCGCGGGTCGTTCTGCTTTTAAATCTCTCTAGAGACCAGCTCCATCGCATGCATGAAGTTAAGAAAGTTGCTGCCCGTTGGAAAGCGGCCGTTGACGCCGCGCCTGAAACCACTTTCGTTGGAGATATCGATGATCCCTTTGTTGCCTACGCTCTATCTGCAGCAGTCAATAGCGTTCGCGTTTCATTCGGCGGTAGCCGCCACGGCGATGGGGCAGTGTGTCCGGCCTGCGGTAAGTATCTGAAATGGGTTGGTTCAAACTACTCATGTTCATGTGGATTAACTAACAAGAATTTAGATCAAGAACGCCGAGCAGGTTCGGCAGCTTTTCGTAACGCCGAATTGGCAAATATCGCTGGTGGAATTCTCGGCGCACCTCCGATTACATTTGAGCCGTCTATTTTAGAGCGAGTGATAGAGCGCAAAGTAACCGGCGTCGATTGTTCGATTCGATTAGTTAAAAATCCAGCCTCTTGGAGTGAGGCGCTCAAAAGCATCAAAGGCGAGAGCGTTGTTCTCATTCTCAATGCCCGACAAGTCGATGGACTAGATACCTCTTGGCTATGGGATGTCTCTTTTGAAGCGCTACGAGGTAAAAATGTAGCTGTATGCGGAGAGCGCGCAATAGATATGGCATACCGCTTACATGTAGCGGGAATAGAGAGTCGGTTGGAAAATGATTTGCCAGGGGCGCTCACACATTTTAACGGTGTGGAATCGGTGGAAGTTCTCGCTGCCTATACCGCGTTTTTTAAGTTGGTCTCATCATGAGCGCAATTCGCATCGTTCGAATTCATAATGAATTGCTCGGCACCTATGGCGATCAAGGCAATGCCGAAGTTTTAGCGTTTCGAGCTAAGTTTCACGGAATTTCTACAACGATTATCGATGTCTCATATGAAGATCAACTGCCGCGAAATGGAAATATATTTTTATTGGGCGGGGCAGAGGATGCTGCCCAACTGCTTTCTTTAGAGGCTCTCAAACGTGAGAAAACTCTTGAGAGCGCGATTGCAGACGGCGCAGTCCTTTTAGCAGTGTGCGCAGGTTTTCAAATTATCGGAAATAGTTTTTGGGCAGATGGACAGAAAGTAGGTGGCCTTTCTCTTCTCGATGTTGAAAGTTCACCTGGAAAGAATCGTTGCGTTGGAGAAGTCAAAGCGAAGTCGATGATTTTGAATCTAGAGTTGAGTGGTTTTGAAAATCACTCTGGGGTCACAACTCTGAACTCTGGCGCCAAGGCATTTGCAAAAGTGAGCTCCGGTCATGGAAATGGTGACGGACGTTTTGATGGGGCGGTAGCGGGAAATGTCTTTGGTACGTATATGCATGGACCAATACTTGCTCGAAACCCACAGTTGGCAGATTTATTACTCACGCGTGCAACCGGCCGGGCTTTTAGCCAGATAAGTGATCCGCTAGCTACCAAATATGCTGGGATTGCTCGAAAATACTAAGAACGCTTATTTGTTTTAAGGGTGAATTGTGAACCACAGCAGTGCCAGTACGCAGATGGACACTAGCGAAATGATAAAGCCATAAACAAAGCGCATACGCGTCGTTGAAGTGAACTCACCCATCAAGCGCTTATCTCTAGATATTCCGTACATGAAAAATAGGAGGGGGAGAAGCAAGACGGCGTTGAGAATCTGAGTGAGGACCAGAACGCGAATGAGTGGAATGCCAGGCAAGAGAATTAATCCGGCGGCCAAGAAAGTCATAACTCCAAAAGTCGAATAAAAAAGCGGCGCTTCTCGCGGTCCATCATCTAAGGCGGCAGGTTGCCCAGTTAAATCTCCCACCGAATATGCAGTCGAGAGTGGCAAAATCGATGCGGCAAGTAAGGCCGCTCCCACCAAGCCAATGGCAAAGAGGGCTTTTGCCATCGTTCCGGCAAGTGGTTCAAGGGCTCTCGCGGCTTGGGCGGCATCGGTGATATTTGTTGCGCCCTCTTTATTTAACGTTGCAGCGCACGTGATGATAACAAAGAAACCGATAATGCCCGTCAGCAAAGACCCAGTCCATACATCGACGCGCAAGAGTTTTAGATCATCGCGCGTTAAACGCTTATCTACAGCGTACGACTGAATAAAGGCCAAACCCCATGGGGCAAGCGTTGTGCCGAGCGTTGCAGTTGCAATGTAAATCGCATCATGAGTAAATGGCATTGAAGGAACAACAACACCGTGTAAGGCTTTGCCCCAATCAGGGTGAGCGACAAAACCTGCGACAACGTAGGAGATAAACACTGCCGATAAAACAAAAAATACTTTCTCAACGTTAGCAAATGAGCCACGTAGAACTAGGAATGAAACAATGAGTGCCGCAGCAGGCACGGTAATAAAACGCGAATAACCAAAGAGTTGTCCGGCAGCTGCAATTCCTGCAAACTCAGCCGCGAGAGTTCCAAAATTAGCGATGATCAGGGCCGAGGCACTTAAAGTTCCAGAGCGGGCGCCGTATTTTTGACGCACCAAACCGATTAATCCTTGACGCGTTACTACACCGATGCGTGCACCTAGATCTTGGAAGATGATCAGCGCGATAGTTGAGATGACGAGCACCCACAACATTTGGTAACCGAATTTGGCTCCCAGTTGTGAGTAAGTGGTGATGCCGGCTGGATCATCATCGGATAAACCTGCAATAACTCCAGGGCCCATAACCGATAGAAGTGCGGCGATGCGTATTTTGCGCGTCGTCGTCACGAAAGTGCACCAGTGCCTTTGGATAATCTATGTGTTTCTTCAGGTTTAAGTGCATCGACCAAGTCATCGGCCAAAATGCGACCAACTGGCTTTCCCTTGTCATCGATGACAACGATTGAGGCTCCGCGGTTATTTGAAAACTCTTCGATGACCTCATCTAAATGCGAATCGATCTGAACCGAAGTTGGATAAGGAGGCCCAACTAAATCCGAAAGGGGAATATTAGGTTTAGCTGCAACGAGTTCAATAATCTGAATGTGATCGATCAACTTCCCTTTGCTATCAACGATTACTACGCCATCTGAAATATCGCGATCTCGATTTTCAACTAACCGTGCAAGGGCTTGGCCAACGGTGTCGTTCTCGCGCGCAATCACCATATGGGTCGTCATAATTCCGCCGGCAATAGTTTCATCAAAGGCGATTAATTGGCGCAGTTGATTTGCAACTTTAATATCCATCGCCTTTAAAATATCTTCGCGGTGTTCATCATCTAAATCACGCAAAACTTCGGCCGACTCATCGGGCTCCATGCGCGACAAAAGCTCTGCGGCTCGTGCCTCTGGCAGACCGCGCAAAAGTCCTTGCAACTCTTCATCTTCCATCTCTTCAAGGGCATCTGCGGCAAGTTCGGGATCTAACATTTCAATGAGCGCAGTCTGCTCGCGGCCAGCTAAATCTTCGATTAAGTCGGCTAAGTCCGCAGCGCGTAGTTGCGAGAGCGCAGTCTTTGAGCCAGAAGTTTTTACTACCCCAGACGTATCGGCAAGGGAGGCGAAAGTCGACCAGTCGAGAACATGCTGTGGCATCGCGCGCCGACCAATTGCGCCTGGGAAAATTCGGCGTAGGAAAGTTACAAATGATGTATCAACGCCTACAACACGAATCTCTTTATCAAGTGGGGCCAAGTAGAGGTCGGAGCAGCGCACAACACGTAACCCATTAACGTCAACGATTTGGTGGTCCAGAACATCACCATCTAGAAGCGAGGCGCCTTCAACGCGCTTGTAATCAGTCAAGTTAATCGTCGTTGATGATAGTTGAATTTCATTGTGACTTAGTTTTGCAATACGAGCGCCATCGATAAAAGATTTACGCAAGCCAACTTTTACAATTAAACCGGACACTGGGGGATAGGCATCGTGTCCATGTTGGATGACAACATCGACTAAACGACCGATTTCGCGGCCTTCTTCGTTTCGAACGGGACAACCAATAAGCCCAGCTAATGAAACTAAAGAGTCACGAATACTTTTACGGGCCAACACCAAATCGCGCCGACCAACTGCGCGCTCAACCGTCTTGACCACACGGGCAATAGGTTTCTTAGTTGGCTTTTCCATGGGGCAATCTTACGTGCATGGCCAGAGCCCAGGTGGGAGGAGGAATTTCGAGCTTTTAGGGAAGCTGCGCGTGCCGCTCTTCTGAAGTTGGCCGTTTAAAGTAATCGGCACCTTGCCACCAGTAGATAGACATCGGAATGACACCGATTGCGACGGTTCCAACACCTACCCATAGCGCCAAGTGACTCAGAGTTGGAATAACTTTGATAAGAACCGCGATGAGAAATAGTCCCGATAGTGCTGGCCATACCCCGACCATAAAGAAGGTTTGGATATTGCGAGTTAAATGCCGGCGATAGAGCACGATGACTGAGATTGAAGCCAAGGCGTAATAGAAGCAAATTTGAATTCCGATTGCGGCCACTCCAGCTTGGGCAATGTCATTGACTGACTTAATGAACTGTGATCCGATGAAGAAAAGAAGCACGAAAACCGTAGTAAATATCGTTGCATTCCAGGGAGTTTGGAACTTCTTGTGGACATTTCCAAAGGATGAAGGCATCGAGTAATCGCGCCCCATTGAAAAGAGCGTGCGTGTTACTTGAATCATTTGCGTCTCAATCGTTGCAACAGTTGATAGTAAGACTGAAACGACAATGAATTTACCGAACCAACCGGGCACAATAACAGCCGCGAAATCACTCAAGATGCTGCCACTTGAAGAGAGCGTTGCATCGCTAAGGACCATATTGATGGCAATGAGGGTAAAGAGAAAGGTGAAGAAGACGAAGAAAATTCCAAATATTCCGCCCTTGCCTGCGTTTGTATCGCCCTCTTTAGTCTCCTCATTCAGATTTGCCGTTACGTCCCAACCCCAATAGAAGAAGGCGCCAGAGACCGCGCCGATTAGGATTGCGCTAAGGCCAGTTGCTACAACATACTTTGGATCAAAACTGCTGGCAGTACCAACGACATTATCTGGAATTGAGTATGACTTTATTTGGCTAAATGAAAACCAGTTCCAACTAAATTTGTGTGCATGTGGATGATGGAGAAGTGCAAGAACATCGAAAATCCAGAGTAAGCCAAGCTCGGTAACCGTCATGATTACTTGGGCCTTGGCCGTAAATTTAATTCCATAAGCGATGATGGCGACCATAAAGACGAAGATCGCTGCGCCAATTAATGTTGTCCAGTGCACGTTGCTGATGATCTTGTCATTATTTGTAAAGAGGGAGAGCAAACTCGTAGATGCAGGAACTGTCGAGACAAGACCGAAAATTATTGATGCCGTTACTAACGACCAGCCAGCCAGATATCCCAAAATGGGGTGAAGCGCGTTTCTCACCCAGATATAAGTGGCACCTGCATTCTGTCGGACTTTGCCCATGTAGTGAAAGGCAACGACGACACCAAACATCGCAATTCCAGAGTAAAAGAGTTCACCGGGACCAAAGAGTCCGACAGTTACAGCAAGGGTTACGGTGGTGGCAGCAATGGAATATGCCGGGGCAGATCCAGCGATTCCCATGATCGTGGATTCAAATAGCCCCAAAACATTTGAGGCTAATTTTTGATCAGTATTGCTTTGCTTCCCCTGATTACCTTGCCTGCTTGCCATTACTAACCTCCGAGTTGGAGAGGGCATCAATCGATGCGTGGACTTTTAATGGAGATAAGGTAGCAGT
>SERZ01000077.1_pt1 | contig 58457 bp, 46 predicted proteins | sample 3171461 | NCBI WGS metagenome assembly SERZ01 (sample SAMN06051861, study PRJNA518727) | freshwater metagenome | biome: subpolar coniferous forest; feature: holomictic lake; material: water; isolation source: holomictic Lake 227, 6 m depth | place: Canada: near Kenora, Ontario | collected... | reverse complement strand
TGTCGGTCTGCACCAGGCCGCCATCAATCAGGTAGCGCAGGGCGATCGGAAAAGCCAGCGTGGCAACGGCGGCCATCACCAGAAAAACCAGCGCCAGGCCAATGCGGCCGCGGTAGGGCATGAGGAACGGCATCAAGCCCGAGAGAGAGCGCGGCGAGGCTTTGGTGGGCAGTGGGGTGGTCATAGTCATGGTGGCAGTGTAGCCAAAATTTCCAAAAAAGGTTGCCTCACCAAACAAAGCCTTGACATTAATTGCCTAAGCAAATAATAATGCCACCCTATGATTTCAAATCCAAAATCTGACAAAGCCAACCCGGACTGCAACGATGCGGCGTGCGGCGGCATCGAGTTTTACTGCGCCGATGGCTACGTGCCGGAGTCTGGCGTGGGCTATCTGATCAAGCGGGTGCTGATGGCCGTGGGGCAGGAAATTGAGCGCCAGCTCGAACCCAGCGGTCTCACCAACGCCCAATGGGTGCCTCTCTTCAAACTGCACATCGGCAAGACCGCCACCGTGGCTGAACTGGCGCGTGGATGCCATATGGACGCCGGTGCCATGACCCGATTACTCGACCGACTCGAAACCAAGGGCCTGTGCCGTCGCGTGCGATCACTGGATGATCGTCGTGTGGTCAACATTGAGTTGACCGACGCTGGCGTTGAAGCCGCCAAGGGGATCCCGGCGGTGCTGTGTCGGGTTCAAAACGCGCACTTGGCCGGTTTTTCGGAAGCAGAGTTTGAAACCCTGAAGGGGTTTTTAAACCGAATTCTCGATAACGCCCACACCCAATCCCAAACCCCGTTAAATCCAGGAGGCCCGCATGAGGCTTGAACTTCAGAGTCGGGGCCGTCGCTTGCGCTTGACCCAATCCGCCGTACTCATCGCGGTCATCACCGGCTTGTCGGCCTGCGCCAACCTGTCCGGCATTGAGGCGCTGGCCACGCTGCGTGACGCCCCCTCGTTAGGTTTATCCGCCGCTGATACCAGTACCGTGATGCTCAATGCCGACTGGTGGCGCGAGTTTGGCGACGAGCAGCTCAACACGCTGGTGGCGCAAGCGCTGGCCACACAGCCGTCACTCAAAATCGTTCAAGCCCGGTTGCGCCGGGCGCAAGCGGGTGTTGATGTGACCCAGGCGGCGACCGGACCGCAACTGAATGCCAATGTAGAGCTCACGCGGCAATTGTTTACCGCCAAAGGCGCAGTGCCGCCACCGCTGGCCGGCACCATTCAGGAGAGCGGCACGGCGCAACTTACCGGTAGTTGGGAATTGGACTTTTTTGGTAAAAACCGTGCAGCGCTGGATGCCGCCCTGGGTCAGACCAAGGCCGCGCAGGCCGATGTCGAAGCCGCCCGCATGCTGTTGGCCAGCCACGTGGTGCGCAGCTATTTCTCGCTGATCCGTTTGAGCGAGCAACTGGGCGTGGCAAACCGCAGCTTGGCCCAACGCACCCACACCTTGAAGCTGGTGCAGGATCGGGTCAACGCCGGGCTCGATACGCGTCTGGAACAACGCCAAAGCGAAGGCGCTTTGCCCCAAGCGCGGTTGCAGATCGAAACGCTGCAAGAGCAACTTGTATTGGGTCGAAACGCGCTTGGAGCTCTGGTATCAGAGCCAAATCGACCTCTAGCCCTCGTGCTTCCTGCGCAAGCAGCTATTAAAAATATAGCTACTGCCAGTAAGCTGCCATCTGACCTTCTGGGCCGCCGGGCCGACATCGCGGCGGCGCGTTGGCGGGTTGAGGCCGCGACCCAGGACGTGGGCAATGCTCGTGCCCAGTTTTATCCCAACATCAATCTCGTGGCGTTTGCCGGCTTCTCCAGCATCGGGTTGGACCGTCTGCTGGACGCGGGCAGCGAGCAGTGGGGCGTCGGCCCGGCACTGCGCTTGCCACTGTTTGACGGCGGACGTTTGCGCGCCAACCTGAGGGGCAAAAACGCGGATCTGGACGCCGCTATTGAGAGCTACAACGCCGCTGTCATCGACGCTGTGCGCGATGTGTCGGACCAGTTGGCCTCCACCCAAGCCATTGCGCGCCAGCAAACCGAGCAGCGCGCCGCTCAAGATGCCGCTGAAAATGCCTATGAGATTGCCCAGCAGCGCTTTGAAGCCGGACTGAGCAACTACCTGCAAGTGCTCAATGCTGAGACTGCGGTGCTCAGCCAGCGCAGCTTGGCGGTCGATTTGGCCGCCCGCGCACTTGATACCCAAGTGGCCTTGCTGCGTGCTCTGGGCGGCGGCTACCAAGCCGACCTGCCGACACGCACCGCCCAACAGTAAACCACCCCTATTTATTTGAATCCCTCGCACCATGACCACTCCTACAAGCACCACCCCGACGCCAGCTGCCAGCAACCCCAAGCGCAAAAAAGCGCTCATCACGCTGGCCAGCATCGTCGTCATCGCCGGTCTCGGCTGGACCGCCTATGAATGGCTGGTAGCCAGCCACTACGAGTCGACTGACAACGCCTATGTGCAGGGCAATGTGATCCAGATCACCCCGCAGATTGGCGGCACCGTGATGGCGATCCTGGCCGACGACACCGACTTTGTGAAAGCCGGTCAGGCGCTGGTCAAGCTCGACCCGGCCGATGCCAAAGTGGCACTGGACCAGTCGCGTGCCAACCTGGCCCAAGCAGTGCGGCAAGTGCGCACGCTTTACGCCAACAACGGCAGCCTGAGCGCGCAAATCACCCTGCGCGAGTCGGACGTGGCCAAGGCGCAAACCGACATCGCCCGCGCCACCGACGACTTGAACCGGCGCCAGTCGCTGGTCGGCAATGGCGCGGTCAGTCAGGAAGAACTCAAACACGCACAGACGCAATTGGCCAATGGCAAAAGCACGCTGGCCGCCGCGCAGGCCGGTGTGGCCGCGGCCAAAGAACAGTTGGTGAGTAACCAGGCCATGACCGATGGCACCCCCATCGACCAGCACCCGAGCGTGATGGTGGCCGCTGCAAAGTTGCGTGAGGCTTACCTCGCCACCCAGCGTGCCGCCTTGCCCGCCCCGGTGGACGGCTATGTGGCGCGGCGCACGGTGCAGTTGGGCCAGCGCGTGGCGGCTGGCACTCCGCTGATGGCCATCATTCCGATGAATCAGGTGTGGGTCGATGCCAACTTCAAGGAGGTGCAGTTGCGCCATATTCGCATCGGTCAGCCGGTGCATTTGACCGCCGATATCTATGGCAAAAAAGTCGATTACAAGGGCACGGTGAGTGGTCTGGGCATGGGCACCGGCGCCGCCTTTGCTTTGCTGCCGGCGCAAAATGCCACCGGCAACTGGATCAAGGTGGTGCAGCGCGTACCGGTGCGGGTGGCGCTCGACGCGGCACAAGTCGCGCAAAACCCGCTGCGCGTTGGCTTGTCGATGGAAGCCACGGTCGATGTGAGCAACAAGGACGGCAAGATGCTGGCCGATGCACCGCGTGCCGCCGCCCTCGTGCAAACCAATGTCTATGAAGCGCTGGATGTCGGTGCGGCCGAAGAGGTGCGCAAGGTCATCGCTGCCAATATGGGCCGCAAGTAAGCCAAGCTCCTATGGCCACCGCATCGACTTCTATTTCCTACCCGCCACTGCAAGGCTCGGCACGGCTCTGGGGCACCATCGCCTTGTCGCTCGCCACGTTCATGAACGTGCTCGACTCGTCGATTGCCAACGTGTCGCTGCCCGCCATTGCCGGTGACCTGGGCGTGAGTGCCAACCAGGGCACCTGGGTCATCACCAGCTTTGGGGTGGCCAACGCCATCGCCTTGCCGCTGACCGGCTGGTTGTCACAGCGCTTCGGCCAGGTGCGCCTGTTCATCACCAGTGTTTTGCTGTTTGTGCTGAGCTCGTGGTTGTGCGGGCTGGCACCCAACATGACCTCGTTGATCGCGTTTCGTGCGCTGCAAGGCTTTGTCGCTGGACCGATGATTCCGCTGTCGCAAGGCTTGCTGCTTTCGAGTTACCCGCCCGCGCTGGCCGGTCTGGCGATGGCCTTGTGGGCCATGACCACGCTGGTCGCTCCGGTGCTGGGGCCGCTGTTGGGCGGCTGGATCACCGACAACATCTATTGGTCGTGGATTTTTTACATCAACATTCCGGTCGGCTTGCTGTCAGCCTTCATGGTCTGGTCGATCTACCACAAGCGCGAAAGCGTGACGCACAAACTGCCGATCGACTCCGTCGGTTTGGGCCTGCTGGTGCTGTGGGTCGGCGCACTGCAAATCATGCTCGACAAAGGCAAGGAACTGGACTGGTTCCATTCGCCCGAGGTGGTGGCCTTAGGGCTTGTGGCGCTGGTCGGGTTTGCCTTCTTTCTGGCGTGGGAGCTCACTGAAGAACACCCGGTGGTCGACTTGCGCCTGTTCAAACGGCGCAACTTCTGGGCCGGTACAGTGGCTATTTCTGTCGGCTACGGTTTGTTTTTTGGCAATGTGGTGCTGCTGCCGTTGTGGCTGCAACAGTTCATGGGCTACCCCTCGATTGACGCTGGCATGTTGTTGGCGCCGGTCGGGCTGTTTGCCATTATTTTGTCGCCACTGGTGGGTAAAAACGTCAACAAGGTCGACCCGCGCTGGCTCGCCAGTTTTGCCTTTTTGGTGTTTTCAGTGGTACTGATCATGCGTTCGCATTTCAGCACCCTGGCCGACTTTGACACCATGATGTTGCCCACGGTGGTGCAAGGCATCGCGATGGCGTTTTTCTTCATTCCGCTGTCCGTCATCGTGCTTTCGGGCATCACCCCGGACAAGATTCCGGCGGCTTCAGGTCTGTCGAGTTTTGTGCGGATTGTGGCGGGTTCGTTCGGCACCTCGATCGCCACCACCGTCTGGCAAGACCGCGCCGCCATGCACCATGCGCAACTGGCCGAATCCGTCAGTCAAGGCAACTTTGCCGCCACGCAGGTGCTGGGCGGGCTGAGCAGTGCTGGCCTGAGCCCGGAGCAAGCGCTGGCACAGGTCAATCGGCTGGTCGATCAACAGGCCTACACGCTGGCGGTGAACGATGTGTTCTACGCCTCGGCCCTGATTTTTCTGCTGCTGATTCCGGTGGTCTGGTTGTCACGACCCAAGCCTGCCGATGCCGCGAGTGCCGATGTTGCTGCCGGTGCGCACTGACGTGTCCTACAACCGCAGCGGGCTGGCATAGCCGGTCATCTCCAGGTAGCCGTGGCCGACCAGCTTGCTGTTGCTGTCAAACAGCTCGCACAGGCCTTCCCAGTAAATCGCGCCGGTGGAGGCGCGGCTGTCGAGTTCCTGGTTGTCGATCACGGCCTTGACGGTGTAGAAGTCTGCCGGGGTTCGCACCACCCACTCGACCGGATAGCGGGCCTTCGTCGTGGCGCTGGTCCAGTAGCGCACGGGCCGGAACAGCACCTCACCATGGCTGAAAACATGCGGCTGGGCGCCCATGCTGGGGTGCCGGTAGGAGCCGCCATCCCACAGTGCGTTACCACTTTTGTCGCGCAACTGGTAGGCGGTGAGGGCGCTGCCGTCGAGCAAGTTCATGCCAATCCAGTCCCAGCCCACGGCTTGCGGGTGCATCAGTTCCTGGCTCCATTCGTGGTCGAGCCAGGCGCTGCCTTCGACCTGCATCGTTTGATCGCCCAAAGTCAGCTTGCCCTTGACCTGCAACTGCGGCAAGCTGTAATAGAAACTGGCCTGCTTTTCTTCAGGCCCTTTGCGTGACACACCACGGTCGCCTTGCAGCAGCAGCGGCTGCGTCTCGCGCAAGGCCAGTTCAAACCCAAACGCATGGCCTTTGGCCACCGCCCGGTACTGCGCGGCCTCACGCACCAGCGACCAGCCGCGCAGCTTGACATCGGTGTCGCTCGGGCTGGCTTGGGCCAAACCAAAACCTTCGCGGGCAATGCGCTGGTCGTGCAGCAGTTTTTTGCCCGCCACATCGGTCACAGCAGCGTGGGCAAAGACCAGTTGCTTGGCGGCAAACGCCGACGTCATGTCCTGGGTGGCGAGTACTTTGGAACGAAAAAATGTCAGCTGAAAACCAAACTCCCGTGCGCCAGCGGTGGCGCGCAAATGGCCGGTGATGTACCACCATTCAATTGAGTGATCAGGGTGGCTGCCCAGGTCACGCGGAAAGGTTAAATCGCGCGGCCCCAAAGACTTTGTGGTGGTGGTTGCTGCGGGCACGGTCAAAGGCCACAGGGGCGCTGTCAGTCCCGCCGTCAGCAAACGGCGTCTGAATAGTGAGGGCAGGGCCGGTGTTGCCATGCTGGATTCAGGCCAGTTGGGCGTGCAGGCGCGCGGTGGCCGCCGAGACATCGCCCAGGGTTTTGTGTACCCAGACGGGGTCGTGGTAGGTTGGCAGGTAGCGCTCGCCGGCATCGCACAGCAGCGACAGGATGGAACCCTGCTGGCCTTGCGCGCGCATCTCGTTGGCGAGGGTCAGCATGCCGATGAAATTGGTGCCGGTGGACGGCCCCACCTTGCGGCCCAGCAGGGTAGATAGCACTTGCATGGCGGCCACTGAATCCAGATCGCTCACGCACATCATCCGGTCCACCAGGGTGCGGATAAAGCTGGCCTCAACCCGTGGCCGGCCAATGCCTTCGATGCGGGAGCCCGGCCCGGTCAGTGCGGCGTCCCCGGTGCGGTGGTACTCGCCAAACACCGAGCCCTGCGGGTCGGGTACGCACAGTTGCGTGGCGTGGCGCAGGTAGCGCACATGGCGCCCGATGGTGGCACTGGTGCCGCCGGTGCCTGCACCGACCACGATCCAGCGCGGTATCGGATGGCGTTCCCGCGCCATCTGGTTGAACATGCTCTCGGCAATGTTGTTGTTGCCACGCCAGTCGGTGGCACGTTCAGCGTAGGTGAACTGGTCCATGTAGTGGCCGCCGGTTTTCAAGGCGAGGGCGCTGGCTTCTTCGTACACCGTGAGCGGGTTGTCTACCAAATGGCACTGGCCGCCATAAAACGTGATCTGGGCAATTTTCTCAACCGAGGTGCTGCGCGGCATCACGGCAATAAAGGGCAAGCCCAGCAGGCGTGCAAAGTAAGCCTCGCTCACCGCCGTGGAGCCGCTCGACGACTCCACCACCGTCGAGCCTTCATGCAGCCAGCCGTTGCACAGCGCATACAAAAACAGCGAGCGCGCCAACCGGTGCTTGAGGCTGCCGGTGGGGTGCGTGGACTCGTCTTTTAAATACAAGTCAATCCCGTGCCGGGCAAAAACCGGCAAGGCCAAGGGAATAAGGTGGGTGTCGGCGCTGCGCTGGTAGTCGGCCTCGATCAAGGCAACGGCCGTATGCAGCCAGGTCGGAGTGGGCGTGTCAGTCATGCGCGAATTGTCGCTGCGTTGGCGGCTGGGCGTCGCGGGCGGGGTTTGTCAGGAAAAGGCCGCTGATTTGTCACGCCGACGTCACACCGCACACCCAAAATAGTCAGGGTTATCCCTAGGTTCCTCTTTCTTGCAACGCTCGGGCTACCGTCTTTCAGAAAGTGAAGTATTCCATGTCCATCGCAAATTCATCCCGTCTGTCTCGGATGGCCGGCTCGTTTTCAAGGCGCATTCTGGGTGTGTTGTCACTGGTTCTGCTCGTGTCTTTATTGGGCTCTACCATTGGATTCTGGTCTTTGCACCGGGTCTCCAGCGAAACCGGGCTGATGGTCGATGACGCCATGGCCACTGAGCGCCTCGCGGGCGATTTACAACGTCACATCACAGTCAATCTGGCGCGGTCCAAAGCCTTCGCATTGAGCTCCGAGCCTCAAGTGGGTGATGCGCTGATGCCCGAGATCATCCAGACAACAGTTTTGATCGACAACCTGTTGCAAAAATTGAGCGCCAAGCTGAGCACCCCTGAAGACTTGGCAATTTTCAAGACGATGAGGGAGGCTAATCTTCAATTTTTGAAGGCTCGCCAGGAGCTGACGACGGCCCGCGACAGTGGCATGACTGCCAACATTGAACAGGTTTACAGCAGCCGATTTACGCCCTCAGCCCAAACCTTGATGCAGGCCGTGACCCAATTAAGTGATTCCCAACGCACCCGGATTGATCAATCTGTGGCGAGCATCAACAACGCCAGCCTGACAGCGCGTTGGGGTTTGGTGCTGTTCAGTATTTGTGCCCTGCTGATGGGAGCCGTTTTGTCGATGTGGCTGGTGCGCGGCATCACGCGGCCCATTCAGCAAGCGGTTGATACCGCCAACCGGGTGGCCGCATTGGACCTGACGGCCCACATAGAAGGACACGACCGTGACGAAGCGGGCCGCTTGCTGAACGCCTTGAGCCGCATGCAAAACTCGTTGCACACCTTGGTCGTCGAAGTTCAAGGCTCCAGCCACAGTGTGGCCGAAGGCGCCACCGAGATTGCCGTTGGCAATCTTGACTTTTCCAACCGTACCGAACTCTCGGCTTCCTTTTTGCAGCAAACGGCAGCCTCCATTGAGGAGATTTCCGCCACGCTGCATCACTCTTTGGAAGCGGCATTTCGCGGCGAGGCCATGGCCAAGTCGGCAGCACAAGAGGCTGCCGGGGGCAGCGCAGTTATGACCGAACTGATGCAGACCATGAATGACATCAGCGATGCTTCGCGTCAAATTGTTGATATCACTTCCGTCATCGACAGCATTGCCTTTCAAACCAACATCCTGGCGCTCAATGCCGCCGTGGAAGCCGCTCGGGCCGGTGAGCAGGGGCGCGGTTTTGCCGTGGTGGCCGCGGAAGTGCGCACGTTGGCCAACCGCTCGGCCACCGCTGCGCGCCAGATCAAATCCCTCATCGGTGCCTCGGTGGACCAGGTCAAGCTCGGCACTGCCAAGGTCAACCTGGCCCGCGACACGATGAGTCACATTGTTGAATCGGTGGGCAATGTGTCGCAAGTGATTGGTCAAATCACCGCAGGCAGCCGGGAGCAAAGCAGCAGCATGTCCGCCATCAATGCCGCCATCAGCCAGTTGGATCAGATGACCCAGCAAAATGCCGCTGTGATCGAAGAATCCGCTGCCGCCGCCCAAAGCCTGCAAGACCAGGCCAGCGATTTGCGCGATGTCGCCGGGCGTTTCAGGCTGCCGGGTCTGGCGCTGGCACTGCGTTGAGATGCATTAATCCGCTCTGAGGCTTGATTTATCGGGCCTGCGAGGGCGGAAGGACGCGGTGTCGCGCATAATTGTTCAGGGCTTTTGGTTTCGTCCTGAATAAGTGCAATTCATGGGTTTACTGACTACTCAAAAATTTCCAATGACCTCCCGGCGTACGTTTCTGTCATGGACAGGTGCGGCAGCGTGCGCGCCGGTATTGCCGGGTTGTGATGGCTTTATTGACTTGCCCATCTCCGTGGCGTCGCATGTCTGGGTTGGCTATGAGCCCATGTTTCTGGCACGTGACAAGGGCTGGCTTAACTCCCAAAAAGTGCTACTGCATGAAACATCCTCTGCTATCGAATCCTTAAGAGCACTGAAAGAAGGAAAAGTTCAAGGCGCAGCGCTCACGCTGGATGAAATGCTGTGCGCCCGGGCTGACGGTGTGCCGCTGGCGATGGTGCTGATTTTTGATATTTCTGCCGGGGCCGACATGCTGGTGGCAAGGCCCGGCATCAAGACCCTTGCTGACCTGAAGGGCCAACGTATTGGTTATGAGAGTAGCTCGGTGGGTCAATTGATGCTGGCTGAAATTTTGAGGGAAGCCCATCTGACCCCGGAGGACGTCAAGCGCCAGCATTTGAGTGTGAGCCAGCACAGCGATGCCTGGGATCGCCACCAGGTAGATGCCCTGATCACTTATGAGCCCGTGGCCAGTCAATTGCTGGCCAAAGGAGCGGTTCGTTTGTTTGACAGTCGGCAAATCCCCAACACCATCATTGATGTGCTGGCCCTGCGCAGCGATGTCCTTGACTTCCGCCACACCAGCGCGGTCAATCATTTGCTTCAAAGCCACTTCCGGGCGCTTGATCACATCAAGCACAACCCGCAGGATGCCGCCTACCGTATGACACGACACCTGAAATTGCCGGTGGCCGATGTGTTGCAGGCTTTCAAGGGCCTGATGTTGCCGGATGCCGCCAGCAACTACCGTTTGCTGTCCGGGGTAAAACCAGAAATTCTGGCCAGCGTTGCCAAACTCTCAAACACCATGGTTCAAAGTAAATTGCTTCCCAAAGAAGATACCTTGGGCAATCTGATTCGGGCAGATTTTTTGCCGCCTGATGCCCTGGGAAACTAAGCATGCTGCACCGGTTTGTTTTTTCGATTCTTATGCGCCTCAGAAGTTTTTCCGGTCTGGCCGGGGCGCTGCTGGTGTGCGTTACCGTGCAGGCGGCGGAGCCTGTGCGCATTGGCGTGCTGGCCGTTCGGCCCAAACTCCAAACCCAGGCGCAATGGCAGCCGCTCGCCGTCGCGCTCAAAAAGGCGATTCCGAACCGTGATTTTTTAATTGAAGCCCTGACCTACCCGGAGTTGGAGGACGCTGTCGCTAGCCGACAACTGGACTTTGCCCTGACCAACCCCGGGCATTACGTCAAGCTGTCCCGGCGCGGTGGTCTGGCCGCACCTCTGGCCACCTTGCTGGTCGAAGAGTCCGGACTAAGTACGGCTGTCTTTGGCGGCGTTATTTTTAGTCGGACTGATCGGGTCTCGCTCAACACCCTGAACGATATCAAAGGGAAAACCATTTCTGTCGTTGGCAATGATTCCTTGGGCGGCTACCAGATGCAAGCATTGGAGCTCAAGCAGTCAGGGGTCGAATTGCCCCATGATGTCAAGCTGCTTGAAACCGGAATGCCCCACGACAAGGTGGTTGAGGACGTGCTGACGGGGCGTGCCGATGTCGGGTTTGTGCGCACCGGTGTGCTCGAAGCCCTGACCCGCGAAGGCAAGCTGGACATGAAACTGGTCAAGGTTCTTAATCGGCAGAATTTGCCAGATTTTCCGGTCGTGACATCGACGCCCTTGTACCCTGAATGGCCGTTTGCCTACCTGCCTCACACCGATGAAGACTTGGCCCGACATGTGGCAGCGGCGCTGTTCTTACTTCACGAAAACCCGGAAACCATCCTGGCCATGGGGATACGGGGCTTTGCGGTTTCGGCCGACTACAGCCCGGTGGCTGATTTGCTTCGGGAATTACGGGCGCCGCCTTTTGAGGTGGCTCCTTCCTTTACCTTGCGGGATGTGGGCTCGCGCTACCGCTGGCCGCTTTTTGTCGGATTGGTGGCGCTGGGTTTGATTTTGATGCTGGCGCTGCGTTTGCTGCTGGCCCGGCGCAACCTGGCCTCGCAGCATCGTCTGGTGCTGCTACAGACCCAGCAATTACAAGACAGTGAAACGCGTTACCGCACGCTGATAGAGTGGACGCCGGAGCCGATTTTGGTACACCGACAAGGGACCATCCTCTATGTCAATGCGGCTGCGGTCAAGCTGTTTGGTGCTCCCTCCGCGTTAGCGCTGATGCAAAAATCAACGCACGAGCTGATCCACCCGGACTCGCGCGAAGCGCAGGCGCAAAGGATGAAAAATATTATCGACAAGGTGGACATCGTGCCCTTTGTCGAGTCCCGGTTTCTCAAGTTGGATGGTGCCCCCATTGATGTCGAAGTGCAGGGCACTGCCATTGTGTATGACGGCGAGTCGGCCATTCATGTCTCGGTGCGCGACATCACCGAGCGCAAGCAGGCTGTGGAAAAACTCAAGTTTGCCGCCAGCGTCTTCACCCATGCGCGCGAAGGCATCACGATCACCAACGCCAGCGGAATGATCATCGATGTCAACGACGCCTTCACGCGCATCACAGGTTACCCGCGTGAAGAGGTCATGGGCAAAAACCCGCGCCTGTTGAGTTCCGGACTGCAGAGCAAAGAGTTCTACATCGCCATGTGGGACGACCTGAAGACCAAAGGTCACTGGTACGGCGAGATCTGGAACAAGCGTAAAAATGGCCAAATCTACCCCGAAATGCTCACTATCAGCGCGGTCTGCGACCAGCAAGGCAACGCCGAGCACTACGTTGCGCTGTTCTCCGACATCACCGCCCTCAAGGCGCACGAGGAACAACTCGAACACATTGCCCATTTTGATGCGCTGACCAACCTGCCTAACCGCGTGCTGCTGGCCGATCGGCTGCGCCAGGGCATGACGCAGGCCTTGCGCCGGAACCAGCGATTGGCGGTGGCCTACCTTGATCTTGATGGCTTCAAGGCCATCAACGATCAGCATGGCCATGCCGCCGGAGACCAGTTGTTGATGGCCGTGGCCTCTCGCATGAAACTGGCGCTGCGCGAGGGCGATACCCTGGCGCGCTTGGGCGGCGACGAATTTGTAGCCGTGTTGATCGACCTGGATGATGTCGCCGCCAGTGTGCCGATGCTGAGCCGCTTGCTCGCCGCCGCCGCCCAGCCGGTGCAGGTGGGTGACCTCGTGCTGCAGGTGTCGGCCAGCCTGGGCGTCACCTTCTACCCGCAGGCCGACGACGTGGATGCCGACCTGCTGCTGCGCCAGTCCGACCAGGCCATGTACCAGGCCAAGATGGCGGGCAAGAACCGCTACCACGTCTTTGATGCCGAGCTAGACCGCAACCTGCGCGGCCACCACGAGAGTGTTTTGCGCATTCGCCAGGCGCTGGTGGCGGACGAGTTCGTGCTGTATTACCAGCCCAAGGTCAACATGCGAACTGGCGCGGTCATCGGGGTTGAAGCGCTGATCCGTTGGCAGCACCCGGAGCAGGGTTTACTGCCGCCAGCGGCATTTTTGCCGGTGATCGAGGACCATCCGCTGGCCATCGATATTGGCGAGTGGGTGATCAACACCGCGTTGACCCAGATGATGCTTTGGGAGGCTCAGGGTCTGAACGTGCCGGTAAGTGTCAATGTGAGCGCCCGCCAGTTACAGCAGTCCAGCTTTGTCTTGCGTCTGCGCGATATTTTGGCGGCCCATTCCGGCGTGAATCCTGCCAGCCTGTCGCTCGAAGTGCTGGAAACCAGCGCGTTGGAGGACCTGGCGCTGGTCTCTCAGATCATTGAGGAATGCCGACGCATGGGCGTGACGTTTGCGCTTGACGATTTTGGCACCGGTTACTCGTCGCTGACCTACCTGAAACGCCTGCCGGTCACCCTGCTCAAGATCGACCAGAGCTTTGTGCGCGACATGCTGGACGATCCCGACGACCTGGCTATTTTGGAGGGCGTGATGGGTCTTGCCAAAGCTTTTCACCGAGAGGTCATTGCCGAGGGTGTAGAGACCGTGCCGCATGGCACCTTGCTGCTCCAATTGGGCTGTGAGTTGGCCCAGGGCTATGGCATTGCGCGGCCCATGCCGTCCTCTGATTTGCCGGGCTGGGTTGCCACTTGGCGGCCAGATCCGGCTTGGGTTGCCATCGGGTAGACTTTGATGAAATAAGTCTGCAGCCCCCGTATTGCTTGCGTAATAAGCTATTTATTTAATAGCAAGTTGAGTTCCTTCTTGTAGAGCAGAGGCGCTGGGCATCAGGCGCAGCAGGGTCTCGGACCAGTTTAATTGGGCGTCGCCAAGCCTGTTTTCCATGAATTTGGCGAGTTCGGCGCTGGTGTCCGTTGCCAGTGAAAAAACATGCTGGCCATAAGTCATTGTTTTCTCTGAAAGGGGTGAAATCGCACTCATTTGCAAGTCCAGCAGTTGCTGCAAATCTTTGGCGCTAATCAGGTTTTGAACATGGTGAAAAGAGCCACCGAGCAGGTCTTTAGAGGTCTCCATATTGAGTTCGGTCAGTTTTGCCAGATTGGAAAAACTATGCAGCGTGAGCCGTTTCATGAGCGCGACGTAGGCTTGGTTGCTGGAAATAAGTTGATCAGCGGTGTGTTTCATTTTTACATTCCTAAGTTGATCGTCAAGAGCCTCTGGAAGAGGAACGCCATTGGACCCAGTCGGACTATTTTGGCGTTTGCGAATTCTCAATATGAAGTCGGGTTTGACCGTCAAATTACTTTGAGCCACATCAAGTCAATGGCTCGTTAGTAGTGCTAAAAATGAATGAGACAGAAGGCGGTTTTCTGCCCTCCACCATGAGACTTCACCCTCGCTCCGCGAGGAAAAACTGAAGCGCTGTTGTTGCCCGCAAGGCAAGGTCATCTTCAGGGGAAAGTATTGCCATTACCAAATTTGTATCTCTGGCCCGCGCTGGCCACGCTCGTTTTGATGCTGCTGGCGGGGGGGCTGGGTTGGTGGGTGCTGCGCAGCCAGCGGGCGCTGCACCGCAGCGAAAAGCGATTTCGCAACCTCTTTGAGCAAAACTCCAGCGTGATGCTGTTCATGGATGCCCTGACCGGCCATATTCTTGATGCCAACGAGGAAGCGGCCCGTTATTTGGGTTACACCCGGGCCGAATTGGTGGGCATGTCGATGGGCCGCATTAACACCCAGTTGCCCGAGCAAAACATGACGGCCCCCACCAACGCCTTTCAAAAGAAACGCAATTATTTTGAGTTCACCTACCGGCTGGCCTGCGGTGAAATGCGTGAGGTTGAGGTCTACGCCACACCGCTGGAGAACGATGTTCCACCCACCTTGCTGGCCATTGTTCACGACATCACCGAGCGCAAGCAGACACAGGACATGCTGAGCAAGTTCTCTATTGCGGTGGAGCAAAGCCCGGCCTCGGTGGTGATTACCGATCTGAAAGGCACCATTCAGTACGTCAACCCGCGTTTCACCCAGATCACCGGCTACAGCTCAGCCGAAGCCTTGGGGCAGAATCCGCGCATTTTGAGTTCCATGCAGACCGCACACGCCACCTATGTGGACATGTGGAACAGGATCACCAGTGGCAAGCTCTGGCAAGGCGAACTCCACAACAAGCGCAAAAACGGGGATCTGTATTGGGAAGAAATCAACGTCGCACCGGTCATGAATCCGGCTGGTGTCATGACCCACTACGTCGCCGTTAAAACCGACATCACAGAGCGCAAAGAGCTGCAAGAAAAAGTTCATCAACTGGCATTTCACGATGCACTGACGCAGTTGCCCAACCGCCACCTGCTCAATGACCGTTTGCGCCAATCCATGGCGTCCAGCAAGCGCAGCCATCTTTATGGTGCGCTGATGTTTCTGGACCTGGATAACTTCAAACCGCTGAACGACCTGCATGGACACGACGTGGGCGATTTGCTGCTGATTGAGGTGGCGGATCGACTCAAACATTGCGTGCGCGGGATCGACACCGTGGCGCGCTTTGGCGGCGATGAGTTTGTGGTGATCCTCGATGAACTCGCTGCTGGCGAAGCCGAGTCCACGCTGCAGGCCGGCCAGGTTGCCGAAAAAATTCGCCTTGCCCTGGCCGAGCCCTATCTGTTGGCCCTGACAGCGCCCGGTCGAGCCACCCGTACCGTGCAGCACCACTGCTCCGCCAGTATTGGCGTTGCCTTGTTTGTCGACCACGAAGACCGCTTGGCCGATATTTTCAAATGGGCTGATACGGCCATGTACCTGGCGAAAGCGGCAGGCCGCAACCAGGTGCGGTTTCATGCGGCAGATGCGGGCTCGGCTACCAGTCTTCCTTGACCGCCAGCACGGCATCGCGCCCGGCCGCCGCGCGACCGGCACCCCAGGCGGTCACGGTGCCCGCGACCACCACTGCCAGACACAAGCCAAGCAATCGCGCCCAGGGCAGCATCAATTCCATGGTCCAGTGAAAACTTTGCGGATTCACCACATGCACCAGCACCACCGAGACTGCCAGGCCCAGTGCCAGCCCGGCCATTGAACCCAGTGTGGTCCAAGCCGCGCCCTCCAGCGCCACCACGGTCAAAATTTGTCGACGCGTCAGCCCCAAGTGCGCCAGCAAGCCAAACTCCTTGCGCCGGGACAGCACCTGCGCACTGAAACTGGCCGCCACACCAAACAGGCCGATCGCAATCGCCACCGCCTGCAGCCAGTAAGTGACGGCAAAACTGCGGTCAAAGATCTTGAGCGAGGTGGCCCGTATCTGGCTGGCGGTGCCAAATTCAAGCAGTGGACCGGAGCCCGGGTTGGCGCGGTCAGCCAGGTCGCGTAGCGCTTGTTCCACGGTCTCGGGCGCAACCCCTTCACCGAGCCAAAGCGCCAGGTCATTGGCACGCAGGTCGCCAGTGAGGCGCTCGAACACGGGTTTGTCAAGGGCAATCGCACCCGACTGGCGGGCGTAGTCGCGCCACACACCTGCTACATAAAACGTAGCTGCTTGCGCAGGTGCGACGGGGGCTAGAGCCCTAAATGATGCAGAAAGTGGGGTGAAAACCGCGCCCAAGCTGGCCCCGTGCAGGTCCAGCATGGCTTCGCTCACGTAGATGCCAATGTGCCCTGGTGGCACCGGCAGCGGGTCGGCCAACAGAGGCAGGCTGCGCGCCGGGTCCGTCAAGTCTCGGGCAATCAGCGCGACTGCCGCCCGGGTCGGGTCGAGTTGCAGCGCCAGTTGGCGTTGGGCCTGCACCCGCTGCACGCCGGCCAGTTGGGCGCTGGCCTGCACAAACTCGGGCGTGAAGTAAACCGTCTCGCTGGCGCCCAGGTTGCCAGCGCTGCGCACATACAAATCGGCCGGCAGCACACGGTCCAGCCACTGGGTGACCGAGTCCCGAAAACTCGCCACCATCACCGTCAATGCCACCGCGAGACTGAGCGACGCCACTACGCCGCTGACCGCCACAGCAGCAGTCTCACGCACCCGGCGCGCCCGCTCCACCGCCAGCAGCGCCAAAGTGTGGCGCGCCAGCAGCGGGGCGACGCGGTCCAGCAGCAGCGCCACGGCCCAAGGCAGGGCGGTGATGCCGCCCACCAGCATCAACGCAATTGCCACATAAGCTGCCAAAGGGATGCCAAATAGGGGTGGAACGGCCGTCAACAGGGCGCCAGTAGCTATCAAAATGAGACTGACCCAGTGGCTGCGCTGGGCTACCCCGACGGCACCCAGGCCTTTAAGCGTTTGCGCCGGAGGCAAACTTTGCGCTTGCCGTGCCGGCCACCAGCCGCCCACCAGCGCCGCCGCCACACCCAAACCACCGTAGACCAGTGCGGCTGTGCTGCTCCATTGCAGCGTGGGTGCCACGCCGGAAAAGTAACCACCACCGAGGTCGCCGCCCAAAACCTTCAACGCCAGTGCTGCCAGTGCCGTGCCCAGTGCAATACCCGCGGCGCTGCCGACCAGCCCCAGCGCCAGTGACTCCCACAGCACCAGCTTCAGACGGTCGCGCCCGCTCAGGCCCAGCACCCCCAGCAAGGCAAATTGTTGAGCCCTTTTGGCCACGCTCAAAGACAGCACCGAAAACACCAGAAACGCCCCGGTAAACAAGGCGATCAAAGCCAGCACGGTGAGGTTGACGCGGTAGGCCTTGGACAAGTTGTTGATCTGCGAAGCCGCCTCGCCCGGCTCGGCCACGGTCACGTTGGCCGGCCAGTTTGGCGCGCTTTTCAGGCTGCGCACGAAGGCGGCACGGTCGACACCCGCCTGCAGGCGCAGGTCCAGCCGCGTGAGCTGGCCTTGTCGTCCAAACAAGTCTTGCGCAGCGCCAAGGTCCATCACCGCCAAGGGTGCGCCCCCGGCACTGACCCGACCCGCGACCGTCACTACTTTGACCTGCAAAGCGCTTTGCAGTGAAAGTGAAGGGCCGTCGAGCCGTTGGGCGGCAGCGGCATTCAAAAATACGGTGTTGGGGGCAAAGAGGGCGAGCCGGTCGGCGTCTTCGGCGGGCAACGGCATCAACGCCGGGGCCAGGGATGCCACCACCAGCGCATCAACGCCGACCACGCGCAAGGCCACCCGTTGGGCGTTGGGCGGCAGGGCGTAGGTGCTGAGCTCCAGCACGGGCGACGCCACGACCACCTGGGGGTTGTTCGCCAACCGGGCGTAGAGCGCCTCGTTAAAGCTGCCCTGCACACCACGCAATTCCAGGTCAGGCTCGCCGCTGACCGAGCGCACCGCCTGCGAGAACTCGTCGAGCGCCGAGGCGTTGATCAAGTGCACCGAAAACGCCAGCGCCACGCCCAGCATCACCGCCACCACCGCAGCGGCATTGCGCCACGGATGGTGGCGCAGCTCTTGCCACGAGAAGGTTTTGAGCAGGTCGATCACGGCACGAGCAGGGGCGACAGCCCGTCCGCCGCCAAGCGCAGCACCCGGTCGGCCCGGGCCGCAGCGGCTTGCGAGTGCGTCACCAGCACCAGCGAGGCGTGGTGTTCGCGGGTCTGGGCAATCAGGGCGTCCATCACCATGGCGGCGGTGCTTGGGTCGAGGTTGCCAGTGGGCTCGTCGGCCAGCAGCAGCGTGGGGCGGTGGATCAGCGCCCGGGCAATCGCCACGCGCTGCAACTGCCCACCGCTGAGTTGCTGTGGCAGGCGATGGCCCAGCCCGCCCAGACCGACCGCCTCCAGCATGGTTTGCACGCGGGCGTCGTCATGCTGGCCCAGCAGCATCAGCGGCAGCGCCACGTTTTGCGCCACATCGAGGTGCGGCAGCACATGAAAAGCCTGGAACACAAAACCGGTTTTCTCGCGCCGCAGGCGGGCCAGACCGTCGTCGCTCAAGCGGCTCAGGTCGACGCCGTCAAGCGTGACGCTGCCGGTGTCCCAGGTGTCGAGCCCGGCCATGCAGTTCAGCAGCGTCGATTTGCCGACGCCTGATTCACCCACAATCGCCACGAACTCGCCCGGTGCCACGGTCAACGAGACCTGGCTGAAGACCGGCACGGCGCTGTCATAGCACTTGCTTAAATCGGTGATGACCAGGCTCATGGCCGGCCTTCGGCAAACGCCTTGGACAAGGCCAACACCTGTGTCAAAGCATCCGGCGCATCGCAGGCCACCACGTGGCGCTGGGGCATGGAGCGCAGCCAGGTGATCTGGCGTTTGGCCAACTGGCGGGTGGCAAAAATGCCTTTGTCGCGCAACTCGGCCATCGGCCAACAACCGTCCAGCGCTTCCCAGGCTTGCCGGTAGCCGACACAGCGCATCGAGGGCAGGTCGGGGTTCAGGTCACCACGCGCTCTTAAAGCTTTGACTTCGTCCAGAAAATCAGCCGCCAGCATGGCGTCAAAACGCTGGGCAATGCGCTGGTGCAACCAGGCGCGGTCTGTGGGCTCCAGGGAAATCAACAACGGGCCCTCCAAATTTATACCATTTAGGCCTCTAGCCCCCGTATATTCTGCGCTAGCAGCTATTGATTTAGTAGTGTGAAAGGAGGAAAGCGGCTGTCCGGAAATGCGATACACCTCGAGCGCCCGCTGGATGCGCTGCGAGTCTGCCGGGTTGAGCCGGGCAGCGGTGACCGGGTCGACCAAGGCCAGTGCCGCGTGCATCGCGGGCCAGCCTTGGGCGCTTGCCTCGTTTTCCAGTACCGCGCGAATCGCCGGGTCGGCTTTGGGCATGTCATCAAGCCCCTGGCTCAGGGCTTTGAAGTACAGCATGGTGCCGCCCACCAGCAGCGGCAGTTTGCCGCGCGCAGTGATGTCGGCAATCAGCGTCTGGGCATCGTTCACAAACTCGGCGGCACTGTAGGCTTGTAGCGGGTCGCGGATGTTGATCAGGTGGTGCGGCACTTGCGCCAGTTCTTCGGGGCTGGGTTTGGCGGTGCCAATGTCCATGCCCCGGTAAACCAGCGCCGAGTCAACGCTGATGATTTCTACGTCATGCACTTGGGCAATAGCCAGCGCCGCCGCTGTTTTGCCGGAAGCCGTGGGCCCCGCCAGCGCCAGGTAGCGCAAGTTGTCAGCGCGGGTGCTCATCGGTTTTCTCCGGTTTTTTGCACCAGCGTCCAAGCGGCCAGGGCAATTAGCACGCTCCAGAACCAGATGCCGAAGGTGAGTGGGTAGACCGTGCCGTCCATGTGGGTGCCCAACCAGCCGCCCATGGCGAAGGCCGCTGCCATCATCAGAAATCCATTCAACGCCGAGGCGGCACCGGCGGCTTGCGGAAAGGGGCCAACGGCGCCACTCTGGCCGCATGGCTGGTGAATGCCGTGGCCGAGCATGAACAGGTAGATGGGCAGCATGATGGCCCAGGGTTGGTGATATCCGGCCAGGGCCAGCGCGCCCATCAGGGTGCCCGCGGTCAGCGACAACCCGCCCGCAATGGCCACCGTGCGCTTCACGCCATAGCGAGTCAACAGTCGGCGGCACAAAAAGGTGCCCGAAATATAGGCCAAGGCCGTTGAACACATCAACAGCCCATACGGTGTTTTACCCACTCCCAGCACCTTGATGAAGACGAACGAGGAACTCGCCAGAAACGTGAACAAGCCGCCATAGGAGGCGGTCGACAAGGCCGAAAAGGCCCAAAAAGTGGGGTGGCTCAGAATATTCAACCAGCTTCGTGCCAGGTCAGCCGGGTGCAGTGCCCGCCGATTTTCAGGGGGCACGGTTTCAATAAATCGCAACGCCACCACCGCCAGGCAAAGTGCCCCAAAAATAGCCAGTGCCAGCAAGGCGATGCGCCAACTGAACAGGTCAGACAACAAGCCGCCCAGCGGTGCGCTCAGGCAGGCAATCACGCCTAGTCCGCTCAAACCCTTGGACATCACCCGCGCCCCTTGCACGGGGGTATAGAGGTCGCGCACGATGGCACGGGCGCACATCACCCCCGCGCCCATGGCAGCGCCTTGCACGGTGCGCCAGAAAATCAACAGGCCCATGGTGGGTGACAAGGTGCTGGCAATAGAGGCCAGCACATAGGCGGCCAAGCCGATCAGCAAAATGGGGCGGCGACCAAAGCGGTCTGACAGCGGACCCCAGATCAGCTGCGACAGGCCAAAGGCCAGCAGCAGCGCGGTCAAGGTGAGTTGGGCCTGCGACATCGCCGCACCAAAACCCTCGGTGAGCGCGGGCAGGGTAGGCAAGTACAGGTCGGTGGTGATGGGCTGCAGACCCAGCAGCAGCGACAAAATCAAGACCGTCAAGCCCGGGGGCATGACGGTGGAGGGCGTAATCAGAAGGGGGTTCGAAGCGGTGCGGACAGACATCCGCGTGAGCGTATCAGATGAACCCCCTTTTAGAATTTAGCTGATCTCCAAGCGCTTGGAGACCGAGGTGGTTTTTTTGGGCAGCTCAAGCGTCAGCACACCGTTTTCGTACTTGGCAATGGCCTTGGACTCGTCGACGTCCTGCGCCAGGCTGAAACTGCGCGACACCGCCCCGTAGTAGCGCTCGCTGCGCAATACCTTGCCGTCGTCTTCCTTGATGTCTTTTTCCCGTTTGGTTTCAGCGTCAATCTGCACGATGTTGCCGTCGATGCGCACGTTGATGTCCTCTTTCTTGACGCCGGGGAGGTCGGCGCGCACTTTGAAAGCGCCATTTTTTTCCACAACATCGACCCGAATGTCGAGTTCCTCCAGATTTCTGTCCATGCGTATGGGCGCCATAAAGCGCCGGAACATGGTGTCAAGAGGGTCGTTCAGGGTGGGGTCAAACAAACGTAAGCTGGCCATGATGAATCCTTCACGTTAAACAGATGGATGAAATACTTTGACAGCCACCCGCTCAACATTCAAGGACGGCTGCCAAGAAGCAAGATTATTTAATTTGGAACCCCTCCGATTGATAACTCGCAAAAACGGGGTCGTTAACGGGCTGGGTTACTCTTTGTCACCTGTACGCGTAGAGGTGTCTTCTGTTAAATTTCATCCAGAAATTTTTAACTCTCCATGCACCTCCGAACTCAAAACGCCGACTCAAGCCCCTCACTGCCATCGGATACGGTCGCGAGTGAGCCTGTGTATCGGCTGCTGTTTGAGCACAATCCGACGCCCATGTGGGTCTATGACGTCAAAAGCTTGTGCATGCTGGCCGTCAATGATGCGGCGCTTAAAAAATACGGCTACAGTCGCCCCGAATTTCTTGGCTTGAATGTGCTTGACGTCCATCACAAAGAAGATGCCGTGCAAGTGCAGACGCAATTTGAGGGTCCGTCCAGTGATTTGAATCAAGTGGCGCCGTGGGTGCACCGCCATCGCAGTGGGGCTTCGATGGAGGTCGAGACCGAAACTGAGGAAATGACGTTTGAGGGGGGTCCTGCGCGGCTGGTGCTGGTCAAGGATGTGACCGAACAGCGCCGCGCAGAGCAGGAGCACTTTGACCTCGTCTACCGTTTACAGGAGGAGCAGGAAACGCTGGCTGCCGTGGTCAATTCGACCAGCAATGCCGTGATCTCGATTGATGCCTACGGGTGCATTGATGTCTTCAATCCGGCCGCTCAGCATATCTTTGGCTACCCCCGTGACCAGATGAAGGGGCAAACCCTGGAACTGCTGATGCCCGAGCGGTTTCGAGAGGCGCATCCGGCGCATCGCAACCAGTTTGCTGCCGAAAGAGAGACGAGCCGCATGATGGGTATGGGGGTGGTGAAGGGGCTGCGCTCGGATGGTGCAGAGTTAAGCCTGGAGGTCACCATTGCCCAGGTGACGGTCAAGGGGCATCAGGTGCAGATTGCAGTTTTAAGAGATGTGACTGACCGGTTGCGTGCCACCGCCATCTTTGAGCAATCACGGGCGCAACTCTCGGAGTTGACGCAAAAGCTCATGACTCAGGAAAAATCGCTGGTCAAGCGTTTGGCTCAGTCGCTGCACGACCAGTTGGGTCAAACCATGGCAGCGGTTCGGATGGCCCATGAAACCATCATTGCCTTGCAAGGCAATGCTATTTCGCCTTCCGTTGACCGGTTGCAGACGCAAATGGGTTCACTCATTGCTCAGGCAATTCGCCAGGTCAGGCAAGTGCTGGTGGACTTGCGCCCGCCCTTGCTGGAAGAGCAGGGTCTGGCCGCCGCGCTGGACAACGAGCTCCGCAACCGCTCCCTGACCCAGCCCAAGATGGATATCGCCATTCATGTGTCGCCTGAAGTCGCCTTGCTGCGCTGGCCGACCGAGGTGGAATACGCCGCCTTCATGGTGGCCCGGGAGGCGGTCGAAAACGCCTTGCGTCACTCCGGGGCGTCATCGGTGGATGTTGAACTCACGGGTTCACCCGGTGAACTGCGGCTGGAGGTGACTGACAACGGGTATGGTCTGGTGGACGGCGCACCCCAAAAAATGGGACACCTGGGCATGCTGGGCATGCAGGAGCGGGCCCACTCGATCTCTGCGACAGTCACGGTGAACTCCGATGAAGAGCACGGCACGCGTATTATTTTTAGCTGGCAGCCTTTCTAGCTGGCAAATTTCAGGGAGACAACATGACAAGCATCTATCTCGTCGACGACCATCTACTCATGCGCGAAGGTTTGCGCGCCTTGCTGGAGACCAAAAACTATAACGTGATCGGTGAGTCAGCCGACCCCACCGAGGCACTGGCTGATATTCTGAGCTTGCGACCTGATGTGTTGCTGCTGGACCTCAATCTCAACGGGCGCTCGGGGTTTGAGTTGCTTTCAGAGTTGCAGCGGCGGCACCTGCCTACCCGCTGCATTGTGCTCACCATGTCGGCGCAGCCGCGCCATGTGGCCGAGGCGCTGCGCATGGGGGCGAGTTCCTATGTCCTCAAGGGCTCGGCCGGCAGTGATCTCATGAGCGCCATCGAAGCGGCCCTGCTGGGTAAAAAACACCTGGGGCCCGATGTGGCCGATCTCGCCTTGCAGGTTTTTACCAAGCAAGACCAGGAAGATCCCTTGAGCACGCTATCGCCGCGTGAGCGGCAAATCATTTCCATGGTGGTCAACGGCCAGTCCAGCGCCGATATTGGCGTGGAGCTGCATTTGTCGGCCAAGACCGTGGCCACTTACCGCAGCCGTTTAATGTCCAAACTGGGTGTCAGCGATGTACCTGCGCTGGTGCGGCTCGCGGTTCGTCTCAAATTAATTGATGCGGACGACATGGATGCGGCTCGTGGACGTCGTGTTACGGATGTTTCTCGTCAAGTGTCTTAACCAGCCTTCGCAAGTTGTTGAGAACTCCCTACAGACGAGTTGACTCAGCGCAAATAAAGTTGGCCTCAGAGATTTGCTAAAGCGCCCACCGGACGCTGCATCCACTGAGGAAGCCAACAACATGATGAACGTTCAAACAATGCCGAGTGCTGCTGGCTGGCAGCCCACGCCTGGTCAACCTGCACTGAAGTTGGAGAGCGATGAGCGCTGGTCCGATTTCCAGGAAGTTTTGAATTTGTTGAAGTTTGATGGGCATTTGCATCAATTGAACAACAGCACCCTTTTTCGCCGCCGCCGTCTGAAAGCTGGCCAGTCCGCCATGGTGATGGGCCAGCCTTTTGATGGTTTGTATGTGGTGCGACTGGGGGCCCTCAAATCGTCCATGACGCATGTGGATGGGGCTGAGCATGTGCTGTCGTTTCCCATGAAGGGTGATCTGCTGGGCTTTGACGGAATTTGCAAAAACAAGTACCTGAGCGAAGTGGTGGCCCTGACAGAGTGTGACCTGATCAAGATACCCTCCACCGATTTGTTCTCGCCTGGGCGCGGTTGCAACGACATGGAGCGCATGGCGTATTGGGCCATCAGCCGCGAGATTGTTCAGGAGCAAACGACCTACGCCCTGACGCACTCTGCCAAGTCTGAAGCGCGCGTGGCCCGGTTTTTGCGGGTTCAGTCGGAGCGGTTTGCCGCCATGGGTTATTCCCCCACCCGATTTACCTTGCCCATGACCCGCCGCGACATTGGCAACCACTTGAATGTGACTCTGGAGACTGTGAGCCGGGCCTTCTCGGCATTGGACAGTCTGGGCATCATCTCGGCGGAACGTCGAGAAATAAAAATACTTTCGATGGAAGCGTTGCGCAAATTCGAAAGCTGAGTTAAATGTCTTCGGCCACTGTGGTGGCGCTGCAGCGCAACTCGCCACCGTTTGAGACCATGCTGGTGCCCACGGATGGGTCGGCCTTGTCAATTGCGGCAGCACTAAAGGCTGTTGAATTTGCCAAGCGCTTGCACGTCAAGGTGCTTGCGTTTCAGTCCATACCGGTTTACCGCTACCCCGTATATTTGGGTGGCATTCCGTTTGAGTACCCTTCAGAAGCCGATTATGAGAAGCAGTGCCGTGATATCGCCAACCGATACCTTGAACTGATAGCCAATGTGGCCACGTCTCAGGGGGTTGAAGTGAGCAAGCGAACTGAATTTAACTCGGTGCCGGCACAAGCCATTGTGGATGTTGCCAAACGAGAAAATTGCAGCATGATTTTTATGGGGTCGCATGGCCGCAGTGGGGTGTCGCGGGCATTCCTGGGCAGCGTGGCCCTCAAGACGCTGACACTGGCCCACATCCCCGTCATGGTGGACCGACCTACGCCACAAGAGATTGCCGACGCCGAGGAATTTATGAGCCAATGCGCCATTGATCCTTGACGCATTGCCGAGCAGAGGGATTTTGTTTGTTTTAAGAATAATTTAAATTTCTATAACCATTAAATATTGTTCAAGATAGAACAGGTGGAGGCTGGTTGAAGAATCAAAACAAGGTGAGCGCTAACGCGTTTTTTCCCATTGTAGGAATCGGGGCCTCGGCGGGGGGCCTTGTAGCTCTGGAACAATTTCTGTCACACGTGCCTGTGAACGGGGGCATGGCTTATGTAATCGTTCAGCATCTTGACCCCCACCATGAAGGCATGTTGGTAGAGATATTGCAGCGCACCACTTCAATGCCCGTGATGCAGGCCAAAGATCTGATCCAGGTGACGCCCGATCATGTGTATGTGATCCCCCCTGGCTTTGACCTCACGGTGCTCAACGGCGTGTTGCATTTATTGGTGCCGCCCGAGCCGCGGGGTCTGCATCTGCCCATTGATGTCTTTTTTAAGTCGCTGGCCGATGACCGCCAGCAAAACAGCATTGGAGTCATCCTTTCTGGCATGGGCTCTGACGGCACCGTCGGTTTGCGTGCCATCCGCCAAGCCGCCGGCGCCTGTTTTGTGCAGACGCCGGCGGCGGCCCAGTTTGACAGCATGCCACGCAGCGCCATTGATGCAGGCGTGGCCGATGTGGTGGCCCCCGCTGAAGAGTTGCCCCAAAAAATAGTGGCGTATGTGGGTCGGGTCCAGATTGCATCATTGGCGGATGCACAAAACACGGATGAACAAAAAGTAGCCGATGTCGGGTTTCTGGAAAAAGTCATCGTGCTGCTGCGCAGTCAGGTCGGGCACGATTTCTCGCTCTACAAAAAAAGCACGCTCTCGCGGCGAATTGAGCGGCGCATGGGCTTGCATCAGTTGACCCGGATTGAAGACTACCTGCGCTATTTGCGTGAAAACCCGAAAGAGTCTGAACTGCTCTTCAACGAGTTGCTGATTGGCGTCACCAGCTTCTTTCGGGATGCACCCGTTTGGGATCAACTGAAGGCCGAAGTCATCCCGGGCTTGTTGGCAAGCTACCCGAACGGTGCTGTGCTGCGCGCCTGGATACCCGGTTGTTCTACCGGCGAGGAAGCCTACTCACTCGCCATGGTTTTCAAGGAAACGCTGGAAGCGATAAAACCCAGTCAGCGCTTTTCACTCCAGATTTTCGCATCAGACTTGGATAAAGACGCTGTGGCCACAGGCCGCAACGGAATCTACCCCCGAAGTTCGGCGACTGATGTCACTGAAAAACGGTTGAGCCGTTTTTTTGTGGAAGATGCCGCTGGGTACCGGGTTTGCAATGAAATCCGCGAGATGGTGATTTTTGCCGAGCAAAACTTGATTGTTGATCCGCCCTTTACCAAGTTGGATCTGTTGAGTTGTCGCAACTTGCTGATCTACCTTGAGTCCGAACTGCAGACCAAGCTGATCCAGCTGTTTCACTACAGTCTGAACCCCGGGGGGGTGCTGGTGCTAGGCAGTGCAGAGTCCATTGGTTCGGCGACTCATCTTTTCTCACCCCTGAACGTGAAAGCGCGAATTTTCAGGCGGCTGGATGCCGTAGCGCGAGCGCTGCCGCTGGGATTTCCGGCTTCGTTTGTTCAAACGCGCTCCCGTTTTGGGGCTACTGCAGCAACAGCTTTGGATCAATTGCACGGCACGCTGAACTACCAGGCGGCCGTAGACAAGCTGATCTTGCAGCGCTACGCTCCGGCCGCTGTGTTGGTTAACGACCAGGGAGACCTGCTGTATTTCAGCGGTAAAACCGGGAAATACCTGGAACCCGCTCCTGGTAAGCCCAGTCTCAATCTCTTTGCCATGGCCCGCGAAGGCGTCAATCAAGCTTTGAGTGAAGCCTTTTACAGGGCGGTTCGCAGCAAGACAGAAGTTGCACTCAAGAAAGTAAAAATAAGCGACAACGGCACGACTCAGTATGTCGATGTGGTGGTACAGCCACTGGATGACCCCGCCGATTTACGCGGACGGGCGCTTATTGTGTTTAACGACGTGGCTGTGCCCAAGCGGAAAAAACTGCGTCATGCAGGAAATGAAGCATTGGACGAGCGGTATCGTGTTGAGACGCTGGTGCAAGAGTTGCAGCAGTCGCGTGAAGAAGCCAAGTCAACCCGTGAGGAAATGCAAACCTCACAGGAAGAACTGAAATCGTCCAACGAGGAATTGCAGTCGGCCAACGAAGAGTTGCAGTCCAGCAACGAGGAACTGACGACCTCCAAGGAAGAGATGCAGTCCATGAACGAGGAATTGCAGACGGTCAACCACGAGTTGCAGGCCAAGGTGGCAGAGTTGTCACGGGCCAGCAATGACATGAAGAACCTGCTTGACAGCACCGAGATCGCCACACTTTTCCTTGATGAAACCCTCAATGTACGTCGATTCACTTCACAAGCTACGCGCATCATCAAGTTAATTGTTGGCGATGCAGGGAGACCCATCACCGATATCGTGACCGATCTGGTTTACCCAGACATGGTGACGGATGCACAGGAGGTTCTTCGCACCTTGGTATTTAGAGAGAAAGATGTCCCCACCAAGGATGGTCGCTGGTACAAAGTGCGCACCATGCCCTACCGTACCCAGGAAAACCGGATTGATGGTTTGGTCATCACCTTCTCGGATATTTCGGTGAGCAAAAAACTAGAAGCTGAATTGCGAGCCACGCAGTCACATTTGCAAGCGTTGATGGGTGATTCGAAGCGCGAGGTAACCATCCATGGGCTATCGTAAAAATCCGGTTAATTCTGATGAGTTGAGGCGCTTGGCCAAAGAGCGTTTGTCCGGCCACTTGTCGAACGCCGCATCAGCCTTGAGCTTGCAAGAAGCACAGCGCCTGTTTGAAGAACTGGAAATTCATCAGATTGAACTGGAGTTGCAAAACGAACACCTGAACGCCACCCGCGGGCAGATGGAGCGGGCGCTGAACCAAAGCAGTGAGTTGTATGACTTTTCTCCTGTTGGTAGTGTCTTGCTGGACGCCATCGGGACCATTACCAAGCTTAATTTGGCCAGTGCTACGCTCCTTGGTGGTGAGCGTGCCCGCTTGCTGGGCAGTCGGTTTGGGTTGTATGTGGCGCAAGCGGATCTTCCTTCATTCAACACCTGGTTGGAGAGTGCTAAAACTACAGGTGATGTGCAGGGTGGAGAAATCGCGTTGAGCAAAACAGGGTCAACTGAGCGCTATGTAGAGATAAAAATATCTGCACTGCCGCAGGATTTTGGCTGGCAGTTAATTCTGGTTGACATCACTGAGCGACGGCAGATGGATGAGCGTTTGCGATTAAACGAGGAGCGTTGGAAGCTGGCTCTGGAAGCTGCCGGTGACGGTGTATGGGATTGGGATATTCTGACGGGCAGTGTTGTTTATTCCAAAAGATACAAACAGTTATATGGCTTTTCTGAAGATGAATTCGGAAATAATATTGAGGACTGGCGCACCCGCATTCACCCTGATGACAGATCACGTGTGATGACCGACATTCAAGCGCATTTGATGGGTAAGTCCGATAAATTTTTCAATGAACATCGCGGGAAATGCAAGGATGGTCACTGGAAATGGGTGCTTAGCCGAGGCGCTATCGTGAGCGGTATGGTTGAAGGAACTCCTATGCGCATGATTGGTACCAACACCGATATTACCCATATCAAAATGACAGAGGAGGCGTTGATGGTGGCAGCCCGCTTTCAACAGGCCGTATTTGACTCCTTGTCAGCCCACATTGCCGTACTAGACCGAACCGGAAAAATCATTCAAGCCAATGTTGCCTGGCGAAAATATTTGCAAAGTAGCGGTTGTGTTGAAGTCGAGAAACTTATAGATGTCGGCTACCTAGATATCCTGAATTGTCTGACTGGAAAGAATGAGGAAACAGTGTTGGCTGCAACGGCTGGTATTGGTTCTGTGATCTCAAGCGAAGCATTAAATTTTCAATTGCAACACCCGTTTTATACCCCAGGGGACAAGCATTGGTTCAGCATGAAAGTAACAGCTGTGCACGATGTGGAGGGCAGGGTGGTGATAAGTCATGAAGATGTGACTATTTTGAAAGCAGCCGAATTGGCCAGTATGACGCTGGCGAATACCGATGCCCTGACAGGCGCCTTGAGCCGTCGAAATTTCATTAACTTGGCAGAGCAGGAATTGGCGCGTGCAAAACGCTATGAGTTACCTCTCATGTTGCTGATGCTGGATCTGGATCATTTCAAACTGATCAACGATCAGTATGGACATGCGGTGGGTGATGCGGTGTTGCAGGAGTTTGTGAAAACCGTCAAAGGTGTTTTGCGTGAGTCGGACTTGATTGGGCGCATCGGTGGTGAGGAATTTGCCGTCTTGCTGCCCAACACGATGCATGAAGGGGGGTGTGCTTTAGCCCAGAGAATTATTGAAAGTGTACGTGCTCATCCGGTTGAAATTGGCAGTGATTACATTCCGTACACAGTAAGCATCGGCGCAGGATGTATGACGAACGAGACCACAATTTCAGCCATGCTGGGATTGGCAGATGCGGCGCTTTACCGGGCCAAGAAAGGCGGACGCAATCGATTGGAGGTAATCGCTACATGAACATAATTATCGGTGTATTGTTGCTTTTTGAGAATTCTCAAAATAGGTCATTGTGCTTCGCCTAAAGTCAATGTAGCGTTGTTAGTAGGAGAAAAGTCATGCGAACAGATGAAGATTTGAAGGCCGATTTGATGGAGCGGCTTGATGCTAACCCAGCCATTGATGCGTCAGACATTGAAGTCAATGTAGATCGTGGAATGGTGGTGCTTAGCGGTAAAGTGGATACGCACCAGACTAGATTTCAAGTTGAAAGAACAGCCAGAAGTGTTCCCGGAATGCGCGGTCTTGAAATTCAGATTAAGCCGACTCAAAGCATCTTAAAAAGAAGAACGACGGGGTAGGCTCATCTTGTCTAGCAACTGCTGGACTAAAGCCTCTGCTTTTAGGCGTTGAACACTGTCTGTCTCAAATTGCCAATCTTTTAAAGCTAGGGATAAAGTTAAAAATGAATCGCGCAAAGCAAACAATGAACAAACTAATTCATTGAAGGCCATGGCATTGGTATTGATAGGTTCAAAGTTCTCCATACAACCCTTTGATGTGTGACATAAAAAAAATTTTATTACGAGCAGTAATAAAGTCTGTTGATGTTTCGAAATCGAAATGGGTGTAAACAAAAGTATTTCAGATGTTGTGTTTTCAACTACACGTGTGATTTTTAAACACCATATGAAACATTGACATTTAACAAAACTGTAAAGAGCTGAAATATTATTCTTGACACACAAAAGCGGCGGTCCTAAATCGCGCTGAGAAAAAACCCACTTGAGATGGACACTATGCATAATTTTTCGATCATGAAATTGAACTTAACGTTATTTCTAGTTGCTCTATTACTAGTGACTGCACTATATGGATGCGCCAGCCAGTCTTCATATGCTGCGGCCAACAGAATTCCTACAGGTATTCCAGGTTCTGCTGGAGACATGCCTGCTACCACACTGATTACATCAGAGCTCATCAAGGAACAGCGTGAACTCAGTGAGCGTCAAATTGGGCAAGACATCAGCCAGTTGAGTGTTACCCCGACCCAATATGTCATTGATGCTGGAGATGTTCTGTCCATTGTTGTTTGGGATCATCCAGAGCTTGCCAGCGCGACCAGGGCACCACAGTCAGCAGGTATATCGGGCTCTGATCCTGATGGGTCTTCTATACCAGCAACAGGGTTCATTGTTGACTATGACGGAACAGTGCAATTTCCACATACTGGCGTCCTCAAGATGGCTGGGCTAACTGAGGAGCAGGCGCGCATACTGCTGACGACTCAACTGGCGCGCTACATTAACCAACCAAAGATATCGCTGCGTGTGCAGTCTCACCGCAGCAAACGTGTTTATATTGATGGTGAAGTCAAGTCGCCCGGTCTTCAGGCCATCAACGATATTCCGATGACATTGATTGATGCAATCAATCGCGCAGGTGGGTTCTTGCCTACTGGAGACCAAAGCCAGATTATTCTGAATCGTGCAGGTACTATTTACCGGCTAAATTTGTTGCGATTGCTTCAAAAAGGAATAAATCCGACAAATATTATGTTGGTAAACGGCGACGTTGTCCGCGTACTTTCACGAGATGAGAGCAAGGTTTTTGTGTCAGGTGAGGTAACGGCTCCAAGGGCGCTCATCATGCACAACGGACACTTGACGTTGAATGAAGCGTTGGGAGAATCTGGTGGTGTCAACGTCATTACTGCGGATGGACGACAAGTCTATGTAGTTCGTAAAACAAACAAATCTCCTGTGGTGTATCAGCTAGATGCTACGAATCCTAGTGCAATGGCGACAGCTGAAGAGTTTGAACTAGAGCCCAAAGATGTTGTCTATGTTGCGCCTAATGCGCTGACAAACTGGCATCGTGGAATTAGCCTACTCTTTCCGAGCTCGTTAACCTCACTCACAGGTCCGGTGCGATGATTAGGAATATTTTATTCATCTGCACGGGCAACATATGCCGAAGTCCGATGGCAGAGGGATTGATGCGCCAGAAATTACCTGAAATGATGGTCTATTCTGCCGGCCTGCATGCGCTCAACGGCGCGTCGGTTGATCGCATGGCAGTAGATTCAGTATGGAGCAGAGGCATTGACATTCGCGGACATCGAGCTCGAAAAATAGGAGTATGGATGATCGAAGAGGCTGATCTTGTTTTGACAATGGACCGAGCACAAAAACACGAGATTGAAGTTAGATATCCTGGCTTCAAAAACAAGGTGTGGCGCCTGGGTGAGTACAGCAACTTCGATGTTCCCGACCCTTATCAAAAGGAATGCCAGGCGTTTCTGGATGCTCTATCGTTGATAAGTCAGGGCATTGACGATTGGAGTGCGTACCTGCGTTCATTCAATAGTAATAACACTGGAGAGTTCCAACTCGCGACTGCACCATGATGAATAATTCAAGTGTTAAATCGAATCCTGTTTTGCTAACGGGGCCATTGCCAGCGAGGATGCAAGAGGATGGATATGAGACAGGGTTAAAACCCTATTTTGGAATCCTTTATGACAATCGTTGGCTAATTGTGAGTATTACTTTGATGGTCACACTGTTGGGTTGTGGATTTGCGTTTCTATCAAATCCGGTTTACGTGGCGAATATGTTGATCCATGTTGAAGAAGATGGGCGCCCGAACGGATCAAAAAATATTCTCGGTGAAATGGCCTCGACATTCGATGTGAAGTCATCTGCGACTTCTGAAATGGAGCTTCTACGCTCTCGATTAGTGGTTTTACGAGCGGTTGATAAGCTGCGTTTGTACATTGACGCACGCCCAAAATATTTTCCATTAATCGGTAGCAAGATCGCACAGTACCGAGATGTACTGTCAACGCCAGGATTATTCGGCATGGAAGGGTATGTATGGGGTGTGGAAAAAATAATTGTTCCAGTTTTCAATGTACCAGAAGTCTATTTAAACCATAGGTTCGTACTCACAGCGGATGGCAATAACCAATACCGAATAATGGCACCTGGCGGGGAGAAAGAATGGAAAGGTCAGGTAGGTAAAACACTTCTTGCTAGTACCTCTACCGGAAATATTGAGCTGCAAGTTGATCAACTTTATGCCAATCCAGGTGCGCAATTCACTTTGCAACGCGCGCCGCGTTTAAGTACAGCTGAAGAAATACAAAAGACTTTGACCATAGCAGAACAAGGCAAGCAATCCGGCGTTGTCAGTGTGACACTCAAAGGTGTAAATCCCAAACAATTAAGCGACACGTTAAGTGAAATTGGTAAGGAATATCTGCTTCAGAATCAGGCGAGAAAAACAGAAGAAGCAGAAAAATCACTCAACTTCCTTGAAACACAGATGCCAGATCTAAAGCGGCAGCTTGAGCAGTCCGAGGCCAAATACAACCTGTTTAGAGCTAGTCATGGAACAATTGACTTGAGTGAAGAGGGCAAAATAAGCTTGCAACAAATTTCTTCCGCGAAAAGCAAACGAATGGAACTTCTCCAAAAGAAAATGGAGTTGCAAACGAGATTCACCGAGGAGCATCCAATCGTTGCCGGCATAAACTCTCAGATCAAGGAGATGGATTATGAAATTTCATCAATCTCTGGATATATCAAAAAATTGCCGATGATGGAGCAAGAGCTATTGGGTTTGAACCGAGACATCAAGGTAAATACTGAACTATACACAGCGTTGCTTAACACGGCACAACAACTGCGTTTGATTACAGCAGGAAAGGTTAGTAACGTTCGGATGGTCGATGCGCCGATGAAGCCTGAAAAACCAGTCAAATCGGCGTCTGTGATCATCACGCTTTCACTGTTTCTGGGGTTGTTTCTAGGAATGATGAGTGCATTTATTAGAAGAAGGCTAAACGGCACGATTGATGATCCGGATCAGATAGAGAAGATGTTTGGTGTGCCAGTTTATGCCACCATTCCGCATAGCAAATTACTGAAAAAACTGCACGCTAGCGACGGTAACAAGTTTACAAAACTGCCACTACTTGCAAATGTTTCTTCAGCTGACATGGCAATAGAGAGCTTGCGGAGTTTCTGTAATGCATTGCATTATTCCATGACACATGCAAAAAATAATGTGGTCATGATGACTGGTGCAACTCCAGGCGTAGGCAAATCATTCGTTTCTATCAACTTAGCCGCAATCACGGCGACATCCGGGAAAAGAGTCTTACTGGTAGATGCAGATTTGCGCAATGGTCAACTGCACAAGTACCTCGGTGTGGCAAGGCAGGGTGGTTTGTCTGAGTACATTGCTGAAAATATTCCAGTAGAGAAGATCATTCACCGAGGTGTCATGCCCACACTGGATTTCATTTCAACGGGCAGTCTTCCATCAAATCCATCTGACTTGTTGTTGCGTCCACGTTTTGGCGAAATGATTAAATCCTTGTCTGAAAATTACGACCTCATTCTGGTGGATTCAACACCTATTCTGGCGGTTTCAGATGCCTTGACCATAGGCGCTCATGCCGGTGCAATTTACATCATGACGAGGGCAGGGGTCACAACTGAAGAAGAGGTGAGGGAATCGCTAAATCGGCTTCGGCAGTCTGGGCTTTCGGCTAAAGGTGTACTGCTCAATGATATGGAGCAGAGGCCGAGCCGGTATGGTTATGGCTATACCTATGGAATGGTGAAAGAGGAGGATAGTCAAGTAGAGGAGTTGAAGTTGATTGGTGTTTCTGCGCGAGTACGGTAGTTCCAAGCTGAGATGCGACAGTACAAGCAGGCTTTCAAGGCTAGTAAAAATGGAGCGATAAATGGCCGAAATTTTCAACGAAGTTAAAAATCAAGCGCAAGTAATTCCTGTTGAAAGTAACATTTACCCGCTAGTTGGGATGAGTGATGCTAATGTGGTCGTAACTTCAGATGAGATAACAATCTCATTTTATGAAGGCGAGGTTCCAGAATTTATAGAACTAGAACTGGAACGTTTGTACCAAAGTATCTACTCGACGGTAGCGCGTTTAAGAATATACGAGAATTCAAAAAATATATCTTCTTATGTGGCGTTAAAAGGCCAAAATATAATTTCAGCAATAATATTTAGAATTGAAAATAATAAGGCCATTGTTCTAAACGAGCAAACATATATAAATGTTGTTGAAATTTCAAGATTTTCCAAAGCGGTTTTCTTGCGATACAAATCTGTAACGTATATTTCATACTGGGGATTAATGCCAACACAAGGCAAGATTCCTTATCTTTTTCGCCGAAATTACTGTTTGCCAGAAATAGTTGTGACGTTGCCGGAAAAGACTGATGCATATCTCACAAGTCTTGGAAAAAGCACCCGTCGACACGTTCGTAGTAATCTAAAAAAGATAACAACTACATTTCCATCATTTCGTGCTGAAGCCAGCTTAAAAGGTGATATTAACGCTCAAGATATCTTCGATATCGTTAACCTTAATAATGAAAGAATGGCGGTTAAGGAAAAGGTGACATACAACAGTGATGAGGAAACGCAACGTTTGATTCGTTTGGCGAATGTTTATGGGTTAGTTCTTACCCTGAAGATCAACGATCGTGTTTGTGCTGGTGCTGTCTGCTACCGCGTAGGTTCGACATACTTTGCCCATGTATTGGCGCATGATCCAAAGTTTGATGACTACAAACTCGGAATGGTGTGTTGCTACCTGATGATATCTGAATGCATTACGAGAGGCGGCAGCGAAGTACGCTTTGGTGGATCAACACATAGATATAAATTTGATTTTCTGGGTATTTTGCTGTACCTGGATTATTTAGTTGTGTACAAAAATATCGGCCACTATATTTTGCATACTGCAAGCGCACTCCCAATGTCTTTAGAAGCCTATGTGCGTCGATCTAAGCTATGGTTGCTACTGTCTGATCGACGGGAAGACATATTTTCGCGAGTTGCAGCACGCATCATCAGCCGGGTACGCGAATTCAAGCGATCCGGTTATGCGCTTTGAACAGAATACGGACAACAAAGTCTGACGTAGCGCCCAATGCTTCAATCCCTTCTTCGTGGAAATAGCGATAGTGTATTTACTGTGTCTGAGGAAAATAATGTCGATTTTTATGAAGATGAAATTCCTGATTATCTTGCTTTAGAGTTAAACAGACTTTATGAGAACATTTTTTCTTCTGCATCAAAATTCCATATTGATGGACGTACTTTAAACGCAAATACATATGTGCGTCGCAAGGTGGGAATAGTAGTGACTGTATTGGTATTTCAACAAAATGAAAACAAGGTAGAGGTTATTAACGAATGTATATCGTTAGATGGAAATGATATTGAACTTTTTTCGAAAGCAGTTTTCTCTAAATATAGAACAGTATCAGTTATAAAATTTAATGCAATAAAAACTACTATTAAAAAGTTACCGTTTCCCTATCAATGCTTCACATGTCTTGAAGACATTGTGCTCAAGTTACCCGATTCGCCAGAAATTTATCTCAGCAGTCTAGGCAAGTCAACGCGCCAAAATATTAGTCATTACAGTAAGTTGGTTCAGCGCAAATTTCCATCATTTGAATTTAAGATTTGTGCAGCTCAGGACCTGACTGATGTCCTAATTCATGAAATCATTCAACTTAGTTGTGCAAGAATTATTGGCAAAAAACAGGTTTCTTTGCATAACGAGGAAAATACAAGAAAATTGATAAATCTTGTACGAAAACATGGTTTTGTTGGTGTGGCAACCATCGAAGGGAATGTGTGCGCTGGAGCAATATGTAGCAAGTTAGGGGCAAACTATTTTCTGCATGTGCTTGCTCACGACCCGAAATACGACCGCTTTAGCCTAGGAATACTGTGTTGTTATCTAACCATTCGTGAATCAATTATCAGTGGTGGAAAGACGTTTCATTTTCTATGGGGTAGGTTGGACTACAAATATCGACTTCTTGGAGTTCAGTTCGACTTGCAGCGTGTTGTTGTATATCGCTCATACTTAGAAAGTATTCTTAATGGCGCGTACGCTATACGTACAGCGTACAAGGGTGTTGGTCGAATTGTAAAAAACCACCTTATGGAACCAGGCCGAAGAGGCTGGATAATTTCAAGGATTGCAATCAATTTTGAAAAAAAAGTACGCGCTTTTTTTTGAAGAAAATTGATCAGAAATCTAGTAACTATCAAGTGTTTGGTGGTCGTATGCTTGATTATTTCTCATGGGCATTAAGTCTCATTGAAATTAATTGTCTTGAAATTCCAATCATAAATTTCGTGTTGGTAGAAAGATAGCGCTTAAACAACCTCCTTGGCTCACTGTACAACCGATGAATCCACTCAAGTCCATTCTGTTGCATCCATCGTGGTGCTCGGTGGATCGATCCTGAATGAAAATCGAATGCAGCACCAACTCCAATCATGACAGCCTGCACGCGTCCTCGATGTGCGGCCATCCACTTTTCCTGCTTAGGGCAGCCCAATCCGACAAACAGAACATTTGCACCGGAGTCATTGATGCTGCATATGTCCGCTTCATCCTCAGACAAGGATAAAACGCCAAACTTCGGTGACCTCATGCCCACCACGACCAAGTCAGGAAAGCTGACCTTTAGGGAACTACGCAACTTGTTAAGAATGTATTCCGTACTGCCGTAAAAGTAGACCGACTGTCCAAGACGCTCAGCCTCACGAAGATATCGCCACATAAGGTCCGGACCATTGATTCGCTCTTGTGTGGGAAAGCCTAAACGCCTACAGGCCCATGCAATTGGGGCACCATCTGGTAGAGACATGTCCGAGAAATTTACAGCCGCCTTAAATTCAGGGTCTGTTGTGGTAGTCACAACCGAGTGTACATTGCAAGCACAAACATACCGTGATTCATGGGCGGATCCCCATGACACAATTTTTGCCGTGGTTTCGTCCCACGATAAAGTATCAATAAATGCTCCCAGTACAGGTGTTCCTCTACGTAACATTTTTGCTCCTCAAGCATGCATAGTGACTTGCTTAATATTCCGACTTAAAACATCTAGGTAAGCGCTACCGAAATCATTTGCTAATCGGTCATTGGTGTAGTAATTTACGATACGCTGACGGCCTGATTCACCCATGCGATTAATCAAATCACGGTCATTATCTAGTCGAGATATCGCAGTCGCCAACGCTTGCGGGTTTCGTTGCGGAACAAAGAGTCCATGTACGCCATCCTCAACTACATCTGGAATTTCTCCAACTGGACTAATAAGTGGAGGCGTACGTGCAGCCATGCTTTCCAATAGCGCGTAAGGTAGTGCTTCGTGGTAAGTTGGAAACACAAAAAGATCAGACTCAACCCATATGCGTTCTTTCTCTGCGCCATGGACAATACCTACAAATTTGACATACTCATGTAGATCATGATCAGTTACCTTTTTTCTCATTTCTACTTCAGCGGGTCCAAGTCCCGCAACAGTCAAATAGATAGATCTTTTATCACGATGCAATATCGCCAAGGCATCTATGATTTCGAGTACACCTTTGCTTTCAGCTAAGCGACCTACGTAAACCAAGCACAAAGGCTTATCTTTCCGGATGGGTGTACGCTTCCAATAGGGGTCCTCTCCGGGTGTTATTGCATTGGGGATCGCTTCTACATTCAATCCCGGGATGAATGACCGATAGGCTGTAAGTGATTCTTGACCAAGTACAACAACCAGGTCAGCAGTTCGTAGGATCCACTTAAGTAGATAGGATAGTACTTGGCTATTTCTAAAGAAGAATTGGGGTAGAGCACCGCCATGAACTTGGTAAACAATTTTTTTGCCCAATGAACGTGCAATGAGCAGATAAACCATGTCGCGCCAATACCCCTTTGGATCCATAGTTGTGTTCACATGAATGATATGTGGACTCTGTTGAAGCATTCGCCAAAAAAACTGTAGTGGACTAAAAACTAACCGGAAAGTTTTTTTAATCGCAGTTTCATTACGCCCTTGGCTTCCAACTTGAAAATGAACGAAATTGAATTCGTTTACAAGGTGACTATGCATCAACTGATTCAAATGAGTGCTGACACCACTAACAGCTTCCAAGGAAGGCCCAAGCAACATGACAGTTTTCACTTTTTCACTCCTTATAAGAAGTGATGAAGAATATCGTGTGAAAGTACGTATAAATTGATGTTTGTCGTGCTGGCGTAACTTGTGTCTAAGTTTTTACTTAGATCTACTTGTTTCTGATATGTCAGTTGCTAATGTAGGCATACCTCGACACAAATTTTGACAATCATCAATCACTTTTTTTATCTTGCTTTTAAGATTTTCTACTTTAAATATTGACTGTGAATTTTGTATCAGTACTGACACTACAAATTTACATTGCCTGGATATGCATATGAACATGAAACTCAACACTAAAATTTTTGGACATAGGTTTCTCCGTGGACAAATGGTAAAGGTTCGCAGCGTAAGTGAAATAGCTGCCACACTGGATGTAGATGGAAAATATGATGGCGTGCCATTTATGCCTGAGATGGTTAAGTACTGTGGTTCGAATGCGCGTGTATTTCGTCGAGTCAATAAGACTTGTGTTGAAGGTCATGGCATACGTAGCATGAAAGGAACTGTTACTTTGGAGGAACTACGGTGCGATGGTGGAAGTCATGACGGTTGTCAACGCAACTGCCCATTTTTTTGGAAAGAGGCATGGCTCCAGCCCGTTGAGGACGGAACTCCCACTTCTGAGTCTTTCGTAGGTGCCATCAGTGTTGATAAATGTAAGCTTGACTGGCTGCAAACTCGAGTTTCGGATCGTTACTATTGTCAATCTACCGAGTTGTATACAGCAACCTCTAATCTATCTCGTTGGAACATTGGTCAATTTTTGGATGAAATACGCAATGGTGAATTGCTGATAGCTGATTTCTTGCGCATTGTGTATCGAACAGTTCTTCATAAATTATTTGGGTTTGAAGAGGTCGGATCATTAGTTGGGACTTTAAAAAAAGGCATTCCTGTCGAATTGGGACTCAAGCATGGAGAGTGGGTTGACGTTAAGCAAGCCGAAATTATCAGATCAACGCTGGATGTTGGTCGCAGAAATCTAGGGCTTGAGTTTGTACCGGCCATGTCCGAATATATTGGAGGGCGATATCAGGTTTCTCACCCAGTTCAAAAGATCATTCTTGAGCAGACAGGGGCAATGGTTCGCCTCAAAAACACAGTTGCTTTGAAGGGGGTCACATGCCAAGGCTTGTGTGTTAAAAACTGTCCTCGCAATAGTAGTCTGTATTGGCGTGAAGCTTGGCTTCAGCGCGTAGACGCTAATACTGATAACCCATCAATTGTTTGTCGACGCGTCTCGCATTAAATTTTTCGGTTCAATCTAGCACCGTAAGACGCATTCTAAAAACCTTGATCATGTCATAGTGCAGGTTGAATTGCATATGCAGCAAATTGCAGCCATACAATTTTTTTTGACCGTGCAAGTAGGTCATTCAAAAAAATTTCAACACGCAAATTGTAGGAACAACAACATGACAACTTTGATATTTGTCATTTAAAAATTTTCATCCTAAAGTTGTAATGAACAGCATGATGTTCTAAGAAGAAGTCTGAGCTGAATAAGTCATATTTTTGAAAAAATTTTCATCAATTTGAATTCATATGTTGTTTTTTATTCTTCAATCTAAAAACTCTATTCAGTGCTGCACTCAGCTGAGTACAGGCTTTGTCATCGTCTACGTTAACTTCTATATGGTAGACAGTGAACGTTGCATATTCGAAAATATAGCTAAAAGTGACGGCCTGAATTTCACATTAAGCAATCATAAGTTCTACAAGATAATCGACAATTTTTTTGTAAGCAAGTTATTCCCTCATCGAGTCATTGTCATAGGGTTGATGAAAGTAATCTCAAATCAGGCATGCAATGATAATGAACGCTATGAATTTCTGTTGACGGGTTCACTAAGCGACAATAATTTTTTGCATCGCGAGAGAAAGAATTTTATAGAACGATATAAATTATTCAGTAAACCATTCATGGTAATAACCAACCATGTTTAAAACTCAAGGCATCCTCACAGCAGCACCACTGAACAAGAGTTCAAAGCACGTTCCATTAGGAAATGACAATCTGCTGACATTGATTGAGTCATCTATAGGTCCCGCAGCACATGTTATTTCTCTTTTAGGACTTATCTACTACTTTGAAGGTCAAGTCCTGCCGATTTATCTGATACTTTCTCTCATTGTTTTTGCCCTTGTCTTTCCTAGTAAAGTTAGGTTGCAGTCGTCCGGTTTAACCATGCTATTTGATATCACTCTTAACTGGATTTGGGTGGCTTGCTTATTGCTGTTCACAGGTTTCGCCACCAGTTACATTCGAGAATTCTCAATACCTGCGCTTACGACCTGGTTGTGGGTAGCCCCGCTCACAGAGGTGGGCGCAAGCTTTTGGCTGCGCCGAGTTGCTCCTGCATTACTCAAAATGCAAGGCCCACCGCAGCGCGCACTTATTGTGGGTTTGAACAAACAAGGTTTGGCGCTTGCAACCCGTATTAGGCAGACGCCCTATGCCAGAATTTCACTCACTGGTTTTGTGGATAACCGAAGTGCCCAGCGAGTCGACAACAATAGTCAAAACAATGTTCTAGGCACACTTAGCCAATTAACTAGCCTCATCCAGACGCATCATATCCAGATCATTTACCTGTCGCTGCCCATGGTTTCGCAACCTCGAATTCTTCAGCTTCTGGACGAACTAAAAGACACTACCGCATCTATCTATTTTGTGCCGGATATGTTCGTCACCGACCTGATTCAGGGTCACGCCGGAACAGTATGCGGTATGCCCGTTATTTCTGTCTGCGAAACACCTTTCAAGTCTGTCAATGGTGTCGTAAAGCGGATCAGTGATATTGTTTTTTCACTTTTTATCCTGAGTATGATCTTCCCGCTGATGCTCGTAATTGCGGCAGCAGTCAGATTCGAATCTCCTGGCCCCATCATTTTCAAGCAACGCCGCTATGGCCTCGATGGTGAAGAAATATTGGTTTACAAATTTCGTTCCATGACCGTCACTGAGGACGGTTCAAACATTCAGCAAGCTCAGCTTAATGATGCGCGAATCACTCGACTTGGGGCATTTTTACGCAAGTCTTCACTTGATGAACTTCCCCAATTTATAAACGTTTTGCAGGGTCATATGAGTGTTGTGGGCCCTCGTCCTCATGCTATTGCTCACAACGAACTCTATCGTAAACTGATCAAAGGCTACATGGTTCGACACAAAGTGAAGCCAGGCATTACTGGTTGGGCTCAGGTCAACGGCTACCGAGGAGAAACAAAAACATTGGACAAGATGCAGGGGCGCATAGATTATGACTTGGACTACCTTCGCAATTGGTCTCTACGTCTGGATGCTTACATTATCTTCAAAACAATTCATTTAGTTCTAAAGGACCAAAATGCTTACTGATTGATCATGATGCAAGGCAAATTCAACTTCCATCCCTGACATTGGGATGTGTTTCTAGCTTGCGGTACGCTGAACAATTGTGACGTCAAAGTAAATACACATAGAAAACAACAGGTTGTTATCGCCAATCAACTGTTGTAGATTAAAACATTACGTAGATAAGTTCAGAGATTTCAGCTTCCTGATGTTCCGTAATATCGAAATTCGCTTGTACTTCACGTGCAACGGCTACAAAACGCGGTACTGAGATCAGTAAGTCATCGCGTTTGCTCGTTTTCCAATATGCCGCTAGTCGTTGAGCAAAGTCATCACAATCGAGGCAAGAAGCCGCCGTGAAATCCTCTTGCGTCATAGTGGCACGGGCGGGTCGTACATAGTAACTTTGAGGATTACTGTCAGGTATCAACGGAAATGACAGGTCTCCGCTAGTTTGTGCTTTCAACGCGAGAGGAAGAATAACGTCATCGAACAGAGCACCGATCATCTCATTTGAACTATCTTCATTAGTCGAGAGCATAGGTTTCCTTCCAGTTTTCATGGTCTTTAAACGGGGGTTGATCTTTTCGCCAAAGTAGACAGTCCTCAAGCACAAGTAGGTCAATTTCAGTCCTCATGAAACATCGGTATGCATCTTGCGGACTGCAAACAATAGGTTCGCCACGCACATTGAAGGATGTATTGACCAGCATTGCGAAACCGGTTAAGTCTTCAAATGCCTTGATCACTGCATGGTAGTTCGGATTAGTATGCATATCGACTGTTTGGATGCGTGCCGAGTAATCAACGTGTGTTACTGCTGGTACGTCGCTACGGGGTTGATTGATGATATTCATCATGTCGTCGTTGCCGTCATTAAAATTCGTCAGGTCCATCTGCAGTCTCCTCGACTCCAGCACAGGTGCAATCAGCAGCATGTAAGGACTGTCTACGTCCAGATCAAAATACTCCGCGCATCTTTCTTGCAATACGCTCGGCGCAAACGGTCGAAACGATTCACGGAATTTAATTTTCATGTTCATTACGGCCTGTGTTTCCTTATTTCGAGGATCGCCCAAGATTGATCGTGCTCCGAGTGAGCGAGGCCCAAACTCCATCCGTCCGGAAAACCAACCGACAATTTTTCCATCGGCCAGTGCTCGTGCAACAGTTTTAGCGCGTGAAGTGTTGTCTGTTATGCGTTGGTGCGGAAGACTCTTTCGGTCTATAAATGCTGATACTTCGTCACTAGAGTAGCGTGGACCCAGAAAACTTCCTTTTTGTGAATCGTACCCATTTTGATCAACATGACGCGGCTCGTCAAAATATACGTGGTTGCCTATGAGCGCGGCACCTAGAGCACCGCCTGCATCACCTGCAGCAGGTTGAATCCACACCTTATCAAATATTTTCTGTGCCAGCATCTTGCCGTTGGCAACGCAGTTGAGGGCTACACCACCAGCCATCACAATATTCTTCTCTCCTGTGGTTCGTCGTAAGTAAATTGACGTCTTCAAGACGATTTCTTCAGTTATTTTCTGAATACTGGCAGCGAGGTCCATTTCACGACGCGTAATGGGCGATTCAGGCTGACGTGCCGTCCCATTGAACAACGTGTCAAATCGCTCATTAGTCATTATCGTGCCGTCCAAATAGCCAAAGTAGGACATGTCCAATCGGTATGATCCATCGTCTCGCACATCGATCAGGTTTCGACGGATCACGTCACTGAATTTTGGCTCACCATATGGTGCTAGACCCATAAGCTTGTACTCGCCAGAATTGACCTTGAAGCCACAGAAGTAAGTCATTGCGCTGTACAACAAGCCAAGCGAATGCGGGTAATTAATTTCTGAAAATAGTTCTATGGAGTTCCCACGTCCGACGCCTAAACTGGTGGTAGCCCACTCGCCGACACCATCCATTGTGAGAATTGCCGCACTTTCGAAGGGCGATGGGTAAAAGGCGCTAGCAGCATGCGCCATGTGATGGTCGGAAAAGAGGACACGACCCTCACGGCCAACCGTCCCGATCGTGCGTTCAACGAATTGGTTGACCCAAAGTTTTTCGCCAAGCAGAGAGCCTGCGGCTTTGATAAATTGTGTACGACCTTCTACGCCGGTGGCGATGGCGCTCTGCACGATCCTGTCGAACGTGGTTAGAGGGTTGTCGTAAAAAATGACCGCGTCAAGAGCGCTAGCTTCGGTAAATGCCTCCTCCAGACAATAGTTGATGGCATTTTCAGGAAAGCGTGGATCGTGCTTTTTTCGCGTAAACCGCTCTTCCTGCGCCGCAGCGACGATCTCTCCATCTCGAACAATTGCCGCAGCTGAGTCATGATAGAACGCCGAAATTCCGAGAATTGTCTTTCCCATGCCTGCTCCCTGATGAGTTATTGCGATGTTGAAGCAGTCTCGACAACACGGGCTGCAATGAATTAGCAATCACTTCGTTTCCCACAGGCGTAAAGTGCGGGTCTGTTTTGAAACGCAAACGCCCACGCTTTACGTGGTCGTATTGAAGCAGCGCCTGCAATGGGTCGTGAAGCGTGCATCCCAATTCGGCTGCCACTTCGCTAAACCGCATTTGATATCCTGATGCGTCACAAGTTTGGTCAATGTGTTGGTGTAACGGGATTGGCATAATCACCACGGGACTGGGGATTTCTCTCACCCACTTGAGCAGAATGGCACGCATCAATTGCCAATCGGGCGTTTCGGGCGAGTTATACGCGGGCACAGGTTGATATCTTGTAATGTGTTGCATTGCATCCTTGATGCCCAGAAGATTTACTGCTTTTCTAAGCAATGGAAAATTACCACCGTTGTCGACGCTATCTTCTTCAGTGCCAAGTTCGTGCGCCTCAAACGGTTCACGACGAGGTGGAACATGATGCAAATGCAAGATTCCTTGCTCCAGTGTGTAGTACGGCTTGGCGTATATCCGTTTGATTCCAACTTCATCATAGTGCGGGCGATATCGTGAAACGATGCGTCTTAGGTTCTCCACATATACCGCTATTACAACTAAATCGTGCTGAATGTCTTGCGCATACTCGCGCCATACCAGGTACTGTTGGTCCGTACCGGACGAGGAAAGTCCGAAATTGTAGGTTTCAACTGGGATTTTCTTTTCAAGCAAGTCACTGAAGCGCTCGTGATTTGCTACTGCGTCGCCTGCAGTGAACGAGTCGCCAAAAAAAAGCACACGTGGAGTGCCAGAAGTACTCTCTTTTACAAACGGGCGATCAGAACGAAATCCTGACTCATTAACCTGAAGCAAATATCCACCTCCTTCATGCATAACACGCACCTTGATGTTCGGTACGTATCGGTAACCTAGCACAGGATGGTATTCAAAAATTTGTCGCATCTTCACCTTCGTCTGTTCGGGATAGAGCAAATGCATATGACACAGGCAGAGCATTGTTCACCGTGTTCATTATTAATTTTGAGTCAAATTATTGATTGCTAAATATCAATTAGTAGACATGGCTTATTCGTGGCCAACGCATCCCTTTTGCCCGAAACTTAGTTTATTAAATTTCATTTTTTTTAGGTTATCGAAATATTTTCTCGATGAAGGCGTTATTGCAAAAGCGAGCTCCGATTGAGCCACGAGTTGAATTTGGCGGTTGAAATTCTGTATGAAAGCCATCCGGATAGGCCGGTACTGATCTGTGATCTGTGAACTTTGAACTGAGGAATTTTCTTGTCAAGCGTAAGCGAGCGGGCTGGGTGTTCTGCCTAGTTAATGGAGGCGCACAGGTAATGTAGGCCTAGACGTTGTTGCCTTCATGCTCAATATCACAAAATGAGTTGGCCGTGTTGTTGATTATTCTCAATTTCTATGTGACAAACATCTCTGTTTGAAAGATTTATCGATTTTTTTTGTAGGGTATTTACCATTTCGCTTGGAAGGAAAACCCTACGATTTAATCACTTTTGGACAGACATCATGAACACATCTATCAATTTGAAAGCATCAATTCAGTTACAAGCGGCTCTGCCGTTCCAAGTTATCGATAACTCGGTAATAAGCAAATCCCACTCCACCATCAAAAGAGACCCATTCACCTCACTTCAGTTTCGAAACCTACTACTAATTGCCAGCGCTTCTGCGCTGGCAGCGTGCGGTGGTGGTGGAACTGGTGGTGGCGATACCAATGCCACTACACCAGATGCGACAGTGCAAATATCAGCATTACGATCAACTAGTACGGTACCCGTTGTCACTGCCCCATCCACTTCAGGCAATCTGGCATCAAACAAAACGATGACTTCGTCCTCGTCAGAATCTGGACTAGCTGCCTCGTATGCAGCGGATGGTGATTTGTTAACCCGTTGGAGCTCGTTTTATAGCGACGCGCAATGGATTAAAGTCGATCTTGGAGCCGTTACCAGCGTGAACCATGTAGTACTTAATTGGGAAGCCGCATATGGTAAATCTTACGAGATTCAAACATCGAGTGATAGCACAACATGGAATACCGTTTACAGCACAAGCGCTGGTGTTGGTGGCACTGAGGACATCAAATTCAACACCGTCAGCACGCGATACGTAAGGATGAATGGCATCAAGCGTGCAACAAGCTGGGGTTACTCATTGTTCGAGTTCAAGGTGTACAACGACACGACTGTTTCAAGTAATCTTGCACTAAATTTGCGTACAAAATCTTCGTCGGACGAAAGTGCTGGTATGGCATCAGCCATGGCAGTTGACGGAAGCTTGACAAGTCGATGGGGATCTCAGTATAGTGATGCGCAATGGATCAGCGTAGATTTGGGGTCTTTAATAGCAATTAATCAGGTTGTTTTAAAGTGGGAAACCGCATATGCTAGTTCCTATCAATTGCAAGTGTCGAGCGACGGTCTAACGTGGAACACCATATACAGTACTACTACAGGTGTAGGCGGTATTGAGGAGGTTAAGTTCAACACTGTCAGTGCTCGGTACGTAAAAATGAATGGCATAAAACGAGCAACTCCGTGGGGGTATTCATTGTTTGAATTCTTGGTTTTCAACAACAGCGCACAGACAGCACCAGCACCAGCACCAGCACCAGCGCCAGCGCCAGCGCCAGCGCCAGCGCCAGTACCGGCACCTGCACCTGCACCTGTCCCCGCACCAACAACTGGAACACGGGATCCATTAAAACAACCGTTTGCAAGTAGCAGTATCTGGAATATGCCTATCGGTAGCGGTGCAGTGTATGTGCCAGCAAACTTGTCCTCAGCTCAATCAGGCGGCATGCCTCAGATTGATGACGAGCGCATTGTTTTTAAACCAACCGCACCATTGACGGCTGTGAATTACAGCAGTGTAGGCTGGTCAGGTGGAAATCGTTGCTCCGCAACTGGCGGTCAACTGGTCAGCGTACCTATGCCGACCAATTACATTATTTCAAACGATCTATCCAATAGTTCAGCCGCTTTCCTGATGCCTGATGGTCGGTCCATTGTTCAAACTCAGCCCTTGACGCGGTGCACAGCTGGCGGTCCCGCAACTAGCCTGGTGACATTCCCAACTGTCGATATCTATGGAGATGGCATAACGGGATCACACGGTGGCTCGGGCATGTCAGCAGTTGGTGGTTCCATCAGGTTAGGTGAGCTGCGACCCGGTCAGAAAGGACCAGGACATGCGATTAAAGTAAACGTGTATGCAGCACAGGCTCTCTACAAGTGTACAACCGCTTCTAGTTGCTATCGCTGGCCGGCAACCAATGCTGATGGCTATGCCGTCGGACATTATGGAACCGTCAGTAATAACAGCAATACTGCAATGAAGATGGGTGCACTACTAGCCATTCCGCCATCGGTCAACATCAGCAGTATGGGCATGGAGACTGAGCCAGGAAAGCAACTCGCATGGACATTACAAAACTATGGTGCGTACATTGTTGACGACTCGTGGGGTTCGCACTTTGTTTTCAATGCAGAAAATGGTCCTGATGGATCGGTGAGAGCCCAGTTTCAATCCGACTACGGTACACCTTTGGAGATATGGTCGGCTGGGTCTACTGCATGGTCGCGTGATGTGCAACGTTTGATCGTTGCCTTGTATGTTGTGAATAACAACAGTGCAAGCAGTATCGGTGGCGGCGGCACGCCTCGTCTGCCCTTGGCGCCGGCTATCCCTTGATTCTCTAGATCCACATTCCAGCTATGTAGATAAGTTTGCTGGTAATTCTGGGGCGCAGCGATCTTAGTAATCACTGCGCCCCATTTTTATTAGGTGCGATTAAACAGCTTTTTCTAGAAATACACTGCCCACCAGAGTCACCCAATTTTGATCGACATTTTTCCACGTGTATTTTTGCAGTAGTATTTTTCGGGCGGCTCGAAGAATATCAATACGTCGTTTTTCATCTTGAAGCAAAGCCAGTACTGATTTATAAAATTCGTACGGATGATCCGCCATCATATATGTTTCGCCATCAATTGCGCCATTGATGGATTCCATCCCCAGCGAAGTTGACACGACTGCAAGTCCCATGGCCGTGGCTTCCAGAACCTTGTTCTTCATGCCACTTCCACTAAGCATGGGATTAACCATGATCGGGTATTCCACCAAAATTGCGTTCAAGTTTTTTACAAAACCAAGCAACCGAATATTTCCATCCTGTACAGAAGCATCCACCAAAAACTGTGGGGGATCTCTTCCTATGACACACCATTCAATGGAAGCAGGTTTCAGGTAAGGTAAATATACTTGGTTATAGAAATATTTAACTGCTGCTAAATTTGGGGCAAACAACAAGTTACCCCAAAAGGCAACACCTCTTCGCTTACAGAACCCTTCTTGGTATGCATCCTCAAGCATCGGATCTACACCATTAGGGATTGTCGATAAATTTGTGCAACCGCCTGATAGAGTCTGAATAGTTTCTGTATCACGCTGATTAATAGTTACAACATGGTCAAACCAGTGCGGTGTTTTACTCTCTAACATTCTCCAGCGTTTGAGGCATAGTCTCTTTTGCAACCCTGCTAATGTAAAAAATTTTTCACTATCAATCGAAATTTCGCGCTCAATCGTCAACGCGACGCTATCGCATACATCCAACAAAAGTCGTTTATTCCTGCTGAATTGTCGTGTAAGGCCAACTAAGTTTGAACCAAAAACAATGATTTTATCGATGCTGAAATCATTACATATTTGACTAATTTGATTGCTTACCGCAGCTTGGAATGACGGATATCCCCATCTGAAAAATAGTTCCTCACTTAAACGAAAATGTCGCCAGATGAGTGGCATTAAATCATCAGAGGATTCAGACATGAAGACGTTGGAAAAAATTTCTTCCGTATTCAAAGTCCCATCCTCTAAAAAATTATCTGATGAAATTTGAACAGTTAAAAGTACTAGTTTTTCATTCACTGACAATGCGCGACAAAGATTCCACACTCGTAAATCGTAGCCATTAGACGTAGATAACAATTTTCTGTTGGTGATGACAAGGGTAGTCAATGTTGTTCTCCTAAGCTTTTTAAACCTAGCTACGGAACAAGGACAGAAAAAATAATTTCTTTCGTATCGCTAGCATCACAACATCAGCGGTTGTCATTTTCGAACTTTTCCCAGGAATCCTAAAACTAGCATAGCTCAAGTAAAAAATCTTATGCATGCTTTCATGATCCTGATGATTTCAAGTTGCTGTTTTGATTTTCGATTCATTTTTACTTGAAATTATTGACTTAAGGTAACCTCGTACATCATTAGTGTGTCGCTCAGCAATTGCAAACCATAAGTAGCAATAGGAATAAATGAAAATTATCACGCTTAACATATAAATGAGACCGAGAGCATCAGGCTGTTGCCTGAATTTCAATCCCAAAACTTGGTAGCAAAATGCAATGCAGAATATCAACGCTGGAAAATGAAAAATATATGTAGAGTACGAGAAGTTTGCAAGAGAATTGTGCAATCTTTGGAATGGAATTTTTATTTTTATTCGACTTGCGCTGGCTAAAAAAAACACATAGGCAAGACCTAGTCCGAAATCACGATATATTGACTCTGGACTACCAACATTGTCTACGTTATGACTTATTCTCGAAATTGACAAAGCTATAGCAAAGATGAAAATTCCTATTACTGGATTAGGACAGGGCCATTCGCTATTTATCCAAAAGTACGCAAAAACTCCCAGCAACCAAATTAGCCCCCATGTAACAAGTTTTTCGGGCAACCAATAGGCTAATGCTAATGCTGCAAATGCGTAAAGAAATCGAAACCTCCAACTACTTGTAACTGATGCTCCTACTAGACCAAAGATGCAGTAATACCACCATTCGAAGGAAAGACTCCAAAGTGGACCATTACTACCTAAAAACCCAGTTGAAATTCCTTGGAGTAAAAGCAGATTTCCTGCAAAAGTTGTGGCATCCATTGAGGAACTAATTAGATAGCTAAGTGATCCAATTTGATAATGATTTGAGTTCGTGTATATCTCAGATAAATTAAAGAAATATAAGCCAAGTGAATCTATGCTGATTCCTGCAATAAGTGCAGGTATCAGTACTGTATAAATTCGGCTAACACGTGCTATTGAATAGGTGAGGAGATTGGGTCCATGTTTCAGCCATTTCTCTAAAGTAAGGCCGCCAACCAAATATCCGCTTATAACAAAAAAAATCACTACTGATTCATGACCAAGTCCGGATAGAAAATATATTATCTTAATAAAAATACTGTTATCTTCCACGTTCTTAAGATCCACGAGAACGAGATGACGAGCGTGTTCGAATACAACAAAAAATGCAGATAACCATCTCGATATATTAAGAAATACTGAAGTATTTGAGTTCATAACAATCCACTCCTTTTGATGAATCAAATATCAATAGGTGCTGTATGACGTCGTAAAGCAATTGACCTAAGAGTCTTCCATCCACCGAATAGTAGAAAATATGTCCCGTACAAAGTGACATAGGCCAAGCCTTTGATCATCAGCATTTGAAAGGACTTTCCACTGACGAACTCGCCCAGTGTCAAAGCGCCAAGTGTCGCTAAACTTGTTGCGAAAAATGGTAATCTCAATATTCGCCAAGCTAGTAGTTGACGCATTTCAGAACCTAGTGTTCGAGATACGACCAGTACCGACCAAAACTCACTGATGCCCAGAGTAAGGACACTGCCGAGTGCTGCACCCACCATTCCAAATCTATTGATGCCAGCGACGCTCAAGGTGATTGAAAGAACTAAACAAAATGCGCTGTTAATGGCAGCAAAACGACCTCGCTCAAGTGCGGGCAGCACATGGCCAACGGCGAAAACGGCGATCATCATGCCTATTAGATATACCCGCATGATAGGCACGGCATCACAGTATCTACTGGTGTAGACGATGTTAATCAACTCGGGAGTCGTCACATACAAGATGCCGCAAATTGGCAGCAGGAACAATGCGATAGCGCCGTTGGTCTTTGCAATCAACTGACTAACTTCCTTGAAGTTCCCGCATGACTGAGCCCTGTTCAGTTCAGCCATCATTGCGTTAATCATGGGTTGGCGAATCAAAGATGCTACTGGCAGAACCGCTGACGCTATGGAAAATATTGCATATTGTGCTGGCACAAGCATGCTGGCGACGACCCATTGATCTGCCTGAGTTCTCAAGAGGAATAGAGCGTTGCCAATGGCGAAAGGCAGGCAATAGGTTAACTGTTTTTTAATACCTGCCAGTTGCCACTGTATTCCTTCACGTCGGCTGTACAAGTAATACGCCAATAAAGCGAGTTTTATTATTGCGACCGACAGCATGGCGCTGACCAACAGCCCAATATCACAGGAGGCAAAGGCCACACCTGCCAGAATAAGTGTCCGGAATACTGCCAAAGAAATTATTGCGCTAGATTGCCAATGTGCCCGTCCCTCGGCAGTAGGCAGCACATCCAGCAGCGACGCTACCACCCAAAGTGAGATGAATAGGGTGGATATACCGTGGGTTTGAAAAAAAAGTTGCTCTGCTATCACTGGTAATAACGGGTTCCAACCACTGGTCACAACACTCACCACACATGCGGCAATTGCTAGATAGACCATCACGTTGCCAATCTGCAGACCCTTTTCTTCGTGCTCTGCTCTTGTCAGAAAGTAAAAGAGCGCTTGCGGCATGAAGGCTGGTGCAATCGCCATGACAGTTCCTGCCATAAGCCACAACAGCCGATACTGGCCAAACACGGTTGGATCGAGCAAACGAACTAGAAAGAACGGTACAACTAGCTGCAGTCCGTAATCGACACCACCGGCAACGGCCAGCGAAAGTGCGTTACTACGGATTTTTATTTCGACGGCAGAAGGTTGCCGTGCTAGCGGTGGTAGTCTAGGCATGGTCTTTTGCCATCCGAAGGAAGAGTCTGTCATAAGACTGAACCATGCCACTGAGAGAGAAATGGTTGGCAACTTTTGACCGAGCGCGCGTTCCTATCGTGGTTCGGTGTTCCAATTCCATCAGTTGATGCAGCGCTTTTGCCAGTGCAGTGATGTCACCACGCATGTACAAATATCCATTTATTTCGTGTGATATTTGCTCAGAAGCTCCTCCTATCTCAGTCATGACCATGGCCTTGCCAAGCGCCATCGATTCCAGTGCAGCTATAGAAAAAGTTTCAACATTGTGTGAAACCAATGCCATCACGCTGCACGCAGCAATGGCCGGGCGAACATCATTGAGTAAGCCGGTGATGCTGACATGCTGCTTCAGTCCAAGACGACCGATTTTGTCTTCGATTTCAGAACGTTGAGGACCGTCTCCAATGATTAGACATTTAACGTTCTCCCCGTTATTCCTCAAAATGGCGATGGCCTGCAATAAATCACTATGCGCTTTTTCAGGACGTAAAAAGGCACAGATGCCGATTACATAGTCATTCCCACTAAATCCGTAGATTTTTCGCAACGATATCTTTGCTTCATTTGAATATTTGTCATGAAAAAAATCAACATCAATTCCGTTGTGAATGACCGTTGCATGCCTTGCCCATAATGCTCGGGTGCGCCAATGTTTTTTTTGATTTTCACAGACATACACCAGCATGTCACTAGTCCAGAATATCGGTCTATAGAACAGCATTTGCAGTCTGTCCTTCATCGATCCCAGTTCTGTTGTATGGAAAACGACTGCCAGTCGAGGTCGATGGCCTGAAAGTATTCGGGCCATCCAGCCATAAAGAAGTGAGAATGCATTAGTGCAAACTATCACATCGATCACGTTTTCTCGGATATGTGAAGCAAGTTTTTGCACGGCCTGCATATCAATTTTTTTTGAAACATGGCAGCAAAATTCACGACCATCGATACGATCCCTGTCGAGTTGCTGAAGCAACTCGGATTCGTCCTTAAGATAAGCAAGCGACAGCTTAAAACGTGAAACATCGAGATTATTCACCAGGGTTACAACATGCTTTTCAGCACCGCCAACCCCGAGTGAATTAACGATGAACAGAAGATTCACTTTATTACCTTCCATTTATGTCAACCTTTCGAACATGTCAAGATAAGGACGAATGATGCGGTTTTCCGCATGGACGTCTGACATATACGCTTGTGACCGCCTACTGACAACATTCCATTGGTTTTTATCTTCCACCAGTTTAGAGACAGCATCGGCCATTTCATCCAAAGTTGAAACTGCGTACCCAATTCCATTTTTTTGGATAACTTTGTCTGGATCAAAAAACGCTACTACTGGAGTACCTCTAATCCATGCCTGTAAATAGGAATTAGGAAAGCCTTCAGAATCTGATGTATTAACAAATACGCTTGCCGAGGCGTATTTTTCATCCATATCGTGATACGGAACGCTTCCGTGAAATGTTAGATTGGGTATCTGAGAAGCTTCGCTACGAACGGCCTCGAACAGTTCTCGGAATCCTGGCAGGGGACCGCCCACCATATGAAACTTTATATGGGGTAACTTCTTTGCCAAGTTCAAGAAAAGGTCAGGTCGCTTGAACTGCCGAAGATTATTAACCCACAGCACGTCTGCATCGCGACTTACTTCCTGCTTCGGAGTGTCTACGAGCATTTCTGCAATTTCGCTCTTCAAGCCATAGTTCTTAAGCATTGCACGTTGCTGCTGTACGCTTTGGACCAGAATCCCATTTACACGACGCAGACCGTATTCATATAGTTTCTTGTCTCGCCAATACTGGATCAGAAGCTTTTTAGGATCACAGTCAAAATCATGTGCCACACGAAACACAAACTCTTTACCGTAACGTTTGCAAAACATTGCCAATAACCCCAAGTGCATGCCGGCACAACTTGTATAGTAAATATCAGCATTTGTTCTGCGTAGTGCTGCCCACAGCGTTGTCCAGCGCGGATGGATGAAGCGGAAAACAGGTATGCCATCGTTTTCACGATGTGTCTTATATGTAGTGATTCCATCCCAAGTCGCGAGGTCGGCTTGCCCATAGTCATAGACCACCATGCTAACGTCATGGCGCTTTCGAGCAAATGCTTTTGCTAGCAGGGTTTGTTGAACCTGTTCACCACCATTGCACTGACCACCAAATTCCGGTGCTAAAACTGGAAGATTGTCTAAGCCCACGAAGCAGATCTTCATTCTTTTTCCTCAGAGGAATCACCTCTAGTTTGTGAATTTATTCTGGAAATAAGTCCGACCGCAGCACCATATGCCAACCAAAGATATGGTTGAGTACTGCTTGGTGTAAAACTGTCGTCTGTCAGACCTTGCACAAGCAGTAGTAGTATGCAAGCCATTGAACCTCTGAAAAAACCACGCCAAACAGGTTCAATAGAAATATCTGCCATCGTCTTAAATACACGCCACATGTGTATATAAAAGAGAATGAAAATAATTACCCCGAGCAACCCATAGTCAAGAACTGTAGCTAAATAGGCACTATGAGGATGACCGACCGGTAGGATGCTTTGACTTTTAGCTGCATCTGTCCATAGGATCGAGCTGCGCCCATGCCCGATGAGCGGACTGCTCAATATATCCTCGACCAAAGGTATCCATATACCTGAAACTCGCCCCGCGCTTATGTCGTCAGCGCTGCCATGTGCAATACCAGATGACGCACGTTCTATTACCGCATCGGGTACCAATATTACTGCACCGATACAAATTATTATCGCTAATAAAGTTATTCGAAATTGACCTTTAGAAATTAGTAGGTACATGACAACTGCAATAAATCCCAAGTAGGCGCCGCGAGAAAACGTTAAGGCAATCGCAACCATCAGAGTGAGACTAATTAGACCTAAGTTAAATTTTTTTGATGCACCAGGCACATTGAAGAAGCAAAATATCGACAATGCAAACATCATGTTGAACATCAAGCCCAACTCATTGGCATGCATGCCTATGACGGATAAAAAACCGCGTGAATCACTAGATGCAAGATACGATAGTGATTCCCCCGACAAGGATACGATCGCTATGACTGTGATTGGCAAAACGAGAGTTGATGCAAACAACGGAACTAGGCAATAGGTTGGATTAAGTGCGTTTCTGACTACAAATGAGAAAATATAGGCGGTTACCAGAATAAGCATCTGCTTAAAAAATGTGTCTTGAAGATATCCGCCTACAGTGTTGAAATTTATCACTTTCAGAGCCCTGAAGTATTCTGGTATTTCATCCACATGCATCGCGCCATGGAGTGCCCCTAGGGTCATCATAAAAACGTAGGCCCAGAAATATCCAGGCCATCTCGGATATGACACCTTCCAAGGTTGAACCATCCAGATCAACATTAGAGTTCCTATCGTTAAAAATAAGCTAGCATTTAGTGGATTTAGTCCTGTCAAACCTAACATCTCGTGCGGAATGAGTGTGGTAGATCCTAGTGGTAGCAGAATGATCGGTATAAAAATTGTGTGCTGAAAGATTTTTTTCGGCACGGCCATGAATAGCAATATGGCTAATGTCAGCAAGGCTGCGACTTCGCTGAATGTTACGGAGATGAATAAGACCAATACCGCGACAGCAATTGATCCACTGAAAATGTGCAGGAACCGACGTTGGCAGATGTATTCAACAAAATTTGAAAACACTGCGCCTTTAATTGAATTCATATGTAAGACTTCACCGTAGGAGTTGGTGCGCCATAAAGGATTTTAAAAATCGGACGTCTGTATTTCCACACCAAATGTGACTTTTCAGCAATGTTGCCAGCGTAAGATTTTTGAATAAATTCAAATTGAGATTTCTCAATCAATCATTTCTCTTCGAATAGCGCTTCAACATTCGATGGGCTAGTCGAATGTCTGACTTGCAAATTATCAATTTTGTGCAAGAAATTCCGGGTTAACTTTGCACAAGTTTTTGCTGTGGGAGCATCCCCACCACTAACTGACAGTAAAAACGGTCTTCCCATACGCGTTTCAACCAATTATTTTCACTAACGCCGAGCAACATAGAGAATGAAAAACTTACGAATCGGACTTTTGCTTGATGACAGGTTTTCAAGTAAGTATGTGTATGAATTGGCGGAATGGGCTATGCACCAAACTAACCTTGAGATTACCCATCTCATTCTCAATTCGCCACAAAAGAAGGCTGTTTTTAGAAATCTGATTGAACGAATAAATTTCAAATTTCTTCGTCAAAAAGCATCTGAAAGAATTTTCAGTTCTATCATATTTATTGAAAAAATTCTCATAAGATTTAGCAAATTACATCGTCATCACTTTGATAAATTTGATTTGACGAAGCTAATTGATAAACAGATTACGATTCGTCCTGAGTTCGTCAATGACGCTTCAAACTGTCAATATTCTGAATTTGATGTGAGGCGTGTTAGTGCACTGGATCTCGATCTGATTATTCGGTGTGGATCAGGTCGAATAGAGGGAGATATTTTGCGTGCAGCACGCCTAGGCGTGATCTCCTATAGCAATGGTTCTGAGAGCTTGCATCGTGAAGATAAATCTTGTTTCTGGGAGTGCTATAACAAGGCACCTAAAACTGGGTTTTCAATTCAGACGCTAACCGATAAACTTACTAGAAGTGAGATATTGTTAAGTGGATTTTTTCCAACATTTTTTTGCTTTTCACTCAATCAAGCAAACATGTATAGAAAGTCAGGCCCGCACTTTCACAGTCTTTTAAGTCGTATCGCTGCTAGCCGTGAGTTACCCCGGGAAAACCTTTACCTTCGAAGTTTTACAAGTACTGACCGAACTCCAAACGTTCACGAAAGCTTTGTTTATCTATTCAAAGTTATTTACAGATTGAGTAAGAAGATACTCTACCGCTTCACCACTTTTGAGAAGAAGTGGGGGTTGTCATTTATTCAGTCAAATTGGAATGATGTAAATACAAGCTTGCGCAACGAAGCCATTGCACCTAAGGGGCATTTTTGGGCTGATCCGTTTATCTACGCTCATAACGGAAGAACTTATTGTTTTGTTGAAGATTACGTCTACAAGACCCGCCTTGGCCACATTGCTGTTTTGGAGGTGTCCAACGGTGAAGTGGTTCACCTGGGTGACTGTATCAAGAAACCATTTCATCTTTCATTTCCGTTCTTGTTTCAATACCGAGGCGATCTTTACATGTGCCCAGAGGCATCCGCTTCTAGCCAAATTCAGTTGTATCGTTGCGTTGAGTTTCCGCTGCATTGGGAGCCGAGTGCCATCATCATGGACGATGTATCGGCTGCGGACACAATGCTTTTTGAACACGCGGGATTGTGGTGGATGCTCACCAGCATCGATACATCCGGATCGAATGATTACACTTCTGAGCTGTATCTTTTCTATGCGGATTCACCGCTCGCAAACGACTGGACTCCACACCCATTAAATCCAATTTGTATTGATTCTGAGGGTGGGCGAAATGCTGGGCTCATCAAGGAAGATGGAAAGATATTCAGGCTTGCACAACGCCAAGGGTATGATCAATATGGTGCGGGTTTGCTGATGTTCGAGGTGACAGAATTGACTAAATTAGTCTATTCGCAGCGCCTGGTTTCGCAACTAAACCCTTCGCTCAGTAAAGGGCAGATCGGCACTCATCATTTATCCACGACTGGCGCTGTGACGGTCTTTGATCATGTGTCGCGTGTGTTTTCTCCATAAACACGATGACGTGGACTCCCGGGTTCGACAGCTAATCGACCAACACCGCCACAAAGTTCAATGAAATCAACGAACTTATCGCCAAAAAATGGAATTGTGTAATGGCGCGATTTGATGTTTTAGTTCTTATTTTTCACATACAAACTACTATGTTAGAGTAGTGGCGTGTTTATCAAGCTTACCCGTCGCGGACCCAATCAATACGTCCAACTCGTTGACGCCTACCGTGACGAGGAGGGTCGACCCAAGCAA
>SERZ01000075.1_pt1 | contig 58529 bp, 57 predicted proteins | sample 3171461 | NCBI WGS metagenome assembly SERZ01 (sample SAMN06051861, study PRJNA518727) | freshwater metagenome | biome: subpolar coniferous forest; feature: holomictic lake; material: water; isolation source: holomictic Lake 227, 6 m depth | place: Canada: near Kenora, Ontario | collected... | reverse complement strand
GGCGCGCTCTATGTCGTTGCGACCCCTATCGGTAACCTGGCCGACATCACGCTGCGGGCACTGCATGTGCTGGAACTGGCAGACATCATCGCCTGTGAAGACACGCGCCACACCCAGGCCTTGTTGCGCGCTTATGGCATCGACAAGTCCAGCGCACAACTGCTTGCCGTTCACCAGCACAACGAAGCACAAGCTGCACAAACCGTCATTGACCGCCTGCGCCAAGGCCAACGCGTGGCGTATGCCAGCGATGCAGGCACGCCCGCCATCAGCGACCCCGGCGCGCGACTGGTGGCGGCGGTCCGAGGCGAGCGTTTGCCCGTGGTACCGCTGCCCGGCGCCAGCAGCGTCACGACGCTCTTGAGCGTCGCCGGCATCGCCGATGAAGGCGCGCAACAAGGCGGGTTTGTATTTGTCGGCTTCTTGTCGTCCAAAGCCACCGAACGCGCCACCGCCATTGAAGTTTTACGAACCCAGACACGGGCCGTGGTGATGCTGGAAGCCCCCCACCGGATTGAAGCCTTGGCGGCAGCCCTTTCGGTGCTGGGCACCCGACTCATCACCATCGGGCGTGAATTGACCAAGCAGTTCGAAGAAATCGACACTCTCCCCACCGAGAAGTTCCCCGCCTGGCTGGACCAGGATGCCAACCGACTGCGCGGCGAGTTTGTGTTGGTGTTGCACCCAGCACCGTCAGAGACTCAGGCGGGGCCAGATACCCGGATTTTGAAACTGCTGCTGGCACAACTGCCCCTGAAAACCGCGGTCAAACTGGCGTCCGAGATCACCGGCGAGCCCCGGAATGCACTTTATCAACTGGCTTTGAATTTAAAAGAAGGTGGTGCGGACGATGAGTCCCCGGAAACCACGCCTTGAGCGTAGCCACTGGGTTATGCAAACTATCGGTCGCTAAGCCCCGAGCAGCAAGCGTTGGGCCTCTGCCACACTGCGCCTTGCTGCGGAGGCAAGTGCTGGCACTCCTTGTCGGTCACACGGGCCAGGAATTCGAGGCGAGCTGTCAGTGAGGGTGTGATTTTCATAAACAAATGCCTTCAGCCAATGCGATGGAATGAATAGGTAAGTGCAACAAGTTTGGGGCTTTAATCAGCACGTCCACCTTACGGCCATACATGGCTCGCGACACCTGCGCAGCCAATCGGGCAGAGAGTTGCGCCGGTTCGGCAACAGGCGAGTCCAATTCCAGCAGCAAGTCCACATCACCACCCCGCGCATCGTCACGCACGCGTGAACCAAACAGCCAGACCCTTGCAGCATGGCCGGCAAGCTGTGTTGCGCTCGTGCGAATGACCGAAATTTGGGCAGGACTTAGTCGCATTGGGCTATTAAGTTTTGCCTGACGATTGGTCTTTTTCGGGCCAGACTGCTTTTTGACTATTGGTCAGCACTTGAAATCTTACCAGATAGTCAAATTTGATAGCATCAAACCTATGACTGGTGCGCTGGCGGGGATCGAACCCACGACCCTTGGCTTCGGAGGCCAAACTAGATTCAGGTTGCCTATCTGAATAAACCTTCATTGAATGGTGCTAATTGGCATTAACTGCATGTTTTCAATAGGTTACGTGGCGCGCCGGAATGCGCATTAACGCTCATTTCAACGAAGAACACCAATTAATCCCAATTTAAAGTTATAAATTTCACTTTTCTGAAATCGTAACCACTCTATATTATTGAGTATTGGTCTTCTCATTGTTATAAATATTTTCTAATTGGCTTCAACAAACTGCCATAATTTAGTATGGGTAATCTACTTCTACATTTAATCCCGCAACATTTATATTATTTTTTAATATGCCTAACCCTGCTGACATTTAAAGTTCATCACTGTCGCAGCCTTTAGAAAAAGTTTAATCAATCGAAAGCGCTCTCAATTCAAATTGAACGAGTTTCAACTTACTGTGTTGGCTGACTTGACAACAATTTTTTTCGTTGGCACAATTGCCAACATGCCCGCCCAATTAATCACTCGCTTTAAAGACATTACTGCCAATGGCGCAATACTTGAGGTGGTGGTGTGGAAGGTGCCAAAACCTGTTCCGCCGACAGAGCATGGCTACAAATACAGCGCGGTTTATGTGGTAGACGGTGTGCGCGTGGTGGGATTTGACAATGAGCGGGGCAAGGGTGACCACTGCCACCTCGACGGCATGGAAGTGCCTTATAACTTCACTGGTGTTGATCAGCTGATTGAAGACTTTATTGCGGCAGTTGCCGCCAGGAGAGAACCATGACCGAGCGTTACCTCACGATTACCTTGCAGCCTGACTGGAAGGGTGCTTTGCGGGCCATAGGGCAAGTTGCCAAAGCGGACACCTACCAAGGTGAAGTGCTTAACTTCGAGAGCCCCGGCCATTTCTTTGGGCAACTCTCTGAGAAGCGCTGGGAGATTGTTCGTGCAGCCCAAGGCAAGGGAGAACTGTCAGTGCGAGAACTTGCCCGAGCAGTTGGACGCGATGTCAAACGCGTGCATGAAGACGTTGTTATCCTGGCTGGACTGGGCCTGCTGGAGCGAACAGAAGCCGGTGGCGTGCTGTGCCCCTATTCATCCATGCATATTGACATGTACTTGAAAGCAGCTTGATTGCCTGGCGCATTCAGGCGCGAGTTGGAAATTCAGGGCCCATTTCAACGGCGCGCCGCCTTAATTTCTGGCGCGCCAGAACAGTGGTGCGCCATATCATGTGTCAAGCTTATAGCCCATCGCCCGGTATCCCACTTGGCGTTTGTCCCACATGCGCAGCAGTGCAGGGTGGCCGGTATCGACGAAATCTATGATACGCACGTCGGTCTTGTTGGCATGCTCTCTATGCAGTCGACCCGCGTACTGCTGCAGTGTTGCTTTCCACGATACCGGCATGGCCAGTACCAGGGTGTCCAACAGGGGATGATCGAAACCTTCTCCCACCAGTTTGCCGCTGGCCAGTAAGACACGCGGGGCATCAGGCGGCAATGCCTCCAAGGCAGTAATCACCAATGTGCGCTGCTTTTTAGACATCCGTCCATGTAGCAACAAAGGGGGCTGTAATCTTCTGGGCCAACGCTGCCAGAATGGCGTCCAGATGCTCGGTTCGCTCGGTCAACACCAGCACCTTACGGCCTTGGCCGAAGGCGTCCTTAATTTCATCTGCAATTTCGTTCGTGCGCCCCTGATCACTCACAAGCTGACTGAATACTTCCTGAATGCCAGCATCCATTGCAACGTCAATTCGTTTGTACATGGAGTGTGCGACCACGGTCAAATCATGCGGTGCGCTGTCTGGTCTGGCTGCTGTATGCCGAATGGGACCGCATTGCATGAAGATGATGGGCTGCTGACCATCACGACGGATGGGGGTGGCCGTCAGCCCCAGCACGTATTTCGAACGCGCTTTCTTCAAGATCGCATCAAACGATGCAGCACCAATGTGGTGGCACTCATCAATGATGACGTGGCCATAATTTTCAACCAAAGGGTTGACTTCGCCCTGGCGCGACAAGGACTGCATGACGGCAATATCAATCTTGCCGGAGGGCTTTGATTTGCCGCCGCCAATGGTGCCAACGACACCCTTGCCGATCTCCAAAAAGGTCTGAAGCCGCTCCTGCCATTGCTTCAGCAGTTCAGTACGGTGTACCAGAATGAGCGTATTGACCCCGCGCCGGGCAATCATCGCAGCGGCCGTCACGGTCTTTCCGAAAGCCGTCGGTGCGCACAGCACACCCACATCGTCATGCAGCATGGCGGCCACGGCGGTTTCCTGATCGTGTCGCAGTGTTCCGGCAAAGTTGACCTCAAGTGGCTCGCCGTTGAATCGTTCATCAACCAGATCGCAGCCAATCGCGTTACCCCGCAGTAATTCCTGCGCAGCGTCCAAACAGACACGCGGCAGAGCAATATGTGCGGGAAAATTCTCTGCGCAACCGATGACACGGGGCTTGTCCCAGACCGACATCCGCATGGCCTGGGCTTTGTAGAACGCAGGATTTTGGAACGCAGCCAGGCGAATCAACCGGTTGGCCAGCGCTTGTGGCAGCTGAGACTTCTCGAAATAAATCAGATTCGACAGCGTCACGGTCAGCATCTTCGGCGTTGGCCCGGAGATCTTTTTGGTCACGGGCGGGCGTTTCCACGGCTCATTGATGTCTTCCTCATCAATGAAGGTGACGTCTAGGGGATGGACACCGCCAGTGGCACGAAGAATCGTTGGCTCAATGTCATGCGGAGCCATGGGCTCAATCGATGCCAGGTAAGCCCACTGATCCAAATAGGGGCTCAAGGATTCATCTACGAACACGCTGCCGCCGTACTCCCTTGGCTTTTTCTGCAGGGGCAACGCAATCAAATTACCAAAGCCGCCTTTTGGCATCGTGTCCTGATTCGGGAAAAGGCGGTCATAAGATTCAAGTTTAGTTGCCGGGTCCGCGCACAGGTGTGGCTGATGAGGGCTGTCCCCAAGCGACGGGCATCGCGCGCCGAGACCCTGCCTGCAAAAAACACCCAGGCATGGGCGCCCTTGCCGGAGCGGGAAATTTCGATGGCAACCGGCACGCCCAACTCAAGGCACGACTGGCGGTACGCCTGTACATCATCTTGCCAATCAGCCTTATCAAAATCAGCGGCCAGAAAATGGCAGGTATCGTCGGTCAGCAGTGGATACCCCACCCGCCTGGGGACACAATGAATGCGCACGAAGCATTGTGGCTTGAGGTGAGGCGGGGCCTCCCCGGTCTTGGTGACAGTGATCAATCGGCGCTGACTAGGTTTCTCGCGACGCTCGACTGCCCACACGCCAAGCTGTTGTGCGGTCAGAAACCCGCGGGGGACATTGATGAGCACAGCGCACTTGTCCTTGAGCAAGCTGTTTGCGAGCACGCGCGCCAAAAAAAGGTCAGCCGCCAAATCGCGGCGCAATGGCTAAGATGGATCCATTTAGCCCTGAAAATCCTAAGGGCGACCGCCAATGAGCCAATTACTCTGACCAAATTAGCCATCCTGCCGCGTCTCCCAACCAGCCCCTTTTCGCCTGCACAAACAGCGTTGTGCCGCCCCGTTCTACTTTGGGAGAGGAGTCTGGCTTCCTGGCTGGCCAGCTTGAAGGGTCTGGAACTGACCTCAGCGCAATGGAGTTCAGGCGTTATCCTGTCGTCAGTGTTGATCGGGGGCCTGCTGGAAGCAGCCAAAGTCAAGGTATTGCTCCAGCAAATGGCCAGCGATCTGCCCGTCGTGGGCCGACGCCCCTATGCCGAGTTTCACCAACGCATGGGGAAATTTGGCGATTTTCACTGCCAGCGCTGGTTTTTGGATCCCATCACTGAACTGCTTTTCCTGCGTCGACCGAAGAACTACACGCCGCTAACGGTTGACCAACAGACCAAGGCCATTCAGGCACTTCTTCAAGAACACGGAACGCCCCAAGAGGAACTACCAAAAGGATTGAACAAGCTGCTCAAGCACGCCACGGCCCGTTGGCATCAGCACTCGGCACGAGTGGATATCGAGATTGTGCAACGAAAGGTGCAATCCCACGCACTGCATGAACGAAGCTGGAACCGGTTGTTCAGACAACTGTCCGTCCCAAGTGACACCGCCCCACCAGGCGAGGCGTACGAACAGCCACTGGAAGATGAAGACTTCCTGACCGATTTCTGCCTGCTTTACCCCTGGTTCCTAGTCGTACACCGAGCCTTGGACCTCCCCCCGAAAACACCTCCTCAATCGGTCGATGTGAATCGTGTCATAAAGGAGTCGGGCATTCCAATACCTGAGTCGCACCGGACTTATGTGAATTGGATCGTGCGTATGTTGCAAGGGCATAACGCAACCAATGATCGACTGGCAGTTTCGACGATAAAGCGCTTGAGCGATGCGGTCATTCCGCAGGTACTGTCACGGCTGGGCGACACCAGCCCCGCCGACCTCAGCGACGTAGATCTGGTCGAGCTCTACGAAGAAATCGTTTATGGCACACAGGGAAGTCAGCGGGTCAATCTAGCCAAAGGCCTGCGGGAGTTTCATTTGCATCTAGTTCGCGTACACGGCAAGCCTTCCCTGAAAAGCCTACGCGAAACCCTGGGAGAAGATGCGGGACTGGAGCCAGTCGATGCCAACCCCATCAGCTTTGAGGAATATTACAAGGCCAAGGCATATCTTGAGAGGCAGATCCAGCAAGGTGGCGACCGCGAACTGAACCAGATTGCCAAGCTGTCGATGATGCTGGCATTTCGCGCTGGCATGCGGCGCTGGGAGATTTTTGGCTTGCGGCTCAAAGATGTGACATCCATTAACCATCTGGAGCTCATCATCCGTCCGCATGAGGAACGCCGCCTCAAGACTGAAGCCTCGCAACGGATTATTCCAGCACGGTTGCTGCTGCCCCCTGATGAACGACGAGAGTTGCAGGCCTGGCTGCAACGCAGATTCATCGGAGCAGATATCGCAGATGACACAGGTTGGGTTTTCGACGTACCCCGGCCTGAGGGAGGCTGGACGCGCCTGTCTGCCGAAACGACTGCAGACCGAATCATCAAGGCGCTTTCTCACGCTACCGGACAACCGACCAAGATTCACCAGTTACGCCACTCATTTGCCACCTGGATGTATCTGGCCCTGCGCGCGCCGGACTATCAGGAGGTATTGACGCTGTTCGAGCATTTACCCGAGACCAGCGTATTCCTGAAACGAGGTAAAAGATTACGTTCGTTGCTGATCAACCGACCCGGACCGACCAGCCGCGCCTACGGTTATGTCGTGGCACGGCTGCTAGGCCACAGTTCACCGCTGGTATCACTCACCAGCTACATTCACAGTACAGAGTTCATTCACCGTGCGCTGGCTATTCGAACCGCCAACCAACTTTCACCCGACTCCTTAAGGGGAGTAGCTAATCTAAAATCGGCTTGGGGCAATCGACTACTTGAAACAGGCATAGAGCATCTGTTAAACCACGTACGTGCTCAACATGCACGAAAGAAATCCGCTAGGATTTCGGCATCCAATAATACTGAACATCTCGGAACTAAGGCCCCAGGACCATCATCTCCCAGAGGCCGCCCAAAAAAAATGGCTCCGGTAGATTGGATCCCTTTGGCAGATGTGCATGGACTCCTGCATTTGTATTCCTCTACACAGGATGCGATCGAAAACATCTGCGAACAAGTAGGTTCGGAATCCGAATTAGGGCAACGCATCGTGGATAGGGTGCGTGACGCGGGGGTTGATTACGGATTTGAACGACGTGGGATTCGGCCTTTGGCATATCCAGAATTTTCTCGGAAAGATGCACAGCGGCGCTGGTCACAAGAGGTAGAACCTCGTCTCAAGCGGGCGTTCGCCTTGGATGCACAAAAGGCGCTTGCGGGGGCGCTTGTTCATTTGCAACATTACAACCCAAGCAAGCGCGATGTGGTGTTCAAAGGTGTCAAGGAAAAGGAAAACTTAAATAAGTACATGACACTGTTGACCCTGATGGAACTGAAAGCAGAGAACATCGCAGTTCTGCTTCGTAAAACAGGCGAACCAGAAATCCCCCCATGGGCCAGAAAAGCACTAGGATCTTTTGTGAACAGTAATGTTCGTTGCGTTATGCCGCCTGTTGCCGCCAAGGCGGCCTCTTACAAGGACTGGGTGGGACTACAGTTATTGGACAGTGATGGCTTGGCTTGGTCTGGGGTCACACGCGGATTGATGTTTTTGGCGTATATCGTCCGGGGCTTGGCCTGAGAAAAAAATCTCACTTTGAGAAACTGGTTGAATGGCAGGTATAGGGCGGAAATTCCGAATATTAACGTCTCTTTACGTACATGAGGAAGAAGTCAAGTCGGCCGCACTGAGCAAAGCGCGTACCGAGATCGCAGTTGTCGCACACTGAGCAATGGAGAAAAATGTGGACGTGGAAGGCCGCGATTCCAGACAGCCAACAATGCACGTATTCTGCTACCAAAAATTCACGATTTGAGATACTGTTCATCGACCAGCATCGTCCCCCTTGCCGATATAGCTGTATGCAACGGCATTGATCCTACCAACAAATGTAGTCTCTTTATCTGCACTTGTGGAGTAGGTCAAGGAAACCAGAACCCGACCTCAAAAATGAACGCCAACAATGGAACTCAGAAAATTTGGGGGTAGGCGGTAATGACACCTACAGGAAAGCGCCGCCTTTTCACGATGCTCAGCGAAAAGAGTCGATGGCGAATGGCCACCCTCTGTTAAGTTATTCAGGTCGAATGATCTGGCGGATGCGGCACTTTATTGCCAGAGAGTCGATAGGCCACTCGTGACCGTGTCGTTCCCAGGATTTTTGCAGCGGCTGAGACATTGCCATTGGCGATGTCAACGGCAACATCCACCGCCATCTCCTCCAGCGCATCCATGGAGATATCGCCCCTCATCAGCGATTCACGCAGCAACCCAGGCAACTGACCGGTCAGTGTCGAGTTGGCAGACTCGCCGTTCAAGATACCATTTTCCCCGAGCTTGAGGGGGCCACGGCTCAACTTTTCACCACTGGTAAACAAGTGCGCCACATCAATGCCGCCCCCTTCGGGCGCCAGGATGACGCCCCGCTCGATGATGTTTTCAAGTTCCCGAATATTGCCGGGCCACGAATAGAACAGCAGGGCTTCGATGGCGCCTTCGTTGAGGCCAGTTACCTTGCGTTTATGCAAGGCACAGTACCGATTGAGAAAACTTTCCACCAACAGCAAGATATCTTCCTTGCGTTCGCGCAGCGGCGGAATTCTGACGGGGAATACATTGATCCGGTAGAACAAGTCGGCGCGAAATTTTCCTGCTTCGACGAGATCGCGCAAGTCTTCATTCGTAGCTGCGACGACGCGCACATCCACCGATCTGACGCGGGTGTCACCAATGCGCTCAATCTCGCCCTCCTGCAGGGCGCGCAGCAGTTTGCCTTGCGCCATCAGACTGAGGGTGCCGATCTCGTCCAGAAAAAGCGTCCCACCATCCGCCCGCTCAAAGCGACCCGGGCGCGATTGAATGGCCCCACTAAAGCCTCCTTTTTCGACGCCAAACAATTCTGATTCAATGAGTTGCTCCGGGATGGCGGCACAGTTGATGGCTACGAATGGTTTCCCTGTCCGGTCGCTGATATTGTGCAGGGTGCGCGCAAACTGCTCCTTGCCGACACCGCTTTCGCCCAGAAAAAGTACCGTTGCGCGGGTCGGCGCGACGCGTTGGATCATGTGGCAAACCGTATTGAAACCCGCCGACACGCCAATCAGGTTGATCTTTTCATTTCTTGAACTTGCTTCGCTGGTTTTATGGTCAAAGTTGAAAGTCTTGGCGCGTGGACTTTGAACGAACTCCTGCGCTTGCAGGTAGCGGAAATCCTTGTCGGGGTCTTCCCAATCATCGAGCGACTTGCCAATCACCCTGCAGGCGGCGTGGCCCATGGCTTTGCACTCCACTTCGCGAACCAGCACTTGGCGTCCGAGAAAACTGCTTACATAGCCGTTGGCATAACCTTGCAAGGTCCAACAGACGGGGGCATTGCCAATGCCATTTGCCGCGATGTGTTCTTCGGCCTCTGAAGAATTGCGCCAGATGAACTCGCCGTGAAAATGGCCCTTTTCAATATCGACCTCCATCGCTACGGTCTCCACCGACACAAATCCTTCCAGTGAATGCAGTTGCGGGCCCACGGCAAACGCATCGAAATCACTGCTGTCGGGTCGAACTTTACGAACCATGTCAGCATCGCGCACCCCCGAGAGATAGCCCATGCGCGTGAGGATGCCGCGGGTTTTATCGTTGCCCAGAATTTCAATCAGCTCACGGCGCAAAGCGGCCAGTGAGGCGTTGTGCAGCAATACCATGCGTTGATCGTCCAACCAGATTTCTCCATCGCCGGGAGAAAACCGCAGGCGCGACACCAGATCCCCCATATCCGGGAACCGATGCGCAGATTGCGCGTCGGGTGGCAGCAGTTGAATCGTCTCTTCAGGACTGGGGTTGGATTTTTTCTTCATGAATTCGCATGGACCCAAAAGCGGCGAGATAGCGTTGATAAGCGATGGTACTTCGGCGCGCACCCCTTGCCAATGCGTTCCTGACTCCCGTCATTGGCGTCTCGGCTTCTTTAATTTTTTTATAAGAAATCAGCCTCTAGCCCCCGTATCCATTGCGTAGTGCACTACTGAATGCATAGCATTTTAAAACCCACTCACGGAACGTCTCAATGTTTAAGCATCCACCGGAATTCGCGGGTTGAGCTTTTCATCAAAGTCGCACATGCATGGAAAAGTCAGTGGCTCCATCCGGTCAAGACCCTGTAAGTGCGTCTGGTAGTCCTGCAAAATCTTCTCCCGCTCCTCATGCGAGACGTAAGGCACGTGGTACGCCACAAATGGAGGAAGCACCGCAAAACCACAGTAGGCCAGTGCGCCGCGCAGGATCGGGCGCAGCATGGTGTCCATCTCGCCATGGATGGCATCGGGTCCAAACATGTGTTGCTGCCCACCCAGCGTTACCGTGGCCATCGCCCGCTTGCCCTGCATGCCTCCGTTGTCGTAAAACCGCTTGCCGCCGTAGAACCGGCCGGAAGCAAACACACGATCGATCCAGCCCTTGAGAATAGCCGGCGCAGAAAACCAGAAAATAGGGAAATTGAGGATGAGCATGTCGCACCACTCGACCTTCTCAATCTCAAGCCGAATATCTTCAGCCAGGGTGCCGGATTCAAACCCTTTGCGCTGCTCAAGGGCATAGACACAGTAATCCGGATTGCTTCTCAAGTTGAAATCTGCTGCCGTGGCCACCGGGTTCCAGTTCATGGCATGCAAATCTGACACCCGGACGTCATGCCCGGCCTGGGTCAGTGTTGTAACGGCGCAGTCCTTCAGCGCCGTGTTGAAAGATTGCGGCTCGTAATGCGCGTGGACGATCAAGATATTCATAACGAGTCTCAGATGAAATTTACGGTTTGGCAGCCATCTTGCGTGCCTCAATTTCTGCCTGACGCAACCTGCTGGCAGGCACCCCACCAATACTCCAATCTTCTGGCGCGATGGTGATCACCCCACCGCGCACCAGTTCTCGCTTGCAACCCAGTAGCTCCACCAACAAATCCGTGAAACCGGCCAAAAGGCGATGCCGGTCCTCAAGGGGTCGACCTTGCAACACGATGAAGTTGAAATAGGGCGCGGCCTGATCATGCTGACTGACCAGCTTGCCACCCACGCAGGCATGCTGCGCCGCGTGCTCGGTCACAAATACGCGAATGCGGTCAATGGGGCAGCAAAGCACCTCGGAAAACAACTGACTGGCACGCAACAGCAAGGTTTCTACGCGAGACGCCGCATGCTGGCCCTGAACCAAATGAAAATTTAAAACGGGCATGGTTATTCTTTCAAGGCAGACCTCGACGTCGACCAGCATCCAGCATGAGTGACGACCCGGTCATGGCCGAGGCCTCTGGGGCCAGTAGTATTTCAAGAGCCCAGGCCACTTGGGCGGGTTCAGTGAAGGCACCCAGCGAGGACTCCGCTTTCATGGCATCAAGCACAGCTTCGACGGTGATGCCCTGCATCCGCGCACGATCTGCGGCAACCCGCCTCAGTCGCTCCGTATCGGCTGGTCCTGGCGCAACCAGATGGGCGGTAATTCCACGTGCGCCATAAGCCAAACTCAATTGCCTGACAACATTGACCAGTGCGGCATTGGCCACACCAGCTGCGGCCGCGTAAGCTGTCGGCTCAAACCCGTAATGCCCGCCGATAGCCACCAGGCGGGAATGCGTGCTTAACCGGGCATCGACCGCCCGGACCAAACGCAACAGCCCGCCCACCTTGATGTTCACGGCATCCACCAGGGCTGCGGTCTCTATGTTGAGCACACCACCCCCGACGCTGACCCCCGGTCCATGCACCACCATTCGGACCGTCCCCGGTAATGCAGCACGGATGATGTCTATGGACGAGTCGCTGGCGATATCAGCGACACACGGCACCAAACCGGGGTAGCTTGCCGCCAGTGCTTCCAGCGCCAAGGCACTGCGTGCGACAGCGACCACACCCAACCCATTGCGGATGAGTCGCTCGACCATGACTTGGCCGAAAGCACCGGTTGCGCCAACAATGACGACCCATTCCTTGGAGGCAGACATCAGTTTATTCAGGCCGTGACTTCTTTTAACAAACCACGGTCTTTGGCCATGGTCATGGCGGTATCAACGATCATGTCCTCTTGACCCCCAATCATCTTCTTGCGACCAAGTTCAATGAGAATGTCTCGGGCTGGCACACCAAATCGATCCGCTGCGCGTTTGGCATGCAGCAGGAAGGTCGAGTAAACACCGGCATAACCCAGGGTCAGCGACGCACGGTCCACGCGCACCATGTGTTCCATCATCGGCACGATGATGTCTTCGGCCAGGTCCATCAGTTTGAACAAGTCACAACCCGTCACGATGCCCATGCGCTCGCACACCGCCACAAAAACTTCCAGCGGTGTATTGCCAGCACCCGCCCCCAGTCCGGCTACCGACGCATCGATGCGACTGGCGCCCTCCTCGACGGCCGCGATGGAATTGGCAATGCCCATACCCAGGTTATGGTGACCATGGAAACCGATCTCGGTTTCAGGCTTGAGCACCGCCCGCAAGGCCGCAACCCGCGCCTTCACATGCTCCGGCAGCATGTAGCCGGCCGAATCGGTGATGTAGACGGTTTGTGCCCCGTAGGACTCCATCAGCTTGCCCTGTTGCGCCAAGCCTTCTGGCGTATTCAGATGGGCCATCATCAGGAAACCCGAGGTGTCCATGCCCAGCTTGCGCGCAAAGGCGATGTGCTGTGGGGAGGTATCGGCTTCGGTGCAGTGAGTGGCGACATGCACACTGCGTGCACCGCAGTCATAGGCCGACTGGAGTTCCTTCATCGTGCCCAGACCGGGAATTAGCAATACTGATATCTTGGCCTGTTTCATCCTGGGGGCAACAGCCAGAAGATATTCCTCGTTGCTGTGCAGCGCAAAACCGTGCTGGAGGGAATTCCCCCCCAAACCACCGCCGTGGGTCACTTGAATCAACGGGACACCCGCAGCGTCCAATGCTGTAGCCACGCTGACCATCTGGTCGATGGTCATCTGCTCTCGCTTGGCGTGCATGCCATCGCGCAAAGACATGTCGTGAATGATGACCTTGCGGCCCTGCAAACTTTGAATTTCGCTCATGATGCAAGTTCCATGGGTTTCAACTGGATTTTCCCAGCAATGATTTCTTCAGCAAACATCTCGGCGGTACGTGTCGCTGCTGCGGTCATGATGTCCAGGTTGCCGGCATAGCGGGGCAGGTAGTCGCCCAGTCCTGCGACTTCCATAAACACAGAAACTTTTTTATCATCAAAGATAGGACCGTTCACCAATCGGTAGCCCGGTACGTATTTTTGAACCTCGACGATCATCTGAAGGATGGACTCGGTGATACGCACCTGATCAGGCACCTCATCGGTCAGACAAGAGATGGTGTTGCGCATCATCATTGGGGGCTCGGCCGGGTTGATGATGGCCAGGGCCTTCCCTTTGCGGGCGCCACCGACCACCTCGATGGCGTTGGAGGTGGTGTAGGTAAATTCGTCCAGATTGGCGCGCGTGCCGGGGCCGATTGATTTGGAGGCCAAACTGGCCACAATTTCCCCGTAGGCCACGCTTTGAATTCTGGAGATCGCAAACACAATTGGAATCGTGGCCTGACCGGCGCAGGAGATCATGTTGACATTCATCTCAACTCTATCGGACAACGCACGCAAATTGACCGGCGGCACACACAGCGGGCCAATGGCTGCGGGTGTGAGGTCAATCATCATGACGCCGAGTTCATTTAGCTTGCGCGAATTTTCTGCGTGCACATAGGCCGACGTTGCATCAAATGCAATCTGGATATTGTCTTCAAGGACGTGCGGTAACAGGCCGTCAACCCCTAAGGCTGTGGTCTTCAGTCCCATGTCGCTCGCACGCGCTAACCCTTCCGATTCCGGATCAATACCGACCATCCACACCGGCTCCAGCCAGGGGCTGCGTTGAATCTTGTAGATCAAATCGGTGCCAATATTGCCCGACCCGATCAAGGCACATCTGATTTTCTTCATGTCATTCTCTATGAATTAATGTTTCTATTTCCCGGCCGCTTCATTGCGCTGACCGACCGTTACCCCGGCGACGCTGAAGTTTTCTGACGAGTGTTCTGTAATCAATATCCGCACCGTCTCTGCGGGAACCTCCAGCGAGGCCACCAAAGCGGCGGTGACAGCGGCGACGGCTTTACGTTTTTTTTCTACGCTGCGTCCTTCGAGCAAATGCATTTCAATAATTGGCATGGTCTTGTCCTCTTTTGTGTTTTGTTATTCAATGAATCGCACTGATACGCTACCTAGTTCCTGGAAGCGGGCCACGATGTTGTCGCCTGGCTTGACGGGAATAGCTTCGGTAATCGCCCCACTCATCACGAAGCTCCCGGCGGGCAATATTTCTCCCTGCTCGGCCAGAATGTTGACCAGCATCGCAATCGCCTCGGCCGGATGACCCAGCACGGCGGCTGAAGCGCCGGTGGCGACGATTTCGCCGTTTTTCTCCATCACTACGCCGAGCGTGCTGAGGTCAATATCGGCGGGGTAGCGAGCCCGTCCACCGCCAACATAGCGGGCTGAGGAACCGTTGTCGGCAATCACGCTTTGCAGATCAAACTTGAATCCAGAAAAGCGCGAGTCGATGATTTCGACCGCAGGCAGCACGTAATCGGTGGCGTCAAGCACATCCTGACGGGTGCAATTGGGGCCCTTGAGCAACTTTTTTGTGACGAAGGCGACTTCGCATTCAGCGCGCGGATGCACCAAGTCAGACGTCTTGATCGCCGAGTTTTCCGGACGCGCCATGCGGTCTGTCAGGAAACCGATAGACGGAACATTAACGCCCATCTGAACCATCTTGGCTTTCGAGGTCAGGCCCGCTTTCCAGCCGATCAGCTTGTGTCCCTGGGAGATGTAGCGGCGACGCAGTTCGGCTTGCACGGCATAGCCGTCGGCCACCGTCATGGCCGGGTATTCATCGGTCAGTTTAGGAATTGCGTAGGCGCGGGTCTGGGCGCCTTCGACGCGCTCACACAACCGAACAATATCTTCCCGGGAGAGTGTCAGTGGCTGGCTCATAGGGAAGTCTTTCCTGAAAATTGAACACGGCAGCTGCCGAGACCGCCCACGGTGCACACCAGGGCATCGCCCCCTACCACCGGGATGAGCGAAGATTGAGAACCAGAGAGAATGACCTCGCCAGCCTTGAACGGAATACCCAGCGCACCCAGCGTGTTGGCCAGCCAAGCGACGGCGTTGGCCGGTGAGCCCTGCACGGCGGCACCGACGCCGGTCGAGAAAATCTCGCCGTTCTTTTCGAGCACCATACCGGCCAGCGTGATGTCGAGCACGCGCGGATCGCCCCGGGTTTTCCCCAGCACGAAGACGCCACACGAGGCGTTGTCGGCCACGGTGTCCTGAATTTTTATCTTCCAGTCAACGATGCGCGAATCAACGATTTCGAAACAAGGCAATACATAGTCGGTGGCGCGGATCACGTCCATAGCTGTGATGCCAGGCCCTTTTAAATCTTCTTTCAACACGAAGGCCAGTTCGGCCTCGGCTTTAGGCTGAATCATCGTGCTCAGGTCAATGGTGTCGCCTTCCTGGTACACCATGCCGGAGGTCAGCATGCCAAAGTCAGGCTGGTAGACGCCGAGAAAGTCTTGCACCGGTTTGCTGGTCGCACCAATCTTCTTGCCAACAATGCGCTCCCCTGCCGCCAATCGACGGGCCACAAAGCGCTCCTGAATTTTGTAGGCATCCTCGATCGTGATGGTGGGTTCGCGCTCAAGTAGCGGACGCACCGGCGTGTGTTTGACGAAGGCTTCATACAGCTCATCGCCATAGTGGTTGATTTTTAGTTCGTCCATAGGTTTCTCAGAGTTTCACGCAGATGTTGCGGGTTTCGGTATAGAACTCCAGGGAGTGAACCCCGCCTTCGCGGCCAATGCCGGATTGTTTCGAGCCACCAAAGGCGGTTCGCAAATCGCGCAAGAACCAACTGTTGACCCAGGTGATGCCGACTTCGACACGCGCCGCCACGCGGTGAGCGCGCGCCAGGTTTGTCGTCCAGATGGTGGTGGAGAGACCGTAATCGTTGTCGTTGGCCTTGTTCACCACTTCGTCCTCGCTGTCGAACGGACTGATGTGGCAGCACGGCCCAAAGACTTCCTCACGGACTACTGACGCAGTTTCAGGCAAGCCGGTCCAGATCGTCGGCTGCACCCAGTGGCCTTCAGCCAGATCGGCGGGCATGCTCGGCACACCGCCACCAGTGACGATGGTGGCACCCTCGGCTTTGGCTTTGGCGTAGTAGGACATGACCTTTTGCTTGTGCTCGGCACTGATCAGCGGGCCATAGTTGGCGTTGTGGTCGTCCGGGCGGCCAAACTTCACCGCCTCGGCCTTGACTTTCAGGGCTTGCACGAAGCGATCAAAAATAGGTCGCTCGACATACACCCGCTCCGTGCCCAGGCAGACCTGGCCGGAATTAAGGAATGATGAACGGGATATGCCCTCCACAGCTGCCTCGAAATCAGCATCCGCAAACACGATGCCGGCATTCTTACCGCCCAGCTCAAAGGACACGTCCCGCATGCCTACAGCGGCCGCCTTCATGATCGCCGTGCCGGTGCGTGTTTCGCCGGTAAAGGTAATCGCATCCACCAGCGGATGCTGGGTCAGGTATTCGCCAGCGGAATCGGGGCCGAAACCATGCACCACATTAAAAACACCCTTGGGAATTCCGACGGCATTCATGACTTCACCGAGCAGCGTGGTGGTGAGTGGCGTCTCTTCCGATGGCTTGACGACCACCGTGTTACCACAGGCCAGTGCGGGGCCGACCTTCCAGGTCATGAGAAGGAACGGCGCATTCCAGGGCGAGATCACACCAACCACGCCTTTGGGGACGCGAATTCCGTAGTTAAGTGCTCCACGGCCGTCTGGTGTCGCCATCTGGAACGACTCCGAAGGCACATTTTTGACGATGTCGGCAAAGACTTTGAAGTTGGCTGCACCCCGTGGAATAAAGACGTTGGTCATCACGTGGCGTGGCTGACCGGTATCGGCCATTTCGGCCGCCACAAAATCCTCAAACCGGCGCGTGATCTCGTCAGCCACGCCGTATAGCAAATCAACGCGCTGATCGGTCGTCAAACCGCCCCATACGCCGTGGCGTGCCGCATGCGCCGCCCGCACTGCCGCATCCACATCGGCTTTGCCGGCTTCCGCCACCCTGGCAATCACCCGGTTGTCGAGCGGCGAACGTTTATCAAAGGTTTTTCGGTCGATGCCTTCAACGAACTCGCCGTTGATGAAATTCTTGATCAGCTGCATGGCACTCCTTGCTTATTTCCCGAAATTCGGGCGAATGAAATGATTTTTTTGACCTGGGTTTTGCCCAATTGAATCCAGTTTATGAGCGCACCATCAATACCGTCCAATACCAAATTTTGCAAAACTCAATAGCAAATAGGTATCAATAGTGACGCGCCGAAATATGGCTCGCAGCCCCTTAGATGGAGCGGAACAAAGGGCTGCGCACTTGCTGTGCATCGCCTGCTGAAATGAACTTCTCGGAGTAGATATCGCGCTCGAACAAGCGCCCCTGCATCAAGGTGCTGATGCAGGAATCAATCATCAGGGGTGGCCCGCAAAGGTAGGCCTTGTTGTTCCTGAAGTCATTGTCGAAATGGGCTTTGGCCGCTTCATGCACGAAGCCACGAAAGCCCTGCCAATCCGTTCCTTCGGGCTCGCCTGAAAGGGCCGGAATGTACGTGAAATGGCTGTAGCGCTGGGCCAGGGCCATGAACTCATCGTGGTAATAAAGCTCAGCCCGCGTACGCTGGCCATAGACCAGCGTGATGGGCAATTCACCCCCTTCACCCAACAAATCGAGGATCATGGCGCGCGGACTGGACAAGCCGGAGCCGCCCGCCATGAAGATCATGGGCATGCGTGCTGACTTCTTCACGAAGAAGCGACCATAAGGCCCAGAAATGCGCACGCGCTCCCCGACCTTCATCTTTTCATGCACGTAGCCGGTCGCTTGTCCACCCGGCACGATGCGAATGTTGAGTTCAACCTCGTTTCCTGTGTCGGGCGCACTTGCCAAAGAAAAGGCGCGGCTCCCGATGTCGCCTGGCAGATGGAAGTTGACATATTGACCGGCCTGGAAATGAATGCCTTCCGGCGCATCCAGCGTGATCCAGACCCCTTTGATGGTCGGAGTCAGGGACTCGATGCGACTCACCGTTCCGTCATAGTCACAGACGGGCAGGTTTTCGGCATCCACATCCTCATCAATCTCGGCTTCGATGACGACATCGCTTTGCGGCACCGCACAACAGGCAAGGCACTTTTGCTCTTCACGTTCGAAATCCATCAGCGCGAAGGGGGAGACCGCACCGTGCTCCACCTCGCCGTCAATGATTTGTACCTTGCAGGTGGCGCACAGTCCATGGCAACAGGCATGCGGCAAGTAGATTCCAGCACGAAGAGCGGCGTCAAGAATGGTTTGCCCCTCTTCGACCTCAATGGTCTGACCGAGGGGCTCTATGGTCAGTTGATAGCTCATACCGTCCTTTAGTCTTTGGTGAGCAACGAATTGAGGCCCGGCGTGCGAAACCGGATCTGATCCTTGTGGCCAACGCCATTGGCGGCCAGGCTGCTTTCAAAGTCGGGCGTCCAGGGCTGATTGGATTTCAACCATTGCACTTTTGACCAGTCAACCTGGGCGGCATCCGGATCGGGCTGAATGAGCATTTTCAGGGGGCCTTCCACCATTTCCTTGAACAGCATCTGCGGCTGAACAAAGAGCAGAAACGGTGCGGCAAACAACAAGTGTTGATCCCAGCTGGCATAGACGAGCTGACTGCCATTGAAGTTGGCCACGCTGTCGCGAGGAACACCAACATATTCTTTCTTTGATACCACGGGCATATTTTTTCTCCTTTTATGAGGTGTGACGGTTTATTTATTGGAAGTGGCCATGCCACGCCATTTTTCAAAGTTCATCTGATCTTGCGACCCGACAAAGTCACCGTTATCAACCCCATCTTTCAGGCTCACCCAGTTCATCCAGGCACCAATGTCGCCATTGAACGGATCCTGAAAAAGTGCCGGCATGGGCAACCACGCCTGAACGTACTTCTCGGGCTCATTGGCAAAGATGTCCTGGCAACCATCCGAGCAAAAGTGGTACTTCTCGCCCTTGTAAACCGTCTCACGATGGCAAGCCATGGTCGGATCATCCGGCTCGGTGAACACCACCGGCAACTGGCAGGTCTGGCACAACTTGGCCAAGCCAAAGTTCTTGAAGGGCGTGCCCGCTGCCGCCAGCTTCTTGATATGGTTCCAACGCGGACGGTAATATTTATCGAAAGTCGTGGGGTACTTGGCAGAGAGCCAGTCCATGTCGTCATCCGAAGGAATCCAGCTGTGAAACGCAGTACCAAAACTCCACTGGTACAAGCCCAGCATGAACTGGTGCGACATGTGGTCAATGCCCGCCTCGGCATCGTTCCAACCCTTGGGGGCACGAATGCCATAACGGGCCAGATCCTTGAACAACGCCCCACCATTCTCCTGGCCGTAGATTTCCCACGCTTCACGCCACGACATCACACGTTTTGGCAGCATGTAATCCATCATCGTGCTGACCAGTCCCAGCACACGGAAACCGCGCCAGAACCATTTATCGATCCAACCCTGGACGATCGGCAGGTTGGCCGGGTCCTGTTCCAGCATAAATTTGATGCATTCAAGACCAAGGGTCATGTGACGGGCCTCATCAGATTGCGCTGAGAAACCAAAGGTCACCGTCGCCATGTCGCCGTTGTAGGCCGCACCTGACATGAACGGTACAAACAGCAAATTGGTCAGCACATACTCGAACGAGAATCCGATGGCGATCATGAACTCGAAGGGGCCGGCGGACATCGCATCATCAAAGAATGAACGGGCCACCGAGGTGTACCAAATGCGATCACGCGAGTCTGCAAAGGCGTGAAAGCCGTTGTAGTACTTGTTGTAGTTCGACATGGCGTGAATCTGCGTCTGCGCATGGCGAATTTCATCAATCGCCTGCATCTGGCAAGCGACCTGCGTGCCGACGCCAGGGAACTCCCGTCCAACCCGCGCAAAGCCCTTGTGCGCCGCATACTCGCCCGGACTGATGGCTTGCAGGAATATCTTCAGGGCACTCAGGTAACGCGCATCGGTGATGTTCAGATGGCCATTGTTCTGGGCATGGGCATCAATGATGGCGTAGAACTTGCGCTCTTTCTCGGCCTGGTATTTCCAGTAGGAATCCATGGTCAGGCGGAAGGGATCTTCCCACTTGTCCCAATCATGAATCTTGATGCCTTCGTAGCCCACGTAAGGGAAAACGTCATCCTTTTTTTGGTAGGTCGTTTCCCAACCCAGGTCACGGGTGAGAAGCTTGTATTTCTCTTTCAACCCGAGTTTCTTTTTAGTAACTTTCATGTCCATGTCGGTCTCCTATTATTCGTTCCAGTACAGCGTCAACGTGTCTTCTGTTTCGTCGACATAACCGCTCAAAGAAATTAAATTGATTTGCAACTCTTGCAGGTCATAGTCGCGGCCCATCTGCTCTTCAATGGTTTCTCTACGAATGACGAGTCGGCCCTGCGCATTGATCTTGACCATGGCAGGCTCGCGAAGGACGACCGCCAGCGGGTTATCGATGACGATGGCATCAATGATCGGGCGGGTTTCTTCGTTGGTTTGAAGGGCAATAAATACAGTTGACATAGCAGCCTTTCAGATCTCAATCCCGATTTTTTTCAAGCGTGCCGTCAAGGCAATCACTTCTTCGTTGACCGCCTCGTCCGCCGCTGGTCCGAGCGCCAACGCGGCAACAGGGCGCAGGGTCGTGGCAGCACGATCGCTCCACTTTTTCGTCCACTCCTGCAGCAATTGACGGTTGGGCTCAGACTCGGCTGCGGCGGTGCGCATCACAGCATCCACCCACTTGCGCGTCTCGCCAAACCAGTCACTCATGAACTGGGTCAGCATGGCCACCGCTGAGCCGCCCCGCTTGGCTAGCACGTCATCAACGATGCGTTCGTACACGAGCGGGTACAACAGTCCGTCAAGCGCCACGTTCTGTGCGACAAACAACTCGAAGGGGTCACGCAGTACCAGACAGTCTTCGACATAGTGACGCAGGGGTTGCCAGGCAGCGCCATCCATCCAGGCGGCCTTGCCTTCATTCAAGGCGGCGGTGTCGCCCAGCAGCAAACCGACGCGGGACAAATACTGGGCAATCCCCAATTGGTCCATAGCGTGGTACATGCAGGGCTGGGTAAAGGTCGTGCCAAACCCGTAGCCGCAGATAAAGGTGTTGTGCATATTGGCGCCCCACGCGGCATGGCGCAGTGGGACCAACAGGTTCAGCGCGATCGTCCTCAGATCCTCGGGCAGCATGTCGGCCAAGCCCCGGGACTCTACAAAGTCAAAGTTCGCTTCGGTCGAGTCTTGCTGGCGGGCGCGCGCCAGTGTGTAGGTGCTGTAGTAAAACTGGCGAGGGTCCTTCAAGGCATACCAGTCCTGCATCACGATCTTGGTGATGCGGGTGTCGTAGAGCGCTTGTTCCGGATCCCAGGTGGGAAGGTAATGCAGGTTTTCTGCCGCCTGAATGTCGTAGCTTCCTTCCTGGTAGCGGGAGGCTGGCTTGTCGCCAAAACGACGTGCCAGGTGGTCAAATGTTTGACGTTGGGGTTCGATGCTGACCGTACGCAGATCAATTTGCATGGGGTATCTCCTAAATTTTTCGGTATCTCAAAGCACCGTATTCGTGTTACTTGAACCGGGTTTTTGTGGCATCGGCCAAGCGCCATTCCCAGTCGCTTTTCTCACCATCGTCTGACGATGTCGCCTCTGACGGCGGGAGCAATTCGACCTTGTTGGTCACGCAGAACTCAGCGAAGGCAACGCGTCCGAGAATCAATTCAACGAATACCTCTGGCTCACCTATCGCAAAGTCGAACTCAACGAATCCGTTGCCACGTTCACCACGAATTCGGACAAAGCGCCGCGATGTATCCAACGCGGGCACTCGTTCCAACAATGACGTGGAATCTGTCATGAACGCACCACTCAGCTCACGACCGACAAAAATGATTCATGCAGCTTGCGCTGTGGATAGTCCAGTCCACCGCCGGCGCCGAGTCCATCAAAGGACCACGTCGTGGGTTCGTAATCTGGATAGGGTTGATAGCCACCCATGAACGTTTCAAAGCGATTGCCGGACGGATCAAATGCATAAATAGTGCATCCGCGTGTTATGCCATGGCGTGTAGGACCAATGTCAATCGGTACCTGATTCATGGACATGATGTCGGCTGCACGCAGGACTTCTTCCCAGCTTTCAAGCAAGAAGGACAAATGATGCAATTTACCGGGTTCTGGATGCTCAACAAAGGCAATGTCATGGACCTTGTGGGAGCAGGACATCCAGATAGCGATATTTGCGGACTCATCAGGGGCGAGGACGCGCTCAACCAGGTAAAAGCCCAGCACTTCAGTGAACAGCTTTTGAACGGCGGCAATATTGGGCCCGTAAAGCAGGCAATGATCTAGACGCACAGGCGCGATGCCGTTCTCTGATGCTTTGGTCCAAGGCGCTGGATTCACAACTTGCAAACCATTTCCAACCGCTGTCTTTTCTGCATAGAGTTCGATCAGGTGTCCACTCGGAATTTCAAAACGAACCCGCTCGCCTGTTTCCATCATTTCACCGGCAGGAATACGTTCGGTTTTGACCCCGTAGGCAATCAGGTCCGCATCCAGCTTTTCCAGCGTCGCCTTGTCGAGCACTTTGAAACCAAAGAAGTCGATACCGGCATGGTCAGCCTGACGGAGTACCACGCTATGGTGATCGCGCTCATCCCAGCACTTCAGGTAGACACGTCCCTGAGCATCGCGTCCGGTTTCAACAAGACCCAACACGTCACGATAGTGGCGAACACCTTCTTCAAGGTCGAGTACACGAATCTGTCCATGTCCTGGACGTAAAACACCTGTCATTGCCATTTCTGTCTCCTCTTGTTAATAAATTTACTCACCGATTGCAGGAATTTTTTTAAATTCCTGCTTGTTCACTGCCCGCTTCATGCCACCCAGCACCCGAACCACCAGATCACTGCCCGGCAAGATTCGGCAGGCCAATACCCGGCATGCCTTTTCGTCTTCCTCGCTGACGTGAGAACGGCTCATGACCTTGCGCTCAATGTCGCCGGACATCACCTCAACTTTGCAAACACCACAAGCCCCTCCGCGACACCCCACCGGAATGCCCCGCCGACCCAGCCGTACCATGCCTGCCAGCACCGACTGCTCTGAGCTGCATGAGAAACTTTCGCCGGTCTCAAAAATCGTGATCTGGAACACTGACATGCCTTCTCATTTACGCTTGATGACTTGTTTGATACTGGTTTTCTAGGTATCGCAATGAGGACTTTGCAATATGCTTGCCAACATTTATAGAAACGCTTGAAGAGCTGTTTTTAATAGGGAAAACACCTAGATTTTTGGGTCTGAACTTCATTTTTCAGCGCTCCATCGAGGTGTTTTCTTGGTCTAAAGCTCTTATCAGGAAGCGGTAAAGGTAGGAGTCAAATTTGAATATTTATAAATTTATTAACTTACTTTGCCAATTCATAAAAATATGAAATTAGCGACCCGCCAAGTTCATAAGACGCGTGTACAAGGTCTTGAAGCCTTCGCCCAGTTCGGCATCAAAACGGGGGTCTCCATTGATCGAAAAGGCTTGGTAGATCGTTGACCAATCCGGGTCGGTCAGGTGCTTTCTTGCCATGGGCAAGATCGTGCCTTCTTCAAGATTCATGTGGGCCCATTGCGCTTCGGCAAAAACAGCCACGGCAGTCTGAACACGGGTCAGTTCCTCGGTCTGATCGCCCGCCGCTTTGGCGTAGTTCTCGACCGCCGATTGCATGGCGCGCACCAGGTCACCCCCACTGGCATGTTGGGCACGTAGTTCGCTGATCGCTGCATCACATTCGTTGGTGCGGGCACTCAGGAGCTTGAAGAGGTACGCATCTTCTTTTGGATGGTGCAAACGTTCAGGAAAGGCGTCGATATAGTGAATCATTGACAGCACCAGTTCAACGTTGAGTGGCGATTTGTCCGCACACGATTGCTCAACGAGTTGGACCAGACCGCGAACCACGGCCGCCAATGAACGGTGCTCGTCCTGAATAATGCCAATGGCCAGCAACGCATGCTCGTCCAGATGGTTGCTCTCCACCGTAGCGACCAGGACGGGGATACGCGTGTTGGCAAGCACCTTCTGTGTTTGCGAACCGAGAATCAGTCCGCGAATACCTTTGTGACCATGCGACGCCATGAAGATCAGATCGCAACCCTGGGCTTGTGCCACTTCCAGAATGGCCTCTGAGGGTCGGTCACTGGTTTTTGTGATCGAACTGCAGCTAACGCCTTTGGCTTTCGCTGCCGCTTCGGCTTTCTGCAAGATGCCGCGCGCTTCACCGGCCAGGTTATCGACATAGCGATCGGGCGCGACCGTGCGCTGCAAGGCGCCCTGATCGGTCGAGCCAAAGTCGGCCCGGGCTGTAAAGAAGGTGATACGTGCGCCCAGAGCAAGCGCAAAGGGAACAGCTTGAGACACAATTTCAGTGGCCAACCCCGACGCATCGAGTGGAACCAGGAGGTGCTTGTACATTTACATTTCTCGCAAAAATCAGGGCTTGAAGAGGGGTCGGATCTAAACGATGACCGGCGTTTTTTGACGCAGCAGAAAGTGACCCAGTGCGGGTAACAAAATCAGGGCGCCGAGCATGTTCCAGACGAACATGAAGGCCAGCAAAATGCCCATGTCTGCTTGAAATTTGATCGGAGAAAATATCCAGGTTGCCACTGCAATACCCAGCGTGATCCCCGTCAGAACCACCACTTTTCCGGTAAAAAGCAAAGCCTTGTAGTAGGCTTCAGACAGGCTTTTCCCGGCCTGCAACTGGGCTTGTGTCACGGTCAACACATACAGTGCGTAGTCAACACCAATCCCGACCCCCAGGGCAATCACCGGCAAGGTGGCAACCTTGACACCAATGTTCAGCGATACCATCAAGGCCTCGCACAGAACAGACGTCAGCATCAGCGGCAACACCGCGCAAACCACCGCACGCCAGGAGCGGAACGTGATGAAGGCCAGGATGATCACCGCGAGGTACACCAGCATCAGCATCTCGGTGTTGGCTTTTTTCACCACCATATTGGTCGCGGCTTCAATACCAGCATTGCCTGCAGCGGAGAGGAAACGGATTTCGGCGTTGTTGTACTGGGCGGCAAAACCTTCAACAGTTTTGACGACGCTGTCCAGCGTATCGGCCTTGTGGTCCTTGAGGTAGGCGTAGACCGTCAACAAGTCGCAATTCTGGTTGAACAACTCGCGCGGTGCCCGCGTAATGATCGAATTAAGCATGTCCTGGCTGCGTGGAATTTCATACCACTTCAGGCTGCCTTCATTGAGACCTGCCGCCGCCAGTTTGCTCAAGCCTGCAAGCGAGTTGGTTGCCTCTACGCCGGGCAACTGTTGCAACTCGTGCTCCAACGCATCCACTGCCATGACGGTGTCGTAATGGGCACAATGAAATTGCGGCGTCTTGACCATCACGATATACACGTCTGAGCTCGACGCATAGTTGGACACCATGAAGGCGTTGTCGCGGTTGTAGCGCGAATCGGGACGCAGCTCAGGTGCACCCTGATCGGTATCACCAATTTTTAATTGAAGGCTGATAACGAGCCCAATGACGCCCATGATGGCGGCAACGCTGATGGCCACCGTCGCCCACTTGCGCTGGGTGAATAAATCAAGGAAAGCCCAAAACGGATGTTTGGCATGGCCAGCGTCCTCGGCTTCTGCCAATTCGGACTTCAGACTCCGCTTTGCAGCAGTCGCACTGACACCCGTGAAGGAAAGGAGAATAGGCAGCAGGAGCAGGTTGGTGAAAATCAACACAGCCACACCAATACTGGCGGTAATGGCCAGATCCTGAATCACCTGAATCTGAATCACCATCAGCACCGCAAAGCCGACGGCATCTGCCAGCAGAGCCGTGACACCGGCCAGAATCAATCGGCGAAAGGTAAAACGTGCTGCCACCAGTTTGTCAGTCCCGCGGCCGATGTCCTGCATAATGCCGTTCATTTTTTGAGCCCCATGGCTCATCCCAATGGCAAACACCAGGAACGGCACCAGAACCGAATACGGGTCCAGTTCAAAATTCAGGGTTGGCAATAGTCCCAGCAGCCAGACCACCGCCACCACTGAGCAAGCCACCACCAGCAAGGTGCTGCGAATGCAACGGGTGTACCAGTAAAGCACGACGGTGCAAATAACGATGGCGATGGCGAAAAACATCAACACCTGCTGCAGTCCAGAGAGCAGATCGCCCACGACTTTGGCAAAGCCCGTCACGTGGATCTTGATGTCGTCGGTCTCGTACTGTTGCCGGAGTTTTTCCAAGCGTTTGGAGAGGTCGTTGTAATCAATCCGGGCCCCGGTTTCGGCTATTTTTTCTTGCAGCGGGACCAGGACAATACTGGACTTGAAATTCGCCGCCACCAGTTGCCCGATTTCACCCGACCGTTCTACATTGAGTCGCACCTGGTCGATATGGGCAGGCGTTCCGGCGTAATCTTCCGGGATGACCGGACCCCCATCCAGCCCCTCCTCCGTCACCCCAGTCCATCGCACCGCTGGTGTCCACATGGATTTCATGAAAGGCCGATCTACCCCCGGATACAGGAATACATCGTCAGTCACCTTGCGCACGACTTCGAGGTAGGCAGCATCAAAAATGGTGCCATTCTTGGTTTCAACGGCGATGCGAAGGGTGTTACCCGCACCGGCCAACTGCGATCTATTTTCAAGAAAATTGGCAATGTAGGGATGACGCGTCGGGATCATCTTCTCGAACGCGGCATTCAAGGTCAAGCCGGTGGCCTGATAACCCAATACCAGCGTTGCCAGCAAGCAAATCAGAACAATGATCAGTCGATTGTTGAAGAAGATTCTTTCAATCAGCGACCCTGAATTGGTGTCGAAATCTTCGAGGGATACTGCGCCGACATCCGGCTGTGGTGCCACATAACTCATTATTTTTGCTCCGAACGAAAGGCTTCAGCGGCGATGCGAACCGCACCGCGCTGGGTAGAGAGGATCAGGGACCCATCAGCCGCTTCAACAACGCCTGTGGCGGCATTCATTTTTGGAACGGCTACTTTGGCAAACGTCAATCCACCGTCACGGCTCAACATCAGACGTCCGGTTTCATCCACCACGACTTGTCGGCCATCGCGCAGGCGGGTGGCGGCGGTGAGCGTGACCGTTTGACCAAAATCGACCTTTTCCCATGACACGCCCTGGTCTGGTGAACGGAAGGCATTGCCGCGTAAACCAAAGATCAGGATGTTTCCGTCTGGGACGGTGACCGAACCAAATATGGTTCCTGGATACGGGCTTTTTAAGGCCGTGAAGCGCTCTCCGGCTTCACTGACCCGGTACAGCATGCCTTGCTCACCGGTGAGCAAAAGGTCGCGGCCAGCGACGGCAATGTTGTAGAAATGTCTGTTTTTAGGGTTGTCGATCTGCCCCAATTGCGACGCCCAGGTCTTCCCACCGTCGCGCGTTGCGAAGGTCAGGCCATAAGCACCCACGACGAAGCCACGCTGTTCGTCAAAAAAGTACACATCCAGAAACGGCTTATCAGCCCCTTCGGTCACCATGCGCTGGGCATCGCGTAGTCGTCGTGCGCCTGCATCCCCCAACTTGGTGACAGCAGCCTCTGCGGCTGCCACTTCTATTTGGGCCGCTTGTCTGCCGTCAAGCTGGCGCACCCAGGTTTCACCACTGTCCATGGTTTTCAGAACCACGCCACTGTGGCCCACGGCCCAACCCGTGTTGGCCGATACAAAACGAACATTGGTCAACGTCACGCTGGTTGGCACCGCCTTTGCCTGGCGCCAGTTTTGCCCGTTGTCGTCTGACAGCATGATGATGCTCATCTCGCCGACGGCGATCAGGCGCTTGCCTGCGATCGCCACCGCATTCAACACAGCAAACTTGGCACGCTCGGTATGTCGGGCTGGCATTTCCAGAATATCTATGCGCCCTCCCGCCACGGCGGTTGCAGCCTGCACTGATCCGCCTGTTAGCAGACTGACAGTGCTCAAAATTACGGCGGCAGTGAGCCCCCGCCACGTGGTTACGCGAGCGTCCATTTTCAAACCCAAACTTTGTTAAACCTTCCCCAGAGAACCCGGGGCCGGCAGAAAGTGCCGGGGAAAAATCTCCCCGGCATGCTTCTTCAATTAGCGACTAGCGTCAGCGGCAACGGCATCACCGGTAAAGTAGTTTTCAGATTTGCGTTGTGGCAAGACCTTGAAGGTGCCGCCATTGAGCGACTGCACCATACTCATCGTGCCCTTTTGCAAATCAAACACGGTGACCGGCTTGATAACAACCGCAGGGATCGCAGGAACGACGTATGGGAAGACCTGCGTCGTGCGCCACAGTTTGCCCTCTGGATCGTAGCCGTCCATCAACGTCAACAGCCAGGTATCTTCGTCCAGGTAGTAGCGGCGTTTAGGAACTGCGTGACGCTTGCCTGCCGCCACAGTTGCTTCGATTTCCCAAACACGGTGCAATTCCCAGCGCAGCTTGTCAGGATTCATGTGCCGCTTGGCAAACGCATCTTCTTCCTTCGCGGTCACCAGACCATTGGTGTTGTAGGGGACATACATCTCCTTCTTGCCGTTCAGTTTCCACTGGTAGCGATCTGGCGAACCCATGAGGCCCATCACTTCATCAAAGTAATTGGCACCCGACGCCACGAAGTCCGGCGTATCGTAGGCAACGGTGGGGGCACGGCGCACGCGACGCTGACCCACCAGGTACTGCCAGGTTTGACGAGGCGTGGCGACATTGACACTGTCGCGAATCACCAGTGACTCACCCGCCTTGAATGGCGGAGCAATGGTCATGAAGCGCTGCATCCAATACTCACCGGCCCACTTTTCAGCCGAACCGTCTTTGTAGTAGAAAGGATACTGGTTGGACTGATCATTGTGGGTTGCCATGGTGCGTACACCATCTGACGTACCAATGATGTTCTTGAAGTTCAGTTCCGTTGACTCCGCCTCTACCCGCAAGAGGTAGTTCCAGATCGCCTCGGCTCCATCTTTGGGAATAGGGAACGGAATACCGCCGAAGCAACCTTCGACCGAATAACCGCCAGCTTTGGTCTTGCAGTTGGTGGCATTCTTGAACGTGTTGTCATACACATACTGGGGGGCAACAGCAGTGCGGTGGGTTGGGTAAACATCGACCCGGAAGGTGTCCGGGTACTTTTTGAGCAAGGCTTGTGTGCCTTCGCTCAGCTTGTCGGCGTACTGCGCCATGTTTTTGGCGGAGATCTGAACGACCGCTTTTTCACCTGCAAAAATCTGGGTGGGGATGTCACCGATCTTTGGCGTAGCAGCCACCGTGGTCTTGCCATCCCAAGCGGGAATGCTGCCATCTTTATTGGCGGCCTTGTCGCCACCCAATGGCGTGAGTGTCGATTTTAATTTAGCGGCTTCATCGGCAGACACGGCTGCGTAGGCACCCGTGGTTCCGGCCATCAGCGCGACCACGGTCGCACACAACATAGTTTTTTTCATGATTCAGATCTCGTGATTGTGATTTTGGTTTGGATTAAAACGTCCGTTGCACTGAGAGAGAGATGAAATCTCGGTCACCGTGGAAGTTCTGGTATGAAAGTTCTGGGACTGCCGTGCCGTACTTGATCACCGCTCCGCTCGAGCCGAAGTAGTGCGTTAAGTTGAGACTGGTTTGCCACGTCTTCTTGTAGTCACCCTTGATGCCTATGCTGATGTTGCCGCCACCTTCTGAGGGCATCAGGGAAGACGCGCCCGCTATGGATGATCGACCACTGATGCCATATGCGATCCCGATCGGCACTTGAAGATCTAATCCCGGCATGACCTGGAAGTATTCAGGCTGGAATACAAACTGAATGGCGCTTGCACTTTCGGTTGCCAATGGATCAAGCTGGTCTTCATTCTTGGTGATCTTCAAGCGCTGGTTGTACGCGAACTCGCCAACGAAGCTGGCACCATGCCAAAGCGGACTGGCGCCCAGAACACTGATGGCAGACATATTCAAATGCAGTGAATCACCGACTGGATAGGCCGGATTGTTACCGCCATTGGCCGTGGTGTTTCCTGGCAGAACCACCGTGATGCCCCGCGCCACCATGGGCATATTGTTGCGAATGGAAAGTTCTGCCGCTACGTTGGTTTCACCCAGTAGCGTGCTGATACTTGCCCCGTATGTCTTGATATTTTCACCATAAACGAGCACATAATCGCCGATGAAACCACCGCCAGCATTCACCCCTGGGCGAACATAGAACTGCGGCATTTTGTCGTGAAACTGGGCAGCGTAGAAGCCATACTCTGAATCACCAACCTTAAATTTCACCTGTGCACCGCCTTGACCGGTATCACTTGCTTTGATGTCTTCACCACGACGCACGGCAGCACCAGGGCCAAGAATCAAGGATTCGCCACCCGCATCTGCAAAGTCTGCAAAGCTGAAATAGCTACCCGCTGCTGGAAGACTGTTCTTCTTCCACTCGAACTGGTAATACGCTCCCACAGAAACTTGTGGATTGATCTGGATTTGGGTGGACAATTGTTTGACGGGCATTGCAATTTCTTTGAATTGCGAGTTCGGTACGGAAAGGGCCCTCGCCAGATCAAGTGGTGTTTGCGCTGCGGCAATACCGTTGTAGCCAAAGAAGAGTGATTCGCCATAAAGCTGAGTGAACTGCCCGGCCTTGACGTTGACATTCATTTCACCTGGCGTGAAGCTTCCATACACAAAGGCATCCCGAAACTCAGCTTTACGACCATGCAGATCGCGAGTGGCATCTGTGAACTGGTTAGACGACGAAACTGATGTGGAATTTACAAACACGCCGCTGTTATCGTTGCTATGGCTGTATACATCGTCGTACCAAGCGGCGCCGCTGATGCGCAAGCCATAAGCATTTTTGTAGCGAAGATCAAACTCTGACAACCAATCCAAGCGATTGGAAATCATCGCCCCTTTTTTGAAATTCAGGTCACCATCGTTGGTGTTCATCTGAGGGCCTAAGGAATTGTCTGCCACTTTGGCATCCGCATCATTCAAGCGCCAGCCGGCACTGTATTTGAAAGTGTTGTCCCACGACATTTTGATGTCCGGGTTATCGGTTTCAATCCCAACGGCGTAGGCTGATCCCAGGGCGCTGACGCCACCCAGAAGAATCCCGATCGCAGCGCGTACTTGCCGTGCTGACGGAATCATCTTCAGGTGCCGAGTGCTGCTATTTTTTCTCATCTGCTGCTCCTAAATTTTCGACTTATAAGGTTGTCCGAACTACGCTTGTGACCGTGATAAGGCCGCAACTCACGCATTCAGACTTTGTAATTTACGCAGCCCGATAATTACCGTCCAATACTATGAAAATCCATGCTTGATACCGATTGGGTATGGATCGCAGCAAGATGCCCTCAGCCTCTTTATCTCCTAATAGCGCTGGCACATAGCTTATATTTCTCTAAATATTTTTATCAAATTCACTCATCGTTAAGGCTACAGTGAGACCTCGATGAGTAGTCATTTCTTCATGAAAACTCAATAGCCATGCGGCCCAGCGGATAGCTTCAGCTTGTTGACGCTTGTTTTCCACAGTGCCCTTATGGGTAGTTACCCTAGCTTGACAAGATTTTTATTTCCTACCAATTAATGATGCGGAATAACAAGTAATACGACTCGGTACAAACCCTTGCGTGTCTCCGAAACAACATTGTTTTTCAGGGTTAGTGGCACGTCAGCGTGGAATAGAATTTCAACTGGTTTTTTTGTTCAAATCTGAACTGATTTTTTAGTGCGAAGCTATGGATATTCGACATCTCAAATCCTTTATTGCGGTCGCCGAAGAACTGAACATTGGCCGGGCTGCGCTGCGCTTGCATATTTCTCAGCCACCGCTCACCCGACAAATTCAGCAACTCGAACAGGAACTTGAGGTTCAGTTATTTATCCGTACGCCGCGTGGCGTGGAATTGACCCAAGCCGGTGACATGTTCCTGGCCGAAGCCAGAAATATTCGTTACCTGATGGAACAGGCCATTGAGCGCACGGTGCGTGCCGGTCAAGGCAAACTGGGGCGGCTTGATATCGGCATCTTTGGTACCGGCATTCTCAAGGTCATTCCGCAGTTGCTGCACCTGTTCCGTGACACCCATCCCGATGTCAGAGTGGTATTGCACACGATGACCAAGGGCGAGCAAATTGAAGCGCTGCGACAAAAGCGGATCACGATCGGCTTCCATCGCATGCCACTCGCTCATCCCGACATCGAGAATTTATTGATCATTCACGAGCCTCTGTATTTGGCCGTATATGAAGATCATCCGCTCAGTCAACAGGAATCGATTTCCTTCATGGACTTGAAAAGTCACCCGTTGATACTGTTTCCCAATGGCGATCGACCTAACTTTGCCGACAAAATTATTGAGCTTTGCCGCAGCATTGGATTCATGCCTGAAATATCTCAAATCGTCGGGGATGTCGTGACGGGCGTGGCGCTGGTGGCCGGTGGGCTGGGGATGACGATTGTGCCCAAATCAGCTACCACGTTGAAGTTGCCGGGGGTGGTCTACCGCCCCTTTGCAGACAAATTTCCAACTCACGTTGACCTGAGTTGCATACACCGCAAGGACGATGACTCCGCTATATTGAAGGCTTTTTTGGCGGTCATACAGACGTTCAAAGACAATCTGAAAAAGGAAGAAGACTGAAAAACGGGTCACCAACCCGCCTGATTGGTGACCCTTCTTTGCGTCAGCGGCCCATGTCTTTGGCGCTGACCCCGGCAATACCCCAGTTCTCTTTGGGCACGTCGTGAATCCAGACGCGCACATTGGCGATAGGCGCCCCTACCGCCTCCACCAGTGCCGCGGTGACTTTCTCGATCACGGCGCGTTTTTGTTCTTCGGTACGACCTTCAATGAGGTAAATCTGTGCAAAAGGCATTCGGGTTTCTCCTGCGGGCTTCAAACAAACCGCATGCTGGTGCTGCCCATGCCCTGCACGCGTAAAGTGACATTGTCACCGGCCTGAACCGAGACCGCTTCGGTGATACCACCCGATAAAATCAGGCTACCCGCCGGAATGCACTCACCCCGTTCGGCCAGATGGTTGGCAAGCATGGCAATGGCGGCCGCCGGGTGGCCCAGCACCGCGGCACCGGCGCCAAAGGCGACGGCTTGTCCATTTTTCTCGAGCACGATGCCGACGGTGCGCAGGTCAACACCCGAGACGCTCATGGGCTGCCCGCCAACCACGAAGCGCGCGGCCGAGGTGTTATCAGCCACCACGCTTTTCAGATCGAATTTGAAGTCGCGGTAACGGCTGTCGATGACTTCGATGCCGGGCATCACAAAGTCGGTGGCGGCCAGCACGGCGCCGATGTGGCAACCGGGGCCGCGCAACTCGGTCTTGGTAACGAAGGCAATCTCGGGCTCGACTTTGGGGTGAATCAGTTCACTCACTTTGCACTCGCCGCCATCGGGCACGGCGTAGTCGTCAGTCATGAAACCGAACACCGGTGTGGTGACACCCATTTGTTTCATCTTGGCGTGAGAGGTCAGTCCGGCTTTGAGGCCGATCACGCGCGCGCCACGTGCCACCTTGCGGCGGCGGATTTCATCTTGAATGGCGTAGGCGTCGTCCCAATCCATTTCGGGATAGTCGTCGGTGATTTTGTGGGTGTCTTGCTGCTGCAGCTGGCAGTTTTCCAGACGTTCGGCCAGAGCGAGAATAGTTGCGTTGTCGAGTTTCATGCGGCTACCTTGGTTTGATTTTGACGGGCACGGGCCAGAGTCATGGCGGTATCGTCGATCATGTCTTCCTGTCCGCCAACCATGCCACGGCGGCCCATTTCCACCAGAATGTCACGGGCGCTCACGCCATATTTCTTCTCGGCGCGCTTGGCAAACAACAGGAACGAGCCATACACACCGGCGTAGCCAAGCGTCAGCGCGTCGCGGTCGATGCGGATCGGGAAGTCCATGATCGGAACCACAAGATCTTCGGCCACGTCCTGAATCTTGTACACATCAACCCCGGTGGCGACGCCCATCAGGTCCAGCACCGAGACCAGCACTTCCATTGGCGTATTGCCCGCGCCAGCCCCCAGGCCAGCGGCGGCGGCGTCGATGCGGTTGGCGCCGACTTCCATCGCTGCAATTGAATTGGCCACGCCCATCGCGAGGTTGTGGTGGCCGTGAAAGCCCAGCTCGGTTTCGGGCTTGAGTGCTTGGCGCACGGCGCTCAGCTTTTGCTTCACGTCATTGGGCAGCATGTGGCCGGCCGAGTCCGTGACGTAGATGCAGTTGGCACCGTAGCCCTGCATCAGCAGCGCCTGGCTGACCAGCTTTTCAGCGCTGGCCATGTGCGCCATCATCAGGAAGCCGACGGTGTCCATGCCCAGCTCGCGCGCCTTAGTGATGTGCTGCTCGGACACGTCGGCTTCAGTGCAGTGCGTGGCCACGCGGATGGTGCTGACGCCCAGGTCCTTGGCCATCAGCAAATGATCAACGGTGCCGATGCCGGGCAACAGCAGTGCCGAAATTTTGGCCTGTTTCATCAGCGGGATCACCGCGCCCAGGTATTCCTCATCGGTATGCGCTGGAAAACCGTAGTTGACCGAACTGCCACCCAGACCGTCACCATGGGTCACTTCAATCAACGGGATACCGGCGGCATCCAGGCCGCAAGCGATGCTTTTCATCTGGTCGAGCGTCATCAGGTGGCGCTTGGGGTGCATACCGTCACGCAGAGTCATGTCGTGAAGCGTGATTTTTTTGCCTTGCAATGTCATGTCATTTCTCCTAAGGGGTTCAGGCAAAAGCCGGGGTGGCGATTGCAGCGGCGGTGGCCTTGAGCGTGAGGCGACCCGCGAGGATTTCTTCAGCAAACATTTCGGCGGTGCGGGCGGCGGCGGCGGTCATGATGTCGAGGTTGCCAGCGTACTTGGGCAAGTAGTCGCCCAGGCCTTCCACTTCCATGTAAACCGAGACACGGTTGCCGTCAAACACCGGGCCATTGACCAGGCGGTAGCCAGGCACATACTTTTGCACCTCGGCCAGCATCTGGTGAATCGACGCCGTGATTTTTTCCTGATCGGGGGTGGTTTCGGTCAGGCAATGCACGGTGTCGCGCATGATCAGTGGTGGCTCGGCCGGGTTGAGAATGATGATGGCTTTGCCCTTTTTGGCACCGCCCACTTTCTCGACCGCACCCGAGGTGGTGCGCGTGAATTCATCGATGTTCTTGCGCGTGCCGGGCCCGGCGGACCGGCTTGACACCGTGGCAACGATTTCGCCATAGGCTACGGGCTGCACGCGACTCACGGCGGCCACCATCGGAATCGTGGCCTGGCCACCACAGGTGACCATGTTGACGTTCATCTCGCCCTTGCCGACATGTTCCAACAGGTTCACCGGTGGCACACAGAAGGGGCCAATGGCCGCAGGCGTCAGGTCAATCATCATCACGCCCAGAGCATTGAGCTTGCGCGAATTTTCGGCATGCACATAGGCGCTGGTGGCGTCAAAGGCGATTTGCACACCGTCAGCCAGCACATGCGGCAGCAAGCCGTCGACACCTGCGGCGGTGGTTTTGATGCCCATTTCGCGGGCACGCTTGAGGCCGTCGGATTCGGGGTCGATGCCGACCATCCAGACCGGCTCCAGCACCGGGCTGCGTTGCAGCTTGGCCAGTAAGTCGGTGCCAATGTTGCCGGGCCCGATCAGGGCGCATTTGATTTTTTTCATGAAGACTCCGTAGGGTTTAATTTAAATGAGGGAACGCACCACGCCGCCTTCAACGCGCAGTGCGGCGCCGTTGGTGGCAGCAGCGCGCGGGCTGCAGATATAGGTCACCATGGCCGCGACTTCAGGCGGCTCGATAAAGCGCTGCAGCAAGGAGGTGGGTCGGGCGAATTTGAAGAAGTCGTGCTCGGCTTGGGCCAGCGTTTCTCCGGCGTCCCGCGCCAGCGTGGCAAAGAACTCGCCCACGCCTTCGGTGCGGGTAGGGCCAGGCAGCACGGCATTGACCGTGACACCGGTGCCGATACAGGTTTCAGCCAACCCGCGCGACACCGACAACTGGGCCGACTTGCTCATGCCGTAATGCACCATATCGCCAGGTGGGCAAATGCCCGATTCACTGGAGATGAAAACAATCCGACCCCAGCCACTCGCCTTCATGAGGGACAGGTAATGACGGCTCAGGCGCACGCCGCTCAGCACATTGACTTCGAAGAACCGCAGCCAGTCGTCGTCGCTGATGTGCTCGAACGCTTTGGGCTCGAAGATGCCGAGGTTGTTGACCAGAATATCGACCTCGCCTGCGGCGTCCAGCAGACGCTGGCAACCGGCGGCAGTAGATAAATCGGCCTGCACACCGTCCACCATCGCATCTGGCAGTTCCGCTTGAATGCGCGCTACCGCGCTGGACAGCCGCACCGCATCGCGACCATTGAGGATGACGCTGACGCCTTCGGCGGCCAGTTCGCGCGCGGTGGCCCAGCCAATGCCCGAGGTAGAGCCGGTGATCAAGGCGCGCTTGCCTTTTAGTTGAAGATCCATAGAGATTCTTTATGAAATGTGGGGCCGCGTGGCGGGATAAAGCCACGGCTTGAGCAGTTGGGTGAGTTGGGGCGCCACCAACCAGGTCATGATGATCACGACCAGCGAGGTCAGCACCATCACGCGGGGTAGCAAGGCCCATGAGGCCAGCAAGGGCCCCAGCAACAAAAACATCGCATACACCGTGGGGCAAATGCCCAGCCAGGTGACGACCGCCACTTTCCAGCGTTGTGGTGGCATCTGCTTGGGGCCTACGGGTGCGGCAAACCAGTGGCCCAGGCCGCTGACCTGACGCTGCGTTTGGCCTTCGATGTACGGCGCAATCGCGGCCAGCCCGAGCGTCCGCGTGGGTGACTGCTGCCAGCCCTGCAAGTGCTCTGCCGTGTCAAACGCAAACACCACATGGTACAGCGCGGCGTCTTCTCCGCCCTCTTCGTCTGGATGCACCAACTGGCCGCCCAGATAACCAGGGAAGGTACTTGCGGCGGCGGTCATGTCGGCGGAGGCTTTTTCAAACGCTGTCTCGTGCCCGGCCTTGACCCGGCGCGTGATCAGCACCGTGACGGCACCCGCAGGTTTGTCGAGGATCGCTGCTGCCATGGCTTTTTGCCTCAGTGAAAGCGCACCGAGCAACTGCCCATGCCACCAATCGACACCCGGAAGTTGTCGCCGGCCTTGGCGGGCGACATGGCGGCCAGTGCGCCGGACAAGATCACTTCGCCGGCTTTGATGCCGATGCCCAAGCGGCCCAAGGTGTTCACCAGCCAAGTCACGGCATTCACCGGTGAGCCCAGTGCCGCTGCGCCAGCACCGGTGCCGATGATTTCGCCATTTTTTTCCAGCACCATACCGCAGGTGGACAGGTCGATGCGGCGTGGGTCCACGGCGCAGTCGCCCAGCACAAACACGCCACACGAGGCGTTGTCGGCCACGGTGTCCTGAATCTTGATCTTCCAGTCGCGGATGCGCGAGTCGACGATCTCAAAGCACGGCATCACGCACTCGGTGGCAGCCAGCACGTCGGCGTTGCTGATGCCGGGGCCCATCAGGTCTTTTTTCAAGATGAACGCAATCTCGCCCTCTGCCTTGGGCTGGATCAGGGTGCTGGCATCCACCGACTGGCCTTCGTTGTAGATCATGCCGTCGAGCAGGTAGCCAAAATCAGGTTGGTAGACGCCCAGCATGTTCATGACCGCCGCCGAGGTGACGCCGATTTTTTTACCAACGACGCGCTCGCCCGCGCTCAGGCGGCGTGACAGCATGCGCTGCTGGATGTGGTACGCGTGCTCGATGGTGATGTTGGGGTGGCGCGTGGTCAGCGGCTCGACCACGGTTTGCGTGCTCATGGCGTGGTACAGCTCGTCGCCCAGCGTTTCGATCAGTTTGGCATCCATATGTGAAAAGGTCCGGTTGGTTGAATTTGAATAAATGGTTTTATATGTTTTAGGCCTCTAGCGCAGGTATTACCTGCGTAAGCAGCTATCAAAACTATAGTAAATCGAAGTAAGGTCAGGTCTTGAGCGCATCCGCTTCGGTCAGAAAATTCTCGACCAGCAGGGCAAAGCGCGCTGCGTGTTCTATCTGCGTCCAGTGACCACATTGGCCAAACACATGCAACTGGCTGCGCGCTATCCATTGCGACAGCGTCTGCGACGTCGTCAGCGGAATCACCTGGTCTTCGCGCCCATGCACCATCAAGGTTTCATGCGGCAAAGCGCGAATATCGGCCTCGCTGCTTTCCATGGCCGGCAACCAGCGCTGGCGTGGGGCCGGAAACATGGCCGCAAACGACTCCTGAAAACCGGGCTGAATGCTGGCCTGGTAGCGCAGCTGGGCCAACTCGTCGGTGACGCGTGCGCGGTCAAACGCAAAGATGTCCAGCAACTGGCGCATGCTGGCCAGTGAGGGCGTGTAGCCCCAAACCGCATCAAGGCCGGGCGTGATGACAAAAGGCACGCCCACGCTGCCCATCAGCACCAGACGGCGCACCCGCTTGGGGTGGGCAATGGCCAAGGCCAGGGCCAGCGCACCACCAAAAGAGTTGCCAATCAGATCGGTTTGCTCAATGCCCAGCGTGTCGAGCAAATCCACCGCCTGTTGCACCCAGATCGCCATGCTGTACTGCGCGTTGTCGGTGGGGTCGGCGGGCCGCTCGGTGTAGCCAAAACCCAATAAATCGGGGGCGATGACGCGGCGTGCTTGGGCCAGTACCGGCAACAACAAGCGCCAGTTGGCCCAGGCGCTGACACCGGGGCCGGAGCCGTGCAACAACAGCACCGGAAAGCCCTGGCCCACGTCGTGCACATTGCTATGGAAAGCACCGGTGCGAACCCGGTTGGCGATCTCTGGATTGGCGCTCATGGGCATCTCAGTACTTGATCATCACGTTGCGCAGTTCTGTGTAGAACTCCAGCGAATGCACGCCGCCTTCACGGCCGATGCCGGACTGCTTGGAGCCGCCAAATGGGGTGCGCAGGTCGCGCAGGAACCAGCTATTAATCCAGCACAGCCCCACTTCAATTTGTGTCGCCAGGCGGCTGGCACGGCTGATGTCCTGCGTGTAGATGGAGGTGGCCAGACCGTACTTGGTGTCATTGGCCATGCGCACCGCCTCTTCTTCGGTGTCAAAGGGCTGAATATGGCAGCAGGGGCCAAAGATTTCTTCACGCACAACGGTGGCGGTTTCCGGCAGGCCCGTCCAGATGGTGGGTTGCACCCAGCAACCGTCTTTCAAATCATCGGGCATGTCAGGCACACCGCCGCCGAAGACGATGTTGGCGCCCTCTTCTTTGGCTTTGGCGTAGTAAGACAGCACTTTCTTCTGGTGAATTTTGCTGACCAGCGGGCCGATTTTGGTGTCATGGTCAAACGGGCGACCGGGCTTCATTTCTGAAGCCTTGACCTTCAGCGCGGCGACAAATTTGTCAAAGATCGGACGCTCCACATAGACGCGCTCAGTTCCCAGGCAGACCTGGCCGGCGTTCTCAAAAACCGAGCGGGTGACGGTATTCACGGCGTTCTCGAAGTCGCAATCAGCAAACACCACAGCGGCGTTTTTGCCACCGAGTTCCAGCGACACCGGGCGGATGCCGTCAGCCCCCGCTTTCATGATGGCGGTGCCGGTCTTGGTCTCCCCGGTGAAGGTGATGCCGTTCACGCCCTGGTGGGCCGTCAGGAAGGAACCCGCCGAGTTGACACCAAAGCCGTTGACCACGTTGTAGACGCCGGGTGGCACGCCAACCTTGTTCATGACCTCGCCCAACAAGGTGGCGGTGCTGGGGGTGGCCTCTGACGGCTTGACGACCACGGTGTTGCCGCAGGCCATGGCCGGGCCGCATTTCCAGGTCATCAGCAGCAGTGGCAGATTCCACGGGCAGATGATGGCAATGACGCCGCGCGGGGTACGCACGCCGTAGCTGCGGGCCATTTTGCCGTCGGGGGTGCGCATCTCGAAGGATTCGGTCGAGACGTTCTTGATGGTGTCGGTGAATATCTTGAAGTTGGCGGCACCGCGCGGGATGTCGATGTGCGAGGCCAGGTGTGCCGGCTTGCCGGTATCGGCAATTTCGGCTTGCAGAAAGTCATCAAAACGGCGGTTTATCTCGGCCACTACCCCATCCAGCATGGCGCAGCGGTCGACCACCGAGAGCTTGCCCCAGGGACCGTTCAGTGCTGCGCGAGCGGCGGCCACGGCGGCATCCACTTCGGGCTGGCCGGCTTCATGGACCATGCCGATCAGGCTGTTGTCAACCGGGTTGCGTTTCTCGTAGGTCTTGCCGCTGACATTGGTGACGTATTCGCCGTTGATGAAGTTCCGGATGTCTTTCATTTTTTTTCTCTCTCTTGAAGTGCTAATGGGTGGGGGCGAATCGTCGCTATGCGGTTATCCCGAGGGTGGCCAGTCCGGCGCGGGCACAGGTTTCATCCTCTTGCTCGGAGCCGCCGGAGACACCGATGCCGCCAATGCGCTGACCACTGTCCACGATGGGCAACCCGCCGCCAAAGGCCACAAAGCGGGGCCGCAGCACGATGCCGTCGCGCACGGCGGGCGAATGCTGCTGCAGTGCGCCATGCCACTGGCTGGTAGCCAGACCAAAGCTGACCGCGGTATAGGCCTTGTCGATGGCGATCTCTACTGAATGCAGCGGGGCCCCCGGCATTCGCAAGAAAGATGCAAGCACACCGGAGGCATCAACCACCGCGACATTGACGCGCACGCCCATGGCCTGTGCCGCCTGCACCGCGGCGCCGACGGCCTGGTGGGCGGCGTACCAGTCAATCGTGGGCACAACGACGCTAACGGGGGGGTGAGTGGCTTGCTGTGAAAGAGGCTGGTTCATGGTGCTTGCTACGTTTCTAAAACAAAGGCACCCCAAGCTGATGAATCAGGACTTGGGGTAGCCACGGCTCATTCAATCAATCAGGTATACACCTCTGTGAACGACGACACCATCTCACCCGTGTGGAAGAAGATGCCGTTGCCCAAGTGAGACTCATCCCAGGTGGTGACGGGCCGGTCGCGTTGGGCCAGGTAGCCCAGTCCGGCGAAGGTTTCATTGCGATTGCCGCTTGGGTCAAAGAAGTAAATCGTCTCGCCGCGCGTAATGCCGTGGCGTGTCGGAGCGACGTCGATTTTGGTCTTGGTCTTGCCCATGATGTCGGCGGCCTTCAGGATGTCGTTCCACGAATCAAGGTAGAACGCAATGTGGTGCAAGCCCATGCGGGGACCGCCCACAAAGGCGATGTCATGCGGCGTGGTGGTTCGGGCCAGCCAGGTGGCCGCTTGCATGTCGCCGGCGGGGCCGACCAGGATCTGCTCCGTGAGGAAGAAGTCCAGCACTTCCATGACAAACTTGGTGTTCTCGGCGACCTTGTTGACACCGGTTTCTGGGTTCAGCTCACACATCAACAGGCAGTGATCAAGCCAGTGCGCGCCTGCGCCCTTGATGTTGTCTGGCCACGGATCTGGGTTCTGCGTGCCGACCTCGGTGCCAACGTACTCTTTCATCGCATAGAGGCGCATTTCGTGGCCGCTGGGCAGGTTGAATTGCAGCATGCGTCCGGTAGAAGGCAGTGTGCCTTCAGGCAGGATAGTGGTGGCGATGCCGTAGGCTTCGACCTTGGCTTTCAGGTCGTCCAGGTCAGCGTCTTTCTCCAGCTTGTAGGCCACATGGTTCAGGCCAGCCTGGTCTGACGGGGTCAGCACCAGCGAGTATTTATCCCACTCGTCCCAGCACTTGAGGTACACGTTGCCGTGCTTGTCTTCCATTGTTTTTTTCATGCCCAGCACGTTTTCATAGTGCTTGAGCGCAGCCGCCATGTCCATCACGCGAATGCTGATGTGACCAATACGCAAAATACCCATTTGATGTCTCCTCGTTGTTTAAATAATCAGGGATTTACCGTGAAGGCAAACCCTTTGCTGAACGGCTTTTCAAACTTACCCACCACCTTCAACTCAATAGCGGTGACGGGCGCAACACGGCAGGCCAGCGTCAAGCCGTCTGCCTCCTCCGCGGCACTGACGTGCGCGCGACTGATGGGCCCGAGCGGGCGACATTGCCCCTCGAGAACGTGGACCTTGCAGACACCGCAGCCGCCGTTGACGCAACCCACCGGAATGCTCTTGCGGCCCAGACGCAACATGCCTTGCAACAGACTTTCGTCGTTGGCACACAGAAAGGTTTCATTGGTCTGCGCGACGTGCACACTGACCTTGGGGCGGGTGTCGAGAATCATCGTGATCGCTCCTCAAACCCGCTTGAACAGCGGACTGCGCGTCTGGTTGGCATCGGCCGCCGAAATAAATTTTTCGGTGTAGATGTCCCGCTCGAACAAGCGCCCCTGCATGAGAGTAGTTATGCACGCTTCAATCATGATCGGCGGACCGCACAGGTAGGCCTTGCGACCCCTGAAGTCATTGGCAAAATGGGCTTTCGCCGCCTCATGCACCATGCCGCGCGCGCCCGTCCATCCAGAGTCGGCAGGCTCGTTGGAGAGCACCGGCACGTAGTCAAAATGTGCATGCTGCGCGGCCAGCGCCACGAACTCTTCGTGGTGGTACAGCTCGGACTGGTGGCGCGCCCCGTTGACCAGTGCAATCTGACGTGTGCAGCCTTGTTCCAGCAGATCCAGGATCATTGAGCGTGGGCTCGACAAGCCAGAACCACCCGCCAGGAACAGGTACGGCAGTTGTTCTGCCTGATGCTGTTTCTGGCGCACAAAGAAGCGCCCGTAGGGTCCACTGAAGCGAACCGCTTCGCCCACCTTGAGCGTCTCGTGCACCCAACCGGTGGCGACGCCACCGGGCACGCGCCGAATGTTGAGCTCGATTTCACCCGACGCTGAAGGCGCACTGGCGATGGAGAAAGCCCGGCTTTGGACCTCGCCCGGCACCACCAGATTGATGTACTGCCCAGCTTGGAACACCATGTTTTTCGGGGCGTCCAAAGTGATCCAGACCCCCTTGACCGTTGGGGTCAAATCAGCCAGACGGGACACTGTGCCACGGTAGTCCTGCACCGGCAGATTCAGGGCATCGGGTTCTTCTTCAATTTCGGCGTCTATCGTCACGTCTGATTGCAGCGTGGCGCAACAGGCCAGCGTTTTGCCTTCTTCGCGTTCATAGTCCATGAGCGCGAAGTTGGATGCCGCACCATGATCCACTTCACCATCGGTGACTTCGATCTTGCAGGTCGCACACAAACCATGACAGCAGGCGTGAGGCAAGTAAATGCCGGCCCGCAGCGCGGCGTCGAGGATGGTTTGACCGTCCTCGACCTCCAGCACTTGTCCGGTCGACTCGATGGTGAGTTGATAGCTCATCAGTGCCTCGTTACTTTAGTTGCACGAACCGTTCAGGCCATTCAGGCCCGGCGTTCTGAAACGGATCACATCCTTGTGACCCAGGCCGTTTTCAGCGAGTGTTTTCTCGGCATCCGGCGTCCAGGGTTTGCCAGATTTGAACCACTCGGCTTGGGTCCAGTCGATCTTGGCAAAGTCGGGATGAGCGCCAAACAGGCCTGGAAAGGCACCGGCCAGCATGTCACCAAACTTCAGGGTGGGTGGCATCGGGGCACAGAACGGCGCGCAGAACATGAGATGGTCTTCCCATCCGATGTAGAGCAACGGAGCCGGAAATTTATCCACGGTGTCCTTCTGGATGAAGGGGTAGGGGCGAAGGGATGCAATAGCCATGATGAATCGGTCTCCTGTAGGTGGCTTAGTTGCCGGTGGCGAGATCGCGCCAGGCCTGGAAGTTTTTCTGGTCCTGCGAGCCTTCAAAGTCAAGGTTGTCACGGCCCATCTCGATGCGGTACCACTTGAGGACTTCGGCCAACGGATCGAAACCGGGGGCTGTGGGGTCAGCTTCTGGGGTGAAGCAATTACCTTGGTAAATTTGGTGCACGGGCAACCAGGCCTGGATGTATTTCTCCGGCTCGTGGTCAAAAATATCCTTGCAGCCGTCAGAGCAGAAGTGGTACTTCATGCCGCTGTAGTCGGACTCGCGGTAGGCGATCTTGGTCGGGTCATCGGGCTCGGTGAAGACCATAGGGATCTGGCAGGTCTGGCACAACATCGGCAGTGTGCCGTTGTAGAAGCGACGGCCTTCTTTGGCTTCCTTGGCCCAATGCTCAAACCTTGGCCGGTAATGTTTATCGAAGGTATCGGGGTACTTGGCCGACAACCATTCCATTTCTGACTCGGTTGGTGCCCAAGTGTGGAAGGCAGCGGCTGCACCGTAGTTGTAAAAGGTGGACCAGGCCTGATGCGACAGGTGGTCCTTGTCCTTGCACGCCTGCTCCCAGCCCTTGGGGACGGTGATACCGTAGCGTGCCAGGTCGGCAAACAAGGCGCCGCCATTGGCTTCAGCATAGGTCTCCCAGGCTTCTTTCCAGCTCATCACGCGCTTGGGCAACATGTAGTCCATCATCATGGCCACAAGGGTCAAAACGCGGTAGCCGCGCCAGAACCATTTGTCGATCCAGCGCTGCACGATGGGCAGGTTGTCCGGGTCTTGTTCCAGGATGAACTTGATCATCTCCAGGCCCAGCGTCATGTGACGCGCTTCGTCCGATTGGGCCGAGAAGCCGAAGGCCATCGCGGCCATGTCGCCGTTGTAGGCAGCACCGGAGATGAACGGCACAAACAGCAGGTTGGTCAGCACGTATTCAAACGCAAAACCAATCGACACCATGAACTCAAACGGACCAGCGGTGACTGCGTCGTCAAAGAACGACTTGGGCACTGACAGGTACCAGACGCGGTCATTCTGGTGATGCCAATTCTGGAAGCCGTTGTAGAACTTGTTGTAGTTCGACATCGAATGAATTTGCGTCTGCGAGTGGCGGATTTCATCGAGTGACTGCATCAGGCAGGCCACGCGGGGACCGGCTCCGGCGAACTGGCGTCCGACGTGGGCAAAGCCCCGGTGCGCCATGTATTCGGCGGGAGAAATTCCGGTCATGAACAGTTTGAGCGCATTGATGTAGCGCGCATCTGTCACTTGCAGATGCCCATTGTTCTGGTTAAAGGCGTCGATGATGGCGTAGAGTTTTTTCTCTTTTTCCGACTGGTATTTCCAGTAGGCATCCATCGTCAGGCGGAACGGATCTTCAAACTTGTCCCAGTCGTGAATCTTGATGCCTTCGTACTCAAGGTACGGAAAAATATCCATCTTCTTCTGGTAGGTGGGTTCCCAATCGAGATCGCGCGTCAACAGGTTGTAGCGATCTTTCAGGTTCAGTTTTTTATTGACTTTCATATCCATGATGTGTCTCCGGTGCTTGTAGGGGCTCTATAGGAAGGGGGGAGGTGCTGTCAGTGCTTCCAGCTCAGCGTGAACTCGTCATCGGTTTCTTCGATGTAGCCGGTCAGCGTGATCAGGTTGATGTGCAGTTCCTGCAAATTGAATGACCGCCCCATTTGCTCCTCCACGGATTCGCGACGGATCACCATCATGTCGGGGGCATCGACCTTGACCATGGCGGGCTGCATACTCACCACAGCATTTGGGTTATCGGCCACGATGGCATCGACGATGCAACGGGTTTCTTCGTTTCTTTGAAAGGCAATGAATACGTTTGACATAGGAGTTACTCCGGTGCGATCAGGCGAGAAGGCCGGCCTTGGCCAGACGGGCGTCAAGACGAGCGGCAGAACGCGCCAAGGCAGCGTCACCATCGGCACCCAACGCCATGCTGGCCAACGGTTGAAGCGCCTTCATGGCACGACCACGCCAATGCGCAATCCATGTTTGCAACTGCACCTTGTTTGCGGGATTCTCAGCGGCGGCGACTTTCAGGCAGGCATCAATCCATTTGCTGCTGTCTTCAAACAACTCACTTTGAAAGCGGGTTAACAAGGAGACTGTCGGACCTGCTTTCGCATTGAGCGCTTGATCTACTTCTTTGTAAGCCAAGCCAAACAGCAAGCCATCAATGGCGACATGCTGGGCCACAAACATTTCAAACCAGTCCTTCATGACCAGTGTGTCTTCGACGTAGCGGCGCAGTTCTTGCCAATGCGGCTGGTCGGTCCAGGCTTTTTTGGCAGCCTGCACTTCACCCAGATCACCGAGCACCAGTCCCATGCGGGTCAGGTACTGTGCAACGCCGAGTTGGTCCATGCTTTGGTACAGGCAGGGCTGGGTAATGGCGGTGCCAAAACCGTAGGCGCACATATAGGCGCCGTTCATGTTGGCACCCCACGCCACATGACGCAGTGGCACATAGAAATCCAGTGCCGTGCGCCGGGCGACTTCGTCATAGCTTTCAGCCAGACCACGGGTTTCGACAAACTCAAAGTCAGCCTCCGCCGTCTCTTGCATTTTTGCGCGAGAGGCAGTGTAGGCACCGTAGTAAAACTGGCGTGGATCTTTCAGCGCGTACCAGTCTTTCATGGTGATGGCGGTCCGTGTGGCGTCGAAAATTTCGTGCTCCGGGTCCCAGGTCGGCCGATAGTGAAAGTTGGTTTCGGCCTGGATATCCATCGTGCCCTCAAGGTAGCGCGAGGCAGGTTTGTCGGCGCCGATGCGCGCGGCAATGTGGTCGAAGGTGTGCCGCAGTGGTTCGATGCTGACGGTGCGAAGATCGATATGCATTTCAGTAAGTCTCCTCTTGGTTTTTGGCCTGGGTTCAGGCCTTGTTGTCGTGACGGAAGTGCTGCTCGCGTGCAGCGCGCAGACTCCAGTCCCATTCCTGCTCTTCGGGGCTCTGTGAAGCTGCCAGGGGACCCTGCGTTGGGGTCACACCGTGCATGACACAGAAATCGTCAAACTGCGCCTGCGCCATTAACAATTCGACGAACAGCTCGGGTTCGCCCACCGCAAACTCAAACTCAACCAATCCGCTGGCGTGTTTTTCGATGACGCGCACAAACTTGAGGTTGGGGTTGAAGGTGGGTTTATTGCTCATGACATGACGTTGGTGTAACTTCTTGAACTTTGCAAGTTACCGGCCAGCCCGTGCCAAAATTTCATTAATCTCGAGATTCAAAGGGAAAACCCCTAGAGATTTGCCGTTATTTGTCATTTTTTCGAGCTGCAATCAAGGAATTTAGTTGTTTACCTGGTTTTTGCGCTGCATAAATCGATCCTGTATTCATTCCTTTGATGCATTTTGATCAACCAAATTTGATCAAATGATCAATTCACCCGCTGAGTCTTGTGTTTTTTCCTGATTTGAGTCTCAGTAACGTAATATCGAGAAAAACAGCCACTGGCCAAAAAGGACAAGACATGCCGCCCCACTTTAAACTCCCACCGGACGATGATTTGCGTCGCCTGTTGCGCTTTGAACCCGAGAGCGGCTCTATTTGGATGGGTGACAGGCGCATGGTTTTAATGCACACCCAAGCGCTGGCCGCACTGCGCCAGGATTTGATAAATTCGGTTGGACCGGAACATGCCCGGCGCATATTGACGCGCATGGGCTACGCCTCGGGTCTTCGCGATGCCGAATACGCCAAGAAAACGCGCCCGGGTGATGCGCTTCAAGACAGCTTTATGGTCGGGCCGCAGTTGCACATGCTGGAAGGAGCAGCACGGGTTACGCCTGTGAAACTCACGCTCGACGTTGCCGCTGGCCAGTTTTACGGCGAATTTCGATGGGACCACTCTTGGGAGGCTTACGCGCACCGGCAAAAATTTGGCGTAGTGGAAGACCCGGCCTGCTGGACGCTGCTGGGTTATGCCAGTGGATACACAAGCGCCTTTATGGGGCGATTGATCCTGTTCAAGGAAACTCTCTGCTCTGCCTGCGGCGCGGACCACTGCATGATCGTCGGGCGTCCGATTGAAGAATGGCCTGATGGTGAAGCGCACCGGGTCTATTTCACCGACGACTCTCTAATGGACAAGATGGAGGCGTTGCACTCGCAAGTTGAAGCTCTGAAATCTACACTGGAACCGGTGAGCCACGGCGGCCGCCTTATCGGCAACTCTGTCGCTTTTCGCAAGGCCTATGCTTTGATGCAAAAGGCGGCACAAACCCAAGTGACGGTCTTGCTCACAGGAGAAACAGGCGTCGGCAAGGAACGTTTTGCCCGCGCGCTGCACGAATTATCAACCCGGGCTGAGGCTCCTTTTATTGCGGTCAACTGCGCAGCCCTGCCTTCTGAACTGGTTGAAGCCGAGCTGTTTGGCGTTGAAAAGGGGGCGTACACAGGCGCTCACGCGGCGCGAGCCGGACGCTTCGAGCGCGCCGACGGCGGCACCTTGCTCCTGGATGAAGTCGGCGAGTTACCGCTTGCGGCACAAGCCAAGCTGCTGCGGGTTTTGCAGGAGGGTGAGATTGAACGGGTCGGCGGAGTGGTCACGCGCAAGGTGAATGTGCGGCTGGTGGCCGCCACCAACGTGAATCTGGAACAAGCGGTGCTCGCTGGACGGTTCCGACGCGACTTGATGTACCGGCTTAACATTTACCCGGTAGACATTCCAGCTCTGCGAGACCGTATGGCCGACATCGAACTGTTGGCGCAAAATATGCTGGCGCGCTTTTGCGCGCTGCATAGTAAGCGCATCACCGGATTTGGCGAACGTGCTCTACAGGCACTTCAGCAGCACGATTGGCCTGGCAACGTGCGCGAACTTGAAAACATGGTCGAGCGTGGCGTGATCCTTGCGAGTCAGGGCGGCATGATTGAAGTAGAGCATCTTTTCCCTAATCAGCCCGAACCGACACTAACTGGTCTGGATGCGCGCGGTCAGCTGATCCGGATGCCGAACGCGAAGGAGGAAGATTTGAGTGTGCGTATTCTTGACAGCGGCTGTTCTCTGGAAGAGATGGAGGCGCAAGTGATTGACCAAGCGGTCGCCCGTGCGAACGGAAACCTGTCAGAGGCAGCACGGCTGCTGGGGCTGACCCGTCCTCAACTGGCCTATCGGCAAAAACACCGTCCAACGGGGAGTGTCGGCTCGGGATCACCCGGCAGAAAAAAAACATTGGAAGTCACCCCATGAGTACACAAAAACACCCTATCGATCCGTCCCTCAGTTCAGAGTCAACGGCACCCCGGACCCTGGCTGAACGAGCTTATTTGAGCCTGCGCCATGACGTGGTGTGCGGAAAATTAGCCCCCGGCGAGCGCCTGCGCGTGGAGCATTTGAAAGACCAATACGAGGTTGGCGCGGGCACCTTGCGCGAGGCGCTGTCGTTGCTGGTGTCTGATGCACTGGTTACCGCCGAGGGACAGCGTGGTTTTCGAGTCGCCCCGATCTCTCTGGGAGACCTTGAAGACGTCACCAACACCCGCGTGATGCTGGAGACCGAAGCGCTACGCCAATCCATCCGCCATGGCGATTCGCAATGGGAAGCCGCATTGGTTGCCAGCTACCAACAGCTGACGCAAACCGAGAGTGACCCGAACGGGACTGATCCAGGCCTGTGGGAATGCCGTAACAAGTCGTTTCACGCGGCACTGAACGCCGGGTTCGACTCTAATTGGAGCAAGTACTTTCTTGATATTTTGTACCGCCATGCCGAGCGATACCGCAACATCAATTGGCGGCTTACTGCGGCGCATGCCAGTGACCGCGACGTGCACCGCGAACACGAGGACATCTTTCGCGCCGCTCTTGCCCGACAAGACTCCCGTGCCGCATTGGCACTGGAATCCCATATTCGACTGACGCACGACATCGTAAAACAGTTTACCCAACTTGTTTAAAACACGGGGTGTAGTTCAATCGAGTCAAAGCAACGACTTCAGAAACAGCCCAAAGATGCCAAGGAAAACCACATCCAAGCGTCAGACGATTTGTTGTCCCGGTGCTCGCTGAAAGGGTTTCAAATACCTGTTAGAACCTATGCGTGTAACCGATGGTCGCATTGTTTTGCGAATGCATTGTTTGTATCGGATCTGCAGTATTTGGCGAGCTTGAATTACTCATCGTCTCTTCAAAGGCATGGGAATAAGCAAAGTCAACACCATCAGCCTTCGAGAACGCATAAGAGAAGCCGGCCGAAATATGCTTTTTTGGCGTTGCAGGAATCACGGCAAACAGCGTTTCCGAACGAAGTGCCTGCGTCGCCAACCGCGCCCCACCGCGCAGCGTCCAATTGCCCGTCTGGTAGGCAACACCAAAAGCCAGGATGGTCTGATCCTTGTAGTTTTGCGGCAATTGGATGTCTAGCGTTTGGCCACCATCAGTTACAAAACCTACATTGATATCTTTCATCGCGTGCTCCCAGAATACTTGGGACACGTCGACCGCCAACATCCACTGATCGTTTACGCGGTGGCTCAAGCCGAGGTCCAGCTTGGCGGGCATCTGAAAATTACGCAGTTTGATATTGCCTTGCAAGGGGATTTGACCCGCAATGCCATCAATGGCGGTGAGTGTGGCCCGCCCTTCCATATCTTTCATGTGACTTTCCATGGCGTAGTCGAGTCCCAACAAGGTCTCATTCGACACTTTGTAAGTCATGCCAAGTCGCCCACCAAACCCCCAGGATTCAACACCACTGGCCAGGGGCTCATTTTTGGTCAGGCTGAAATGAGCACCGCGCAAATCCGGCAAACCACCCAACACCGGCAACAGGCTTCCTTGCACGCGTCCTGCCCCGATCAACGAGCCAACCTGGCCAGCATCAAGCAACAAATTGAGGTTTAATCCTTGCCACATGGCGTCAATGCTCCCGCCAACTGCGAGTTTCTCATTGACTTGGTAACTTGCTACGAAAGGAATATTCAACACCAACAGGCGGCTTGAGTTATCAAGCCCAGTGTTCAATCCGCCTGCAGCACGCGAAAGGAAGCTGCTATCGCCATATTCAGTCCCCAAGCCGCCTTGGGCAAATGCGCCAACACCCAGTGTCAGTTCGCCGCTGCGGTTCGTAAAAGCAATCTCCGGCGCTAAATAAGGGCCTCTGTTACTGCCGTGCGTATTAGACGAAACACTTTCACCCGTGGTCTGGTTCGTTACTTTGATGTCGGTGGTAATCATGTCCAAGCCAAGATAGAACTCTGAACCCGGGGCCAACATCGATAAGGTTGCCGGGTTGGCCATCATGCCTGCAGCGCCTACATTGACTGCCGTGGCGGTTCCGCCCATGGCACGCGAAATGGGTCCGTAACCTTCAAGGCGGAAGACTTCCGTGGCTTGGGCCATTTGTGATGTGGCAGCCAGACATGCCGCGGCGATGACGCCAAGCGTCGTGATTTTTGATTTCATTTATGTGTCTCCTCGTTTGATTAGAATTAATTAGTATTGCCAATGAATGAGCACCGAACCGTGGGCTGAGGCCCACGACATTCGGCGTCAATAGAATCGATCAAAGTGAATTTGTTCGAAGGGAACCCGGTAACCCACCATCAACATTTCCTGCAACGTCTGAGTCATCGGCGGTGGACCGGCGAAGTAAAACTCATAGCTGGGCAAGCTATCCCCGAGAACCCGCTTCACCAGTTCATGAACAAACCCGGTTTCACCGCTCCAAGATTTGCCCGCCTCATCACCGGGCAGCGAAACTACGGGATGAAAATGGATGCGATCTCCAAAGCCGGTTAGTTCGCGCAGAAAGGTTTCACCACAGATGTCTCGCGGGGTTCTTCCCCCATAAAAAAAGTGCAGTTGGCGAGTCTTCAGCATGCCCGATTGCGCTGCACCACGAGCAATGGAAACCATAGGAGCAAGGCCGGAGCCACCCGCTACGCAAACGATGTCACGCGCCACCTCAGTTCGCAGATACGCGATGCCGTAAGGTCCATCAATTTCGATTTCTTCACCGACCTGAAGACGGCCAAATAGCTGGGCCGTCGCCACGCCATTAGCAACATGTCGAATCTGAAAATGCCATTCACCTTGTTCATTACCCAGATTGGACATTGAGTAGGCACGGGGCGTGTCGACACCAGGAATCGCAAACATCGCGTATTGACCCGCCAGAAAATCAGCACCTCCTTCGCTGACAAACCGAAACTCGCTGATATCGTGCGTGATGGCGTGCACCCCGGCGAATCTGGCACGCATGCGCCGGGGTTTAAAACATGGCACGCATTCTGATGTAGTGCGAACCTTGATGCGCAGGTCGGTCGCTGCGACGCATTGGCAAGCGAGGTGCTTTCCTTTTCGTCGATCACGCTCGGTCAGACCTGGCGATTGCGGCCACAGGTCTTCTACCTCGCCTTCCAGCAATTCGAACTTGCAGCTTCCACAACCGCCCGAATTGCACTCATAAGGGAAACCGATTCCGGCGCGCAAAGCTGCGCGCAAGACGGTGTCTTTCCCCAGTTGGTCAAATTTGCTTTGCTCGGGGTCGATCGTTATTCTGGTTTGTGTCATGGCAATTTCACGCAGGGGGTTTCAGGCTTAACAGCAGGCGCTCAACAAGCGCTTGCTGTAGGACCGGGTTGATTTACAGCCCGAGTGACTGGCGGAAGTCGCGGGTCGCCTGCTTTGCCGATGCTGCTGCATTGGGCACATCGGACAGGACGCCGCAATAGGCATCAATGGCCTTGTCGGCGATGGGCTCCCACTTGGCAATCCAGCCCTTGATAACTTCGGCGTTACCCGGCTTTTCAAGCGCCATTTTCACCAGAGCCGTAGCCCAGCGGCGATGTCGTGCCGCATCAATCAGTTGCGCGTCGTTGAGCAAGCCCAGCAACATGTCTCCGTTATGACGCGCTGATTCACCCAGCTTTCTCAAAACCGCCTCATCGATGGCCGGCTTGGCAATCAGGTTCAGGGCCACAAAGGCCTCGGCCCAATCCCAGGTCACCAGAACCTTTTCCATCAACTCACGAAATCCCTGCCAGGCCGGATCAGTTTCCCAGTATCCGCGCTCATCCGTCACCAAACCCTTTTCTGCAAAAGACAAGGAGAGTTCCTTGGTGCGGTAGGCGGTATGACTAAGCCACCGGAAGGAATCGGCCATCTGAAAGTAATGGCAGTTGGTGATGGTGCTGGCTGGTGCCACTTGTCCCACGTAGGCCGAGGCCATCTGCAAGGTGTGAAAGAGATAACGAGTCGGCGTGTAGAGCCGCGCCAGCGTGCCAACCCAACGGGGGTCAAGGGACTTGTCGTGTTCACGCGTGTTGAACTGGTCAAACAGTCCCAAGACATAATTTTCCTGACCGTCCTGCATCATGTTGTAGCTACGGTAAACCACTTCTTCCGGATCACGAAAGGCGTTCCAGTCGTCATGTTGGAGGGGACTGCCAAAAGTGTTTTTCTTGTACCACTTGTTCATGGCCAATTCGGGATCCAGTTCATACGGCGCGTTGGCAACCCGGTTGTTGTAATGCAGGTTGGCGCTAACAATTTCGTATTCGCTGGGTTTGCGGCGACGAGTGGCCAGGTGACTCCAGGTCTTGAGCGGCTTTAATACTTGAGCTTCTGCTTGAACTTCTGACATGATCTGTTTCCTATGCGTTGGTTAGTTTCCGGACAAGGGCCGGCACGGGTGTTTATTTCAAAGATGGGTGACGAAGTAGAAACGGACCTGATCTGGCAAGGTCTCAATCCTTCCAGCAAAGGAACTGAGGTCAACCTCCAGATCATTCATCTTGAACGGACGTCCGAGCGCGGTTTCAATCGTTTCGCGTCGCAGGATCATTTCGTCATCGGTATCGATGCGCAGGTAGGCGCGTTTGTCATCGATCCGTATCACCCGACCCGGGTTGTCTTCACGCGCAGCCTCAGCCACGGCCATGGCCAGCTCACCCGCACGCATCACTGGACCCACCCGGTTATTGCCGTGTTTGTTTACAACTACATTGGTATTGCTCATTTTTGTCTCCTTGTTTTTTCTACTGAATTTACGTGTGCGCAAAAAGAGGTATGACTCCGCCGGTTTTAATCAGCACATCTTCGCCCTCGATCCGCACCGGGTACTCTGCCAATGCACAGTCAGATGGATTGATGCCTTTACCGGAGCAGGCATCGAACTGCCAAAGATGCGCACGGCAGATCACTGTTTTTCCATCAAACTTCCCTTCCGACAAGGGTATGTCCTGGTGCGGACACATGCCCTGGAAGGCCTTGATCACGCCACCCTCAGCGCAGACCAGCAAGATGTCCAAGCCATCCACTTCGAATGACTCCATTTCGCCTTCCCACAGGTCATCGAGGGTGCAGACTTTTTTAAATGTCATGTTTGCGTCTCCTGATTAGTGGCTGGGTGCTTCCCAGATCACCTCAATCGTTTCTGTTGGTTTGAAGCCCGCGTCCGCCACTTTCATGGTGCGTGGCAAGAACTCTTCAGTGCCCTGGCGACGAATTCGCAGGATCTGCCCAGGACGGGCTCGTACGCGTCGTCCTACCGAGTGGTGGGCAGCGGCTGCAGCCACCTCGTCCATGGTGTTTTCGGTATCGACCGGCAGCAGTTGCAGCACGAAGTCGCCTTCAAAATTTGAACTCAATGGGAATAAAGCCATATTTCTCTCCTATATCCGGTAATATATTTAGTCAGCGGTCATGACCGCTGACACTGTCTGTTAGCGCTCTTCAGCTAGCCTTTTTTTCAGCCCGCATCGCCTTGTAAATCTCGGCCCATGCATAGTTATGTGCATCGTCACCGATCTCGCCTGGCGCCAGGCTCATGTAGTTCAATGCCCCGCCCAGATCCATCGGTTGGATCATGCCGGCGAGAAAACGATCCACTAGGCTCAGATGTCCGGCATAGCGTTCTGGCTCCTGCTCGAAGCACCAGCGATCTTGTTCAGACCCAAAGTGATACAGGCGACCCTTGTACTCAAGCGGGAAATCCTTGACATTCCATTTCTTGCCCGGCGTGTAATTGATCGGCAGGTTGCACATGTTGCACACCATGGGCAGTGTTTCGGGGTAGGTCATGGCCATGTTGCCTTCGACCACGTTGTCGATAATCACGTCCCAGCACTCGCCCCAGGTGTCGTTCCAGCCTGGATACTTTTCTTCCAGCCACTCGCGTTCGGCTGGCGTCACACCCGCTGCCGGATTCCAGAACATGGTCGGCCGCCAGAAGTAGGAGCCGAGATGCATGCCATGGTGTTGTTCGCTGAGTTGTTCAAGAAAGTGGTCCCAATACCATGGCAGCTCAAGACCGAGGTCAGTCAGGGCGCGCTCAAACTGGGCAACGATCCACTCCTCCATGAACTCCTTGAACGACTGCTTGCGGTGTTCCAGGGGCGTGTAGTAATCCATTACCGGGCCGGTCAAAACAGAGAATAATTTCCAGGCACGCCAGAATGCGATGTCCACCTTCTTCTGAGCTTCCGCCTTTTTCCCGTTTTCAATCAACACTTGCAACGCTGGGCCGCCAATCTGGGCGTGGCGCGATTCGTCGGTCTGGATGCTTGAGATCAGGCTGGCAAAGGTGTGGTCTCCGGCTTCAGCCGCATCCGCCGCCAATCCCAGAAACTGCATATTGGTAAAGCCGGTTTCAAAGCTGAAGGTCAGCATGATGGAGACGCTGATGGCATCTCGCGTCATCATGATGTCGTCAAAGAAGTGACGCGCTGCAATCATGGCCCACTGATTCGTGTCAATGGCCTTGTGCGCCCAATCCATTTGACGATCTTTCGACACATGTTCGTGCGGGAAATAGAGCTGGATCTGGCCATGGCGCATCTCATCCAGACAGCCGAGCGTCGCCATGTTGCGCATGCCTGGCGCCTTGGAGAAACGCATCATGCGCGCTTCGGCACTGGCCGCTGCGTATTCAAGACGCGCCAGCGCCCCATAATGCGACTTGATGACCGACTTCCATCCCGGGTCCGAGTTTTCAAAAATTTGGGACCGCTCAAGCGCCGCCTTGACCGAATAGGCCCCGGCATCTTTTTCACGCTGGACCTTCACATATTCGGGATAGGTTTGCTTGTAAGGCTCGTCATATTTTTCCCATGCTTCCTGCGGCAATCCGTAGTCACCGGCCATGTCGATCGGAAAGAGCTCCAGTTCTGTCACATATTTTGGCGACCAGTTGGTTGCCCTGGCTATGTCATACCAGTCCATTCGATTCAGTAAAGCCATTACAAATCTCCTCTTTTTTAGATGTGGCGAAAGTGCCTTGCTGCATGCGACAAAAGAATTTTTCTAGCCACTACTTTGGCGCGGATACCGGTGATGTAGCACCCCCGGCTTTCCTTGAGTACGAAATGGCAGGTCATTCATGAGTGACTTTGCAAGGTCCTTGCCAACTTTGCTTAGTGTTGAAATAATCTCGAGATTTATAGGGATTACCCCTAACCATCTTTAGTTTTTTCCTGCAACCTAATAGGGTTTCCCCCTAGTCAATACACCGTTAAGTCGTAGGTATATTTACCATTCAGTAAAGGCAAAGGCACTTAATTTGATTGAATGATCAAATGCAGATGGGATTCAGAAAATTACCACCTTAAACTTTTTCATGGATTAATATCGAGAAAACTGTTTTAAATGGTCCCAGAAAATGATCGATCTATGAGCCTCAAATTTCCACCAAGCGATGATTTACGTCGCCTGCTGCGCTTCGAGCCGGACAACGGCGCCATCTGGTTGGGCGACCGGCGCATGGTGCTGATGCACACCAAGGCCTTGACTGCACTGCGGCAGGATCTGATCACGTCTGTCGGGACCGAACATGCGCGGCGTATTCTTACGCGCATGGGTTACTCCGCGGGAATGTGTGATGCGGAGTACGCAAGAAGGACGCGGCCCGACATGACATTGAATGAATGCTTCCTGGTCGGCCCCCAACTATTCATGCTCGAAGGAGCAGCCCATGTCACGCCGATCAAGCTCGTATTCGACATCCAGGCCGGCCAGTTTTATGGCGAGTTCAGTTGGGACCATTCCTGGGAAGCCTATTCGCATCAGCAGAAATATGGCTTGAATACAGATCCTGCATGCTGGACGCTCCTGGGTTATGCCAGCGGCTATACCAGTGCGTTCATGGGACGACTGATCCTTTTCAAAGAAACTATGTGTGCCGCCTGTGGTGCCGAGCATTGCCAGATCGTCGGGCGCCCCATCGAGGAATGGCCCGACGGCGATGCCCATCGCGTCTACTTCAACGACGACTCTCTGATGGAAAAGATGGAAGCACTGCAATCGCAAGTCGATGCATTGAAGTCGACGCTGGAACCCGCTAATCAGTGCAGCCAGTTGATTGGCAACTCCACGGCATTTCGAAAAGCCTACACATTAATGCAAAAGGTGGCGCAGACCCAGGCTACGGTGCTGTTGACCGGTGATACTGGCGTAGGCAAAGAACGTTTTGCGCGAGCACTTCACGAGCTATCAAGTCGTTCCGACAGGCCTTTTGTGGCGGTGAATTGCGCAGCTTTGCCCTCCGAATTGGTCGAGGCCGAATTGTTTGGCGTTGAAAAAGGGGCTTATACCGGTGCACATACTTTGCGTATCGGCCGTTTTGAGCGCGCCGATGGTGGCACCTTGCTCCTTGATGAAATTGGCGATTTACCCCTGGCAGCCCAAGCCAAACTGCTGCGCGTCTTGCAGGAAGGAGAGATTGAGCGGGTAGGTGGCGAGACCACGCGCAAGGTCAACGTGCGCTTGGTGGCGGCCACAAATGTCGATCTGCATCAGGCCGTACTTGCTGGGCGTTTCCGGGCTGACTTGCTATACCGACTTAATGTTTACCCGATTTGCATTCCTCCTTTGCGTGAGCGTAAATCCGACATTGAACCACTAGCCCAAGGCATGCTCGCCCGTTTTTGTGCGTTGCACAACAAGCGCGTGCTGGGTTTTGAAGAACGTGCACTGAAAGCGCTGCTGCAGCACGACTGGCCAGGCAACATCCGCGAGTTGGAAAACCTGGTCGAACGTGGCGTAATCTTGGCCCCCCAGTCAGGCAAAGTTGAATTGGAACACCTGTTTCCGAGACAGCCGGACTCCGTTCAAACCGGCCTAGACGCGCATGGCCATCTCGCTAAATTACCAAGTACCCACGATGACGATTTGTGTGCACGTATTTTGGATAGCGGCAGTTCGCTTGAGGAGATCGACTCGCTCGTGCTGGACCACGCAGTGTCTCGTGCTGGTGGCAATCTGTCTGAAGCAGCACGCTTGCTGGGCATGACCCGTCCGCAATTGGCATACCGGCTAAAGCATCGCAATGTTCATGGAGTCTCTGCGCCCGCAACAGACCTGCCGCCGTCAATACCGATTTGACCCATGTTGCCAAATTCCGTGTGACCCACTCCATAGGTCTTTATAACCACTCGACGCAGCGATTTCCAACACCCAA
>SERZ01000074.1_pt1 | contig 58545 bp, 51 predicted proteins | sample 3171461 | NCBI WGS metagenome assembly SERZ01 (sample SAMN06051861, study PRJNA518727) | freshwater metagenome | biome: subpolar coniferous forest; feature: holomictic lake; material: water; isolation source: holomictic Lake 227, 6 m depth | place: Canada: near Kenora, Ontario | collected... | reverse complement strand
TTTTCCGAACTTCTTATCAGAAATAACCTGCAGCACTTTTTTTCTGTCAGGTCTGCAGGTACTGTAAGCTATCAGCAGGGCTCAATGCCTGACGATAGGGCGATTACAGCATTAAACTCCCTTGGTATTGATATATCATCCCTTCGTGCACGCAGTATAGACGATCTTGATTTGAATACTTGTGACTGGATATTCGTTATGGATCACGAAAATTATGAGGAAATATCCCGTTGTTGCATTGCTCAAAAGAAACCAAGAATACATATGGTCATGGACTTTGTTGCCGGTCGTTGCGGAGAAGCAGTTCCCGACCCTTATTACGGTACGCCAAAAGAGTTTGAAAGGGTCATGAACGATTTGGTCATTGCATCCGAACAGATACTTCTGCGGATGTTTGCAGAATACCCGTATGTTAAAAGCGGAGCTTTTCCTGGTATCCCCTAGCATTTTCCCCCTTATTTCTGGAATGTATCATGAACCATAGTTCTCGTTATCTTTTCATTTTTAATCCTGCAGCAAACAAGGGCCGTGCAGCAAGAAAGTCAGAGTGGCTGAGTAAGCTCCTTTCTTGCCGTGAAGACTCCGAAATGGTTACCACTACTCATGCCGGACACGCTGAAGATATTGCCCGATCAACAATTATAGATAAACAATGTCTCATAGCATGTGGTGGGGACGGTACCCTCCATGAAGTGATTAATGCCGTAGCGGGAAATGGGATAACAGTCGGAATTTTACCAATCGGTTCAGCTAATGATTTTATTAAAACACTTAGCCCCGATAACAATGCAAAGCCTTGCATCAATCATTTATTTACTTCAAAAAGCAAATCGATTGACCTTGGTAGAGTCTCATTTGGTATTTCTAACCACCGATATTTTATCAACTCCATGGGCCTTGGTTTTACCGGCAAAGTTGCTAAAGTTGTCAAAAATACACCATGGTTACATGGAGAGCTTTCATACATTTACGCACTTTTAAGTGTACTTGCAAGGCATAAGTCGTTGAAATTGAATATCAAAATTACTCTCGAAGATTCTGTAGTGGAGATTCAGGAACCGGTTTTTGCTTTTTCAGTTTCCAAAGGAAAAATCGAAGGTGGAAAGTTCAGGATTGCACCTCATGCCGAATTGTCCGATGGATTGCTTGATGTATGTATACTCAAAGCAGTATCGAAACATGATTTTTTTCGTTACGTCCTCAAGTATCTTAAAGGCACTCAGATCAGTGACCCTAAGGTATTGTACTGCAAAGCAAAATCGGTAGAGTTGACTCTTCAGAAGCCAGAGGTTATGCATCTTGACGGCGAGGTATATGACAACATGCTGGGGAAAATTAATATTTCTGTTTTTCCTCAAGGTCTCAACATGCTTTGCGATCATCCGATTCTTAATTGATTTAAAAAGATGCATGTTATTTTAACCAATCAGCAAATATGTTATAAACCGGTAGCTTCAGCGACTTTTTTTATATTTACTTCCTAACTGGGCTGAGAACTGCTTTCTTTATTGAGAAGTTATAATGAGCTTAAAGCCCGGGCGACAAAAAAAGACCCAATAATAACAAGGACGTTTGCATAATGCAGGTTGTAGTATTTGAAGATACCAGGGTTTCAGAGTTGAAGCCCCTTGTAAATCTTAAGCCCGTCTATGGCCTTTATACAGGGTTTCGTACTCTTCAGGAAAAACTCGAACATTCAATAAAAGGGCATGTTAAGCTAACCTATCATCTTCGCCGCTATCTAGCACCCTATTATGCTGAACAACACCCTGCATTTTTAATCAATACTGTTGAAGACGCCGAACTCCTGCTTGTCAACGGGCGACTGATCTGTCATGAAGCTGTTGCCAGAATTATTATTGAAGGTGCCATTGAACCCGGTAAGGCATATATGCAGGGAGATGACCTGCTGTTTGCAAGAATTCATAGAGGGTTATTGACCAACAATGCAGGCATGATGCCTAACCTTATTGACACCTCTTGCCTTGCTTCAGAACTTGTTACAGAAAATGTTTCAGGCTTCAGGATTATTACTAATCTCTGGGATGTCATAGCCTATCATCCCGATGAAATTCTGCGCGATGCTGAAACACTTGCGCTTGGTCGTTTTGAAGGAAAGATTCATCCATCAGCGTCAATCATCAACCCTTCAAATATATATGTAGGTCCAGGAGCGGTTGTATGTGCCGGCGCAGTAATTGATGCCGATGAAGGATTTATCTCCATCGGCGATAGCGCCATTGTCGATCCTCAGGCAGTGCTGATGCAGAACGTTTTTCTTGCGCCCCGTTCAAGGGTTAAAACAGGTGCAAATCTTTATAGCAATGTTTCGGTGGGCATAGAATCTAAAATTGGCGGTGAAGTTGAAGACTCCATTATTGAGCCTTATGCAAATAAACAGCACGACGGTTTTCTAGGACACTCGTACATCTCTTCCTGGTGTAATCTTGGTGCAGGTACTAATACAAGCGACCTTAAAAATAACTACAGTACAATCAATCTTCGCCTCAATGGCAGGGATGAAATTACGGCTCTGCAATTTCTAGGACTTTTGATGGGCGATCATAGTAAAAGTTCTATCAATTCGATGTTTAATACAGGAACAGTTGTCGGCACCAGTGCCAATGTATTTGGTGGAGGGTTTCCCCCAAAAGAAGTTTTTTCATTTTCATGGGGTGGTAATGGTGGTTTTGAACATTATGAAATTGAAAAGGCGGTAGAAACCGCCAGTAAAGTTATGGAGCGTCGGCATGTTGACATGAGCAGTGCTTACGAGTCAATGTTTCGATTTGTTGCAGCAATAGAGGCTTCAGGCCGGATATTTATATAACTATTAAGTATGAGTATGCATGATTATTGTAATTGATAATTACGATTCTTTTACCTATAACCTCGTGCAGTATATCGGCGAGTCGGGCGAAAATATTGAGGTTTACCGAAACGATGAGTTATCGGTTGCTGATATTATAACCCGCAATCCACGAAAAATTGTTATTTCGCCAGGTCCGGGCACTCCGGACGATGCCGGGGTATCAGTAGCTTTAATTAATGCGGTCAAGGGTAAAATTCCTCTTTTAGGGGTTTGTTTAGGACATCAGTCAATTGGCGCTGCACTTGGCGGAAAAGTCGTGCGGGCAAAATGCATTATGCATGGAAAAACCTCACTGGTTCACCATGATAATCAGGGAATATTTCGTGGTATTGAAAATCCTTTTATAGCCACCAGATACCACTCACTCATCGTAGAGCGCGAGACACTTCCTGAGTCTCTTGTCATTCGTGCCTGGACTGATGACGGGGTTATTATGGGAATGGATTCTGAGGACTTAATGCTTTACGGTGTTCAGTTTCATCCTGAATCCATCATGACCAGCGAGGGGAAAAAAATTATAAGAAATTTTCTTGAACTTTAGTATTTGATTCGAATAAATGTAACCAGATGGATATTTATCGCAGTCCTTCAGAAAAAGAAGAAGAGAAAACAGGGAAACCTGTTTCCTCTGTTCCGCCGCATCCCAGTGTAAACCGTGAAAGCGATTTTATGGCGGATGGATGGCGCGTTTTCAAAATTATGGCTGAATTTGTAAGCGGTTTTGAGATGATGTCAGATGCGGGTCCTTCTGTTACAGTGTTTGGCTCCACAAGGGTAAAAGTCGGAAGTTCCGAGTACCTTCTTGCCGAAAAAATTGGCAGGTTACTCGCAGATGAAGGGTTTTCAGTGATAACAGGGGGCGGCCCTGGAGTTATGGAGGCAGCCAACAAGGGCGCGCAATGCGCTGGCGGACCCTCTATCGGGTTCAATATCAAGCTTCCAAACCAGCAGGAGCCCAATAAGTTTATCGATCATAATAAACTTGTCAGTTTTCAGTATTTTTTTGTCCGTAAGGTGATGTTTTTAAAATATGCACAGGCATTTATTGCTTTACCGGGTGGATTTGGCACACTTGATGAAGTCTCTGAAGCCATTACACTCATACAAACGGGGAAAAGCGAGCGTTTTCCAGTTATATTGATCGGCAAAAGTTATTGGGAGGGATTCTATAGATGGATTATAGATACCATGTACCGGAAGAATGGATATATCAGTACGGATGATCTTAGCTTTATTTTCCTTGAAGACAGTCCTGAAAAAGCCATAGAAATCATTAAAGGGTTTTATCCTGACGGTTATTCCCTGAATTTTTAATTTCTGAAGGTTGTTCTTTCTGAGAGTCACTTAGCCAATGGGTCAGTGTGTGACTTTCATAGTCTGTTAACCTGGTGTCTGTTTTCCATATATAATAGAGTTGTTGATGAAAAGCGCCTTCTGTAATAACTTTTCTTATTTTAGCTTTTTGCAGTTTTACTTGTTCCGTTTTGTTGTCATCCCATGTTGAAAAATTCAGAACATTTCGCCCTTTAGAGACCTTTAACCAGCAAAGCCAGGATAAGGGTGCTATATAGGTGGCACTAGTCCATTTTGTCTCATTGGAGTGGCAGTCATAGCAAGCTTTTTTCAGCATAATTTTTATGACATTAGGAGTCTTGAAATCATAAACGACTGGTGGGTTAATACGGTTCAGAGGTATGAATTGCATAAGCATAAGCAAAAGAAGGGACCAGCTGTAGATGGATTTTAAAGGAAAAGACATTGTTCTCGGAAAGTACTTTCGGAAAATTTTATTTTATTAACCCCAATAGAGTGTAGTCGTGATATTTCCCTGTGAAAGAGCCGTATGGTACCATCTTCCTCAAATAAGAGCTGATCTTGCACTTGAACTTGTCAAAACAGGAATGACCCAGTCGCAGGCGGCAAAAAAACTTGGCGTTACTCCTGCTGCGGTATCACAGTATATCCATAAAAAACGAGGACTTCAATCACTCAAAAGCAGAGCGTATCGACATGAAATAAAGGAGGCTGTAAAAAAAATCTGTAATGACGCCTCGTCAGATGACCTTCGGTTAATAGTTTGCAACTGCTGTCATATGTTGCAGAGCAAAGAGGAAAAACCGCAGAGTGAACCTCAGTAGCAATAAATCGTTTGAAATTTCAAAGCTGATCCATTCCCTCGCTACAATTCAACAATGATATGCGATTCGGTTGAATGTCCGTTTAGCAGGTTTTTCAGAGTATCGATAAGTTCCATCCCGTATTTGTTGATATAATAAAAAATATTTATCAACCGTTCTTGAGGCATTCCTTCTGGAAATAGTGCTGTTTCAGCTTTAAGGATCTGCTCAAGCAGTTCTTCGTGTTTTCGTCTACTTGCTTTCCATGCTTTCTGTTCAATGACTTCAACAATTTTTGTTGATTGTGTGGATGACGCAGCTAAAAAAGGTTCAAGAGTAGGGTCGATTTTGGAAAGCACGGGGCCAAGAGCTTCGAATGCCCTTCGAATATCATCCTTGGTTTGTTCGAAGAGCGCATCAAGTTCCGGGTTTTCAGAAATCCCGACAGCATTTTTTTTCACCTGCTGAAGATCTCCAAATACAGCATGGTAAATCTGTTTGCGCGAAAATCCAGGTTTTCCAGTTACCTTGAGCAATTTGTCCATGATCCGGTTGATCTTCGGTTCGACCAATGTAAAACTGCCCCGAGGGATAATAAACGGCATTGAAATTCCGAAGTGCTCATAATTTTTACGGTACTGAGCCAGATAGCTGATTTCTCCGGGGCCGGCAATGTAGGCAAAGGTTGGCAAAACATAATCCTGAACAATTGGCCTTAAGACTACATTAGGGCTGAACTTTTCAGGGTGATCCTGACATAGTTCAAGCATCTGGTGTTTGGAATAGCATTGTTTGTCAGGAACTATCGAAAACGAGTCCTCTGAAGGGTGTTCTATTTTTTGCCGCTGTCCAAGTTGGTTGATATAAAAAAGATTTACTGTTCTTGGTTTCGTTTGAGCAGCATAACCTAGGGTTTCCAGACGAGAGCTCTGAGCCACGACATTAAATGACGAAGCGGGTGATGACGAAAGTTCCCTTAAAAAAATGTTAACCGAAAGCCGCTTAAACTCCTGATCCTGACTTGAAAGTAGAATCAAAGGCTGTTCCTTGAACAATTGCATCATGGTATGAGCAAAGCTCATTTCAAAAGTGCTCCCAGGCCAATAGCTTTCCTTGAGAATGTCAGTAATAGTCTTTTTATGAATTGAATCCGGCAGCAGTTGCAGAAATTCGTCAACCGTCCTACTGATCTCTTCTCCGAAACTTGTATTGCCCACCATTTGGTCAGGTAGTCGCCTATACGGTTCCGGGTTAACGTGAACAATCTGATTCTCAGAGAAAACGGCTGTGTGGGCTGATTCATTATAGTCATGATCTTCACTTTCAAGCCAGAATATTGGAACAAAATCATATTCCGGAAAGATTGACTTTTGACGTTCAGCAAAAATAATGGCTGTCAGAGCTTTATAGATGGTATACATGGGCCCTGTAAAAAGACCAAGTTGCTGTCCGGTTACAACAGCCATACATCTTGGAGATTTCAGCTTGTCAATTTCCCGCAAATGGAGTTCCGTACATCCATATCGTGTATTCTGATCTCTCAGAACCCGTGTCAACGTTTCTCGATCAAAAGTTCTTGATCCAAGCAGTCCAAGTTGTCGATAGTAATCAGCCTCTTTCTGGTAATCAAGGTGAAAACATTCCGAAATTAATTCTGAACGTTCAGGGCCATCAGATGTATAGTCACGAAAAAGCTTTGAAAAACCCTTTTTAGGAGTCAGAATCTGTTTATAATCAAGAAGAAAGGTGTTCACACTATTTATTTTTGCAGGTTCCACTGTTTAACCGCACTGATAAATCCATGGTTGGTCAGATCGCATGAAAGTGGGGTAATAGTGACATAATTTTGTCGAACAGCAAATTCATCCTGGTGCAAATCTTCATCGAGCAGAAGGAGGGTGCCATTCAGCCAGTAGTAGGGGTTATTGAACATATCATTTCTTTCGATAGCATTTTCTGCCCAGCGTGAACGTCCCTGCTCTGTGACTACAATCCCTGTAATCTCTGATTCCGGTACATTAGGGATATTTACGGAAAGAATAGTATCAAGGGGCAATCCTTCAAGAAGAACTTTTTTTGCAAGTTTGCGCGCAAATTTACCCGCATAGGTAAAATCAGCATGTTCATAAGTCGTCAATGAAAATGCCAAAGAGGTTATTCCCTGTATAGAGCCTTCTAAAGCTGCAGCTACAGTGCCAGAATATAAAGTATTCATGGCGGTGTTGCTGCCGTAATTTATGCCAGATACAATAAGGTCAGGTTTTGCTGGCAGGATATGGCTCAGAGCTACCTTTATGCAATCCACAGGGGTACCGGAAACCGTATAACCGAAAAAACGACTGTTTTTTAAAAACTTTTTAATTCTCAGTGGAACGCCCAGTGTCATCGCATGACTCATTCCGCTATGTGGTTCTGCAGGTGCTACAACAGTCACAGTCCCGATTTTTTTCATCGCAGTTGCCAGCACATGAAGGCCTTCGCCTTCTATGCCGTCATCATTACAGACCAGTATATGAGGTTTTTGCATCGTATTCGCGCTAAAGCTTTTCCATGATCATGATTACAGTATTGTTCCTGCTTATGCCGAGGAGCGTAATAATACAAAAAAGTTCGCCTCAAAAGTCATGACCAAGACTGAAATAAAAGATGCTGTCTGAAAATCTAAGTGATGACGAATCATTATTTGCGGTATTTTTAAGAAACGCAAATGCTTTTGATACAGTAAACCTCGCAGGGCCTAGAGGCGTATCCCAAATCAGGCTTGTTCCGGCTCCGTGTATAAGGTGGCCCACTGAGATATCATCCTTGTCATCCCAGGCATTGCCGACATTGTAATGCAGTACAATCGACGTTGGAAAGAGCAACGCAAATGAGGGGCTGTAACGCAGATGTATTCCTGCTGCCCCAATATTGTTTCCAGGAAGGTCATTTTCTTTTAACCCTATAAATTGTTGGCTGTAGCTTGTACCAGGTCCGCCAAGAAAAAATTTTTCTGACAGAGGCACGGTGTTGCTGCTCAGGCCGAATAGTCCGGAATACTGCAATGTTGTTTTAGGTCCAAGAGGCAGATTTCCTTCATGGTTGCCCGATATCTGCCAAAAAATATCATGAACATTAAGCGATCCCGAAGAATTCGTATATCTGAAGTTGGTATAACTGCCTGAAGTGGGTGTCAAAGGGTTATTTCTTGAATCAAGGGTAAACTGTGAGCCTACCGAAAACATATTGATATTCGAGGTCGTTAACCCGCCCCCATTAGTTTGTTCGGCATAAGAGATTGCATTCTGGAACGTCATATCAACAATAACTTTACCGTTTTTATTGATTCTGGTACCAAACCCTGAGCTTACGCCGTATTTCTGAATTCCATAAGAATTTGATCCGGTTGAATGAAAACCAAAAAGCGACTTTGAAAATGAAATAACACGGTTATCGAAAAGATGCTCATCATAAAATAAACGGGACGACATAGTCAAGTGCGTTGACCCAATGCGTGGAATATTAAACTCCATGTTTACCAAATTGTTTCTTTTACCCTCTTTCAACCATCCGCCGAGTGAACTGGTTGTACCACCGAGATTTTCGTTTCTGAAATCAAGGAGGAATTGTGCGTTGTTTGTTTCATCGTACCGCAATCCGAGTCTCAGCACAGAAGGGGGCTTTTCTTCAAGAGAAAACCTCAATATGGGTTGTTTGCTGACATCAGTCGCCCGAAGTGTTTCCGAAGATAATGACACATTTGCAAATGCACCGGTGTCGTAAAGATTATCGATAGACTCTTCTGCAGATTTTAATCTCAGAGCTTGTGTTGTATCAATTTTTATTTCTCGTTTTATAGAAGTGATTCCTGTAATATCCTTGTTACGTTGTATTGCAATTCCATCAGGTTTCCCGGAGGAAACCTTTACTAGCAGGGAGCCTCGATTGAAAGAACAATCTTTAAGTGTGACAAGACAAAATCCTTTGCTCCGATATTTGTTTATCAGCGCTTCAAGAGCCTTTGTTCCAGCAGCATTGGTATAGAGTTCTTTTTTTACCGGCAGAAAACATGATTCAATATCTTTAGGGGTCAGGGCGTCTATCGGTCCTCCTGTGACCGTTACCGTTTTAACTTTAGGAAGCGGGTCAAGGTGAAAGACAACCCTTTTATTGTGGTTATCCAATTCAGCGTAAACTCTTGTAAAAAGATCAGTTGCCAGTAGGTCATGCAAGTTTGTATTTAAATCGGCGGATTTATTCAAAATATCCAGAACCAGATGGTAATGCTCCCTGAATTCAGTGTTTTCTTCTGGAAAAAGAACCGTTTTTGAATATTTTCCAAGAGCAGTACCATGGGGTATTTTCTTTTCAATACTCTGTTGTATAATTTCCGCCAGAACTTTTCCTTTAGCATAACCTGCGTCAATAAGAGAAGGGATATCGGAAAAATCGGTAGCTTTATGGTCATTAAGATCTGGGGTAATAACCATATCAGCCTTTGCAAGTTGAGCCGGATATTGCAATTTTGTCAGAATTGTCATTGCCTGATCAGCCGCTTTCCATGGCAGATCGAGTTCCTTACCTGTTTTGTACATGCGGCCATGAGTATCCACTGCAATTCTATAGCGAGCGTTTGTGGAATCAAGTTCATCTACAGGGAGATTTGCGACAAGTCCGCCGTCCACAAGTTCATACCCGTTACGCCTGACTGGTTCAAACAGTATCGGCACTGTACTGCTTGCTCGCATAGCCTCAGAAAGTGAACCAGACGTAAGTGAAATCCTTTTTCCTGATATAAGGTCAGTCGATACAGCCCTGAAATTGACAGGCAGAGAAGAGAAATCGCCTGAACTCTTATAAACGCCGTTAAGAGTCAGCAGGTCTAGTATTTCGGTCAACTTTTGTGCTGAATTGAGCGATTTCGGCATAAGCAGTTTAAGCTTCTCAAATCTGAGGGCAACAGAAGATCGGTCGCGGATTCGTTGCTGTTCAAGAAAAATATTCGATCGGGCATAATCACGATTAAAAGAAATAATGGATTGCCACGGTAAGGATTGAGCTATTTCTTCAAGTTTTTCAGGGCTGTATCCAGAACTGTAAAGACCTCCGATAATGGCCCCTATGCTTGTTCCTGCAATAAAATCAACAGGAATGCCTTTTTCATCGAAAGCCTTTAAAACACCTATTTGTGAGAGTCCGTTTGCGCCACCGCCTGACAGGGCAAGACCAACGGTTTTTCTGGCTGGTCGCATAAAAGGGCGGAGTGTGTAACGTTTTTGTGGAAGGTTAAGGGTGTCAGGATAGACAACTGATGTCGTTGATGCCTTGGCATCTGGTAGAGATGCTGTTATCTGTAAAAAAGCCGCAATGATTGCAGCTATAGAGAGAAATATTCTTGTTTTCAACAAGTTTTGTTCTCCTGGACTAAAGACCGTTGGTAAAGCATCTATAGAGGTTATTTAGGGTTATTTTTGAGATCTCATGCGGACTTCATATCTTCAGCTTTAATGTATAATCTTTACTCCTCATTGTGAAAATGGCTTGGTTTAAAAGGGCAACCCCCTCAATACGTCCGACTGACAAACGTGATATGCCGGAAGGATTGTGGTGGAAATGTGAAAAGTGCGGTGCGATGCTTCATAAAAAACAGCTTGAAGATCATTTTTATACCTGCTCAGAGTGTGGTCACCATTTCAGAATATCACCGTATAAATATTTTTCTATTCTTTTTGACGACGATAAATATTTCGAGTTCGACGATAATTTACGAGCAGCTGATCCTTTAGGATTTACCGATACAAAAAAATACCCAGATCGGGTTTATGATACAATCGAAAAAAATGGAAAAACCGAAGCATGTCGGAATGCTCACGGACAAAGTGGAGAGCAGCCCCTTGTAATTTCAGCCATGGATTTTGGTTTTATAGGCGGATCTATGGGCTCCGTTGTTGGCGAAAAAATAGCCAGAGCAGTAGATAAGTCACTTGAGCTTAACGCTCCACTCCTTGTAATTTCCCAGTCTGGAGGAGCCCGCATGATGGAAGGTGCTTTCAGTCTCATGCAGATGGCAAAAACAGCAGCCCGTCTTACCCGCCTCAGTGAAAGAAAATTACCTTACATATCTCTTTTGACTGACCCTACCATGGGCGGTATCAGTGCCTCATTCGCGATGCTGGGTGATATTAATATCAGTGAGCCGAAAGCTCTTATAGGATTTGCAGGACCCCGTGTAATCAGGGACACCATAAAGAGGGATTTGCCGGAAGGGTTTCAGCGAGCTGAATTTTTACTGGAACATGGATTTCTTGATCGTATCATCCATCGCAGGGAACTGAAGAGTCAGCTTGTAAGTATTCTCTCGATGCTGAAAGTTTAGATCCAGCCTATGGCTGCCGCAGTAACCGGGAACTGAGATATGAAAATCTTTTTGATTTCTATGGCAATTTCCCGGTGCTCCTGTTGAGTGCTTCTATCAGTTCTTACCTCCAGATAGTGAATCCAGCTTCTAACCGACCCCTTCATATAGAGTTTAGTCTGAGTACCCAAAGGCAGCAATACTCTCGCACATTCTTTGGCAATTCCCTTTTCGAGAGCACTGTTATATTGTTTAAGTGCTGAACGTGCAATATCCTGCTGCGCCTCTTCAAACCACTGTATTGTTGCCTCATCCAGATCGTCTAGTGAATTTTGCCGGTTTTTACTGTCCTGGCGTCTTGGTTTGTAGCGTTCAATCTCCTGTGCCTCGGCGTACCGCTGCGAAAATTCCTGAAACTGAAAGCTTTTATGCCGGAGAATCTGTGGCGATATTGCTCTGGATGTCACAATTTCCACGCACATGTCCACCATCTCAAAAATGCTCCAGTGCTTGTGTTTGATACAGTAAGCCAGGAGTTTTTCATAGTCACCGGTTTCCTGATGAGGGCTGGATACTCTGGCGCAGTAGGCAATAAGTCCTTCGGGAGAAAGAGGTTTGTTTTCAACCTGAATAACCGGAGCTGTAATCGAAATGAGGCGTACCTGCATGTTCCCCAATGTTTTTGATTGTTGTTTTCAATATAAAAGAATCGTACACTTTTTTTCTAATTGGAACCAGAGTTCTTGATTTGTTGTTACCACTACGTATTTTAACTGGTTATATCAGGAATTCAGACATTGGGTTGTATGACCATAACCCGTTCCAGTTTCGATGTTATTTTTAATAACGGCTTACCAAATTCAAACGACAAGGCAGTTATGGCAAATATTAATTTCGGTTTTGAGCATCAGGCAAAAAAAATGTATTCCGGAGCAATAGAGCAGGGTATTACAAACACTCTTGTTCCTATGGTAATAGAAACTTCAGGACGTGGAGAGAGGGCTTTTGATATATTTTCCAGGCTTCTGCGTGAACGGATTATTTTTCTTGGCAGCGGTATTGACGAGCATGTAGCAGGCTTGATCATGGCCCAGCTTATTTTTCTTGAGTCTGAGGATCCCGAACGTGATATATATATCTATGTTAATTCTCCAGGAGGGAGTGTATCAGCAGGTCTCGGTATTTACGACACCATTCAGTATATCCGTCCCGATGTTTCAACCGTATGTGTCGGCATGGCAGCAAGTATGGGTGCATTTCTTCTGGCGAGCGGAGCAAAAGGCAAGAGAGCATCGCTTCCTCATTCACGGATTATGATTCACCAGCCATCAGGTGGAGCACATGGGCAGGAGACCGATATTATTATTCAGGCACGTGAAATAGAAAAAATCAGGCACCTGCTTGACGAGCTTCTTGCCCGACACACAGGAAAAGATGTAGTGCAGATAAGGGAGGATTCCGAAAGGGATCGCTGGATGAATGCTAAGGAGGCCCTTGAGTATGGACTTATCGACTCTATTTTCGAAAAACGTCCTCTCCCCGAAAAGAAGGACTGATCTGACCGGTACTATTTTCAAGTTTTCAATCTATCAGCAGTAATCGATTTTTAAATCATGACCGATCAGCCCGAAGCATTCAATCTGGAAAAAAATTATAATCATCAAGACGTAGAAGACCGTTGGAGAAGTGCTCACTGGGAAGCACTCGGAAGCTTTAATGCCGAAAGTACTGAGGTACTGGATAATGGAAAAGTTCCCTATACCGTTCTCATGCCACCTCCCAACGTTACCGGAAGTCTTACGCTCGGTCATGTTCTTAACCATACTCTTCAGGATATTTTTATTCGTTATAACCGTATGACAGGGCATGTTGCCCTCTGGCTTCCAGGTACCGATCATGCGGGTATAGCGACACAAACGGTGGTCGAAAGAAAACTCAAACAGGAAGGTATCACCCGTCACGATCTTGGCCGAAAAGAATTTCTCGGACATGTATGGCAGTGGCGTGAAGAGTACGGTGGTCTTATACTCAAACAGCTTCGCCGACTGGGCATTTCATGCGACTGGCGGCGAAACCTTTTCACTATGGATGAAAAGGCCTCCCAAGCGGTTATCAACGCATTTATAACACTTTATCGTGACGGACTGATATACCGGGGTACCCGAATCATTAATTGGTGTCCGGTATCACAGACTGCGCTGTCCGATGAAGAAGTTATCATGAAATCCCGCAGGGATAATCTTGTTTATGTGCAGTATGCCCTTGTAAACCATCCGGGCCGATACATTACTATTGCTACAGTTAGGCCGGAAACGATTCTTGGCGATGTAGCCATCGCGGTTAATCCGAAAGATCCCCGTTATCTTGATTTGGTGGGTGAACTTGCAATTGTCCCGATAGCGGGCAGGCATATTCCGGTTATAGCCGATGACTACGTTGATATCGAGTTTGGTACTGGAGCATTGAAAATTACACCGGCCCATGATGTTAACGATTACGAAGTAGCCTGTCGCCACAATTTACAAGCCATATCTGTTGTCGGCAAAGACGGAAGAATGACCGACAAATTCGGGTATGGCGGCATGGATCGCTTTGATGCCCGTAAAAAAATCCTTAAAGATCTCGAAGAGCTTGGCAGTCTGGTTCGTGTCGAAGAGTATGAACACAATGTAGGTTATTCAGAACGAGCAGATGTAGTCGTTGAACCATACCTTTCTGAACAATGGTTTGTCAAAATGTCTCCTCTCGCTGAGCGGGCGCTTCAGGTTGTCAATGAAGGAGATATCAGGTTTCATCCACCGCACTGGATCAACACCTATCGTCATTGGATGGGCAATATAAGGGACTGGTGTATCTCTCGCCAGCTCTGGTGGGGTCACCGGATTCCTGCCTGGTACGATACTGAGGGTAAAGTATGGGTTGCCGCCACCTATGAAGAGGCCTGTCATCTTGCCGGAACGGACAAGCTTATACAGGACGATGATGTTCTTGATACATGGTTTTCTTCCTGGCTCTGGCCGCTGACAACACTTGGATGGACTGATAAGCATAGTGACAATGATGATTTGCGGTCATTTTATCCGACCGACACACTGGTAACAGGACCGGACATCATTTTTTTCTGGGTTGCCAGAATGATTATGGCAGGGCTATATTTTAAAGGAGAGGTGCCTTTCCGGAATGTTTATTTTACAAGCATAATCCGCGATATGAAAGGGCAAAAGCTTTCAAAGTCCCTCGGTAATTCTCCTGACCCCATCAAGGTCATGGATACCTACGGTACAGATGCTCTTCGTTTTACTATCATTTATATTGCCCCTCTCGGTCAGGATGTATTGTTTGGAGAAGAAAAGTGTGAACTTGGCCGCAATTTTGCCACGAAGATATGGAATGCTTCACGCCTCGTTTTCATGCAGCGCGAAAAGTATTTCAATGATCATGAAGAGTTTTCAGATGTTTATCTCAAATTTGATCCTCTCTCAGGAGATTTTGATGTAACAGGCGAGTGGCTTCTTGCTGGATTTCATGGTATGCTCGATCGGTATCATACTGCTTTCAGCCAGTTCAGGGTTAATGATATTGTCAGATTGCTTTACGACTTTTTCAGGGGGGATTACTGCGACTGGTATCTGGAGGCTCTTAAAGTTCAGCTTGCAGGAAACGTTACCAGGCAGCAGGCTCAACAGTCTATCTGTCTTGCTGTTCATGTACTGGAAGGCTTCCTTAAAGCTCTGCATCCGGTAATGCCGTTTATAACTGATGAAATATGGCATCAAATTCTTCAGCGTTCATCAGTTGAAAGTATTGCACTTTCACCGATGCCGCTTTCCAATCGTCACTTTTCAGGACTGAATGTCCGCGGTTTTACCCTGATACAGAAGTTGGTTGCGGAGGTCAGAAGCCTTCGGTCTTTGTTTGGTGTTCCACACAACAGTGAAGCGGAAGTTCTTCTCTGGCCATGCAGCGAAAGCGATCATCTAGTCTTTGAAAATAATCTTCCGCTTATTGCAGCTCTTGGACAATGCATACCCAAGGTGATGACAGGTGGAGAGCGGCCTCGTCGTGCCGCAGGATCGGTAGTCGAGGGAAATGAACTATTTGTGCTGCTTGAGGGGTTGATTTCTTTTGATAAAGAGAAGGTGCGTCTACAGAAGGAAATTGGAAATATTTCATCCTATGTACAATCGCTCCGTAAAAAACTTTCAAATTCTGGATTTGTTGACAATGCTCCTGTTGAAGTAATAGAAAAGGAGCGCGAAAAACTCAATGATGCTGAGGATAATCTTGCAAAACTCAACAGCAATTTTACAGTCCTGAATGAGTGAACAGGGACGTGAATTTGTTGTGAAATGACCTCTATTCTGAAAAGTCGTGAGAAAAAAATGGTTTTTTTAGATTTAATCAGCCTGAAATGATATTTTGTGGTTTTTTCAGTATCAAATCATCCGTCAGGAAGAGTTTCAATCGCTGAAGTTCGCAAGGAGACGATATACATGAGGCAGCTTAAAATAAGCAAACAGATAACAAATCGTGAGAGTCTTTCTCTTGATCGTTACCTGCAGGAAATAGGAAAATATGATTTATTGACAGCCGAAGATGAGGTAAAATTGACCAAGGCTATTAAGGAAGGCTTTGATATGCCGGTCGATACAACCGAATACAAGAGAGCAAAGCGTGCGCTGGATAAATTGATTAAGGGAAACCTGCGATTTGTTGTGTCTGTGGCAAAGCAGTATCAAAATCAGGGCTTGACTCTTGGTGATCTGATCAATGAAGGTAATCTTGGTCTTATAAAAGCCGCTAAGAGATTTGACGAAACCCGTGGTTTCAAATTTATTTCTTATGCAGTTTGGTGGATTCGTCAGTCCATTCTTCAGGCTTTGGCTGAGCAGTCCCGAATTGTAAGGCTTCCTTTGAACAGGGTAGGAACTCTTAATAAAATCAGCAAAGCTTACAGTCAGCTTGAGCAGGAATTTGAACGTGACCCGAATACAAGGGAACTTGCCACCCTTCTGGAAATGGACTCACAGGATGTAGCTGATACCCTTAAAATTGCCGGAAGACATGTTTCGGTAGATGCTCCTTTTGCACAAGGGGACGACAACCGCTTGCTTGATGTTCTGCAGAATGATGGTCATTTGCCTGATTATGGTCTGAACCGCGATTCTTTGACACTTGAGGTTGAACGCTCGCTTTCTGTTCTTGCCCCCAGAGAGGCTGACGTTATAAAGTCTTATTTCGGTATAGGCATGGACAATCCCCTGACTCTCGAAGAAATTGGCGAAAAATTTAAGCTGACGAGAGAGCGAGTTCGGCAGATCAAGGAAAAAGCCATACGCAGATTAAGGCAGTCCGCCTACAGTAAAATTCTCAAAGAGTACATCGGAAGCTGATTACTTCAACGATTTCTTGTTTTTAGAAGCTTAATACTATCAAGAAGGGTGATACCGACAATTTAAGTCCGTATCACCTTTTCTGCTTTTTTAGGCAGGGCGTTATTTTGCAATTATAGAAATCCTCACCGGGTCACCCTCTCCCACATCAAGTGTACTCGACGCATTTCCGTTTCTTATGGCAATTTCAATCATTCCGCTACTCCCGGTATAAGCGAGCGGCTGAAGGTTGCCAACATCAGCATAGGTAGTCACAATCGGAATAGGTTTACAGATTCCAACTTGCAATTGCCAATGGTTTGATGCATCAAACCTTTCTGTATCAAGGGATGTCACAAGATTGCCAAAATGGTCTGTATAAATAATACTGCCATTCCAGGTTTGCCCATTATCCGAAGTAGAGCATTTGGGCAATTGAATTTTTATGCAATCTGAAGGATCCATTTCATTGCCAAGGTCTTGAATGGAAACACCGGCCAGAAGATGACCAGCTATAGGAGAAAAAACATCCCGACCGTGAAACGTTGCACTTTGCACAGCGAGCATATATCGTTTCTCTGTAATAGAGATACAACGCTTGATTATCTGAGTTTGAAAAATGCCAGTAAGCACTCCGTTATCAGGAGCGAGAAAAGTATGTCTGTCAGTTTCAACAGCTATAGCTTTGCGTAAAGAGCCAACACCAGGGTCGACTATCGAAACAATAATGGATTTTGCAGGAAAATAAAGGACAGACTTCTGAAGAATGAATGCACCCTGTACTACGTTTTGTGGCGATATGGAATGCGTCAGGTCAATAATTTGCGCTAAAGGACTAATTGAAAGAATAACCCCTTTCATTTGACCTACATAGGTATCATTCAAGCCGAAGTCGGTCATGAAAACAATAATATGCGGGCATTCGGATACCATAGATTGATTAATCGATTGCGGTTTTATAGATCACATAACCTATGCATAGAAATAGAATATTCGGCAACCATGCCGCCAGCATTGGATTTATCATACCTTGATATCCAGCAATTCCAATAATCTTCTGCAGTCCCAGAAAGAGAAAACCCATAAAAAGCGTAATACTTATTTCTGAAGCCAATCCCCCCCGTTTTTTTTTTGCTGAGAGAGGTACACCAATGAGAATGATGATAAGAGATGCAAAAGGTAAAGCAATTTTAGAATGAAACTTCACCATAGAGCGCTCAAGTCCCGAAAATCCAGCTCTTTCTTTTTCCGCAAGATATCGGTAATGCCTGACGATATTCATTTCATCAGGCTTAAGATTAAGTTCTTCGAGGGAGTGGGGTGTCAGGGCAAGCTTTATCTTTTTCAATGGGGTTACGTTTAACTGCTCATTATTTCCTGAAAAAATTCGAGTAGAAACATTTCGCAACATCCACTCCCCAATTCCAGGGTCAAAGCTCATAGACTCAGCATCTATGCGCATGCTGAGTTTAGCACCGTTGAAATTCTCTATTGAAACAGTCCGGACGTTTAGCCGGTCAATATCAAAAGCGCCTAACGATACAATTCGGTTACCAGGTTCGAGAATATGAAGAATTCCATTTTTTTGAGGCTGTGAGGAATTACCGTTGACATAAAGTTGCTCAAAACTATTCATGCCGTTAAATGCAATAGGAGCAACCCAGCAGGCATTGACAAGATTGATAAAGCATATGATAATTCCTCCTGCCAAAAACGGTGTCAGCAGTTGACGCATGCTGACACCAGCTGAGCGTATTGCCGGCAGTTCGCTCGAAAATGATAATCTACCGGCAACAAGAATAGAAGATAACAGAGCGCTAACCGGTGAAGTTATCAGCAGAGTTGAAGGTACCGAAAGCAGATAATAACGACCGATCTCCACAAGACTGAGATTTTTGTCCATAAACTTATCCAGCTTTTCTACCATACTGATAAGGATGAACAAAAACACAAACGCTACACACGAAAAGAGAAAAGCCTTTGCAAATTGGCTGAATATGTATCGGTTAAGAATCTTCATAGTATTCTATCAGTAACACTCCTCATACTTGCTCACATCAGGCCAGTCTTGATATCTCGGATTAATATCCAAAAATATCCTTAAGCGCCAGCTCTTTGATTGTTCCATATTTTCGCAGAGTATCCATGTCAAGATTTTCCTTTTTGCCCAGAACCAGCATCACATGTTTTTTATTCACAAAATGCTTCCTGTGGAATTTTTCAATATCGCTTAAGGTCAATGTCAAAGCTTCGCGATAAATATCCTTTCTGATATCATAAGGGTGCCCAAGCCTGACTGCCTCTTCATAATTGAAAAGGACCTCGGTTCTGGTCAACCTTTCTGTTGAAATTTTTTGCAGAATCCCGTTTTTTGCAGACGCAAACAGCTCTGGAGACTTCGGCAGTTCGTTCATCAATATACTTATGCCTTCAAGTGCTTCAGGTAACTTATCCGACTGTGTACCTATATAGCTAACAATATAGTTGTGTTCTTTTTTCAGCTTTGGAGTTTTGTAAACTGAAAAAACAGAATAAGCCAGAGCTTTAGCTTCCCGTAGTTCCTGGAAAACGACTGACGACATCCCACCGCCATAATATTCATTGAAAAGAGTGACTAATGGTACGTTTGAATAATCGTACATTTCATCTTTTGTCAAGAGAAAAACCTCAGCCTGGGTCATATCGTAGTCAACGAAATAAACAAGGTTTTCATGCTGTTCAAGATCCTTGAACCTGTCTGATTTTGGTATATCCCTGAACGATTCAGGGTAATGCCGCACCGAATGCAGTTCATCGAGTATTTGAGCAGAGCTCGCGGGGCCGTAATAGAGTACCCGATGACGGTAGTGCAGAAGTTCCTGCAATTCTGCTAGCAGTTCTTTAGAGGTAACTTTTTCAAGTTCATCATTGCTGAGGACGTGGGTAAATGGTGACACAGGGCCATATTTCCCGAAATTGGTCATTGCTTCGAAGAGAATCTTTTTCTTGGAAAGCTTGTCATCCGCCCGCTCTTTAATCATTCCGGCTTTAAGTTTTTCAAGCGCATTCTCATCGGGTTGCGGATCAACAAGAAGACTTTCAAGCAGTCGAACTGCTGCCGGAAAGTTTTTTTCCAGACCGGAAAGCTTCAGGTATACGTATTGATCGGAAGTAAATGCTGAGAAGCTTGCACCGATTTTATAAAGCTCTTTGCTGAACTCTGCAGGATTCAGGCTGGACGTGCCGAGGTACGATAAGTAGTCGAGGGCAAGTTCAATTTTTTTGCTGGTATTTCTTCCTATATCAAACACATAGTATAGCGAATACAACTCGTTCTCATGGTTTTGGGTATAGTGAAGCTTAATTGTCGGATTCACATCAAAAAATTGGATATCCTTTGTATAATCGAGAAAAGATGGCTCTGTTTTTTCCGATTTTTGAGCCAGAATTTTTTCCGCAAAAGCAGAAGAAGTATCCCGATTTACCTTGAGAGGCGTTATGAGGGGTTTTTGGATTTTGGGTTCACTTTTTGAAATACCGTGTTCTTTATAGACAGCTATAAAATTAGAGCTGTAGTGCTTTCGGGCAAACGATACCAAGTCCTCTTTTGTGATTTTCTGCAGGCTTGTAAACTGGTTGACATGGACTGGCCATTCCATTCCCCAGATAAAAGTATCAACATAGGACTCAACGCGTCCCTTATTGCTTTCATAAAGTTTAAGCTGCTCAATTTTAAGATCGTTAATTGCCGCTTCAAGCAGCCAGTCAGGAAATTTACCTTCTTTAAGCAGTTCAAGCTGCTCAAGCAGCAGTTCTTTCACTTGGTCAAGACTTTGACCTTCCCTGGGTTTTCCGCTCAGAATGTGTGCTGAGTAATCCTTCATCATTACCAGCATTGAGCCGCCGTCAAGCACTTTCTGCTGCTGGTTAAGGTTAAGGTCTATAAGCCCCGCAGTCTGGTTATATAAAACCTTGTCAATAAGTGTCAAATAATCGGCATCAGAGCTGTTGATTCCATCGAATCGGAATCCAATGACGACTTCTTCGGATTCCGGTCCTTTCACCTTGATAACCGACGGCTTTGTTATTTTGTCTTCAAGAGCAGGAGTAAAGAGAGGAATTTCCTTAGGCTGCAGCACTAAAAACTTTTTATCAATAAGCTTTATTGTGGCATCAGGATCGAAGTCCCCTGCAATACAGAGTGCCATGTTATTCGGCACATAGTATGTCCGATAGTAATTGAGGACATTTTTAATCGATGGATTTTTAAGGTGCTCAGCTTTACCAATCGTAGTCTGAGTACCGTAGGTGTGTTTTTTAAAAAGTCCGGCAAAGAGGTTTTCCCATATTTTTCTACTGTCACTGTCCATAGTCATGTTTTTCTCTTCATACACCGTTTCAAGCTCTGTATGAAAAAGTCTCATAACCGGATTACGAAACCTCTCAGCCTCCATAGTCAACCATTGGTCCAGCTTGTTTGAAGGGATATCGTTGACATAGACGGTCTGTTCGACCCATGTGTAGGCATTGGTCCCATGGGCTCCAATGGAGTTCAGAATCTTGTCATATTCGTTAGGTACGGTATAACTTGCCGCTATGTTTGAGATACTGTCAATATCCTTGTATATCGCAGCCCTTTTATCAGGATCAGACGTGGATCTGTATTTTTCAAAGAGGTCTGTAATTTTTTCCAGTTCGGCATGTTCCTTCGTATAGTCTAGAGAGCCGATTGAATCTGTCCCTTTGAAAAGCATATGTTCAAGGTAATGAGCAAGTCCGGTTGTCTCTGCAGGGTCATTTTTACTGCCAGCACGCACGGCAATTGAGGTATATATTCTTGGTTCATTCCTGTTCGGGCTCAGGTAGACGGTCAGCCCATTATTAAGTTTATATATTCTCGTATGGAGAGAGTCTCCCTGAACACTTGAGTATGGATAACTCTTAACGTCGTTGATCATAGGTTTGCAAGATATTAAATGTAAAAAAAGTAACCCGATAGTGAAGATCGGCATACGGTTGCTTCTGAAACTGTTACCTTTGCCCAGCATTTAAAAAAAATAATAATGGGATATAAAGCGCATAAATGCAACCCTCATCAATGACCTTTTTGAGTAATATAGAGGTTGTAATTCAGAGCTGCTTATCATACGGAGTAAGGAGGGCAGTTCATGCTTCATTGTAATGTAGTTGAAGAACTGGCAAATAACCTTAAGAATTCTTTGAGTATCCGGAAAAAGAAGTTGAAATAACATCCAGAGTGGAGAATCGTTTATGCACGTGAGTGGGAGCGGAAAATACAGGCTTGTCAGTCCATACAGTCCTGCAGGAGACCAGCCCAAAGCAATTGAATCGCTTTGTGAAGGAGTTCTGTCCGGTAACCAGTACCAGACATTGCTCGGCGTAACTGGTTCCGGAAAAACCTTTACAATTTCAAACGTCATTGCTCAGGTCAATAAACCTGTATTGGTGATGAGCCATAACAAGACACTTGCAGCACAGCTCTATGGAGAGCTCAAACAGTTTTTTCCCGATAATGCAGTTGAGTATTTTATCAGCTACTACGATTTTTATCAGCCTGAAGCTTATTTACCCGCTCTTGACAAATACATCGCTAAAGACCTTCGTATAAATGACGAAATTGAGCGGTTGCGCCTTAAAGCCACAAGTGCATTGTTAAGCGGCAGAAGCGATGTCATTGTAGTAAGCTCAGTAAGTTGTATTTACGGTTTGGGGTCTCCTGAAGATTGGAAAGCCCAGATCGTTGAACTGCGTTCTGGCATGGAAAAAGATCGGGATACTTTTCTTAAAGAACTGATATCTCTTCATTATATCCGTGACGATATTCAGCCGACTTCTGGGAAATTTCGAGTAAGAGGTGATATTATTGATCTTGTTCCTGCGCACGAGGAACTTGCACTCCGAATTGAATTTTTTGGAAATAATATAGAAAGTCTCCAGACCTTCGAAATTAACAGCGGGGAAGTGCTCGGCGTTGAGGACTATGCATTCATCTACCCGGCCCGGCAGTTTGTCGCTGAAGAAGCGAAATTAAAGGATGCGATGCTGGCTATCGAAAACGAGCTTGCAGGCAGGCTGAATGTATTCCGCTCAGAAAACCGTCTTCTCGAGGCACGGAGGATTGAGGAGAGAACACGCTACGATCTTGAAATGATAAAAGAGCTTGGCTATTGTTCAGGCATTGAAAATTATTCAAGGCATCTTTCAGGTCGTCGAGAGGGCGAACGTCCATACTGTCTTCTCGATTACTTTCCACCCGATTACCTGGTTGTAATAGATGAATCTCATGTAACACTTCCTCAGATAAGGGGTATGTACGGTGGCGACCGTTCAAGGAAAACCATTCTCGTCGAGCATGGATTCAGGTTACCCTCGGCACTTGATAACCGCCCCCTTCGTTTCGAGGAGTTTGAGGAAATGGCTCCACAAGTTATATGTGTAAGTGCCACGCCCAGCGAACACGAACTTTTACGTTCGGGGGGAGTAGTCGTCGAGCAGCTTGTTCGTCCAACGGGACTGCTTGACCCACCCGTGGAAGTTCGGCCTGTAAAGGGGCAGATTGATAATCTGCTTGCAGAAATCCGAATTCATACAGCAAAAGGCCATAAAGCGCTTGTCATGACTCTGACAAAAAGAATGGCTGAAGATCTGCACGACTTTTTTAGAAAGACCGGTATACGCTCCCGCTATTTGCATTCGGAAATCAAAAGCCTTGAACGCATACAGATTCTCAGGGAGCTCCGTGTAGGAGATATTGATGTACTTGTAGGGGTTAACCTCCTTCGCGAAGGGCTTGATCTGCCTGAAGTATCTCTTGTAGCAATTCTTGATGCCGATAAAGAGGGGTTCTTGCGTAATACTCGTTCACTTATGCAGATCGCCGGAAGGGCTGCACGCAATGTTGAAGGCTTTGTCGTGCTTTATGCAGATGTTTTAACTCGCTCAATACGCGAAGTACTCGACGAAACAGCCAGACGCCGGGCAATCCAGCAGAGATATAACGAAGAACACGGCATTACTCCAAAGTCAATTATAAAATCAGTTGACCAGATTCTCGATACCACCAGTGTAGCAGATGCAGAAGAACGCTACCGGAGAAAACGTTTTGGTCTGGAGCCAAAACCTGAAAGGCTTCTTGCCGGTCTTATCGAAACCTTAACACCTCAGGAAAGTTATGCAATGGCTGCCGAACTCAGGCTTGAAATGCAGGAAGCGGCAGTTCAGATGGAGTATGAAAAAGCAGCATACCTTCGCGACGAGATATCTAAGCTTGAACAGGCTATAAAACGCCAGCCGTCTGGTGATTAGGTTTTTTCTGTTGTTTGTTTTCTTATCGGGAAATACGTTATATATAATTACAGGTGTGAGTATCCTTACTTTTTTAATCAGTTGTATTCTGGAGTTTATTACTCAATGTTAGCCCAGATAGAAAAGGACCATTACAATAAACTCAACGAGATACTTGCGCTTTCCCGCAGGAATCTTAAAAACTTTGATGAATCACTGATTCAGCGGGCCTTTTTTATGTGTTATCGGGCCCATGAGGGTGAAAAAAGAGCCTCAGGGGAACCATTTTTTTACCATCCGGTTGAAGTCGCCACTATTCTTCTCAATGAACTTCCTCTTGACGGGGTTTCAGTTGCAGCTGCGCTGCTTCACGATGTTATTGAGGACAGCGGTTATACCTACGAAGACATTGTAGCTGAACTCGGTGTGGAAGTTGCCGAAATTGTTGAAGGCCTTACCAAGATTTCCGGTATAACGATCAACCGGGAAACTACACAGGCAGAAGGTTTTCGAAAGATGCTGCTTTCGATGGTCAAGGATATAAGGGTTATTCTCATAAAATTTTGCGACCGGTTGCATAACATGAGAACCCTTGAATCTCTTCCAGAGCATCGTCGACTCAAAATTGCCCTCGAAACCAGGGACATCTATGCTCCTTTGGCACATCGGTTCGGTCTTGGCAAAATAAAGGTCGAGTTTGAAAACCTAGCGCTCAAGTTTATTGATCCGGAAATGTTTGATTTTTTGCAGAAGAAGATCCGTGTAAGCAGAGGGGAGCGGGTCACTTACTTAAGCAAAATGATAGGTCCAATCAAAGCTGATCTTGAAAAACAGGGCTTTAAAGTTGATGTGGAGGGAAGAGCCAAGCATCTTTTTTCCATATACAACAAGATGCGCAGTAAGAACAAGACTTTTGAGGATATTCACGATCTTTACGGTATCAGGGTGATTGTCGATACAGAACGAATAGCCGATTGCTTTGCTGTATATGGCTTCATTACACAGAAGTATCCCCCTATTCCGCAGCATTTCAAGGACTACATTTCGATACCAAAACATAATGGATACCAGTCTCTTCATTCAGCCATAATTGGTCCAAAGGGCCACATGGTAGAACTGCAGATACGAACAATGCGTATGCATGAGTTTGCGGAACTTGGTGTTGCTGCTCATTGGCGCTATAAAGAGAAAATATCCAGGGACGATGCCAACATAGATTCATTTCTTCGCTGGGCAAGAGAGTTGATAAAAGATGCCGATTCAGCAGCTGCATTTATGGAGGGATTCAAGCTCCATCTCTATACTGAGGAAATTTATGTATTCACTCCCAAGGGGGATATGAAAACCATGCCGGCAGGGGCAACTCCAATAGATTTTGCTTATGCAATCCATACAGAGGTTGGTAACGGTTGTATTGGAGCAAAAGTTAACGGCAAAATTGTCAGATTAAATGCGCAGCTTAAATCTGGTGACAGGGTAGAGATAATTACATCAAAAAATCAGAAGCCAAAACCAGATTGGCTTAAAATAGTAGTTACACAGCGGGCACAGCTGAAAATTCGATCGGCTATCAATGAGGAACGACGAATACAAATCGAAAAAGGCCGAGGCATTTGGGAAAAAATGCTTACAGGCACAAAAAAGCTTTTTTCTGATAATGATATCATCCGGCAAGTTAAGCGGTACGGTATAAAAACACCGGCTGATTTTTTTAGCGCTCTTGCCAACCAGCAGATCAATGGTGAAGAGGTTATTGAGCGTGTGACAAGCTCCCGAAAAGAAGAGCCTCCCGCAAAAAATCTTCAGGATGAAGCTCGGGAGGTTGAAGATTATCTTCAGAAAGCCCGTCATGATCAGGAACTTGAAGGTGACCCTTCAAAAAAGGATGAGGTCATAATTGCCGGAATGAGTAACATCGCATATTCTTATGCTAAATGTTGTCAACCGGTTCCTGGAGATGATGTCATTGGATTTGTCACAACCGAAGGAGTTGTGAAGATTCACCGGAAAAACTGTATAAATGTCAGTAACGAAAATCTCCTTAAAAGCGAGCGGGTTGTATCGGTATCCTGGAACCGGAAAGTTGAGACAGATTTTCTCGCAGGTATTAAAATTGTTGGTGAAGATCGTATCGGTATTATCAACCAGATAACGACGGTAATATCTAAATTCGATACCAATATCCGAAGTATTTCACTGCATGCCCGTGATGGTATGTTTGTTGGAACCCTAATGGTTTACGTTCGCAATGCCGACAAACTGCTGACGCTTATGGACAAGGTGAAAAAGGTTCAGGGAGTTTTTACTGTTGAACGTCTCATAAGCTGAAGCCAACGAAAAAAGTAATCCTCACCCCTGCATTAACCAGACGTTCCTGAATTTCATGGCGGCTTTCATGTTTAAAAATGTTTTTCAGCCTGTTCGGTAAGAAATTCGTATTCGTATATTGACTTTCACCAATGAATGGGTTGTTCATGATCGAACAAAATAAATTTCAGGGTACTTGATAAAAAGCTTTGATTTTCCTGTTTAATTGTTTTTTTACAGTCACTTGTCGCGCCGCTCAATTAATTTAGTATAGCGTAGTTATGAAAAAAACAGCATTGTATTCCTGGCATGAACAGGCAGGAGCAAAAATTATCGACTTCGGGGGATACCTTATGCCTGTACAGTATTCGGGAATTCTTGCTGAGCATAGAGCTGTAAGGAATGCGGCAGGGATATTTGATGTCTCTCATATGGGCAACTTTTACGTGAAAGGCAGTCGTGCAAAAGAGTTTCTGCAATACATGATGACTAATGATCTGGAAAAGTTAGAAATCGGTCATGCACAGTATAACCTGATGCTTTATCCCCATGGAGGCATTGTGGATGATCTGATTATCTATCGTATTGAGAATGACACATATTTTCTCATTGTAAATGCAAGCAATGCTCAAAAAGATTTTGAATGGCTTCAAGAGCATATCAAACCTTTTGAAGGAGTTTCCCTCGAAGATCATACCGATCAGCTATCATTGATTGCTCTTCAGGGTCCATGTGCGTTAAAGATTCTCGAAACCGTTTTTCCTGCACTTCCTGCAGCATCTCTCGTCTCGTTCCAGTTTTGTAAAGCATTGTTTCAGGGTGCGGAGTTGCTGATAGCACGAACAGGCTATACAGGGGAACAAGGAGTGGAAATCTGTTTATCCAACAATATTGCTTTGTCTCTCTGGGAAGCCCTGATCGATGCAGGTAAGGATTACGGTATTCAGCCAGTAGGACTTGGTGCGAGAGACACACTCCGGTTGGAAATGGGGTATTCGCTTTACGGACATGAAATTGACCAGGACACCAATCCGCTCGAAGCAAGACTGAAATGGGTGGTAAAAATGGGTAAAGCCCATTTTATAGGTAAGGAGGCCTGCCAGCAGGTTGAAATTAATTTGAAACGTGGTGTTGCAGGCTTTAGTCTTGATGGCCGCGTTCTCCCGCGCCAGCATTTCAAGGTTTACAACACCGATCGCCAGGAAATTGGCTGGGTATGCAGTGGCACCCTTTCACCAACGCTTCAGGAACCTATTGGTACGTGCAATGTCGTGCGAGAATATATAAAACCCGGGACCGCAATTCTTGTTGAGGTTCGAGGGACATACCATTCCGGCATAATCAGGACACTTCCATTTGTGACGACGTCTTTGAACTGAGCCCTGACAGGGTATTAAGGAGAAATTGTATAGGTGAAAATGAAAAAAGAGAATAAAGGCACGAAGGGACAAGCCAGGAGGGAATCGCTCAAGAGGGAGATAACAGGTATCGTATTTATGCTGGTTTCTTTTTTGTTGATTAGCTTTCTCTTGAGTTTTCATGCGGCAGATGAAGCGAGTTTTGCGACATTCGGATGGAAAGATATCTTCAGCAAAGCAGCCAGGGATGCGGCTGAGACCATTCATAATCCTTTTGGTCCTTTAGGGGTAAAGCTGTCTGTTTTTTTTATTCGTACCTATGGTTATCCGGTCATCCTTCCGTTAACAGCTATATTTGTTTGGGGCTGGTCACTTTTTAGAGCAAAAAGCCTCAAGCCCGCCCTTCGTTATTTTTTGTACACATCAACCATCTCTGTTGATCTCTCCACTATGTTTGGCCTTACAAAAAGTCCTTTCAGTGATGTCATGGCAGGGTCAATCGGAAGAATGCTTGCAGAGAAAATGAAGGTTATCGGCGAAGCCGGTGCATGGATGACACTTGGTGTTATAGCAGTTGTCTTGACAGCATATATGGGACGGGGAATCTTCCCGGTACCCCTGCGGGCAGTGACAGCGATCAAAAAAATTATACTGAGACCCTTTGCTATTGCAAAGGAGTGGTTTAATGAATTCCGAAAAAAAAAAGACGAAAAGCGAATTCTGAAACCTGACAGACCTCACCCATCCAGGCCGGAAAAGCCTGTATCGATTGAACCTGTTTCAGTAGAAATCCTCGAGCAGGTGCTCCTTCCAAAGGTTCCTGGAGAACCTGAAATGATAATTCAAGAGGTAGTACACGAAAAAAAGGCTGACCTTGATGAACGTCGTCTGAAAGTCCATACCAAAGATCGGGAAGCATACCGTTTTCCGTCGATTGACCTTCTCGAAAAAGTACCTGATGATGATGATCAAATCGATGAGCACCATCTTTCCGAAAGCAAACGAAAACTTATTGAAAAACTCAAGATATTCAATATCGAAGTCGTCAGAATTAAAACTACTGTCGGTCCACGAGTGACGCTGTTTGAATGTGAGCTTGCACCCGATGTCAAGGTCAGCCGGGTTATATCTCTCGAAAATGACCTTGCCATGGCGTTATCGGCCAGAGGAATACGTATTATTGCTCCCATTCCTGGCAAGAACGCTGTTGGTGTTGAAATCCCTAATGGAAAGCCGAAAACGGTATGGCTGCGTTCAGTGCTTCAGGTTGAAAAATTCAAAAACAGTACGATGACGCTGCCGATTGTTCTCGGTAAAACCATAGCAAACGAAGTCTATATTGCCGATTTGGCTGCTATGCCGCATCTCCTCATTGCAGGTGCTACTGGGGCAGGAAAGTCAGTCTGTATAAATGTTATTATTTCCAGCTTGCTCTATGCCTGCAAACCTGATAAGGTGAAGTTCGTCATGATCGATCCCAAAAGGGTTGAACTCTTTCAGTACCAGCATCTTAAAAATCATTTTCTTGTGCGTTTTCCCGGTATTGATGAGCAAATCATAACTGATTCGCAGAAGGCAGTCTATGCGTTGAAGTGTGTGGTCAAAGAGATGGAGTTCCGTTATGAAACTCTTGAAAAAGCAGGAGTCCGGAATATCAAAGACCACAATTTTCGTTTTCCTGACAAGGAACTTCCTTACATAGTAGTAGTGATAGATGAACTTGCAGATCTCATGATTACCGCAAGAAGGGAAGTTGAAGAGCCTATCACCAGGATAGCCCAGCTTGCCCGTGCTGTAGGAATTCATCTGATTGTGGCCACTCAGCGACCTTCAGTTAATGTCATCACTGGTATTATCAAGGCAAACTTTCCTGCGCGAGTTGCGTTCCAGGTGGCAAGCGGTGTTGATTCACGTACCATCCTTGATGGTTATGGAGCCGAACAGCTACTCGGCAGCGGTGATATGCTTTATCAGCCTTCTGATCAACCCAAAGCAATGCGTCTTCAAGGACCTTATGTTTCCTCTGGAGAGGTTGAAGAAATTACCTCTTTTATCGGTTCACAGCCGGCATTGAAGACCATGTATGTGTTGCCGGTTCCTGATCAGCAGAAAGGGTTAGGGCTTCAGTCATCAGGAAGCCAGGACAGAGACGATCGTGACGAGATGTTTAATGATGCGGCTAGGCTCGTAGTGCTCCATCAGCAGGCTAGCGTCTCTATGTTACAGAGGCGTCTTCGGTTAGGATTCAGTCGGGCGGGAAGGGTTATGGACCAGCTGGAAATCAACGGTATTGTCGGCGAGGCAGATGGAAGCAGAGCAAGGGAAGTCCTCATTGATAATGAAGACTCCCTGGAACTGTTATTAAAAAATCTTGATTGACAAGTTTTTTTCGTTAGACCGACTCAACGCGTACAATTTCCGGATTAGCCTTTTTTATTGCCTGTTCAACTCCGGCACGCAGGGTAAGAGTGCTCATCGGGCAGGAACCGCAAGCTCCAAGAAGCTTTACGTCAACAACGAAATCCTTTGAAATTCCAACAAGTTGACAGTCACCACCATCAACCTGCAGATAAGGTCGTACGGTTTCAAGTGAGGCAATAACCCTGTCATAAAGTGCATCGCTATTTGGCAGATAATCCTTACTGGTACTCATAGTATGATTGGTTTGCAATTTTTGAAAATTCTTAAGAATAAAATACTGATAGACTTAATATTAAACCTCTGATGCAAAAAAACAATATCAAACTTATGATAGTTCCTCTGCTGGAGTTGCATTTGTTATAGAAACCATGCGGGCAACCTCCATTGATGCTCTATTGATTGCTTTCGATGTTGCAGAGTCAGGATAGCCAAGCACATAAGGAGTTCCTTTGTCGCCTCCTTCGCGGACAGCCCTGTCAATAGGAATTTCACCAAGGAATGGAATTCCCTGGGTTTTTGCAAATATTTCTCCTCCGTGATGGCCGAAAATAAAGTCTTTTGTTCCATCCGGAAGTTCGTAATAACTCATATTTTCGACCAATCCTAGAATAGGTACTTTTACTTTACGAAACATACTGACAGCCTTCGATACATCAGCAAGTGCAACATCCTGAGGTGTTGTAACAATTACAGCGCCGCTTAAAGGAATTGTCTGGGCAATGGTGATCTGAATATCCCCAGTCCCCGGTGGAAGGTCAAAAATCAGGTAGTCAAGTTCATTCCAATCCACCTCACTGATAAACTGCTTGATGGCACTCGACGCCATTGGGCCACGCCAGATAAGTGCTGTATCAGATTCTACGAGAAACCCGATCGACATAAGTTTTACGCCGTATTTTTCCAACGGAACAATATTTTTATCCAACATCTCAGGTTTAACGTTTTGCATGCCAAACATGGTTGGTATGCTCGGTCCGTAGAGATCAGCATCAAGAAGGCCAACTTTAGCCCCTGATTTTGCAAGACTGACCGCAAGGTTAACTGCAAAAGTTGATTTGCCGACCCCACCTTTTCCAGACGCAACTGCAATAATATTTTTAACCTCTTTCAACGGACGTTCATGATTGCAGTGATGATGATTGCAGGTCGAAGTAACTTTTGATGTCATGGTAACGTCTATACCTGCAGCTTCGGGCACATGGCTTTTTACAGCATCAATACACAAGGTCTTGATCTGTTCTTTAAGCGGGCAGGCCGGTGTAGTGAGTACGACGGTAAACGATATATTGTTGTCGCTGTCAATAGAGATATCCTCTATCATGTTGAGAGTGACAAGATCTTTTTTCAGGTCAGGCTCCTGAACGGTACTCAGCGCATCTATGACCTGCGCCTCATTTACTAAAGACATACGATTTCATTGATTAAATGTTGCTGAAAAAAAACAGGGCAGTTCAGTTCTTTTGAATGAAAAATTTTATTTCTGAAGAAAACGCATAGACAAAGGAACACCCTCAAGGCTGAAATGTTCCCGGAGTTTATTTTCGAGAAACTTCCTGAAATTATTCTGAACGAGCAAAGGGTCATTGCAGAAAAAAGCAAAAACAGGCCAGGCTGCATTAATTTGTGTCACATACTTGATTTTGAGCTCTTTGCCCGACTTCGTTGAAACATGTGTTTGTGAAAGCGCCTCTTCAAGAAACTTGTTGAGAACGCTGGTACTGATTTTGCGTGACCGGTTACGGCTTATTTCCTGTGCAGTGTCAATAGCCCTGTAAAGGTTTTTTTTAGTCAGTGCTGAAATAAATAAAACCGGAACGTAGGAAAGGTTTCCCATGTTCAAACGCAGGTTCTCCTCATAAATCTTGCTTGTCTTAGAATCCTTTTCGATCAGATCCCATTTGTTGATGAGAAGAAGCGCACCCTTTTTACGCTCGACAGCCATATTGATAATTTTCATATCCTGTTTTTCAATGCCCGGTGCAGCATCCAGCATCACCAGTGCAACTTCGCATCGTTCAATGGCTTTCTCAGTTCTCAGCGAGCTGTAAAACTCTATACCGGCATCAATCTTTGTTCGTTTTCTTAATCCTGCGGTATCGATAAGAATGAACTCTTGCTGCTTGCGTGTAAAGCGGCTGTCTATGGCATCCCGTGTTGTACCGGGTATGTTCGAAACAATGAGACGGTTTGAACCGAGAAGGGCATTGACAAAACTCGATTTCCCGACATTGGGTCTTCCTACTACAGCAAGCTTGATAGCGGAATCTTCTTCGTTGACTGTTTTTTCCAGAGATGGCAGCGCCTCAAGAATGTCATCAAGCATGTCGGCAACTCCACTGCCGTCTTTTGCTGATATAAAGTAAGGGCTCGTGAACCCGGTGCTTATAAATGACTCAGCATCCAGGGTGAGTTGCGGTGTTTCAACCTTGTTGACCGCAAAAAAAAGCTGTTTATGCTGGAAGGTACGCTGCAAAAGCCTCGCGAGTTCAAGATCTTCATAAGCAAGGCCGGCGCGTGCATCAGTCAGGAATATGACGATATCAGCTTCCTGGATTGCCATCATAGTCTGCTCAAGCATTGCCATACTTATAATATCTCCATCGGCGTTATAGCCGCCGGTGTCCATCAGAAGGAATTGTTTTCCCTGCCACTCACCTTCTGAGATGTGTCGGTCACGTGTAACACCGGGGGTGCTGTCAACTATGGCGCTTTTCTGACGCAGGATTCTGTTGAATAAGGTAGACTTGCCGACGTTTGGACGGCCAACCAAAGCAATTAAAGGCTTCATAAGAACAAATACAGTCTTGGTAAAAAAAAGTGAATCCGTATCCTCTTGGAATTCCTGATTAGATATAAGGTATAATTTGTAGAATTAAGTGGAATAATTTACATTGATGAACTTTATTTTTCGGAAAAGTCCAGTTAATCCTATAGTAAGAGCATGAGCAAGACGATAAGTTTTAAAACATATTCGGCAAAACCAGCAGAAGTTGATCGGAAGTGGTATGTCGTTGATGCCGATGGTCAGGTATTGGGCAGAATGGCTTCAGAAATTGCAAAAGTCCTTAGAGGCAAGCATAAGCCGCAATTCACGCCCCACATTGATACAGGTGATTTTATTGTGGTAACCAATGCCGAGAAAGTCGCTTTGACCGGCAAAAAGGAAGAACAGAAAAGCTACTTTTCGCATTCTCATTATCCTGGCGGTGTCAAAATTGATCATGTCAAGGACCTGTTGAAGAAAAGACCAGAAAAAATAATTGAAAATGCTGTCTGGGGAATGTTGCCACACAACAATCTCGGCCGTCAGCTGTTCAGAAAACTTAAAGTCTATTCCGGTTCAGAGCATCCACATGCTTCGCAGTCTCCTGCTGAAATGAAAGTCAACTAAACAATAAAGAATAGGGAATGAAAGAGGTTATCGATACAGTAGGTCGCCGTAAAACCTCGGTGGCTCGAGCATTTATGACACCGGGAAAAGGCCGGGTTATTGTCAACAAGTTGCCGATTGAAGAGTATTTCAAGGACGAATTCAAGCGTCAGCAGGCTTTGAGGCCTCTTGTGCTTACCGAAAAATCAGAAGAGTTTGATATTAAGGTCAATGTTCAGGGAGGCGGCGTCAGCGGTCAATCCGGAGCTGTCAGTCTTGCTATTGCCCGTGCTCTTACTGAGTTTGACGAAGCCGCCCGTGCGGTACTGAAAACAGAGAAACTTCTTACCAGAGATCCCCGCATGGTTGAACGGAAAAAATTCGGCCGTAAAAAGGCTCGCAAACGTTTCCAGTTCTCAAAGCGTTAATCCAATTTTTCTTTTTGTATCTCAGAAAACAACTCACATATCATGTTATTCTGGACACAGTTCAGAAGAAGCTTTCCGGAAGTGTCCGGCGTTCAGCGCCGGATACCGTAAGGTATATGCATGATAGAGGAATAACTAAATAACGAGGAATCGTAACAATGTCACATTTTCAGCTTGAAGAGATGCTCCGCGCAGGAGTTCACTTCGGTCACCTCGCACGTCGCTGGTGCCCGAAAATGAAACCGTACATTTTCATGGAAAAGAACGGTGTTCATATTATCGATTTGCAAAAAACCGTAGTACTTGCCGATGAAGCACTTAAGGCGCTAGAGGCAATTGCACAGACGGGCCGTGAAGTAATGTTTGTCGGTACCAAAAAACAGGCTAAACACATTATTGCAGAAGAAGCTGAACGTGCAGGAATGCCGTATGTCTGTGAACGGTGGCTTGGAGGTATGCTTACCAATTTTCAGACCATTCGCCAGAGCATAAGACGAATGAACTCAATTGATCGCATGGCAACTGATGGCACCTTCGATATGATTACCAAGAAGGAACGCCTTATGCTCGCCCGTGAAAAAGAAAAGCTGATGAGGATTTTAGGTGGTATTGCCACAATGACAAGACTTCCGGCAGCACTCTTTATCGTTGATATCAAAAAAGAACATATTGCTATCAAAGAAGCCCGTTCGCTTGGAATTCCGATTATTGCAATGGTTGATACTAACTGCGACCCTGAACTGGTTGATTTTGTTATTCCGGCAAACGATGATGCCATCCGTTCTATCAAGCTTATGGTTACAGCCGTAGCTGATACTGTTATTAATGCACGCGCTCTGAAAGTCGAACAGGAAGTACTTGCCGATCTTGATGAAGTAGAAGAGGATGGCGAAAAAGAAGAAATCAGCGAATAATCAACGTTTATAATCAATAAGATTGAAATTTCAATGAGCCAGATTTCAGCAAAAGATGTTAAAAATCTCCGCGATATAACAGGTGTAGGAATGATGGACTGCAAAAAAGCCCTTGATGAAACAGGCGGCGATGTGCAGAAAGCTATTGAGTACCTTCGTAAGAAAGGAGCAGCCCTTGCAGCTAAGCGGGCAGACAAAGAGGCCAGAGAAGGGATGATATTAATTAAAATAACTCCGGACCATCAAGCCGGTGTTATTCTTGAACTCAACTGCGAAACTGATTTTGTTGCCCGAGGCGCTGTTTTCACAGGTTTTGCAAACGAGCTTTGTGACCTTGCTCTTGCAAACCGCACGAATACTCCGGAAGCACTTCTCAACCTTACACTTGGTGAAGCTTATGGTGGCGAATCTGTTGATGATGCCATTAAGTCTATGACAGGAAAACTGGGTGAAAAGATTAATCTCAAGCGCCTTGCTTTTTACAGTGCTCCTGACGGGCTCGTGGAGGCATATACTCATCCGGGTTCTCAGCTCGGGACCATTATTTACGTAGCTACAGACAAGCCTGAAATCGTCAGGGAGCTGGCAAAAGATCTGGCAATGCAGGTAGCTGCCGCAGAACCGATTGTTGCAGTTCGCGCGGATGTTCCTGCCGATTATATTGCTAAGGAGGCTGAAATCTATAAACAGCAGGCATTAGGGCAGGGAAAGAAAGAAGAGTTCGTAGACAAGATAGTGCAGGGTCGGTTGGAAAAGTATTACCAGGAGGTAGTGCTTTCCGAGCAGTCTTTTATTAAAGACAACAACACGAAAGTATCTGATGTTCTCGACGAATTCCGAAAAAAGCATCAGGCTAAGGTCGATGTGATAGGGTTTGTACGCTATAAGTTAGGAGAGTAAAAAAAAAGCCTCGTTTGTTCGAGGCTTTTTTTTTAAATAGAATTAGGTGAGTATGGTTTTAATAATCCTTCATTTCGGAGAATAAGGATATGCTGCAGTATAAGCGCATCTTGTTGAAATTGAGCGGAGAAGCCCTCGCAGGACACGATGGATACGGTATTAATATTGATATGCTGGAGCGCTATGCCGAAGAAATAAAAGAAGCACGTGAACTTGGTGCTGAAATTGCCCTTGTTATTGGAGGAGGCAACATCTTTCGCGGCGTGTCAGAAGCAGCAGCTAAAATGGATCGGGTCCAGGCAGATTATATGGGTATGCTTGCAACAGTCATTAATGCCATAGCCTTTCAGGACGTATTAGAACGTAAAGGCGTATATACCCGCTTACAGACAGCCATAAAGATGGAGCAGATGGCTGAACCCTTCATCAGACGAAGAGCCATACGCCACCTTGAAAAGGGTAGGGTTGTTATTTTCGGTGCCGGCACAGGAAATCCCTATTTTACTACCGATACGGCAGCCGCATTGAGAGCTATAGAAATAGAAGCCGATGTGATTGTTAAGGGAACAAGAGTGGATGGGGTTTACGATTCTGACCCTGAAAAAAATCCTGAGGCACTGTTTTATTCCAAAATATCCTATCTCGATGTTATTCGAAAAAATTTGAGAGTAATGGATATGACCGCCATTACTCTCTGTAGAGAAAACGCTCTGCCGATAGTCGTGATGAATATGAACGAAAAAGGAAACTTCACAAAACTTTTGCGCGGCCATAAAGTAGGATCACTTGTACACAGTGATATACTCTAATCGAAATGTTCATACATCTCACTCACCTGAAAAAGTCGAGTGAGCACGTTTTGAATGTCATGCCACTCGAAACCCCTGTTACGCAGAAATACCTCTAATTTATTTTTCCTGCTAGCCTCCGTATTTCCGCGAACCGATCCAATCTTTTTTTCAGCTGCACGATAGCAAAGTTCCTCACTGTCATATTCCTGAAGAAGAGTTCCTATAATTGAATCAGCGACTCCTTTATTTCTAAGCTCCGCTCGCATTCTAACTTTTCCTGAGGGCTTACGTCTTGAGCGACTTCTGATCAGTTCATTACCGAACACAATATCGTCCATTACTCCCTGACCTTTCAATTTCTCCAGCACCTGATCAACACTTTCACGGGGGTAACCTTTTTTCAAAAGCTTTTTTTCAAGCTCCATGCAGCTGTGATTGCGCAATCCAAGTAATTTCAAGGCAAACCCCATAACACTCATCGAAAGATTGCCTTCCATATCCACAATTTTAAAGTGAAAATAAATTGCAGCTATACCATTGACTTCATAAAAAGATCACATGTTCAGGAAAGGTTCAAGCCACGATGGGAACCTTGTGTCAGTTAAAATAATAGCGGAGGCCGACAGCTCCATTCCAATTAAGATTGATATTTGGTTTTAGATCTAGCACAGGAACTACTTCAGCAAATATATCCACAGGAACTTCAGAAACCAGATACGTGATCCCGAGAGGTGCTCGTATACCAAGGTTAGATTCGTTATTCCTGTTTTTAACCCGCACACCTATACCATAGTACCATGGAAGTTTGCCTTTCGCTTCTGAAGAATTGGTGTTTAAAGAAGCGCCGTGTATAAGGTAGTCAGCATGAAATTGAAAAGGATTATTATTTGCAAGCGATAGAGCAAAAGCCGCATCAAGAGCAGTTGTTCGATCAAGCCAATATTTCACACTAACCCCGGTTGGTTCGCCGAAAATGCCTCCAATACCAATACCGTCTCTGGCATAGGTTACGGGAGTTGAGCATGTGATAGATAATAATACAAAAGCAATAGCTGAGATAAGCCTGGCCAGATTATTCCTTTTTATCATAGTGTCTTCCTGTAATTGTGTGATTGCAAAAAAAACTAAACCGGTATCATAAAGCAATCCCAAGCTATCCGATGGAACAGGATATCTAGCTACACGTTCTGAACCGATGTTGAGAGTAAATAATACATGAATAGCAACTTAACAAAGGTATGAAATGTTACTTTATTTTTAAAAGTTCAAGTTAATAGTGAATAATTGCCCCCGATTGTTCAATGGGAAAGCAGATTAATTGAAGTAAAGGGAGTGATCATGAATAAAAAGCAAAATGTACTTTTTCTCTGTAATGATAACTCAGCTCGAAGCCAGATGGCCGAAGGACTGCTGCGCTCTATGGCAGGCGAGCACTTCGAATCACTCAGCGCAGGGCTTGAGCCTACAGATGCAGTTCATCCTTTTGCTATAAAAGTTATGGACGAAATCGGTATTGATATAAGTGCTCAGATCCCGAAAGCAGTCGACATTTATCTTGGAAAAACTATGATCCATGATCTCATGACATTGTGTGACAAAGCACAGTCGACCTGTCCAAGGGTCTGGCCCGGAACCCCGTTTCAAAAACGTTATTACTGGCCGGTATCTGATCCCGGGGGTGTATCCAGTTCAGTAGAAGAGCGGTTAGAAGTATTTCGTAAGGTGCGCGATGAACTCAAGGTGAACATAGCTTCATGGCTGGCAGAAGTTCAAGAGCATTCTGTCCGGTCCTGAATCATAGATACAATTCCGGGTATCATTGTTTTCCATGGATTATTTGATCCATGGTTGTCCGGTTATTTATGCGAAAGATTAACACCCTCATTATCGCATAATAAATTTCAAAGGGTATATGTTGATTATTTTTATTGCTCTTAAACCGGCAGCAGTTTTCCTCCCAAGCTTTTTCTCTCACTTCAATTTTGCTATATTCAAAGCTTTACTTGCGACAGAGTCAGGTTGATGTCGTGATGTTCTTGTCACTTCTATTACTATCAGTTAAGTGTTAAAACACAGATGCCACGATACACCCCGGAACAACTTGCTAAACGAAATGCCTCCATCTGGACTGATATCCAGATTATTCTAGCTCCTATCCAGTTTTTGCTCTTTGTTGTGGGTGTTAGCACAACCGCTCTCTATGCCAATGGACTTTTTGTGACGAGCTTTTACTGGGTCAGTATAGCGATTCTATTTAAAACGCTCTTTTTTGCTCTTCTTTTTATAACAGGCATGTTTTTTGAGAAGGAGATTTTTGATAAGTGGGTATACTCTAAAGAGTTTTTGTGGGAAGATGTCGGCAGTACCGTAGCCGCAGTATTTCATCTTCTCTACTTCTTCATGACCTTCCTCGGCTATTCTGAACATGTGCTTATCTGGGAAGCATTTCTGGCATATTTTACTTATGTGATCAATGCTCTGCAGTACCTTATCAGGATTATTCTCGAAAAACTCAATGAACGTAAACTTAGGATTGAAGGCCAAATCTGAGGGGATTTATTTTTGTTGTAAAGAAACACAAGTCCAATGAAATACAGTTTTAAAAAACTTTGGAATACCACTTTTCTGTTTGTTGGCCCCATATGGTATTTGCTTGTATGGATGATCTGGTCTTCGGGCCAGGTTCAAAATATTGCTGATAAAATGTCTTTTCTAGGGACTGTTATTCCTGGCTTTCTTCTTATTTACAGCGCAGGATTTTTTATTGAGGGTTGGCATGAACGGAAGAAAAAGAAAAATCTTCCCTGAAGGGACTTCATTAACTTGGTTGTCTTTTTTTTCAACAATACACGCCGGGTTACGGTGTGAGCAGTATAGATTTACTATGCAGAACCTCTGGAACGATACTGATTTTCAATGCTCAGTCAGGGAGCAGTGTAGCTCACCCGAAATTCCATCTGAATTGGCAGCACTTGTGTATGCTTCCCGCTTGCTAGGCAGTGAAAGTTCGCTGGTGATGCACGGAGGCGGTAATACATCTGTTAAGTGCGAATTGGCTGATATGGTTGGCAACAGTGCTGAAGTGCTTTTAATCAAAGCAAGCGGTATTGATTTAAGTCGAGTCACTGGACTTGATTATACTCCCCTCAGATTGGGGCCACTGCGCAAGCTTGGCGAACTCTTCAGTCGAAATGACCGGGCCAGCGAAGACGCGCTCCGACGATTTTCAACCAAAGAGTTTAAATACCTTTTGCTTTTGAACATGTTCAGCTTGACCGATCATATGACTGAGCAGCGGTTGACCCCTTCAATAGAAACTCTTCTTCACTCTTTTCTTCCTCACCGGTTTATTCTTCATACACACTCTTTTGCGCTGCTTACTGTCAGTAATCAGCCTGATGGAGAAAAGCTAAGCAAAGAAATACTCGGTGACAGTTTTGGATCAGTTGGTTATATCAAACCTGGGATAGGCCTTGCCCGATCGGCAGCTATTGTGTATGAAGCAAATCCGGAGATAAAAGGGCTGGTTTTACAGAAACATGGTCTTGTTACTTTCGGTGATACTTCCAAAGAAGCATACAGCAGGATGATTGATGCGGTCAGCAAACTCGAAGAACGTATTGCAAAGTCCGGTCAGAAAACCTTCCCATCAGTTAAACTTCCTGAATCAATAGCTTCGGTTGCAGTAACAGCCCCGATCATCAGGGGTGCCTGTGTTGAAGAAAAAGTACCGGGTACCAGGGAATACCATCAGTTTATTCTTGATTTCAGGACCTCTGCTGCAATTCTTGAATATGTTAATAGTCCTGATCTTGTTCGTATGAGTCAAAAGGGGGCTATGACTCCTGACTTTATTATCCGGACAAAAAACAAGCCGCTTGTAGTTGCTCCACCGGATTCATCAGACCTTTCAGGATTTAAGGTATCAGTGCAGGAGGCAGTTCAAAACTACCGGAAGGCATATACAGACTATTTTACCGCCCAGCAACAGGCAACAGGCTTGCAGGTAACCATGCTCGATCCTTTACCGCGTGTGGTTCTTGTCCCAGGTCTGGGGCTGTTCGGACTTGGTAAAACCTCTGATTCTGCTGCGGTCAATGCTGACATCGCTTCATGCACTGCAACAGCAATACTTGATGCTGAACGGCTTGGCACGTTTGAATCTATCAATGACCGCGAGGCCTTTGAGATAGAATACTGGGATATGGAGCAGGCGAAGATGAAAAAGGTTCATCATGATGTGTTTGCCGGTAAAATAGTTATGGTAACCGGAGCTGCAAGTGGCATTGGACTGGCAACAGCCAAGGCATTCCGACAGAAAGGTGCAGAACTGGTTATTCTCGATCTTTCTCTTGACGCTCTCAATCATGCAAGAGAGGAACTTGGTAGCAACGCCCTTGCCATACCCTGCGACGTTACTTCCCGGGAAGCAGTACGTGCTGCATTTGATGCAGCATGTACCCGGTTTGGAGGGTTGGACTTTGTAGTTTCAAATGTTGGTGCCGCCATTCAGGGGCGAATTGGAGAAGTTAGCGACGAATTATTACGCAAAAGCTTTGAACTCAATTTCTTTTCACACCAGTCTATTGCTCAAGAAGCAGTAAGGGTTATGAAGCTGCAGGGTACCGGTGGAGTGCTGCTTTTTAATGTTTCAAAACAGGCAGTCAATCCAGGGCCGGACTTTGGTCCTTACGGGTTACCAAAAGCTGCAACAATGTTTCTTGTGCGTCAATATGCTCTTGATCATGGACGTGACGGTATTCGTTCAAATGGTATTAATGCCGACCGTATCCGAAGCGGTCTTCTTACCGCAGAAATGATAAAAGCACGATCCACAGCCCGTGGTCTGAGTGAAAAGGAGTATATGGCGGGCAACCTGCTTCAGTTAGAGGTAACCGCAGAAGATGTCGCAGAAGCCTTTGTGCATCTGGCACTCGAAACCAGAACTACAGGTTCTATCACAACAGTGGATGGCGGCAATATAGCAGCTGCACTTCGCTGAGTTAATTATTTATCTAAATACACAACAATAACCGAAAAGTGGAGATTCATAATCATGGCGGAATACGATAAGGACAAACAGGCAAAAGAGTATCATCTTGATACCCCGGTTAACAACTACGGATTTTTCCTGAAAGGTGCTCACTCCCTCGACTGGGGAATGAAAAACCGCCTGTCCAGGATATTCAGGCCTGAGACCGGTAAAACCGTTATGCTGGCTATCGACCACGGATATTTCCAGGGCCCGACCACCGGGCTTGAACGTCCCGATGTCAACATAGTGCCTCTTATGCCCTATGCCGATGCCATTATGCTTACCCGTGGCATTTTGCGCACAACTGTTCCTCCGAGCCTTACAAAAGCAGTCGTCATGCGTTGTAGTGGCGGCCCAAGCATTCTCAAGGAACTTTCTGATGAAGAGCTTGCTGTTGATATCGAGGATGCAATCCGCATGAATGTGGCAGCTATAACACTCCAGATATTTGTTGGTGGTGAATATGAGACCCGATCAATTCACAACATGACACGACTTGTAGATATGGGACTTCGCTACGGAATTCCAACCATGGCAGTAACTGCAGTTGGCAAGGACATGGTTCGGGATGCTAAATATTTCAGGCTTGCGTGCAGAATGGCGGCTGAGCTCGGTGCTCAGATAGTCAAGACCTATTATGTACCTGAAGAATTTGAAACAATCACCGCATCATGTCCTGTACCCATTGTTATGGCCGGCGGAAAAAAAATATCCGAACTCGAAGCGTTGACCATGTCATGGAGTGCAATCCAAGGGGGTGCTTCCGGTGTAGATATGGGTCGCAATATTTTTCAGAGTGATTATCCTCTTGCAATAATGAAAGCTGTTAACAAGGTTGTCCATGAGAAGATGAATCCACAGGAAGCTTTTGAATATTTCAACGCCATAAAAGCAGAAGGCTAAACGCATTACGACATATTGCGACTACAGGCTTTATTCTCTGTGGTTTAACAAGGAGACCATTTTGCACCATTCTGATCGCCGGAACAGGGTAATGACATATTTTTATGAATACTGAGGATATTAAAGGATTTTTTGCCTCAAAGGATCAGCTCGATATGGCTGACTACCTGACGCTTGATTACTACCTGGAATGCGTCGGGGATATAGAGACTGCTCTTGCTCATTTTTGTTCCGAGCAATCAACTGCACAGTGGAAGCGCGTTGATCATGAAGAAGATTTTCGCCCGAAATATGCGGCAAAAGTTATTAGTCTTAGGGTAGAGGGGGAGCTTAAGGAGCTCAGTTATCCTGTCAAGCATTCCGAATCCGGCCCAATTCATGCTTGCCGGATTACCGTTGCTCATCCTCATCGCAATTTTGGTCCAAAATTGCCGAATCTGCTTTCTGCGGTATGTGGGGAAGGTGTTTTTTTTACTCCCGGTGTACCTATTGTCAAGCTGCTTGATATCGGGTTTCCGGAATCTTACCTTCTGGCCTTTGATGGACCTAAATTTGGCATAGATGGTATCCGCGATCTCCTTAAGGCTTATAACAGACCAATATTTTTCGGCGTAGTTAAGCCGAACATAGGCCTCAGCCCTGATCATTTTGCAGAAATTGCTTACCAGAGCTGGCTCGGTGGTCTTGATATTGCCAAAGATGACGAAATGCTTGCTGATGTTGATTGGTCAACGCTTGTAGAACGTACACATGCTCTTGGCAAGGCAAGATTGAGGGCAGAGGAAGTTACAGGTGAACCTAAAGTTTACCTTGCAAACATCACTGATGAAGTTGATCGGTTGATAGAACAGCATGATATAGCTGTCAGAAACGGAGCTAATGCGCTACTTATTAATGCATTACCGGTTGGGCTCAGTGCTGTTAGAATGCTCGCCCGACATACAAAAGTGCCTCTAATTGGACACTTTCCCTTTATTGCTGCATTCAGCAGAATGGAAAAATACGGTGTTCATTCAAGAGTTATGACAAAACTTCAGCGTCTTGCCGGCCTTGACTCTATCATCATGCCAGGATTTGGAGGCAGAATGATGACACCCGAAGAGGAGGTAAAGGACAATATACAGGAATGCCTTCAGGAATTCGGACATATCAGGCGTTCGCTTCCAGTACCAGGAGGCAGTGATTCTGCTCTTACACTTGAAACAGTATACAATCAGGTTGGTAGTGTTGATTTTGGTTTTGTTCCCGGTCGCGGCATTTTTGGTCATCCCATGGGTCCAAAAGCCGGCGCAGCAAGTATCCGTCAGGCATGGGAAGCTATCGAACAAGGTGCCTCTCTTAAAACCTTTGCGAATGGGCGGCCAGAACTTCAGGCAATGCTGGACGGGGCAAATAAAAAAAAGTAATTACCACTCAAGGTGAAATAATACAGCGCATGGGTTTACTGGATGCTAAGGTTGCAATTATTACTGGTTCAACAAAAGGAATCGGTAAAGCCATAGCCCATGAGTTCGTAAGGCAAGGTGCAAAGGTCGTGATTACTTCTTCCTCGAAAGCCAATGTTCAGTCAGCATTGCTCGAATTTCCTCCTGGTACCGTTTATGGCTGTGTCTGTAACGTCGTGTCGACTTTGGATATGGAGCGTCTTATTGTAGATGCTGTTGAGAGGTTTGGCATAATAGACTGTTTTATCAATAATGCAGGAATTTCAGATCCATTCAAGAGTATAACTGATAGTGATCCTCTTGAATGGGGCAAGGTCATTGATACCAACCTTAAAGGTACGTATAACGGAAGTCGGGCCGCAATCTCCTATTTTCTCAAAGCAAACAGAAAAGGAAAGCTTATTAACATGGCGGGTTCCGGTACGGACAGGAAATCTAATACTCCATGGATAAGTGCATACGGTTCAACAAAAGCAGCTATCGCAAGATTTACCTATGCAATTGCTGAAGAGTATCGGCACACAGATATTTCGGTCATGCTGTTGCATCCTGGTCTAGTGCGGACCGATATGGTCACTTCCGATAATCCCACAGCCGAACTTTCCCGACAGTTGGCTACATTCAGCACCATTCTTGATATTTTCGCACAACCGCCTTCTGTTGCTGCTCAACTGGCGGTAAAAATGGCTTCAAGCTGGAGCGATTCGAAAACAGGGATCTACCTCTCTGCATTGAATGGAACAAGAAAAAAAATATTGCTCCTCACGTATCCCTTCCGTAAAATACGTAACAGAATAGACCGTCAAACCTATTAATCCGAGGACTGTCATGCTGAAGGCAGGTGCAAAAGCCTTACTTTATTTTTTTATTGCTGTTTCTATTCAGGGTTGTTACAGTTTTAGTGGCGCATCGCTGCCTCCACATATAAAAACTATTGCAATACCTGTTTTTGAAGATCATTCTGGTGCGGGTATCGCGCAATTCCGCTCTGAACTTACCCGAAGCCTTGTAGATAAAATAGAATCGCAAAGCCCCCTTCGATTTACTCCTTCAATCCTTATTGCAGATGCATTGCTGGAGGGGACTCTTATCTCTTTTTCTGATGCGCCGAGTCAGCTTTCCAGTAAAACTGAACGGGCAATTACGAATCGGATCACTCTTGTAGTACAGGTTACATTCAAAGATCGGATACGTAAAAAATCGCTTTTTACACAATCCTTTGTTGGATTTGCGGATTATTATGCAGGCAATTATGTCGCCCAGCAAGAGGCAATTCGCTACTCCATGGCACTTATTATTGATGATATTTTTAATAAAATAGTTTCAGGATGGTAATAAAAATGCATTATAGTCTGAATTAATGAGTGTATTGAGTCGCTCTGTTTTTCTTGTTAACACGCAAGACCTGCTCTCTGCAGGTAAGGTTAAAGGAGGTTGCTATGGGATCGCAAAAGGATGTCGAGTACCGTTTTGAACTTGCTCGAGGCTTTCTTAACGAAGCGGAACTCGATTACTCTCTCAAACGTTGGCGCGCATGTGTATCCGGCTCAATTCTTGTCATTGAAAATACAGGACTTTCCGTCTTGATGCTGTTTGGAGTATCTCCTCTTACGCATAAACCAGGCAGGCATTTATCACAATTGATTTCCGAAGGAACCGTCACAAAAGAGATTGCGGATCTTATTCAGGAAATACTTCCCGAACTTGAGCGCTATGATTCATCCGAAAAAATGCTGGCCAAATATGGGGATGAATCTTCATACAAACTTCCTTGGGAACTCTTCAATGAAGATGAGGGACGAACAGCTATCGAGTCTGCGAGAAAGTGTATGCGGGTAAGTTCTGAAATTGCCGCATTGGTATAAAAAATGCAGTATCTGTCTGAACATTTTGACGTGTTATTCTGTGGGAATACCATAATCCTGTTAGGTATATTGACAGATATTTCAATTACTTTCGTTATACATGAAAGGAAGCCTGAATCAATAAAACAAGAGTTATGAAAGGAATTATTCTGGCAGGCGGATCTGGCACCAGACTCTATCCTGTTACGAGGGGGATATCCAAACAACTCCTGCCCGTATACGATAAACCTATGATTTATTATCCCCTTACAACACTGATGCTCTCGGGTATAAGGGATATTCTGATTATTACCACACCCGAAGATCAACCAATGTTCATGAAGCTTCTTGGCGATGGAAGCGATTGGGGCATTTCTCTTTCTTACGTAGTTCAGCCTTCACCCGACGGACTTGCCCAGGCCTTTATTCTAGGGCAATCATTTATCGGCAGTGACGATGTTACTCTTATTCTGGGGGACAATATTTTTTTTGGATATGCGTTCAGTCCTATGCTCGAACTGGCAGTTCAAACGGTACAACAAGAGCGCAAAGCCAATATATTCGGCTACTATGTCAGTGATCCTGAACGCTATGGAGTGGCAGAATTTGATGATGATGGCAATGTGCTTTCAATTGCCGAAAAGCCGAAACAGCCTAAATCAAATTATGCTGTTGTCGGCCTCTATTTTTATCCTAACAATGTTGTCGAAATTGCACAACAAATAAAGCCTTCTCCACGTGGAGAGCTTGAGATTACGGCTGTTAATGAAGAGTATCTGAAGCGAGGGGAGTTGAAGTGCTCTATTCTGGGGCGTGGTTTTGCCTGGCTTGACACCGGAACCCATGAGTCATTTCAGGAAGCAGGAAACTTTATTCAAACCGTGGAAAAAAGGCAAGGCCTCAAAATATCCTGTCCCGAAGAAATTGCTTGGCGGAAAGGCTGGATTACTGAAAATGAACTTTTAAGTTTATCTGAGCCACTTATGAAAAGCCAGTACGGACAGTATCTTGTTCGACTTCTTGATCAGCGGGAAGTACCGGGAATCTAAGCTGAATGGTGTTTTTCTTTCTAATATCCATAGTGTCAATTTTTTATGCGGGTAATTACTTCCTCCATACCTGATGTCCTGATTTTTGAGCCTGAGGTTTTGGGAGATGATCGGGGTTATTTTTTTGAGTCCTTTCGTCAGGATATATTTGAGCAGCATGTCGGCAGGGTAACGTTCGTGCAGGATAACGAGTCCAAATCTGGTTATGGAGTCCTGCGTGGCCTTCATTTTCAAAAGCCTCCCTTTACACAGTCAAAACTTGTTCGGGTGGTTTATGGTAGTGTTCTTGATGTTGCAGTTGATATACGTTTAGGTTCACCATGGTACGGTCGACATGTGGCGTGTGTTCTTGATGCCGAGAGGAAAAATATGTTATGGGTACCTAAAGGATTTGCTCACGGCTTTCTTGTTCTCACACCAGAGGCAGTTTTTTCCTATAAGTGCGATAATTACTATATGCCTTCTCACGATACCGGATTGCTATGGAATGATAAAGCGCTTGCTATAGAATGGCAGCTTCCTGAAAATTCTATCAAGGTTTCTGTGAAAGATGCAAACCAACCCCCGTTCAGCGATGTCGAGAGCTTCCGGTATGACGATTTCAGGCAGGAAAAACTTTACCCTCGAACGGCTTAATATTATACCTATATATTGCGGTTACAGCGCTTTGATATGTGTCACATCATAGTTGTTTACTCATGAATATTCTTGTTACCGGTAGCAGGGGTCAACTGGGATCTGAGCTGAAGGAGTTGTCGACAACTCAAAAAAAGCAGCAGTTTTTTTTCTATGATCTTCCAGAGCTTGATATAACCAGCCATGATCTTGTTGATCATCTCTGTCATGAACATTGCATCGATGTTATTGTTAACTGTGCAGCATATACAGCTGTTGATAAAGCGGAAACAGATACTGATGCTGCGTTCCGGGTTAACAGAGATGGTTCCTCCGTGCTTGCTGCATGCGCTAAAGCACGCAACATTCTTCTGGTGCATATTTCCACTGACTATGTGTTTAATGGAGATTCATGTGTTCCTTATAGAGAAATTGATAAGGTCAGTCCCCGTAGTGTTTACGGCATATCGAAATGGGAGGGAGAAGAGCAAATACGTCAGATTGCACCTTCCTATCTTATTATCAGGACGTCATGGCTTTATTCTGCCTACGGCAGTAACTTTGTAAAAACCATGCTGCGTCTCGGTGCAGAACGCGACACGTTGAATGTTGTCGTTGATCAGGTTGGCACTCCAACGTATGCGGCCGATTTAGCAGAGGCAATTATCATGATACTTGAACGCTGCAACCCTGCTGCCTCCTATCAGAAAACCTACCATTATTCCAATGAAGGGGTCGCCTCGTGGTATGATTTTGCCTTAGCCATTATGGATATTTCTGAATTATCTTGCAGGGTGTTACCTGTTGAAAGCGCCCACTATCCCCAGATTGCGCCAAGACCCCACTATAGCGTTCTTAATAAATCGAGCTTCAAGGAGGATTGGGGGGTGGAAATTCCACACTGGAGGGCATCACTTGCATTGTTACTGGCAAAGATCAAAAGTACCGGCAAATTGTAATATTTCTCCGGATTTGATTGAAAAACAGAGAGACGACAAACATTAAACAATCAATACTGTCAATGCATATTCTGATCACCGGAGGAGCCGGTTTTATAGGGTCTCATGTCGTTAGACATTTTTTAAAGCACTATCCATCCTACACCATCACAAATCTCGACAAACTAACGTATGCGGGTAACCTGGCTAATCTCAAGGATGTTGACAGTGAGCTGAATTACAGATTTATAAAAGGTGATATAACCGATGGGAATTTTCTTCAGAACCTGTTTCAAGAGAACAGTTTTGATGGAGTAATTCACTTGGCTGCCGAGTCACACGTTGACAGATCAATTACAAATCCTACCGAGTTCGTTGTAACCAATGTTCTCGGCACGGTTAATCTTCTTAATGCTGCGAGGGCCTGCTGGCAGTCAAATTACGAAGGAAAAAGGTTTTATCACATTTCAACCGATGAAGTATATGGATCGCTTGGCCGGGAAGGAATGTTTACTGAACAAACACCTTACGATCCCCACAGCCCATATTCAGCTTCAAAGGCCTCCTCAGATCATTTCGTCAGGGCTTACCACGACACCTTTACACTCCCGGTAGTAATCAGTAACTGCTCTAACAATTACGGCTCTTTCCAGTTTCCTGAAAAGCTTATTCCTCTTTTTATAAATAATATTGTACAAAACAAGCCCCTGCCGGTATATGGACAAGGAGAGAACATTCGCGACTGGCTTTGGGTTGTCGATCACGCCCAAGCCATTGATGTAATTTTTCATAAAGGTCAAAATGGTTCGACCTATAATATTGGTGGTCATAATGAATGGAGTAATATTAATCTGATCCTTCTGCTTTGTCGTATTATGGATGCAAAACTAGGACGCGGTGCAGGCGAGTCAGAAAAACTGATTACCTATGTTACTGACCGAGCTGGTCACGATCTTCGTTATGCAATTGATTCGTCGAAACTGAAGAGGGAGCTTGGCTGGGAGCCTTCAATTACGTTTGAAAAAGGGCTTGAACTGACTGTTGACTGGTATCTGGCAAACAGGGAGTGGCTTGATAATGTCACCTCCGGCGGATATCAGCATTATTATGAAAAGATGTATTGCGGACGGTAGAGTTACTCATCTATTGTGATTTAAAAGATTTAAGAAAGGACTTTTTTATGAGAATTCTGGTTATCGGAGGTGCTGGTTATATCGGAAGCCATGTAGCTAGAGCTTTTTTAGATCGTGGATATGATGTTACCGTATTTGACAACCTGCAGACTGGCTTAAGGGAGAATCTCTTTATTGAAGCTGAGTTTGTGCATGGCGACATCATGCGTCCTGAACAGCTGAGAGAGGCAATGGCAGGTGGCTTTGATGGATGCATTCATCTCGCAGCTCTCAAAGCCGCTGGACTGTCGATGCTGAACCCTGAAATCTATGCTGAGGCAAACATTGCAGGAACCATTAACATCCTTAATCAGGCATCTGCAGCAGCAATATCAAGGGTTATCTTTTCTTCTTCAGCTGCAGTTTACGGTACCCCTCAATACCTTCCGATAGATGAAGAACACCCGAAAGAACCGGAAAACTTTTATGGGTTTACCAAGCTGGAAATAGAGCGCTTGCTGGGCTGGTATGACCAGCTGAAAGAAATGAGGTACGCGGCCATTCGCTATTTCAACGCAGCTGGCTATGATGTCAGCGGTCGGATCAAGGGGCTGGAGTTGCATCCGGAAAACTTACTGCCGATTGTAATGGAAACAGCAGCAGGCATGAGGCCTAAACTCTCAATATTTGGTGATGATTATCCTACAAAGGATGGAAGCTGTATACGCGACTATGTTCATGTAAGCGATCTTGCAGAAGCGCATGTCAGTGCTTTTGAATACATTGTAGAGCACGATAAAAGCATTACAGTCAATCTTGGAAGCCAGACTGGAGTAAGTGTGTTTGAAATGGTCGAACGGGCTCGGGTACTTACAGGCAGATCGGTTTCAGCTGATGTTACAGGCAGGCGCCGAGGAGATCCTTCTGAACTTGTGGCTTCATCATCGAAAGCGCGTGAGCTTCTTGGATGGTCTCCAAAGTACAGCGATATTGATACACTTATCACTTCAACGTGGAAGATGTACGAGAAATTTACCAATCATTAAAAAACCTTTTTCGTTCATGATAATTCCTGTCATTCTCAGCGGTGGATCAGGGACCAGATTATGGCCTCTTTCCCGTGCGTTGTATCCAAAGCAGCTCCTTTCCCTTATTGGCGAAAAAACCATGCTGCAGGATACGGTCCTTCGTCTGATATCAACCGATGACACTGGGCCTGTCTATTGTGTCTGCAATGAGAGTCACCGCTTTCTGGTTGCTGAACAGCTTCACGAAATAGACACAGATATCGGAGAGATTATTCTTGAACCATCAGGTCGCAATACTGCTCCGGCAGCAGCTATTGCAGCAATGCTCATAGCCGAAAAGCATCCGGGTGCAACCATGCTCATACTGCCCGCCGATCATGTTATTCTTGATCCAGTGGCGTTTGGTGCCGCAGTTGCAGCCGGCAAGTCTGCTGCCGAACAGGGGAAACTGGTAACTTTTGGAATTGTGCCTGCCTCTCCTGAAACAGGCTACGGCTATATAAGGGCTTCTGTAAATAGTGAAGGGAACAAGAAGGTATATCCGGTTCTTGAATTTGTAGAAAAGCCCGATAAAATAACTGCGGAAATCTATCTGGCCTCGGGTGACTATTTCTGGAATAGCGGCATATTTCTCTTTACAGCTGAAACCTATCTTAGAGAACTGGAAGCAAATGCTCCTGCGATCGTTATTGCATGCAGGAAGGCATTGCAGAATGCGCATAAAGATCTTGATTTTTTGAGGTTGGATATACAGGAATTCAGTTCCTCTCCTTCTGACTCCATTGACTATGCTGTCATGGAAAAAACCACAAAAGCTGCGCTTGTACCCCTCAATGCCGGATGGAATGATGTCGGGGCATGGTCTGCACTGTGGGATGTTCATGCTCGTGATGATTCTGGCAATGTGAAAAAGGGCGATGTGATGGTGCAGGATGTCAGGAATTGTTATATCCACGCAACGAGCCGCCTTGTTACTGCTGTCGGGCTTGACAGTCTTATTGTTGTTGAAACGGCAGATGCTGTGCTGGTTGCCACAAGAGAGTCTGTGCAGGACGTCAAAATGCTTGTAGAAGAGCTGAAAAGGAAAGAAAGGGATGAAGCCGAGATACATCGTCGGGTCTATAGACCATGGGGTTCGTATGAAACTGTTGATTTTTCAGATCGATTTAAAGTCAAGCGCATTACCGTAAAACCGGGAGCGGCGTTATCGTTACAAAAGCACCATCATCGGGCTGAACACTGGATAGTTGTTAAAGGTACAGCTCAGGTTACCGTAGATGACAGGGAAATTACCCTGTATGAAGATCAGTCTACCTATATTCCTGTCGGCTCTCTGCATCGTCTTGAAAATAGAGGACTAAGTCCGCTTGAACTGATAGAGGTTCAGTCGGGTAGTTATCTTGGAGAGGACGATATTGTTCGATACGACGATCGATATGGACGAAAGTAAAGCTGAAGGACTCCATCAAGGGCCTTCAATGCACAAGAGTTATAATGATTTGCATGTGTTCGATCGATTTGCTTTGATGGCCTGATTAAGTATATTATATTTGATGAGTATTGTTTAGTTGGCGATAAACCTAAATCTCAGTGTAATATGGCTGAAGAAAATAAAACTTCCGGTCAGGGTGACCAGAACCAGGGTGATGTTGTAAAAGGCGATTTTTCAACGATCCTCATCGGTGTAGGTACTCTTCTTGACAGTACGATGGCTCCGATAAGCAAAGTAGTAGCTCAGGCGCTTGATTCCTTGACGGTAGTTGCAAAACAAATCCTTGAAGGTGTTAGCGCTTCTCTCGGCAACAAAAAGTAAAGGTCTTGAGTTGTACAGGTATTGACTGCCCTTTTGTTTATAGTTGGTCTCAGGCAAGCTTTTCCGTTATCGAAAGGCTTGCCTGTACTGTTTTAATGCCGAATTCATTTATATTAATTTTTTTTCTAATCGCAGGCAGATCGCTTGTCGTTATTGAATGATTCTGAAGAACCATGGCCGATAAATTTGTTGAGTATCCATCAAATACACCTTACAGTGTTGTAGAACGAGAAGTCCTCGCATACTGGAATGAACACGGGATTTTTAATAAAAGTCTGGAAAACAAACCTGCTGACAGGGTATACTCTTTTTATGAAGGGCCTCCAACAGTCAACGGCAAACCCGGTGTTCACCATGTATTCAGCCGTACCATAAAAGATGTTGTCTGTCGTTATAAAACCATGCAGGGTTATCGGGTTCCTCGCAAAGCAGGATGGGATACTCATGGGTTACCTGTAGAGATTTCGGTGGAAAAAAAACTTGGTCTCAAAAATAAAGCCCAGGTTGTGGAGTACGGTGATGGAGAGTTCAATGCCGAAGCCAGGGCTCTAGTTTACCACCATATTGACGATAATCGTGAAGGATGGGGTAAGCTGACAGAACGGATGGGATATTGGGTAGATATGGATCACCCCTACATTACTTGTACCAATGATTATATAGAGTCGGTTTGGTGGGCACTTAAGACAATTTTCGACAAGGGACTGATTTATAAGGATTACAAAATTGTACCTCAAGATCCAAAATCAGAGACAGTGCTGAGTTCACATGAGCTCGCGTTAGGGTACAAAGAGGTCACCGATCCAAGCATTTATGTAAAATTCCGTGTAAAAGGTTCAGAAGAGTCTCTGCTTGTATGGACGACCACGCCGTGGACTTTGATTTCAAACGTTGCTCTTTGTATAGGTGCGGATATTGACTATGTGAAGGTTTCTCATATTGAGAGTGGTGAAATATTGATTTTAGCCAAGTCACGCCTACAGGTTCTTCTTGAGAAAAATGATACTGGAGAATCTCTCTGGAAAGTTATTGCCGAACTGAAAGGACGAGATTTAGAAGGCATTGACTACGAGCCGCTTTTCAGCTATCTCCATCCTGAAAAAAAATGCTGGTACGTCACTTCGGGCTCTTTTGTTTCTACAGAAGACGGGACTGGTATTGTCCATATTGCACCTGCATTTGGTGCTGAAGACTACGAGATTGCCAAGAAATACGATTTGCCCATGCTCCAGCCGGTTGCTCGAAACGGATGTTTTACCGCTGAAGTAAACGACTATGAAGGCATGTTTTTCAAGGACACCGATCCGTTGATTATCCGTCAACTTCGGGACGCCGGCAAATTGTACCGTAAGGAGACCATTACCCATACCTATCCTTTTTCATGGCGTTATGATGTGCCGGTGATCTATTATGCAAGAGAGTCCTGGTATATCAGAACCACAGCTATAGCCGATCGTATGGTGGAGCTCAATAAAACCATTAACTGGTGTCCTCCCGAAATAGGTACCGGACGTTTTGGTAACTGGCTCGAGGACAATAAGGACTGGGCACTTTCACGAGAAAGGTTCTGGGGTTCTCCGCTTCCTCTCTGGGTTTCAGAAAATTTTGCTATTGGCGATGATGCGGCATCAGGAAAAGTGTTTGCGATTGGCTCCGTAGCTGAGTTGCGCGAAGGATTTATTGATATTGATGGGGAACAGCTTCTTTTGGGGGATGCCCTAGACAGGGAACTCGTTGTACTGGATCTGCACAAGCCCTTTGTTGATAAAATATACTTTATCAGGGATAAAATTCGCTTCAATCGCACACCCGAACTGGTTGATGTATGGTTCGACAGCGGATCAATGCCCTTTGCCCAATTGCATTATCCGTTTGAAAATTCTGAGCTTTTCGATTCGACCTTTCCTGCTGACTTCATAGCAGAGGGGGTTGATCAGACTAGAGGTTGGTTCTATACCATGCATGCCATTGCAACACTCATTTTTGATAAACCGGCATACAAAAACCTGATTGTAAACGGTCATATCCTGGATAAAAATGGTCACAAAATGTCGAAGTCGAAAGGCAATGTTGTTGATCCTTTTGAGACTATGGACCGTTATGGCGCTGATGCACTCCGCTGGTATTTGATGGTAACCAGTCCGCCATGGAGGCCGAAGTCATTCAATGCTGATGAGATAGAAGAAGAACAGCGAAAGTTTTTTCGGGCCTTCATCAATAGCTATAATTTCTTTGTGCTCTACGCTAATGTTGATGGCTTTACTTTTGCTGAGCCGAAAATTCCTGAGCAGGACCGATCCGAGCTAGATCGCTGGGTACTCTCCAGTTTGAATACGCTGGTAGGCAGTGTTTATGTACGTATGGAGCAGTATGATCTTACAGGCGCTGTAAGGCTGATCAACGACTTCACCGTTGATGATCTGTCAAACTGGTATATTCGCCGGTCACGAAAACGGTTCTGGAAAAGCGATATGGGCCCTGACAAGATCGCAGCCTATCAGACACTGTATAGCTGTCTTGCGACACTTGCAAAACTTCTGGCTCCGTTTACGCCATTTTTGGCGGATCGTATATATCTGAACCTTAATGGCATCAGTGGACTTGAGCCCTTTGAATCAGTTCATCTTGCAGATTTTCCTCTGCTTGAAATGTCAGTTATAGACCGCCCATTGGAACAACGCATGAAAAAAGCGCAAATTATTACTTCCCTGGTTCGTACCATGCGCGAGAAGGCTTCGATCAAGGTCCGTCAACCACTCAAACGGATTCTGCTTGCCGTTAGTGACTCTTCCGCAAGAGAAGAGTATGCAATGGTTTCCGACATCATTATGGAAGAGATCAACGTACAGAAGATTGAGTATATCGAGGACGAAGGCTCGGTAATCAGCAAAAAAGCAAAAGCAAATTTTAAAACTCTCGGTCCCCGTTTCGGTAAAGATATGAAAGCACTTGCTGAAGCTATAAGAGTGATGAGTCATAAACAGATTGCGCATCTTGAAAAAGAAGGTCACCTTTCTCTCAATCTTGACGGCAAAGAGTTTGACATTGTACGCGATGATGTTGAAATCATGCATGAAGATATTGAGGGCTGGCTTGTGGCATCCGATGAAGCCCATGGCATCATGGTAGCACTTGATACAGAGATGACTGAAGAGCTGGAAATGCTTGGTCTCTCCCGTGAACTGGTAAGTCGTATCCAGTCGCTCCGTAAAGAAAGCGGGTTCGACATTACTGATAGAATTACTTTAAGTATCCATGGTTCGGTAAAACTTCTGGATGCTGTGATGAAAAATGATGCGTATATTAAAGCAGAAACACTCACCACATCTCTCATTACCACACAATCCGATCCTTCATCAATAATCAAGGGAAAGGAAGAGTTGGTTAATGGTGAAATTTGCTGGTTATCGCTTGAAAAATATGCAAGTTAATAGTATTATTTAACTCTGTAATTTTACAGCCTTCTTTGAGATTAAGAAAATGTAATCTGTTATGGCCAAAAAGAATAGTAGTGCTTCCAAGAAGGAAAATGAGGTTATCGAGGAACCGGTCCTTACCAAGACATATTTAACCGACGAAGAGCTCGAACATTTCAAGCAGTTACTGCTTAAACGACGGGAAGAAGTGCTTCGTGATCTGGATATTCTACGCTCATCAATTTCAGATGAAAATGTGGAAGATTCCATTAATTCAAATTACTCCATGCATATGGCCGATCACGGCACTGATACCATGGATCGCGAACAGCGTTTCATGTTCATAGCCCGTGATGAAAAATATATCGGTTATATCGATCAGGCCCTTGACAGAATTCGAAATAAAGTGTATGGCATCTGCATCAAATCCGGCAAGCCTATTCCTAAAAAGAGGCTGGAGGCCGTACCGCATACTTCAGTGAGAATTGAGTTTAAGCAGAATAAAAAGTAGAGGCTGTTACAAGACTGTTACACTCAATGATGCAGAACCTATATCGATTTTAATATTCAGTCATTTTCCTCTTTATCGGTCGTGGCATCATTGACCTGGATGGGGTAGTTACCGCTGAAGCAAGCGGTACAATAGCTGCTCTCTTCATGTTCAAATGATGGCACACTGTTCATCAATCCCTGCATTGAAAGATATTTTAAGGAATCCACGCCGATATATTCCCTGATTTTTTCGATTTCTTCCACATCATTCTCAAGATTGGCAAACATGTGGGTAAGCAACTGCCGCTTGGTAGGAAAATCCATTCCATAAAAGCAAGGATTGGTGATAGGTGGAGAACTGATGTGCAGGTGAATTGATTTTGGATCAGCCTCGCGGATCAATTTAATCAGCATTTTTGCAGTTGTGCCTCGGACAATGGAGTCGTCAACAAGAATGATAGGTCTGTCCTGAAGGACACCCCGAACGATATTGTACTTCGAACGAACCTTGATATCACGACTATGAATGCCCGGTTGGATAAAGGTTCTTCCAACATAATGGTTACGGATAAGTCCATGTTCAAATCTTGCTGGTCGTTCCATTTTTATGCTTTCTCTTACAAAACCGAGGGCGGCAGTATTTGATGAGTCGGGGACACTCACGACAGTCAGCTCCTTCTCTCCCGGTTGATGCTCGATAGATGACTCTCTTGCAAGGTTTTTGCCGAGATTTCTCCTGATTTTGTCAACAGAATGCTGAAAAATAAAGCTGTCTGGTCGTGCAAAGTATACATACTCAAAAATGCAGCGGGCCTTGTGTTTTGATGGAGGTAAAAAAAGAGAAGTCGGTTTTTCGTTTGTAACTGCAAGATGGTCGATCAACAGTATTTCACCCGGCTCGATATCTCTGATATATTCTGCCTGAATAATATCGAAAGCACATGTTTCGCTGGCTACAATATAGGACAGCTCACCGGTAAGAGGGTCAACTTTTTTCCCAAGTGCAAGCGGTCTGAAACCGTAAGGATCCCTTGCTGCAATCATCTGGTTATTAGCCAGTATAACTAATGAGTAAGCTCCCTGTACCTGCATCAATGCCTCATAAATCTGATGCAGCGGCTCTTTTTCACGGCTACGGGCAGCTAAATGCGGGATTATCTCTGTATCTGACGATGCCTGAAAAATGACACCAAGCTCAGTCAGTTCGCGCCGTAAGGCACGGGAATTTGTTAGGTTTCCGTTATGGGCTATCGCCAGGCTGCCGGAACGATAGATCAGGGAAAAAGGTTGGATATTGTTGTTGGATTTCGAGGAACCCGTTGTAGAATAACGATTATGCCCTATTGCAGCATATCCACTCAGATTTTCAAAAATGGTCTCATCTCTGAACACTTCAGAAACCAGTCCCATGCCTTTGTGTTGCTTAAAGAGGGTTTTCTTTTTAACCTTATTGTATTCAGCAACCACTATGCCTGCGGCTTCCTGTCCTCTGTGCTGCAGAGAGTAAAGTCCATAGAAGGTATCTTCCGCGGGAGTTTTTGAATTAAAAACACCGAAAACTCCACACATAAGCAATAATATGTTAAAGGTGAACGGACACTAAACCTTACTGAACTCTTATAATGACGAATGAACATAACTATTCAAACTGAAAATTGAAAATAATCGTTGCATCATTTACAGAGAAGCATTTTCAAGGTGACCGTTCTCTTAAGAGTTGAGTTTGTAAGATAAAAAGGATTGACTTTTGCGAATGGCGGTTATATTTTACGTCCTCGTAAAATTGACAATTCCTATGTTCACATTTCATCTAACCATCCATCATAATCATGGTATCATCAACAAAGAAAACTCCAAAACCACCGGGTGTCGGGATTTGGGTTTCAGTGACTCTGCTCTGGGGAACAGTATTTTTCTTGACATCAATTTTTATGTTGAAGATTGCGATCGGTTGGCTTGGACAGGGTTTATTTAACCTTTCAAGTAACGAACTCTTTAAAGTGTATGGCCTACATGCCGTTGTGCTTATTGTGTTTGCACTCATGGCCATGGGGGTTAAAAATTTGCTCGAACCGGGCGGGCGGAAGCAGATTCAACGGTGGCAGAATATTTCGGAAGGTAAGGGTGAAAAGCTGTTTATATCTTTTGCAGGAAGTATTGCAACCAGTTTTTTCTTTACCGGTCTTACATCCACGACCATTGTTGTAAGTTCCGGTATTCTTGGATTTACTGTTAGTATACCCTTGTCTGTTATTCTCGTTGCAGCTCTTCTCAATATAGGCGCTGGTCTTGCGGCATCATTGATAGTGGGGCTGGTATTTTTAATTGCGAAAGTAGGTAGAAAAAGGGCGTGAAGTATACAGTAAGGAATGACAAAATGGTTCAAA